>Ga0153932_1000009_pt1 | contig 320900 bp, 320 predicted proteins | sample TSNJ016MetaG_FD_102273 | JGI IMG/M metagenome (GOLD analysis project Ga0153932, IMG submission 102273) | Attine ant fungus gardens microbial communities from New Jersey, USA - TSNJ016 MetaG | ecosystem: Host-associated > Fungi > Mycelium > Unclassified | place: USA: New Jersey, Wharton State... | reverse complement strand
TGAAGGTGGTGTTCGCCGGCCGCGGGTGCCGCTGCGGGTCGATCGAGGGCGGTGGGATGAACCAGGGTTTGTTGTCGACGCCGATCCGGATTTCCCATTTGCCGACGAACCCCGTTTTTCGGTGCATCAACCGGTGATGTGAACGGCACAGCAGGACAAGGTTGTTCATCACTGTCGGACCACCGTTGGCCCAGTGCCGAATATGGTGCGCATCCGTCCACGCGGGCACACACGTACAGCCGGGGAACGCGCAACCCTTGTCTCTCGCGATCAACGCCACTCTCTGTTCGGCGGTGACCAACCGTTTCCCGGGTTTCGCATCGAGCAGCGCTCCGTGATCGTCGAGTAGGACAGTGGACAGGAAGCAGTCGCACCCGAGAAGTCTGGTCTGCGAAACCGACAGCGGTCCCAGCCACGGCATGTGCCCCACATCGAGATCCGACACAGACCCGCCATCAGAGGGTGTCGCGGCGCAGTCCCGGTGCTCAGCGAGATCCCGGGCATTGATGTGCACGTTCACGTGCGGCCGCTGACCACCGTCGGTGCCGGTGTTGGCGCAGTCCAGATAGCGGCGGATCAGTTCGGTGAACCCGTCCGCGGTTCGCTTCGCCGCCGACCGAGCATCCGGCGTTCCGTCCGGTGCCGGGGTCGGCATCGTCAGATTCGACAACGCCGACAGCAGCATTTCGCCGGTGAGGGCGTCGAAATCCCCGCGAACTACCACCCGACCATTCAACGTCGACGCGATCCTCAACTCGTTGCGATCCACATCTTCGGCGGGCGGAATCTCATCGGATTCGAACAACCGCTCCAACGTCGCGATCACGTTCCGCACCTTCGTGGTCGTCGCCTCCACACCCGACGCTGCAGCCAACAACAAATCGATGCACTTCGGCAACGCCTCTTCCGGCATCCCCTTCGGAGGCGACTCACAAAACGCCACGATCAAAACAGCATGATCGAACGAACAATCACCGACATCAAACCGAGCCGCCACCGCCGGAAACGGCCGCAGCGCAGCACCCAACGCGGCGATCTTCTTCCCGTCCCGCACCTGCAACATCGTGTTCGACGCCAACCACGCACCCACCCCGCGGCTCGCGATCACCTGATCATCCGGACGCAACGACAACTCGTCCACCACTGCCACCTGCACAGCCTCGAGACGCAGAATCTCCGCACTCGCCGACACCGCAGCAGCCCGCAACTCAGAAGCCGACAACCGCCACAGACGTCCACGCAACCCCACCGCAGAACCCGACACCACATCCGACAACAAAACACTCATTGAACCCCCCGATCCCCTGAAACACAGGGTACTCGAACACCCGTTCGAGTCAAGAGTTTCTCGCGTCAATCCACCGAACGTCCCGGAACGACCAAACCGCATTGATAGGCCAGAACCACCAGTTGCGCGCGGTCACGGACATCCAGTTTCGTCATCGCCCGGTTCACGTGCGTTTTTGCGGTGACAGCGCTGATCACCAACTCCGCGGCGATTTCGTCGTTGGACATCCCCAGGGCCACGAGAGTTACCACTTCGAGTTCACGTGGGGTCAATTGACCGAAAATCCCAGACGTCGAGTCGGCCCGCGACGGGGTGGAAAGGAATCGAGAAATCAACGCACTGGTCGCAATCGGCGACAACAAGGAGTTCCCACTCGCGACCGTCCGCACGGCATCGAGCAGGTCTTCAGCCCGGATTCCTTTGCCGATGAACCCGCTGGCTCCCGCCCGAATCGCCTGTGCCACATGCTCGTCCACTTCGAAAGTCGTCAGGATCAACACATGTACGTCGGAGAGATCCGGATGATCGGCAATCATTGCCGTTGCTTCGACGCCGCTGGTGCCCGGCATGCGAATGTCCATCAGTACGACGTCGGGTCGGTGCGCGAGCGCCGCCTGGAATGCCTGCTCTCCGTCTGCTGCCTCGGCGACCACCTCCATGTCGTCTTCCGAACCGATCAGCAGCGCAAGCGTTTGACGGAAGAGTGCCTGATCGTCTGCCACCACCACCCGAATACTCACGACTCCTCACGCTCCGAACCGCTTGACACCGAGACAAGCGGTAGTTGGGCGTCCACACGAAATCCCCCGTCCGCGCGGAATCCTGCCGAAACCTCGCCTCCCATCGCTTGCGCCCTCTCCTTCATTCCCAGCAGTCCGTACCCGGGTGGCGAAGTCGAAGGCACTGCCGTTCCGGCGTTTTCGACCGTCAGGACCAGAACCTCGGCTTCGTACGACAACGTCACGGTGACGGCACCGGGCAGCGCGTGCTTGCTCGCATTCACGAGTGCTTCCTGGATGATTCGGTACGCCGTGAGGTCTACCGCAGGCCCGAGAGGGCGCAGCGAACCCACAGCGCGCACGTCGATTTCCATTCCTGCACTGACGAATTGATCCACCAGCGCCGGTAGATCCGACAGCCCTGGGGCCGGCTTCATCGAGCGATCGCTGTCCTGAGCATCACGGAGAACTCCAACCGTAGCCCGAATTTCATCGAGTGCCGCCTTGGACGTTTCCTCCACGCCGCGTAGTGCAGTCGTCGCCTTCTCCGGGTCTTTCCCGATCAAGTGCGACGCGACCCCGACTTGCAGGTTGACCAAGGCAATGTGGTGCGCGACAACATCGTGCAGGTCCCGCGCAATCCGCATCCTTTCTTCCACGACACGATGTCGGGCCTCGTCCTCGCGCATTCTTTCCGCTTGCACCGCGCGCGCCTCGACGGACTCCAGATAGGCGCGGCGAGAACGGACCTCGGCGCCGGCAAAACTCGCCATCAGCAACCAAGCCAACAGCCCCAGGGCCTCCTGCAGGAGATTGTTCCCGACTCCCAGGAAGATCGTGACGAGCATCAGCGAGCTGACGGTGCTCGCCGCTGCGAAAAAGGTCCTCCGGCGGTCACTCGTGCTGGCAACGTAATAGAGGCACACCATCGCTGCGGAACCTGTACCGGCATTCGGCGGCGCTGACAGTGCAATCATCAACACGCCGAGGAGTACTGCCACCGCCAGCGCCGAGAACGGATAGCGCCTGCGGAACACGATGGTTGCCGCTGCGATCGCTGTTACAAGTACTCCCATAACTGTTACTTCGCGGGTGTCATTGCCATCGAGCGCGATGCGGTGCGCCGTCCACGTGGCAAGGAGCACGAGAATCGTCAGTGCCAAGTCGATGGTGCGCGGGTGTTCCGCACACCATCGACCCCACGTCGATGTCGAAGTCATCGATCTACCGTATCCGGGTCACACCGACAGCTTGTCGCTCGTGGGCTCACTGGATTCCCTCGAATCGGCGAGCAGCGCAGTCAACTGCTCCCCCTCGACATCCACGTTCGGGACCAACCGGTCCAGCCAAGCGGGGAACCACCATGCCTTCGAGCCCAACAGCGACATGACGGCGGGCACGACGGTCATACGAATCACGAAGGCGTCGAACAGAACCGCGAACGAGAGTCCGAGTCCGATCTGCATGATGAAGGCGTCGCCACCGAAGATGAAACCTGCGAAAACGGCGATCATGATCAGCGCGGCGGCCGTGACCACTCGGGCGCCCTGGTCGAAGCCCTTCACGACTGCTTCGTCCGGTCCGTCACCGTGGACGAACGCTTCACGCATTCTGGTCACCAGGAACACCTGGTAGTCCATCGCCAACCCGAAGACGATGCCGATCATGAAGATGGGCAACATCGCGACAACTGACCCGGTTTGACCTTCGATTCCGAGAATGCCGGCGAACCAGCCCCACTGGAAGATGGCAACCAGCACACCGAACGTCGCGCCGATGGAGAGCAGAAATCCGAGAGTTGCCTTGAGCGGTACCAAGATCGAGCGGAACACCAACATGAGGAGAACGAAGGCGAGGCCGACGACCAATGCGAGGTAGGGAACGAGGGCATCGGCAAGACGGTCCGATACGTCGATCGTCAACGCTGTCTGCCCGGTGACCGACATCGTGGCCCCGGTCTCGTCGGTCAGCGATCCGGCAACCTCACGTATATCTGCGACGAGCGCCTTTGTTGCCTCGGTTTCGGGGCCGCTCGACGGAACCACCGTGATGACTGCTGTGTCACCGGCCTGATTGAGTGCCGGCGGCGTCACTGCTGCTATGTCGGGCAGAGCACCGAGTTTTTCCTGGGCCCCACTCAATGCCGATGCCGGATCCGCAGCGTCGCCAACGTCGACGACCACCATGAGTGGACCACTGAACCCGGCACCGAATCCCTCGGAAAGTCGGTCGGTGGCTCGGGCCGCAGTGGTATCGGGGACAGGTGGGCTCGCCAGGCTCAGGTTGATGCCGAAGGTGGGGATCGCCAGCAATCCCAGCCCGAGGACCGACGCGAGCAAAACCGGAACTCGACGCCGGATCACGAACTTGGCCCATCGCGATCCTGCGCCCTCTTTCGTTTTGCGATGCGTCAACTGCCCACCGGATGCAAGCAATCGACGGTCGGAGCGACTCAGAACGCGCGATCCTGCAAAACCCAGCGTGGCCGGTAGCAGAGTCAGTGAAATGACCACTGCAACAGCAACTGCGAACGCTGCAGCCAGACCCATGCTCGTCAGGAACGGGATATTCACGACGAACAATCCCGCCAAGGCGATGAGCACGGTCAATCCCGCGAACACTACTGCCGAACCCGCTGTCCCGGCTGCACGGCCCGCTGCGATTTCGGGATCGTGCCCGTCACGTAGTTCCGCGCGGTAACGCGAGACGATGAACAGCGAGTAGTCGATCGCTACTGCCAACCCCAGCATCATTGCCAGGACGGTTGTGCTCGAACCCAATTCGATGAAGCCCGTTGCGATGGTGATCGTGCAGATCGCGATACCGATACCGATGAGCGCGCTGATCAACGGAAGCCCTGCCGCCACCAACGAACCGAAGGTGACCGTCAGCACCACCGCGGCGATCGCGACTCCGATCACCTCTCCCATGGATTCGGCGCTGCTTTCCATCAGCACGTTGCCGGCAACATCGACTGCCAGTCCTGAATCCGAGGCGTCATGGACAGCAGACTCGAGAAGTTCCTTCGAACTGTCCGGCAAGTCCATCGAGTCGGCAGTATAGGAGACCTGCATGTATCCGATCGTCCCAGTCGGCGACACACCGCCGGAGGCATACGGATCCGACACCGCTGCAACCTCGGGGTCCTTCCCGAGCGCGGAGACCAATTCACCGACAGATCGTTGAATGGCCGGATCGGCGAGCGTTGTGCCCGCGGGAGATTCGAAGACGATGCGAGCACTGGCTCCACCAGTGGACGATTCCGGGAACCGTTCAGCCAGAAGGTCTTGCGCAGCTTGCGATTCGGTTCCCGGAATCGACAATGTATTGACGGTCGGGCCGGACAGCGTTGCTGCGCCTACTCCACCCGCCACCAGCAGGACGACCCAGAAGCCCACCATTGCCCAGCGGCGACGAAACGCGAATCGCGAGAGTTTGTACAGGAATATCGACATGCGTATCACTGTGCCGATACACGGGCCCGTCGCACATCGTGCACAGGTAGGCAGTTCGACGTACTGCGCTCGCAGTAGGGCGGTGGTCCCCAGGGCTAGACGGGCAGGCCCAACTCCCTTGACCACGGCGGATCCGCCCCGGGTCGTGACACGGTAACGGCTGCCGCACGTGCCGCAAAGGTCAATGCGGCCGACCAATCGGCCTCGGAGAACCCCCGCACAACGGCGGCATCGAGTGCGTCGTGACGATCGAGATAGGCCAACAGGGCTCCGTGTACCGTATCGCCCGCACCGATCGTGTCCGCGACGTCGACCGCGGGCGCCGGAACCGAAACATCGAGTTCCTTGGTGATCAACCTCAATCCATCGCCGCCACGGGTGAGTAGGACGGCGCCGACGCCTTCGTCGAGCCACTCGGCGCCGTCGACCGAACCCAACCACTTCGCGTCGTCGTCGCTCACTTTGAGAATATCGATGGCGGGCAACCACGATCGAAACCGTCGTCGATATGCGTCCGGTTCGGAGATCACCGCCGGACGAATGTTGGGGTCCACCATGGTGAGTCGACCGCGAGAGTGCGCTTCGTGCAGCATCGCTTCGTAAGCGGAGGCCCCGGGCTCGAGCACCAGCGACAGCGTCCCGAACGAGAACGCCCGAGCAGAGGGAAGTTTCGGCAGCGCGAACTGTCGATCCGCCGTTCCCTCGAGGTAAAAGGAATACCGCGCACCTCCGTCCGCTGCAAGGTTCACGACGGCCAGAGTTGTCGGCTCTGGCCCACGCTCGACTCCGGTTGTGTCGACATTCGACGCGGCCAGCGAGTCGATCATCCGATCTCCGAACGCGTCGAGGGACAAGCGCGAGACGAATCCCACGTCGGATCCCAGTCGCCCCAGTGCGATCGCAACGTTGAACGGTCCACCGCCCAACTTAGGTGAGAAGTTCTCCCCCACCGGAACCAGATCGACCAGTCCCTCACCACACACCACGACGGATCGTTCGCGTGTATCACTCATCGGTAGACCCTAACCTTCTCACCAGTCGAAGATGGATGTGACCTGCTCGGCACGAACGAGTTCGGGTGCCGAGCAGGTCACGATTGTGGTGGGATTCAGCTACCCACGCGCTCACCCGTAGTCGGGTCGAAGAGGTGAACAGGACCGTCCACCCGCTCGAAGCCCAGCGTCTGGCCGTACTGCAACTTCGATCGCCCGCCGGTGCGGGCAACGAGCGAAATCGGGTCGGCTTCGGTACCAGGCACGTGTGCGTAGATGTACGACTCGTTACCCAGTTCCTCTACCAGGTCGATCTGAGCTGCGATTCCGTCTCCGGCAGCGACCACCTGGAATTGCTCGGGCCGAATTCCCACTGTGACCGAGGCCAGACCGGCCGCGGCGATTGCCGCCATCTGCTCGCGGTCCAGCGGAACCTCGACGTCACCGAAACGCACCCCACCCGAACTGACCGGCGCCGTTACCAAGTTCATCCCTGGAGATCCGATGAAGCCTGCAACAAACGCATTGGCCGGCCGATCGTAAAGTTCTGTGGGAGAAGCGAATTGTTGCAACTTCCCGCCCTTGAGCACTGCCACGCGGTCACCCATCGTCATCGCTTCCACCTGATCGTGCGTGACGTAGACGGTGGTGGTTCCGAGACGACGCTGCAACGCTGCGATCTGCGTTCGGGTCTGCACGCGTAGCTTTGCGTCGAGGTTGGAGAGCGGCTCGTCCATGCAGAACACCTGTGGTTCGCGAACGATGGCGCGGCCCATGGCAACTCGTTGCCGTTGGCCACTGGAAAGCTTGGCCGGCTTGCGGTCGAGATACTCCGTCAGGTCAAGCAGTTTGGCCGCTTCGGCAACTTTCTTCTTACGCTCCTCGACGGGCACACCGCGCATCTTCAACGCAAACCCCATGTTTTCGCCGACGGTTTTGTTGGGGTACAGCGCATAGTTCTGAAAGACCATTGCGATGTCGCGATCCTTCGACGGGACATCGGTCATGTCCTTGCCGTTGATGGTGATCGCCCCGGAATCGATGTCCTCGAGCCCTGCCAACATGCGCAAGGCCGTGGACTTTCCGGAACCTGACGGACCGACGAGCACGATGAACTCGCCGTCCTTGATATCAAGATCGAGTGAATCGACAGCGAGGGTCCCAGCACCTTCGTAGATGCAAGACGCTTTCTGGTACGAGATTTCAGCCATGACGAACTCCTGAGAGGGTGAGGAGAATTACTTGATTGCACCGAAGGACAGGCCACGCACCAGTTTGTTCTGGGCGAACCAACCGGCCAGGATGACGGGCAATGCCGCCATGGTCGCTGCCGCGGAGAGCCGAGCCCAGTACAGGCCCTCGCCGGTGATGAAGCCGACCAGGAAGACCGGAATCGTCTGCGCTTGAACAGCTGTCAGATTGACTGCGAAGAAGAATTCGTTCCACGAGAAGATCACGCAGATCAGCGCAGTCGCAGCAATTCCGGGCGAGATCAGCGGGAGTATCACCTCGCGAACGGAAGTCCACAAACTCGCGCCGTCCATGCTGGCGGCTTCGAGAAGTTCTCCGGGGACTTCGAGAAAGAACGAACGCATCATCCACACTGCGATCGGCAGATTCATCGATGTGTACAAGATGACCAGCGCCCAGATGTTGTCGAGCAATCCGATGTCGTTGACGATCACGTACAGCGGCACGATTGCGGCGACGACTGGGAGCATCTTGGTGCTGATGAAGAAGAACAGAACATCCTGAGTCTTGGCAACCGGGCGAAGCGACAATGCAAACGCAGCCGGAACGCCTAGTAGCAGAACAAGAATCGTCGACATGGCCGTTGCAAATGCAGAGTTTGCCAGCGTCGTGCCGAGACCGGAGTCGAGGACGGCACGGAATTGTTCGAGGGTGGGAGTGAAGAACAGCTTCGGCGGATCCGTGTAGGCGTCTGCCTCGGTCTTGAACGCGGTCAGGACCATCCAGAAGACCGGGAAGAAGAACCCGAGAGCGGCGATCCACGCCACAACGGACCACGGACTGAACTTGCTGCTCTTCTTTTTCTTGACGACGGGCTTGTCGGCCGTCGCGCTTGTCGTCTCTACGGCAGTCATCACGCCGCCTCCTCGTTGCCGGTGAAGCTCTTGAAGATCAATCGGAGCGCAAGTGTCGACACGATGATGGTCGCGATCACTGTCACGACACCCATCGCCGCAGCTTGACCTACGTCGAAGCCGAGGAACGCGCGCTGGTAGATGTAGAACGGCAGGTTCGAGCTGGCCACGCCGGGCCCACCCGAGGTCATCATGTACACCGCGTCAAAGGTGTTCACGAGGTAAATCGCACCGAGAACTGCACCGAGTTCGATGAAGCGGCGCAGGTGCGGCAACGTCAGTTCGCGGAACATCGCAAACGGCTTGGCTCCGTCCACCCGTGCGGCTTCGAGAATGTCTCGGGGCATGGACTGCAAACCGGCCAGAATGAGCAGCATCATGAAGGGCGTCCACTGCCAGATCAGATTGATCATGACGGCGGCGAGCGGAAACTTGCTGACCCAGTCGACCTGTCCTACACCGAAAGGCTGGAGGACGAAGTTCACGATACCGAACACAGGGTCGAACATTGTTGTCTTCCAGAGCAATGCGCCGGCGACAGGAGTGATGAGAAATGGCGTGATCAGCAGTGTCCGCACGATCCCACGACCGAGGAAGGCTCTGTCGAGCAGCAGCGCCAACGCGAGTCCGAGGATCACCGAAACGATGACCGTACCCACGATCATGATGACCGTGTTGACCGCGACTTCCCGAAACTGACTGTCCTTGAAAACCTCGATGTAGTTGTCGAACCCGTTGAAGTGCCGCGATCCCGGACGGACAAGGTTCCACGACTGCGTCGAGTAGTAGAGGGTGAACAGAAACGGAATCTGGGTGACGACGATCGAAAAGATCAACGCCGGCAACAGGGGACCTCTACGACGCCAACCCTCGGCGCGGGAGATCTTCTTTTCGACACGGACCGGTGGCGCGTCGTCCACCGTGGTTCTGGGTTCGGCAACCGTAGTCATCGGTTCTCCTGATAGGTCTTGCCGACCACCTCGGCATACTGCTGGGATTGTTCGAGTGCTTCTTTCACGCTCTTCTGACCCGCGATGGCAGCACTGATCTGCTGGCTGACGCGAGTGCCCAGGTCCTGAAACTCAGGGATGGTGAGGAACTGGACGCCGGTGTACGGAACCGGTTGCACTGTCGGGTTTTTCGGATTTGCATTGTTGATCGATTCGAGGGTGATCGGACCGAATGCCTGTGCGGCCTCTTGATACTCCGGAATCTCGTAGGTCGAAAGGCGACTTCCCGGAGGAACTCTCGACCAGCCGAGTTCGGTTCCGACCTTCTGGATGTAGTCCTTGTTCGTCATCCAGGAAATGAACTTCCAGGCGTCGTCTTTGTTCTGTGCCGACTCCGGGATTCCGAGCGCCCAGGTGTAGAGCCAACCAGGATCCGACTTCTCGACCTTCGGCGCCTTCGCGTATCCGATGTTGCCGACTACCTTCGACGACGCAGGTCCTCGAGAACCGACACAGCCGAAGTCGCGTCGTACCACATCGCCGTGTTCCCTTGCGCGAATTGTGTTGCACATTCACCGAATCCGCTTGTGGCAGGACCGGGCTGACCGTGCTCCTTGACAGTATCCACGTAGAACTGGACCGCATCCTCGACCTGCGGACTGGTCAACTGCGCATTCCAGTTCTCGTCGTACCAGCGTCCGCCGAAGGTGTTGATCACGGTGTTCAGCGGTGCGAGTACCTCACCCCAGCCAGGCTTTCCACGCAAGCAGATTCCCGCCATCTTGGCGTCCGGGTTGTCGAATTGCGCTGCCCAACCCGCAACTTCTTGCCACGTCGGGTCCTCGGGAACTGTTATCCCCGCCTGATCGAACAGATCCTTGCGATACATCAGGAACGACGACTCCCCGTAGAACGGGACCGCGTACATACTGTCCTCGTACGACAGAGAAGTCTTGATCGACGGTATGAAGTCGTCCTCGTCATAACCGGGCGTCTTGTCTGCATACTCGGACAGGTTCGTGAGCCAACCGTTGGCGGCCCACTGAGGTGTCTCGTAGTTGCTGATCATCACGACGTCGAACTCACCGCCGCCGGTTGCCGTCGACGCCGTGATCTTGGCGCGCGCCTGGTTCTCGGAAAGGCTGACGAATTTGAGGTCGATGCCAGGGTTCTCGGCTTCGAAAGCCGGCGCCAGTTTGATGGCGTCCTGCATCTGCGAGTTCGACACCATCGCGATGGTGACTGTTCGTTCGCCGGAACCACCGAGCGCACCAGCGCCCGCACATCCCGACACCAGGAGGCAGAGCGCCGCCGCGGCAGCGCCCCACACTCGTCTTCCTGTTTTCACGGATTACCTTCCTTCACACTTGCGTGTCAGTCGCGCGCTCGGACAGCGAAACTCGTGAGATCGCTAGCCTTCGAGCAGCCACTGGGCGCACTCGACGTCGGTGACGAGTACGTTTGCCAAACCTCCGCGCAATGCGCCCAGAACGGCCTGGCGTTTGTGTGTTCCCCCCGAAATCAGAATCGTCTGATCGCAGGATTTCACTGCGTCGAGCGATACGGAGACCGTTCGCTCAGGCAGTGGCCCCTTCACTGGATTGCCGTCGATCGTGTAGAAACGGCCGCCGATTTCGCCGACAGCGCCTCGACTTTCCAACTCGTCCAGCATGGTCGAGTCGACGAAGCTACCGGCAAACAAGGTCGTGGCAGTCGATACGGCACCGACTCCGAAAACCATGATGTCGGAATCAGTTCCAGCTTTCAGCGCCTTCGAGATGACCGAGTCGTTTCGCATCGACTCCACAGTCGCCGGGTCGGCATACAGCGGAGCATTGAGGCGAATAGGATTGGCCTGCAACTGTTGTGCACATCGGCCGATAGTGAAGTCGACACCGGTTTGGTAGTCGGTCACCGTCATGGAGCCGTCAAGTTGTACCACAGCCGAGCACTTCGCCGCCTTGTCTGGCAAAGATCCTGCAACCGCAACGGTTTCCGGGCCCCAGGTAAACCCGAGAACACTCGATGGCTGCAGACGACGAACCAGAACTTCCGCTGCTCGTCGGCCGAGCGCGTCGAAGTCCGGATCGTCCGAGTCCGAATTCGCTTCGGGCACAATCAACACTTCGGCCAACCCGAAGTGCTTCTCCAGCTTCGATTCCAACTCCGTGTTCACCGAACCTTCGAGCTCGGGCGGTACCAAAATCTCGACCCTGACCAAACCTTGGGTCCGCGCCCTGGCCAACAGTCGCCCAGCCGTAGGCCGCGAGACACCCAACTTCGCTGCGATCTCCGCCTGAGTAGCGCCTTCGAGGTGATACATGGTCGCCGCTCGCAACGCGAGCCGCACATCCTCGGAAGCAGGCAACTTCGACGACTTGAGTCCTGCGGGCTGAGCCGACTGGTTCACGCGGTCTCCTTGGGCATCGGGTTCAAAGTTTCTCGATCGTGAGCAAATGCTCACTAGATGTTCTTATGCTCATTAAGCTAACATCTAGGTTGTGACCCACACAACAGTTTCCGGAGAATCCATCGATCTACCTGCGACAATTCGGGCAAACGTCCTCGTTGAGACCGGAAAAATGCAGATGGTCGAGAGACCACGACCGTCCCCGAAGGCCGGCGAAGTCCTCGTTCGCATCCATGCCGTGGGCGTGTGCGGGTCGGACGCGCACTACTTTCGTGAAGGTCGCATCGGCCCTTACGTGGTCAACGCGCCCCTTGTTCTCGGACATGAGGCATCGGGACGCATCGCCGCAGTCGGCGTCGGCGTCGACCCGGGACGCATCGGGCAGCGCGTGTCCATCGAGCCTCAGAAACCTGATCCGACAAGCCCCGAATCCAAGGCAGGCAGATACAACCTCTGCCCCCATATGGAGTTCTTCGCGACGCCGCCGATCGACGGAGCACTGACCGACTACGTCACAATCGGTGCCGACTTCGCCCATCCCATCGCAGATTCCGTGTCCTACGAGGCAGCTGCGCTGTTCGAGCCACTCTCCGTGGGGATTGCCTCAGCCCAGAAGGCGGGAATCACGGCGGGCTCTCGTGTGTTGATCGCCGGCGCCGGCCCGGTGGGGATCGTGACGACGCAGGTGGCCAAGGCATTCGGCGCGACGGAGGTCATCGTCTCGGACATCGATGCGGCCCGGCGTGATGTGGCACTGAAGTTCGGCGCAACAACCGTCGTGGACCCCCGCGAAAGCGACGTACGCTCGCTGGCCGTCGACGCCTTCATCGACGCCTCGGGTGCCACGGCCGCCGTGATCGACGGGATTCACGCAGTTCGGCCCGCTGGGACCGTCGTTCTGGTCGGGATGGGTGCCGACGAGATACCGTTGCCGGTCCCGATCATTCAGAATCGCGAACTGATGCTGACCGGAGTATTCCGGTACGCCAACACGTGGCCGATCGCCGCCGCACTGGTCGCTGCCGGGCGCGTCGACCTGGATTCGATGGTCACAGCACGCTTTTCACTCGAACAGTCGCAAGAGGCCCTGGTGGCCGATCGCATTCCCGGCAGCATCAAAGCCGTAGTCATCGTCGCCGAAGGAGACTAGAACTTTCATGGAACTCAATACGAAGACCTTGCTCGACTTCGATGCTGCACTCGAAGTGCCGAACTACGACCGGAGCAAAGTCACCACCGGCATAGTGCATTTCGGGGTCGGAGGCTTTCACCGCGCACACCAGGCCGTGTACATCGATAATCTCCTGCGACGCGGTGAGGGCTTCGACTGGGGAATCTGCGGAGTGGGAGTGATGCCGTCGGACAGGCGAATGAAAGACGCACTCCGCGCGCAGGACGGCCTCTACACACTGGCGCTCAAGCATGCGGACGGAACCCTCGAGGGCCGGGTCATCGGATCGATCGTCGAGTACCTGTTCGCTCCGGACGATCCGGAGGCGGTGATCGAGAAGATGGCGGCCGAATCGACGAAGATCGTCTCACTCACCATTACCGAGGGCGGGTACAACATCTCGCACACCACGGGTGAGTTCGACGCGTCGAATCCCGATGTGGTGCACGATCTCGAGCCGGGAACGCTCCCCCGCACCACCTTCGGTTTGATGTGCGCTGCCCTCGCACTCCGTCGAGACCGCGGCCTGCCACCATTCACGATCATGAGTTGCGACAACATCGAAGGCAACGGATCAGTCGCGAGGACGGCCGTCGGAGCCTTCGCCGCCCTGAAGGATCCCGAACTTGCGGAGTGGATCGACGAGAACGGCGCCTTCCCCAACTCCATGGTCGACCGGATCACACCCGTCACGACAGCCGAGGTGACCGCAGAGATCGCCGAGACGTTTGGCGTGGACGATCAGTGGCCGGTCGCGGCCGAGCCGTTCACCGCATGGTTCCTCGAGGACGAGTTCACCTCAGGCCGGCCGCCTCTGGAGAATGCCGACGTCAATCTCGTGCCGGATGTTCGCCCCTACGAACTGATGAAACTGCGACTTCTCAATGCCAGCCATCAAGGCATCGCGTACTTCGGTTACCTTGCCGGATACCGCCTGGTTCACGAGGCGTGCCAGGACGAACTCTTGTCAGGGTTCCTGCTCGACTACATGAATCTCGAAGCGACGCCGACCCTTGATCCGGTGCCCGGCGTCGATCTCGATCAGTACAAGAAGACCCTCATCGAAAGATTCTCGAACCCCCAGGTCCGCGACACGATTGCACGTCTGTGTGCCGAGTCGTCCGATCGAATTCCCAAGTGGCTGTTGCCCGTCATCCGGACCCAACTCGATACTGGCGGACCGATCAACCTGTCCACCGCCATAGTCGCCAGCTGGGCCCGCTACGCCGAGGGCACAGACGAGAACGGTGACCCCATCACCGTCGTCGATCAGCTGTCGGACACTCTGGTGCCGCTCGCCCGGAAGCAGTCGAGCGACCCGTTGGCGTTCATCGGGTACCGCCAAGTGTTCGGCGATCTCGTGGACGATCGCCGATTTGTCGCAAGCTTCCGAAAGACGCTCGACTCGTTGCACTCCGTCGGAGCCAGAAGAACCCTCGAGGAGGTACGCGGGCTCTGACTACGCCGAGACGTCGTGCAAGTGATGGATCGGATCGTGAATGAAGTATGCCGCCAACGATTCGACGGTGAACGCCGATCCGTCACTGCGGAGACCCCGTCGTTGGCGGCTGCCCTCCGGCACGGTTTCGAAGGCGTTCGCGACCTCCGCCGCGGCGCCGGACAGCTCCGATGCCACCGTTGCCGGATCTTGATCGTTGTACCGCTCGGCCTCAGCTGTTGCGTCCTGATCCCAGTTCTCGAATGTCGGATCGTCGAATTGGAGCATCTGTTCCAACCGCACCTTGAAGATCCTGAACACGTCGCGCACGTGGGCGGAATACTCCAGCGCTGACCATGTTTCACTGTCCGGTCGCTCCGTCACATTCTCGCGTTCCAGCACCTCAACCCACGATGTGGCGTTGCCACGCACCAGATCAGGAACATCCGTGAATGCGACGGTGGAGGAATCGAACCCGCACTCGGCGCAGGGGCGTTCGAGGACCCAGGTCCAGTTCTTTGTATCCGGGGTGATCGGCATGGATCGAGAATAGTCCGCCAGGGCGGAGTCGGTCTGCTCTGATTGGCCGATGAAGCGAATCATGCGCGGTGTCGCGATTCCACTTGCGCTCACGCTGACTGCGTGTGGCGGGGCAGTGGGCGACGCCGAGCCGCGCGAACTCGCCTTTTCGTGTGACGACGCGTATGCATTGCTCGAGGCATTCGGAACCGTGGAAGCGACGTTGGCACGGCTGCAGAGCCCTGGATGGAACGACGTACCGGCTCTCGCTGATTCAGACAGCATGTGGGATATGTACACACCGCGACAGCAGACAGTGGTCGTCAATTCACTTCATGCGGCGGCGCGAGGTACGTGTTGATCCGTGATCGGCTGCCACCGGCTCTCGTGACACGAACCTGGCTCGACGCTCGCCTGGCGAGCCTGTGTCGTTGTGGACGAAGCTCCCACTGACCTCGTCAACCCTCGCGAGAGGGAAGCGAGTCGACGAATTTCCCTTCGGAACGCAGTAAATGTTCGGCCGCCAAGATCAACAGGGAGAAGGATTCGTAGGAGAGTCCCTCGGTTGCACGCAGCAACCTCTCGGGCGCCGGAATCGACCGGTCGCCCGCCGAATCCTCGGATCGCTGCGCATAAAGCACGGTCGAGAGTTCTCGTTGATCGACAACCCGACCTGTCCTGTTCGCTTGCTCGAACATGGTATTCAGCCGCTCAACCAATGCCTCACCCTCAGCTGATCGAATCGTGTTGCTGAACAGCCTGTTTCCGTGATCGTCCATAAAACCAGGCGCGATCGAGTTCTTGATTGTCACAGTACGTTCTCCGTTACTTTGGTCCGTGGGATCAGGGGTCCAACCCGGCACAGTTCGCCGACTCCGTGTTGCGGCGCACAGCGGCGTCACCACCCATCGACAGCACACCGATATCCCCCGGCGCCCGTCGGCGTCCGGTAATGCGGCCTCGAAGTTGCTCTTGACTATCAGCATGTCGTTACACTTTATCAACAAATGTAACTCTTCGACAAGTGTTTTGTTCCGATTGCCCGGTTTTTGCATCCGATCGAGGTAACTACTGAGCGCTCGCGGACTGCGGATTCCACGATTGACAGAGCACGGAAAAACGACAATCGAGCCCGAGTCACCACCGAAGTACACAAGGATGGAATCGGAGCATAGAAATGTTTCCCGTCACCCTGATCAAACAACTGAACGAGACCGAGCACAAAGTCCTCGACGTTGAAAGCCCTCGTCCGACAACGCTTTTCAGACAAGGAAATGGGCCCCGCACTTGCGGGGCCCATTTCCGTTTCCATTCCTCGCATTGAGTGGGTACCGACGGTCTGCTCCCGGTCAACGCGTCGATGAAACGTAGCGTGTATTGCTCGGCAGTCGAACGGATTTCGATCGTTCACGTTGAACGCAGTCTCGGACTGAAGTCGGCTGTCCATGATGGGGCCGGTGATCACACCTGTGGCGTCGGACAACCGAGCTGTAGCTACACGTACGATCCCAAGTCGCATCCAACCCCGAGTCGGAACTTGCAGTCGCCAGTTCCAACGCGGCCATTCGGGCCCGATGCCGCCTGTTGGGGGCAGCCGAGCCGCGGGGGGACGGCTCGACTGCCTTGTACCTACACCGGTAGGCACATCTAAAGCGTGACACTTCGGCACGTTGAGCACATACGCCGAAATACCTGAATAGGTACCTGCTTTCCTTCATCGTCCGACATGTCGCTGCCTCGGTCTCACCTAATGGCACTGATCCTCCGACGCTGTCAGGGGTTGCGCATCCGGTTCCGAGACCTTCACCTTGCCTGTGATCGACAAAGGTGCGACATCTCCATGTGTGACCGCAACCGTCCTCGTGCAACCGCAAAGTATCGACTCACCTCGCTATGAGATTGGGGCTTTGTAGCGACACCTAATAAGACAAATAGGACCTTCGTCGCACGATTCACGCACCAAAACCCGTAGGCCAAGGCACCAGCGCCCCGGACAATGAAACGATGCCTCACCTAGCGCTGGACCGTGTCGATGTTTGAACCTAAATCAGTAGACACCGCCATCCTCGTTGTCTTCATCGGAGCAGCCATCTCAGCAGTCGCCACTCTCGTCATGCCCTGGGCGTTCGGACGGATGGGGCGCACCAAATCGGCCGTCCATCATGAACAGCCAAACCCGAGTCGGAAACAAATCTCGACAATCCTCATTGTCGCATTCCTTGCCTGCACCATCCCAGGTCTCACTCAAGTGGCGCTGACCAAGCGGCGCGCCAACGCAGTAGCTGATGTAGCCGCAACAACCCAGGCCGCGGCGCTAGTTTCGTACGCTCTGATCTACCTCACCCTGCTGTGCTGCGCACTCGCACTAGTCCGTAAAAACTTCTCCCGAGAGGGGGGCAACACAGTCAGATCGCGCTTTGGGCTTGCCTAGCCCCCTGGGCACTGGCCATCGCCCACACCATGTACGAAACGGGTATGCCGCCTATACACGCGGCGGCATACCCGGCAGTGGTGCTCGCTCTCTACGCCTTCTCCGCGACAATCCCCGACCTCAAGATACTCGCGCCGATGATCGGGCTTGTTGCCGCAGGCAGCATCACGCTCGGACTAGTCGCACCCGCCAAAGGCTTGATGGCAGGGGCCAGTGGCGCACTCACTGATTCCGAAAAAGCGAACTTCGGGACCACTCTCCTCGCAGGGTTTTACAACCACCCGAACGTGCTCGGAGTTATTCTCGCCCTAGGTGCTCCAGCAGTCCTACTCGCACAAAGCTCTCGCGTGAGATGGACGCTGATAGGTATTGTCGGAGTTGCAGTTTTGTGGTCCGGGTCAAGGACTGCGCTCGCCGCCACTCTCGCAGCCCTTGCTGCAGTCCTCATCGCAAAACTCCTGAGTAGCCCGCTCCGTGGAAAGTGGGCCGCAGTAGCTTTGATGGCTGCGGCCGCCACGATGGTCACAATTCCATTGATGACAACTGATGCCCACGCACTGTCGTCGAGAGGCAGAATCTGGATTGGCAGTCTCGCGGCCTGGCGCGAAAATCCTGTATTCGGCAACGGGCAAGCCTGGTACAGCGAGATCAGCAAAGTACGAAACGACCTTATAGACATCGCGTTCCATGGACACAACATGCTGGTGAATTCACTGGCGACTGGCGGACTACTCACTGCCGTCACTGTCGGCATACTGCTACTCGTCGCCTCCAGGTCCGCCGCATACTGGGCCAGAAAAGGCCAGTTCTACCCACTCGCGTACATGGTCGCATTCTTCGTGACAGGCGCAACAGAAGTGGCAACCAAATTCCGGGATATAGACCCGATTTTTTGGGTCGCGGTAGTACCCCTGGTTGTGATCGCTATTAACCAGCCGAAGAGTAGTGCACGCAGCCATACGGCCGTTCCGGACGCGTCCTTCCAGCCTGAACCATCGAACCAAACCGACTTACCCAAGGTCGTGTCATAGATACTCCTCCTACTCCTGGTTGTCGGCGCGCCGTGGAGTAAGAGTTGCATAGCACGACCCTTCGAACGGAGCTCGGCCATCAGTTCTGCGAATCGTCGGATAGTCCGCCAATTTCGTTCCGCTGACCGCGCATCTCGCCACGACATAACTCGACCCTGCGTTCGATCCGGCTTGCGCACCCCCGGTGACTGCTCCCTCCCACAGGGATACACCGACCGTAATAAGTTCGCCCGATTTGTCGGCGGGAACCAGGGGCGCCATTGACGTCCAACCACATATAGTGACGACTGTTCCATTTGCTCCACTGCGAAAGCCCGACGGAAGTGTCAGCATGCACAGATTCGAAAATTGTGGATCCAGAACTGGAAGCGTCGGTGGAGGTTTGGATTCGGGCAAGTCTGTGGCCGATGTTGCTGCGGAGACTGGCGAGACTGAACGTAATGTCCACCAGCTCATCACCCACGGCCAGAAACTCCTCCTCGAAGACGCTTCCCCAGAAAATTGAGCGCGGTTTCCGCTCTTTCCCCCGAGGTCAGGGCCACCTTCGTTCGTTTGCCGGGTTTCCTCTTAGTTTGCATCTTTGTTTCACGGCTACCGGATAACTTCGAGGTATCAGATTCACCAGGCGGCCGATCAGGAAGTGTCCCGCCTTCTCGGACTCGATACACATAGGCTCTCAGGCTTCGACCTGCCAGTCGTCTGGTGGGCCATACAGAGCGCGCCTGTTCCCGACAGTTCAGATGCGACGGCCGACCGGGTTGGGCGCTTAGCCACCTCAGCGGGCTGAACTCACATGAAGGACAGCGCGTTGGATAGGCGGTTCCCACCTATTGAGAAACCAAGAGCGCATATTCGCGACCGGTCCGATCGTGAATACTCACCCATAACTGAAATATGTTTGGTGTCAGCACTTTCTTCTTCGACCACCAGTCACACGCCCCTTCGCCTCCACGTTTACAAACCTGACAGTCTGTTCTGTATGTAGCGAGACTTACCCTGTTTTCAATACGACCGCCTCCTTGACGATCGTCTAGATGATGTGGCGTCGAAATCGATGGTGCCGCCCTCGCCGAGAGCAACGTGACCAGCATAGGGCCGGAAGCGCGGATTGATTGAGAACGTGGGCAGAATGTGGGCATACGTAAAAAGACGCCCTCCCAAATTCCTCGAAAGTGCGTTTGACCTGCCATTATTCTGTGGGGCGGGCGGGGCTCGAACCCGCGACCAATGGATTATCGATTGGTCCAACTCAGCCACTTCCGTCGACTCCCGACAATGCCACTCTGATCTGCAACAATGTTCGGAATCAAACTCAGTTCATATCGTAAATTCCCGGCAGTTCTCACTCGTAAACGATGAATAAACGATGGATATCTCTCTGTCGCAGCTCCCCGCGTTCGGCCAACTGGCCGCGCCGAGTGGCTATGTACGACGGCCATCGTCAGACCTCAACGGCGGACGCATACGAAACGCGGTGGCCCGATAATTCAACGGGCCACCGCGTTTCCCTGCTCCAGTTAGTCGAGAACCGGACTCGCCGAAGGCTAACGAGCTACCGGAGGTGGCGTCACCTCATTGTCTGCTTCGTTTCACCAAAGACGCGACACCGGCGACCGCGACGACGACGACGATGGCTGCCACGATCGGAATCAGCCCGACCTCCGACCACCAGAACACCGTGATGAACAGAGCGAGACCCAACAGGCTGCCGGCCATGTAGAACGGTATCGACATCTTGCCGCGCTCTGGTCCGGTGCCGTCGTCGACCGGCCTCATCGGAGGTATCTCACTCATCGCTGTTCCTGTCGTTCAGTGAAGGTCATTCACAATTCGTATTGGGCACGAAGTAGAAACCAGTGCTCGAATCGAAAATGTCCTTCTGGTAGCACGCGCTCGGGTTGAAATTGGTGGTGTTGAGAGCATCCCAGAGCAAAGCGACCGTTGCCGCGCCACCGAAGGTGCACAGCAAGCCAACCGCTGCGTCTGCGAGCCTACCCGGGGCTCCGAGTGCCTTGAGGGCCCCGCGGAAGACCGACGAGCAACCGACGACAACGCCGCCGATAGCTACCGCATTGAACGCGTACGCGATCGCGTTCGCCTCGGATCCCCACACATTCAGATAAACGCTGGTACCGAATGTCAGCTTGGGATCCGCTGTGACGGGATAAGCCGTACCGCCGTTATGTTCGACGGTCTGCGTCAGAGTGTTTCCGTTGACCTGGAAGCTCGTCGGCACGTTCGCTCCGTTCGCGTCCTTGGCCCACGGGGCCGCAATCGAGCCGAACACGATGTCGACACCTTCCGCAACACCGAAGATTTCCACGCCGCCGTCGGCCGCGATCCGTGTCGACAGCCCTGCGGGCACGCCGAGGGTGAAGGTGTACGAGGTCGGCGCTGACGCGTCGGGAATCGAAATCGCCTGGCGGGCGGAATCTTGCGCCAAAGCCTCAGAGACGATCGTCGCACCGGCCACATCCGCGACCGCCGTGTCGTCGACCACGCGAGTGGCGGACGTGCCGTCTGCGGTGAGAGTCACCGTGGCACCGCTCTCGGAGCTTACCGAGACGGCCGCCGCGCCGGTCGTGGTCACCGACGCCCCGGACGTTTCGAGGCCGATGCCCCGTTGTTGGCCAGCAGCATCCGCTGCCTGATCGACGGATGTCACCACTTGTTGATCGGATAGTTCGACAGGTTGGGCAGATGCAGTACCTGCCCACAAAACCACCGAGAGCACAGTGGTGGTACCTAACAGCGCTACGGACAGCCTTCTATTGCGCACGTCATTGCTTCTTTCGATTTACCATCACGGACCTGTGGACCCTTTGGGCAGCGATCCACGGGGAGACCGAGCGCGTTTGGCGCTAGGTCGAAATATTTTGGAGTGCAGAAAGATTCACTGATCTGAGCCGAACAAATTCAGACAAACAAACCAGTCGGTAACGTAACACTGATTTCGCAGGAATGAACGATCCGATCCAATACTCGTTCAAAATTGAAATACATTCCGGACATTCCGAGAATAGAACAAACGTCCAACCGGGGTAAAAACTAATATTAAGATCATCAGCCCAGGTTCTCGAAGGCGACGATTAGCTCGCCACTTGAGGAAAATGTGTCAGCTAGCTCCCTCGAGATTTCTGCGGTTCCGCGCCAACACATCCAGGCGTCGGGATCGTCTCGCCGCACTGCCGACAATAGTGCGTTCGATGGCCGCCATTGTGTGTCGTATTGCAGCCGCAGACCTCCCATCCGACGAGGCATGTGTTCGCCGCGAGGGGGTGCTCGTTTGGACAACAGTGCGGGGATCGTTCAGTTGACGACATGCCTCAAGATTCGCACACATGTTCGATAACTGATAGCGTCGGATCTGCGGGGTCGGGAGGGTAAGGGAAGACCAGCTCGGCCCTGCAATCTCAGATGTATATGTTACGACCGGTCTGTCTGGTTTGATTCTCCGGTGAAACGAATCATTGCAGCTCTCGCTATCCCTGCCTCCCTGTTCCTCACCTCATGTGGTGGCGGCGAGGATGCGAAGCCTGCGCCCACCACAACTACTGCTATCCAGAAGCTCGTAGATGCACCGGCGACCACCGCAAAGCCGTCGACCACGGTCGCCCCCACGACGACGACCGCCGCGCCCATCGTTACAACTTCTGAAGTACCTGCCCCACCTGCTGCTCCCGCGCCGAAAGTGACCGCTCCCCCGGCCGCGCCGAAAGCGCCCACCGTCAAGTACAGCTCTTGCGCCGACGTGAAGAAGGCTGGAGCTGCACCCCTGTACAAGGGAGATCCGGGATACTCCATCAGCCTCGACCGCGACGAAGACGGCGTTGCTTGCGAGAAATAGCCGCATAAACGAAAGCCCCCGACCTCGAATGGCCGGGGGCTTTGTCGTGCAGTGGGTTTGGGTCGAGTTCGCGAGGGGAACCTAGAGCGTGCAGTGGCGATTCTGAGTGGTCAGTTCAGCCGCGCAAGGCCCGCCTTCCGGCTGTCGACTCGCCGGGGGTGGGTCTCTCGTTTGGAACAGCCGGGCCACGAGGGGTGGCCCGGCTGTTTTCGCACCTACACCAGGCGGAGGTGAGTTCGCATGCCGGCTATCTGTTGAACCAGCACGTCCCGATGCTCGGAGCATCGTCGTACTGCATCGTCGTCACCTGCGAGTCGGGCTCGCACCAACAGGTATAGACAATCGTTCAGTTGATCCCTGAGAGTCATCATCGCAACCACCTCCGATCCTTTTGTGTAGATACACATACACAGCCACATCAGTACCCCTCCCACACATGCGCCGAATGACCTACGGGTGTACCTATCTTTCGCCGTCCAGGGGTAAGCGGAGATGAAGAGCCAGGGGCTCTCCCAGCTTCGGCAATCATTCGGTAAAGTTCGGCACTGCATCCGACAATCCAGCCATGTCAGGATCCCGGTTGATACCGACCTCGATAGAAAGCCGATCAATCTCACGATGACAAAGTTTTCCGGACGGAAATATTGGTGCGCTTGCGTGGTGCTTTTCGGTGTGGGGTTTTACTTCGGTCGAACTACTGGATGGAGCTGGGTCAACACCTTCATTGGCGACTGGATTCCAAGTTTCGTCAAAACTCCAGGATTTGCCGGGTTGGCTGCACTCGGCGCGGCAGCCTTCGCGTGGTACAACGGCAAGGAAGACCGCAAGCAGCGAGATACCCATGCGGAGGACGAGCGGACTGCGCATCAGCGAGAAGTTTTGTCAGCCGCATGGTGGGAACGAGTGCAATGGGCACTGACTGCCAGTAACTCCAAGAACACCCCGACCCGGGTGCTGTCGCTTCAGATGCTCAGTGCACTATCCAACAAACCGGATCTGGACGCGGAGGATAAAGAGTTTGTCGAACTCGCATACGAGTTGATTGTCCAGGAAGGCGCTGAGTTCGAGTTCGATTTCCCGCCTGCGTCAGGATCGGAAGCAGTGCTCGACGACAACATGGATCGTTGAAATTGTGTCACACTTGATCAACGATCGCCGAGGGAAGGAGCGACCCATGGAGACAGCCCACGCAATGGGGGAACGCACCCGAGATGAGCGAATCCTCGCAGCTCGCGGGTTGGTCAAGATGCGCGCCCGCAAGGGCGTCAAAGCCTCCGCCAAACTGCAGAGGATGGCGCAAGAGCGGTTGTCATTTGAGGCTCCGACGGCAACAAGGTCGCAGAACGCTTCTGCGTAACCCTTCCTGAATACTCCCCCAGCAGCTTAGTTGCCCTGCGGTCGCTCAAATGGGACGTATGATGGTGAGCATGGCCAAGACCGCACACCGCAAACTCGGCGCAACGGACGATGTCCGAGGTGCCGAATCAGCCCTTGCTGATCAGGTCGAGGGCTTTGATCGAGACGAACTTCTCCGCCTGGCAGAAGCCTCGACGACTCGGTGGAGCGACCTGCTCGACCGCCTCGCCAAGTGACGCACTACCTGTCTGCAGACGATCTCTGCGTCCTCAACGAAGTGGTCGGCGGACCAGGTCGTCATGGTGCCGATATGCCCGGAATTGAAGCTGCGGCTCACCGACCACAGGCAGGCTTCGGTGGTCAACAGAAATTCCCGACGATCTGGCTCAAGGCCGGCGCGCTCTTGCATGGACTGTGTAGCACTCAGTTCTTCATTGACGGGAACAAGCGCACAGCGTGGACGGCGGTCGACGTGTTCCTGACTAAGAACGGTTTCAAGCTACCTCATATGCCGACGGTTGAAGCCGAGGCGTTTGTGCTAGCTGTCGCTAGGGATCTGTTCACCAATGACGACGAACCCGAGCGCACCGTTGAGATGGCTGCCGAATGGTTCCAGTCGAAATGGGAACTGCGTCGTCGCGGTGTATCCAGTCACCCGAAGTTGGAGTATGCGTTCCTGTGCCGGGGCGGCGAATTCAGGGACGGAAGTTTCACGGCGATCAACGGCGGGCTCACCGCGTTCAGCAGCGTCGGCGAGTTGAATTTTCCTTTCCCTGCCGAGTTATGCCTCATCGGGCGGGTGCATTGGGCACCCGATGACATGGGGCGGGACCATCTGATAACAGGGCGCATGATCCCGATCGAACCCACAAGCCAGAAGCGGGTCAATCGCGGTCGAGGCGAATCGATTCCCGAGATATATGTGCCACCAAATGCGCACGCTCACCCTCACCTTCGCGGTGAGCCTATGCCGTTCATTTTCGTAATTCCCCTCAATCCGATATTCCTCGAGGTTGGAAGATTTCGCGTGGTGATCGATATTGACGGCGAGTTTGCGGGGGAAATTCCGTTCGAACTCTCGTCGACTGCCGCTCCGGATTACGGATTGCTCACACTCTCCTGAATTTGGGGAGTCGATGCGCCTGTCCGTGTGATCGCTGGTATGACCTGAGCGCCAGATAGCCCCCAACCTCGCAATGAGGTTGGGGGCTTTGTCGACCTGGTTACTTTGCCTCGGATCCTGGACTACGCTTCGCGGAGCATGATAATCGGGGTGCGCACCCCGCCGCTTGATCCGAGCGCCTTCACCGTTCCTGGTATGCCGAGCGGGTATGCGCCCGCAACACCCCGGCAGCGGTATGTGCCGTTTGCCATCCGGTTAAACGCCGCGGTCGGTGCACTCAAACCGCGAACATTCGCCGTAGCCGAGTCGCCAACAATCACAACCCAGTACCCCGTTCCGGCGGTGAGGGTGAGTGGCGTAGCCGAAAGATCCTCGGTGACATCGGTAGACGCCGCCGGGAACGCAGTCCCACCTTTACTCCAGAGCACGTGCCCGGTCGCGTCGAGAATGCCGATGTCGTAGTTCCCAGCCGAGACGGTACCGGTGCGCCAATCGAGATACTTCACCACGTAGTTGCGCGGCGGAACGATCAGCACCGCAGACCCGGTACCTGCCGTCGTGAACGTCTGGTCGACACCAGCGACGATGCCGGCAGGGATACCTGCACCGAGCGTGGACAGCTGATCGAGCAGTGGGGTGTACGTTTCGTTGAACGCGATCGAGTTGACGGTGGTCACCTTCTTCGGAGACATCGCAGTACGAGGTAGGTCACCGACCGTGAACGCGAGTCGGTCGACGCTGACCGACCCGGTTGTGACACCGGACGTCTTCGAGTGCAACCGGATTCGGATGCTCGTCGTCGGCGAGATCAGCCGCTTCGTGCAGATCACCCACACCCACCCGTCGCGCGTGGAGGAGTCCATGTCGGTTTGCCGCTGGTTCGTCGACTCCGTCTGATCACGCAGCATGACGCTCGGAGTTCCAGAGTTCGCGGCGGGTGCGTACATGCGGGCGGCGATGGTGACGACCTTGCCCGAGATCTTGCCTTTTATCCCCAGCGCGGCGGGGTCGACCAGCAGCTCCGCATACGCGCCCGCATTGGCCGCGGCGGACGTGATCTTCAAGCTGTACGTGCCGGTCTCGAAGTTCGTGAAATCCTTCTCGACCGTCGCATTCGACGCCGTCCAACCGACAGGTAAGGATCCGGTCCAGTCCTCGAACGCCAGGTCTTCGATCAACGATTCGGCGACCTGAGACATAGACGACGAGTTCTGCCCCGGCGCAAGGTTCGTCGGCGAGTACACCAACGCCTTTCCGACCTCAGCCGCCCAGATCTGCGAGCCGACCGCATTCGGATGGGTGTTGGTCCCGTCTTCGAGGAGCAGTGAGGTGAGAGTGACTGATTGCTCAGCCATGTACTTCACGAACGCCTGGTGCACGTCGATGAAACCGTAGCCTCGTTGTGCGGCGATCTGCTGCACGATGCCGGCCTTGATTGCCTGCCACGATTCTCGCCCCGCGATACCGCTGGGGTTCTGTGATTCGAGGATAATCCCGGCCTTCGGAAACTCCTGCGAGACAGCTTCGGTCAGAGCCAGGTAACTCCCTCGCACGCCCATCCTGCCATTCTCGGTAGTGGGGTCGGCGAGGTTGTGGCCGTGACTGATCGTCACAAGGTCGGGGTCCGGGATCGCGGCGATCGCGGCGACATAGCGGGAGCCGAGGACGTAACCGGGGCGCGAACCTGAGATGGAGCAGTTATACAGGGTGCAGGTTGCAGTACCCGTGCCGGTCTGCACCGTGAACGGAGCACTGTCGTACACACCCGTCGTGGGGTTCACCAGAATGTAGATGAAGGTGATCGTGGGGAATCTGGTTGCAAGTGCCGCGAACTCCAGATACGCATGCTCGGTGGTCTCGTTGGCAGTCGAGTCGCCGATGATCGCCGCGACCGAGTTCTCGACACCGCGAGCGAGTTTCGAGAGGAATCGCTGCGCCTGCGCTGCCGCCGTGGCATACGTGCCGTCCAAGACTGCTTTCGTTGCGGCGCCCGATCCGACGAGATCGGCGACGGCTACGTCCGATACCGCAATCGGCGGGATCTCCACTCGACCGACTTCGGTCCCTGAATCGTCGTCGAGCTTGAACACCAGCTCATCGGTACCTGAGTCGGTGGAGACATCGCCGATTCCGAATCCTCTTGGCCCCCGCGACAATTGCACCGCGAGTGAGGACGGTGCGACGTTGAGGTGATCGGCGAGATTGATCTCCGCGCCAGGGGTCGCATAGAAGTAGATCGGCTGCATCGGGATGACCTGGCTGCCGTAGCGCAGGTTCTTGAAGGTTGCCCGCCACTGCAACTGTGCGAGGTTGGTGGTCGACGCGGTCGGCGCGAGCAGCTTCACGTAGTCGCGGCCCTGGTGCGAGATGTCGCCAGTGATCCCAATGTCGACATTGACGATCGAGACGGTCTTGAGTTTGAGCACTCCCCCGTCGTCGTACTGGATCGCAGATCCGGCGGCGACCATCGGCGCCAGTTCCAGCGTGCCAGTCAGTGGAGTGTCGTCGGGGATGTCGTCGACGTCAATCCCGTCTGCGGCGATGGTAGTGATGTTGACTCGGACGGTTGAGTATTCCAGTGCCATCAGGGTTCTCCTCGAAGCGTTTCCGCCGGTCGTTATGCACGTAAAGGCGCCTCTCGCACATCTTGCGGGAGGCGCCTGGCCGTGATGTGGGTTGTTGAGTGCGCACCGCCAGCAGGGGCCGGCGCCGACGGCAGAATCTCTCCGACTTCGAGAGGACTGGGGCCGTTGCGCGGTGGCCTACGCGGGCGCGATCGTGCCCCGGTCCACGGTCAGCGGCTTCACATGTGGTCGAGGATGGTGTTCTCATCCCCAGATCAGGTGACCCGGACGAATGTGTCCACGCCGGGAATCACGAACGGCGCCGGAGCGACGAACGTACCGGCACACGTGAGGTAGATGTAATCTCCCGCAACAAAGTTTCCGGTGTACGTCATCACGGCCTCGTAGTTCGTGCCGACTCCCGCACCCGAAACCGTAACGGAATCTAGCTGTGTCGCGAGCGCGTTCTTCAGTAGTCGCCACTGGAACGACGGAGATCCGGTGGCCGAGTTCGTTTGGTACCGAATGAACACCTCGACCTTTGCGCCCGTCTTCGTCACAGGGATCACGAGCCGATCGGAGATCACCGTCGAACCCTGATCCGCCGACCATCCCGCGATCTGCGTCTGCGTTCCGGAGTTAACGAGCGTGTGCTGCGCTGCGAGGTGCATCCCCGCAATGATCGTCATCGGCTCGATCGCGAATGCTGCACCCATATAAGGCATTCCGATAGACGGGTTCACGGTGACGGCCGGTTGCACACCGACGACGGACGCCGGCCCCGTCGCGACGGTCATCACACTGTTATCGCCTGCACTGTCCGCCGCGGCAGATTGCTGCTGTGCGAGTTCCGTCATCGGGGATCCCCATCCCGAATACGTCGGCGCCGACGCGGTAGCAGGGTTACCGACAACCGCACGGACCGCGAGACTGTTCACCTTCGTCGTCGTAATCGCCGGGGTCGTGTGCGGACCGGGAGCGCCTGCCGTATAACTCTTCGCTGTCGCGAAAATCGTCGGGAGCATCGCCCCGGGGATCGTCATCGCGACGGCTGTAGACGCGGATCCGTACCCCCCAACATCTAGCGCTCGTGTGTCCGGATCCAACGGCCGCTTGACCCGATAGAACACCGACGCTCCTGGGTCGTACCACGAGGAATCCTCCCCGAGTTTCGTCCACCCCGAGATCGTGTTCGTGGACTTCGCCACCAGCCCGACGACGATGATCCGGAGGTCGCCGGTAGCGGCCGATGGGAGCGTAACCGTCCAGTTGTCCTTGCCTGATCCTGACGTGTACGCCGACACTGTCGGGCCGGTGACTGCGGTAAGGGGCGCCGTTGCCGAACCCTCACCGGATGCGCTTGCGCTGATCGGGGCGCTGGCGGTGAGTGCTGCGCTTGCCGTGCCGGATCCGGTCGCGGCAATGGTCACGAGCGCGGCCGGCCATGCTCCAACGCTCGGGATTCCCTCGCATGATGCCGCTGCGACGACCATCGCGACGGGCGTCACCGTGGCGCTGGCAGTGCCCGAACCTGTTACCCCTGCCGCCAAGGCGATCGACGGCTTCACTGAGACACTCGCGGTGCCCTCGCCGGAAACCGACGCTTCGATCAGTTGCGCGAAGACCGCCAGCGCCTCGCCCACACCGGTGACACCAGCCGGAATAGCCGAGGATGTGGTGATTTCGACACTTGCCGTACCGAAACCATCCACGTCCATCGAATAGACGGGTGTCGTTACGAGCGTTGCTGACACCGTACTGATTCCAGACACCGACGCGTCAATGGCGATCACGAGCATAGGAGCACGCGGGAATGCGACGACCTCACTGTCGACGCCAGGAAATGACATCGACCGTGCATCGGAGGCCGGGAACGCAACGCTCCCGACATCCGGTCCCGGCCACCTCACCCTCAGGCCTGCGTGTAGCTGGGGTTCAGCTTGAACTCACCCGACGGGGTGACCGTCGCGTCCGGGTTGTCGATGACATCGCGCAGTGTGGCTCCCTGCCAACGGCACACGTGCGTGACTGTCGTCGACGACGAGACTGCGAACGTCAGCTGCGATCCGGTGACAACTCCGCCCGATGCGGTTCCCCACGTGGTGGTCTGCCGGGCGTAGGAGCCGTTCGTCACTTCGTTGGCGGTACCCCCCGCGCCGGGATTTCCTACGTGCAGACTGTAGGAATCGCCAAGGGATGCCCAGTGATTGGCGAGCGAATTCTTTGTTGCCGTTTCTGAAAGTGACATCTCAGTTCCTTACAGTCTTGGTTCGACGGGCTCGGCCGTAGATCCAGGGGTAGTCGTCTGTCGTTTCGGTGACGCCGTTCGGGTAGCGCACCCAGATCGTGAAGTCGGTGTTGTCTGCGATGAGGTCGGCTTCGGCCGACTCGACGCGCCAAGAGACGACGTTTCCTGCAATGGCGCCGTCCCAGTTTTGACCGCTCGCCCACTCGACCCGAGCGGTCGTAGCAGGCGGGAACGGGCCAGCAGGGTTCGATCGTTCGAAGATCCAGTCGCCTCGCGTCAGTTCGATGACATCGAAGATCGGCTTCCAACCCAATCCCATTACTCGCCCTCCACTGAGACGTTCGTCGGATCGAGATCAGGCGCAAGCGATTCGACATACTCCGCTGCGGTGACTCGGTCACTGGCCGTCGGCGTAGAAACGACTTCAGGTGTGACCGCAATATCCTCGATCGGATCTGGAGTCACCGAGATTCCCGATTTCGACACCAACTCCCCATCGCGATCGCGACCCGCAATTGTCAGCCAGTGCTCGGCCGGATCGAACTCGGCGGTGAACGTAATCCCGTCCAAGCCAGCCACAGTGAATGTGCTCATAGGTCTTTCGCCTTCCATTCATTGACGCCTACCGAAGGGATGGACAGGTAGCCGAAGACTGCGCCGCGGTGTGTGGACGCGGTCTCGAACGATGCGCGCCGGTACGCCGCACCCTTGCTTGCTTCACTCCCCGCGTCGGTCCAGGTCAGAACCGAAGACCCATTCACGTAGGCGGTGAAGTCCGTCTTGCCTGTTCCGACATCGTCGGTGGCGCGGAGTTCCACAACGTCGCCGTTGGCCCATGTGCGGGTTGTCGAATTCTTGGTAATCCCTAAGGGATTCGCATTGCTGTAGGCGCGGATCTCGATCAGGCCGAAACGGATGCCAACAGCGACGAACCTAGTCATGTCCGAATTCGATCGGACCCCCGCCTGAGCTCGGGGGTTGTCCTCGAGGTCGGCGTGCGATCGGTCGAAGGCGTCTATCTTGACCGAAACCGACATAGTGTCCGTCGAGAGCTGCGAGACGTAAACGCCCTGCGATCGATCCTCGACACGGCTCGTCAAGTTGCCGCGGTTGATGCGCTTGCACCGGGCGATGCCCGAAACGATGTCCATACCCGCGTCATATACGGCCCAGTTGGGGCCAAGGGCGCCGGAATCCGCACGGTCGAATAGATCGACGAGGCTGATCTTGATTAGACCCAACGACTGACCCATGCAGACCCACGGAATCCAGCCGGATGTGTTGTCCAGCAGTCCCGGGTTGAGCGCGGCGGGAGGCGCCGTTTCGCCTGCCCGCGTCATCGCCAGACGCGTCGGATGCACACCGGACATCGCATTCTTGCGGGCAACTTCTTTGCCGAGGAGATGACGCTGGGTATTCGTACTGCCCGTCTGCACGATGCAGACCGCGAACCAATCACCCTTGGTAGCAATGATGTCGGCGCCCAGATCGACACGAATGTCCTGCGCAGCGGCACCGAACTGGCTTTGGATGTTCGCCCCGGTCGGGCTGATCCAGATAAGGGTCAATTCGCCGTTCGGAAATCCACCAGTTGTCTTGCCCATCTTGTAGATCCCGACTCGGACTGTCGCTTTGGTCGGTTGATTCTGCTCGGCGATCACAAATCCGACGGTGTTGTAGATCCGGTCGCGGGTCGCGTTGATGAAGGCGAGGTCTAGACGGTTGATCGCAGTCGTGTAAATCGGCTGCGCCATCACGATTCGCGCCTCGGTCGGAATGAGAGGGTGCGTATGTCCATACTCGCCTGCGCCGTTCTCCGTCGAACCGCTGACTCCAATCGGAATTGGCACCATCTCCGAACTCGGAAAGACCGCATCCTCGACTGGGTTCAGTGTCACGTATCCCGGCACGTCGGTCGGAATGTCCTCGATGTTCGCTTTGGTTCCGAGCGCGAGGTTCGCCTCGGCGATAGCGGTCGAGTTCGCAATGTTCGCTTGCTCATTCGCGGCAGCCAACGCAGCAGCAACGGCGGCATCGTTCACCGCCGTCATCGCAGTCTCTTGTGTCACGCCAAGTGGATCTTTGATCTCAGTCTTGAACTTGCCCTGCGCCTTGCCGAACGCGAAGAGCGCCCCGCCAGACATCTGAGCCTTAGCGTCAGATTCGGTCATCGCCTGCCAAGATGCGAAACTTCCTGGGACCAGCGCACCGGCTGGAACTCCTCCGGATGGGGAAGTCATGAACTACACCCCCTTGTCGGAATCCGATTCACTTGGTCGGCGAGCGTTCTGCTGAATTCGGAACAGCACAAGAATCCGATACAGCAAGGTCAGAATCAGGAGAACCACGACCAGGTCGCGAACCTCGGCACGGAATCGATAGTCTCCGAACCACCACACCGAAATGAGTTGAGTACCAAGGAGAGCAATCGCCGCCGACGTATAGAGCAATGCTCGACCACCCTGCGTCGCCCGCCACGGCGAACGTGTCACGTACATGATCGTGAACGTCCACGCGAGAACCGTCATCGACGTCAGGAAAATCCGTGCCTCCGTTTCCGGATCGAACAACCCCACAATTACCACTCCGGCCAATGTGGCCAGCAACATGACCAGTTTCATGCGTGCCCCTTCTTTCTGCCCATGGCCTGCTCTACGTCTTCGCCGAACCCGTTGATCTCCACCATCAATCGATGCCGCAGGCCCAGTTCCGCAATCAACGGATCCCGACTCTTCACTTCTTCGAGGACCTGCTCAGCCTCTTCGCGGCCCCGTTGCGCGTCTCGTCTCTGTTGCCACCACCACGTCATCCGGTTCCGCCCCTCTCGGCGAGCCGCTTGATCTCGTCACCAATGTGAAGTGCAGTGGTGGAATGGCCGATGAGGTCCGAGTTCTGCTCCAGCGCTTTACCTGCCGTCGCTTTCCACGCTTCGATCTCTTTGTTCTTGTCGTTGACGATTGCCTTGTGAATCCAGCGCGGGACGAGAGCGCCGAACATGACAAGGCAGAACATGAGGCCGACCAGGATCCAGGGGCTGGAGAGATTTTCGGGGGTAAACCCCGCGGGCACTAGCTAGCCCTCGGTCCGGCGACCGAGAGCTTGTTCAGCCCTGGCCCTTAGCTCGGCGATTGTCGAACTTGCCGCAGCGGCAACCTGGTCGACGCTCAGCGACTGGGTTCCTCCGCCGCCGCGATAGGTAAGCGCTTCCAGTTGCTTTGCCCGTGCAAGTGCATCGTCGACGTCGACATTGGTTACGTGATACTCGACCTTGTTCTCGGTTCCGTCGCCGATTGTCTTGCCACCCTTGGGCGTGTAGAAAATAGCGATACCGAAGCCGATGATTGCGAGCAACTGTGTTGCAGACTCGAGGATTGACGCCTGCTGTTCTGCGCTCACCTTGCCGTACGTGAACGCCACTGACAGGCCTGCAACCAGCAACATGTAGATGACCTTGCGCAGCGTCGGCCACGCGGTTGCAAACTTGGCAATCACTTGGCACCTCCGAGCGCAGCGATCAGTGCGTCGAGCTTGGCCGCCAACTTGTCGACCTTCTCGACCAATTCCTTGGTGGCCTTGGTGGATTCCTCGGCCTTGCGCCCGGCGTGGAATGCCTGGTAGTCAGAGAAGCCAACGGCGGTGCGCAGGTCGAACTTGCCGGGTTCTACGGGCTGCCCGGTCTCAGGGTCCTTGTCGAGGTATTCGCGCTCGATGAACGATGTAACCGGAATCAGTAGTGCGTCCCGGATTTCGGCTACAGCCTCAACGAGGTAGTTGTACCGATCCTCACCGGCAAGCTCGGCAGGCTTGGACTTGCCGAGGATTGACCAACCCTTGCCGTCTATGCCGGTCAATTGGGTTTGAACGAGTTCTGGTGTACCCATTGGGGTTCCTCCTGATTGAGGTTGAGTGGGGAGGATCGCGGAGCCTGCATTGCCGGCGCGACGCCAGTAAGCATCTCGGTCTGCGAGTCCGTTGAGTCCGCCGTTGATGGCTCTTGTGGCACCGCGCAAGTCGTTGTCATCAGCGAGAGCGTTGATGTTTCGGGCGACGGTCCAGTACCAGACGGCGCCGAGGAATCCGTATGTCGGATTGGACAGTTCAGAGGGGTTGTCGACGAAGTAAGTCGGCGTCGGGACGTAACCCTTGTCGTGCGCCCACACTGAGACCTTGCTGTAGTTGTAGCGACCGGTGATCTGAATCGGGCCACGGCCCTTGAATCGAACACCGTCACCGAACTGCGTGTTGCCGAGGTCCTGGCGCCATTCGTACGCGCTACCACTGGCAATCTCTTCCATCCACTGCAGCCCACCGGATTCGTGCCCGAGCTGTGCGCACCACATGGTCGCTCGACGCTCGGTCGTGCACCCAGCCTGGATCATCGCCGCATTGAACGCGGGGCACAGTTCGTCGTACCGAGCCTTCGAGACGCGGTTACCCATGACTGTTGCCAATGTCTGTGTGTCCATTACTTCACCGGCCCGACGAATTGCTCGAGGATCGGCAGCCATGCGTCGACGGCAGGCTCCGGTGGAAGCGGTGGAGGCGGTGGCGGGTCGTTCGGATATCGCGAGCCTTCGAGCCATGGCTGAGGGTCGAGTCGGTTCGGTCCGGGCGGCGACCATACGAACCTGTGCACCTCGAAATGCAGATGAGGGTCGACGCCGCCGTTGGTGTTCGAGTTCGGGTTGATGTACCCGATTTGCTCCCCCGCTCGGACCTGTTGACCTACGCGCACTTCGGGAATGATGTGCCCGTACACCGTCAAACCCGCGCCCGCTTCGATCGGGTGGTCGATGTTGATCCACTGTCCGAACCCAGACGCTTCACCGGCCGCCGTGACGGTCCCGGACTGTGCCGCGAAGATCGCCCGATTGGCCGAACCTCCCGCGCACCCGAAATCCGTTCCCCAGTGGGTCGTCCCCCAGCGCGCCCCGAAACCTGAGGTCACATAGAAGTCGTTCTCGACCGGCATGCAACGATCAGCCATGATGACCTCCAGGTCGTGGACGCAGCGCGAGCAGCGCGTTGATGCGGAGTTGGTCTCGGATCACCGCGCACCGATTGCCGGGGATGCTGGACTGCGCCGACTTCGCGGGGACGCCGATCTCTGCGCACACCGCGAGGACATTGGCGGACGTCGAGCCCAACTTCTTTGCCAGGTAGTGCACTCGGATCTTCTCCGGCCACTTCGGCGGTTCGGTGACTGTTGCCGGCGCCTCGATCACATTCGGCGGCTCCGGCTCCATCTCGAGCGCCTGCCGCCGGACCTCGTCCTGGACAACCTTGCCCAGCGACTTAAGATCAATGCCGAGATCCTGAACCTCTGGCGGATGGTCCTCCCAGACTCCGGCGGCGAACATTGGCGAGATGTCCCCCGACTGCGGCGGGTTGTACCAAATGACCTGTTCCCCGACATCCGGTCGGGCGCCGCAGTCCCAGAGCCGTTGCGAGATCTCCATGAAGTACTCGATCGGCCACGGAACCGGGGCGCCCTTCATCCCCGGCAGTGCAATCAGCATCCACAGGAATGCTTCTCGCGGATTGGTCGGATCACAGTTTTCGCGTGTGGGCATCTCGCCCAAGGTGAATCCCATTGCGCTCCCTCAGAAAACGCCGAGCGTGGACAGTCCGGTCATTGCTTTTTCGAGCTGCTCCATTGCTCGTTGCGCCGGATCCTTGAGAATCGAGTTGTCGCCGACAACGGGAACCCACTCGGCCGGGTTGTTCTCATCCCATGCCAGGACCATCGAGCGGACGCGATCGACGTAGAGATCTCCGGTCCAATCACCGGTCACCTGCGCCGACAACCGATCCGAGAGCCACAGGTGGCCCTGGCCCTGATCCCCGATCAGCCACGGCGAGCCGTCGAGGATCGCGATCTCGTGAGCGAACCGAGAACGAGTAGCCCAGAACCCCTGCCGCAGAACCATCAGCGAAGACAAGGTGTACGCCTTGTCGGCGCCGTCCTGGAAGTACTCGAAGTATCTCGACCATCCCGAGTTCTGCGCTCGCTCGTTGGATTTCACCGACATCCAGGCGAGCAGCGTCCCCTCGTAGATCGGCTTGAGGACCGCGTCAGCCACACCGCCCATGGGCGGTACACCGGGAAGCATGGCCGTGAGGTCGCCGATCATCTGCACCGTCGCACTCAAAAGTGCGTCAACACCCGGGGCTGAGTGACCACCGCAGTTGACCTGAATTCCCTTAGCAGGGATGCGGGTGAACTTCGATGTCTGGACGCCCGTCTCGTCGCCCGACAGGTACGAGACGTACGGAGCGATCTTGTTGGTGCTCTTCTTGCCCGGAACGGAGTATTCGGACGGCATGTTCGTGTCGCTGATCAGCGATTCGGTGCTGTCGATGAAGTCGGACGTGAAGTTAGCGATCGTCCGCCGCAGGCCATCCCACTGATTGCCACCGTTCGAAGTGCCCGTGTAGTAACCGGACTTGTCGACGATGTCGATCACCAAGCAGCCGTGACGCAGGTTCGCGCCTGGCCACGGAGGCGGATCACCTTCGAGGAAACGGCGCGGAACTACCGACAGCTCAGCGTCTTCGAGAATCGGCTGTGCAACATCGTGCCAGGTCTGCCACCGTGAGATGACAAGGCCCCACAGGATTCCCTCATTGAGGTCGTCCATGAAACTGTGCGGCTGGACAGCAACGGACCAGTTGGACATGTCCAGTCCGCCCGAGCCCCACGACGCCTTCTGTAGCGGGTCATCCGGAAGATGCCAGAGCGAAGTCTGCTCACGCATCACCTGCAGAAATAGGCTGGTGAGGAGTGCCCATCGCGCTCCCCCGGCGAGCATGAACACTCGCGGAAATTGCACCGCGGCCGGCAGGAACGCGTTGGACCAGATCTGGTACCACTTCAGGTTCTCGTAGTCGTGCAAGAACCTGACGACGAGAACAACGGAACCGTCTTCACGGCTGTCGACGGTGACATCTTCGAGACGCCCGGACCAGCGAGCGCCGTTCTTGTCGACAGTGATGTGGACGTTGCGCTTCTCGCCGCGGGCCATACGGCCCTTCTCGTCCCAGATCCACCGAGCGGTGTAGTGATCGAACGGGATCTCGATGACGCCGGATCCGGTGTCGTTGTCTTTCCATTCGAAGTTGCCCATGTATTCGGCGGCAACTTCACCCTGCCAATGCCATTCGCCGTCCCAGAGGCGGACGAGAGGAGGTTCGAGTCGACAGAGGGTATCCCTGCGTTCCTGGGCGAGGGTTGCTTCCCAGATCGCGTTGCAGCGTTCGAGGAGTGTGCCTTCGAGAACTGGTGCTGTCACTTCACTCCAATCCCCATGGCCTCGACCACAGTCGGGGCATTCGAAGTTGCACGCCGGCGCCCGGGTTCGCTCCGGTGACGTAGACCGGAATCTCGGTCGGAGGCGTATACGGCGGAACCTTGTACACCAGCCGCTTGCCGTTGGTCCGGCCGGCGATGTTGGTGTTCGAGAACGAACGGACAGGAATCTTCATCCGGCTCACATGCACCGTGGCGCCACCGCCGTCAGCGCTCGTGATGGTCGGAACCGTGTACATCCGTTCCGAGTCATCTCGGCCGGTCTTGAAATCCACACCGGGAACTCGCGCATACTCCGGACCCGTCCACGAGAAGTCCGGAAGCCCGAAAATTCCCGTGCCACTGCAGACCCACGAATGCGCCATCGGCTGATCCGTCGGGTTGGAGATCCAGACAGACCCCTCCCCCGACGTTCCCGAGGTCAACTCCCAATGCGCAGGATGCTCCGGCGTACCGAGAAAGTCATCCTCGAACCACATCGGCTGCATCGCCGCGGTGAGAATGGGAGTCACACCCCGCTGCATCACCAGCGGATCGAACTCCGACTCGAACCCAATCGACTCCGACAATGCAAGACGGAGACTCCGGGCTCCCGAAATCTCCGTCGTGATCTGCATCCGCGCTAACTGCGCATCCGGATTCCAAGGATCCAACTCGTACGAGAACGCCTTGCGAACGGCGGAGTCTCGCGACTCCCACCACTGCGTCTCATCGCCGCGAACATGGAGACCGAAGGCGACGTCCCGGATCAGATATTTCTTCCCGAGGTAGTTGCCACCGATCTGGGTGGCACCTTCCCTCCGAAATGTCTTCACCGGGGCGTCATAGAAACCCTTCATATCCGTAGCAAGTTCGGCGCCCTGGTCACCCTGACCTTCACCTGCGATGCGCATGAAACTTCCATCCGCACCGAAGATATCGACCGTTGCTTCCGTTTCACGGACGGTCACCTAGAACCTCGATCCCGCACCAAGTGCCCTAGTGTTCTGAATCTGACGGACACGACGTGCGTTCTCTTCCACGTCGCGGGTGGTGATGTTGAAGGTGTCGCCTGCCTTCTCCGCGAGACTGCGAACCTCAGACGCCAGAGCGTCGAGGCCGACGACCTGAGTGGCCCCGTCGCCACCCTTGGTCGCGCCCCGCATCAGCGCGAAGTCACGACTGAGATTCAGCCGCTCATCCGCGGTGAGCATCCATTCCTCGGCGCCCGACAGATTCAGTGCCGCAGTGCCGTGCGGAACTGGGCCGCCGTTGTCTCGCAGGACAGTCGGCAGATTCAAGGCGGCAGCCAACCGCTCCTGCCAGTTGTCCCCGTTGATATCGGCCAACATGTTCTGCCAACCAGCGACGCCGGGAGTGACCGGAAGCTGAGCCTGAATCTCCGCAGTGCTGAACGATGGCGCCGCGACAGCAGGAATCGGCTTAGGCTTGATTCCCATCAGGCCTTCCCAGTCCGTTGTGATCCAACGAGACTCGGACAACTCGCTCGGCAACTGCTCGAACGCCGCATCAACGAGAATCCCGACAACATCAGTTCCGAACTTCTTCGCCCGGTCCTTCAGATTGAAGGTCTGCCCGTCTCCACGGCCTTCGGTCTTGGCCTTGGTCAGCGCGTTCTCCGCCGAATAGACCGCCATGTCGGCCTTCTCCTTGTCGATGGAAGAGGACGTCACGTCGGCGTAGACCTTGTCGCGAGCCAACTGAGCGTCGACAACCGCAATCTCCGCATTGCGCAGGGAGATCGCATCGTCCGTCATCGACCCGGCAAGCTCGGGCGCCGGTCCGATCATCGCTCCGGAGCCAGTGCCGTCCCGTTTCTGCTCGAGCTCACGCACCTTCAGTTCAGCGCGTTGCACTTTCAGCTCGGCCTGTTGCCGGTCGGCGTCAGTCTTCTTCTCGTTCGCGTTGACCTTGTCCTGAGCTTCCTTCGCCTGAATGACCGACACGCGAGCCGATTCGAGCGCCAGAGCATCCTTCTCGGTCCATGGATCCTTCGATGCCCCGGCGCCGTAAGAGGCGCCAGTAAGCCCCGCCTGCAATGCCGGGTTGAGCATTGAGTCGGGAAGGAAGAATTGGCGAGGGAACTGCGGATCGTCGTACCCTGCCGCGTTTCCGCCGAAGGTTGATCCGGAGTTACTGCCACCGTTCTCGACGTCGACCCGGGAGCCGTCCTTAAGGAACAGGGTGCCGGCCATATGTTCCTGGCTGACACCGATCCGGAAGTGGCCTTCGCTGCCACCGGGTTGCATACCCTGCAGGTCGCCACCAAGGATCGAGTACGTCGTCCATAGTCGACGAGGCTGCTGTCCCATGCCTGTTGCGGCAATGTCGGACATGTACATCGAGCAATCCCACGGACCGTAGCTGTACGCAATTCCAGCCCTGGCTCGCGCACGATCGATCATTCGATCCAAACCGTCATCGCCGACCGCGCCACCATCGGCAAACTTCTGAATCTTGCCCGCCTTCAGTGCCTGACGGAACCGGTATGCCCCGCCCTGGCCGCCGAGAGCTTCGACATCCTCGGTATCGAAGACATGCTCACCCGGCATCAGAAGTGAAGGAACCGAGTCTTTTCCGGGCGTTCCTCCAGTAACCTGCCCGCCTTCGGCGTAGTGGACGTAGTAGTAACCATCATTGTTGGCATTAGCATTGTTGACGTCGTTGATCGCCTGGTTGTAAGCCTCGATACCCTCGCGATGTGTGCGAATCGTGATCGTGACGTCTTTATCTTTAATTCCAGCTAGGTCATTCTTCACCTGCTGCGAGTTCGCCAATGCCTCAGCGATTTTCAAGACGACTGCGGGGTCTGCGGTCGACTTCGAAAGCTCGGCAAGATCCTGGGTCGTGATCGCTTTGCCCTCTTTGAGCTTGTCGAGGATTGCCGTCACCTGCGGAGTCGCCTCAAGGCTGCTCAGCATTCCGATGATGTTCTCGGACTCCTGCGCATTCAACTTGAAACTCTGATTGTCCAAGGTCAGAAGAGTTGAAATGACAGACGGGATCCCGATGTACTTGTCGGCCATCCGCTGCGCCTCATCACCGACGATTCCCATCGTTGCGATTTGATCGACGAATGTTTGACGCGAAGCTGCAACCACGGCAGTGGCATCAGCCTGCGCCCCAGCAAGATCACCCACATTCTTTTTTGCTTCGTAGGCCGCTTGCGCATTCGCCAGAGTCGCCTGCTGCTGCGAATTGGTCGCATCGAGAAGACGGCGACCAGTCTCAGTGCTCACATCAAAAGCGCCATTGACAATGGCGTTCACACCGGCGGCATCGGCGAATGCCGCCTTAGTGGCGTCACTCGCCTCAGCCAAACGAGACTGCGCCTGCTCCAGTCCCACCGTGCCGCCATTGAAGATCGTCAGCGCATTGGACAGTGCCGATAGCTTCTCCTCGGCGCTACCCGCCATGCCGCCGAGCTTCTGCATCGCGTCACTGAACTGACTTGCTGGTGATCGACCCTTCTCCATCGCTGCGGCAGCATCAGAAGCCCGCTGCTGAGCAACCTTTAATTCTTCGTTGGACTTGCCAATATCCTTGCCGAGGTCAGAGGCCCCCTGGCCTGCCTGGTCCATTCCGCCATAAAGTGCGCCTAGCGGATCGAGCATCTCGGACGTGGCCGACTTCGACACACCTAGAATTTGGTTGTGGTCGGAGATCTTCCCGTTAACTTCCTCGTACTTGCCCGGAACTCCACCCAGTGCGTCTGACAGATCGTCAAGCGATACACCTGCTGCCGCATACTTGTCCGCATCGAACGACTTCGACGCCAACAGCGACTTCTGAATGTTCGCGTCGAGCGCTGTATTGACCCGGCCAAGCTCATCTGCACGTGCTAGGTGCGCGCCAACAAGGTCAGTCTCAGCGATCCCGTAGTCCTTGGCGGACTTGATCGCGTTGTTGTCCGCAAGCTCCGAGGCCTTTTGCTGATAGGTGCGTTCAGTAATCGCGCCGGTCTGCTCATCCAACGTTCCGATAAGGCTCTTGATCGACTCTTCGTGTTCAGCAGCGGCCTGCGCTGCCTTCCGTTGATTCATCGAGTAGATCGACAGTGCCGCAACAACACCCATCACCGCGAGCCCCGCAGGTCCACCCAACGCACCCATGAGGCCACCGGCGGCCGACTTCATCAAAGAACCCGCGGCGGCAGCCGTACCAGCCGCGCGACTGAAGGACGACGCGCCTACTGCGGCATTGACAAATGCGCCCTGCATCCGAGAGATCGTCGAGGAGTGCGTTCCCAGGTTCTGAATCGAAGATCCAAACGATCCCATCGCGACTCTGCCCATGTTTGCGGTGGTCACCACGCCACCGGTCGCCGTTGCAATCGTCCGCAAGCCGGCGTACCCACCTTGCGCCGCCGGACCGATGCCCTGGATCCGCGTTCCCAAACCGTGGGCTGCAGAAGCCATACGTCCCATGTCGGCGACATTCCGCGCCATGAAGGCAGAACTTGCCATCGATGCAACCTTGAATGCCACCAACCCGGTAACCACTGCCTGAATTGGTCCCGGCAAGGAACCGAAGGCGCCAGCAGCAGAAGCGACAACACCAACAATCGGAGTCAGCACCGCGAGCGCTGTTGCACCCGCACCGGTCGCAAGCGAAAGTCCACCCTGCAACGTATCCAACGCGCCACCGGAAGTGGCCGCACCTTCGGCGATCTCAATGAGCCCATCACGGATACTCAATGCCATCTCGCGCATCGAGTCGCCAGCACGAACAACATTGTTGAACGTCCCCGAAAGCATCGGCAGGTTCGTCAAAGATCCAGAGATCACCTCATTAAACCCTTGGGCAACTCCGCCCGAGTTACTAAGCGCCACATCGAACTTGTCCAACGCTCCGTCTGCCAAACCGACTGCAGCGTTGCCAAACGAAGTCAGTGGTCCGTCAATCAGGTCATACAACTGCAACTGCAGTCGCTCGGAGGTGTTCTCGATCTTCTCGAACACGCCCGGCAAGCCCTGATTCTGTGCGGCGGCGAGTTCAGCCGCGGCACCCTGTCGACCGATCGCTTCCCGCATCGTGTTCCAGCCCTCGGAACCCTGCTCAGCAGCGACTCCGGAAAGTCGCATGGCATCCGACCCGAACAGTGTCGCCGACGCCTGCTGATAGATCTCTGGCGTCAATTCTCCGGACGCTTCCTTGAGCTGCCCGAACAGCGACTCCATGCCGACGAAATTGCCTTGAGCGTCATACACGCTCAGGCCGAGGGTTTCCATCGCAGCCTGAGCAGGCTTGCTCGTGTCCGTCAATGAAAGCAGCGTCGACTTCAGCAGGGTGCCCGCGTCAGATCCCGTAATGCCGGCATTCGCAAGAACGCCGAGCGTCGCGGCGGTTTCCTCGATCGAAAGGCCGAACTGGTTTGCTACCGCACCTGACTGCTGAAGACCCGCGGCAATATCCGTGATCTCGGCACTCGACGCGTTCGCCGCATTCGCCAAGACATCCGAAGCAGTTGCGGCATAACTCGCGTCAAGCCCGAACGCCTGGAGCGCTTGGGACTGGATGGTCGCGGCCTCGGCCGCGTCAATCTGTGCAGCAGCCGCAAGCTGGAGAGTTCCCTTTGCCGCCTCCATTGACTGATCAACAGAGAACCCGCCCTTGGCGAGTTCGGTCATTGCGGCAGCGGCATCATTCGCCGATGTGGCAGACAAATCGACGTCGTTGCCGAGGGCCATCGCCTTCGCCTTGATCGCGTCCATCTGCTCGCCAGTAGCGCCAGAGACCCCGGACATTGCATTTAGCGTGCGAGTGAACTCATTGCCTTTGTCGATGATCGAAGCGAATGACACCGCGGCGCCGGTGAAGGCAAGAACCCCCGCGATCTTTCCTGCGAAGTTTGATGCCGCTTCGCCTGCACCTTCAAGACCTTCTTCGAACTGTGAGTTGAACTCGGACAGGTCTGCTGCAACCTCGACATCAATGCGACCACCGGCCATTGGCCACCTCCTGAAAATGCAGAAATCCCGGAGGTGGGGGCACCTTCAGGATTTGCCGTGTTCATGATTTGCGGATAAACCGACGGGATACTGGGACGTGCTGAATGTGTCCGATTTGAAGCATGCAATCATTCCGGGAATGAAAACGAAATTGGCCTTAGCCTGCGCGATTGCCTTAGTTGCTGCCGTATCCGCTTGCGGCGGAAACGATGCCGCAGCACCGAGCGGATCGTCCCATCAGTCCGCTGCCGGGCGTATCACCCCATCAACAACCACCGATTTGCCTGTTGTTACCACCGTGGCAACACCCAGCAGTCGGAAACCACTCGTCACTACATCGTCTCCACCGATCGAGATCGATCCGGAAGACCTTTTCATTGCTACCGTGCAAATCAGGGGCGATATCCCTATCCAGGACAAGGAAGGCGCAATCAAATTCGGCAAAGCCGTGTGCGCCGAACTAGACGGCGGACGAAGCTTTCTGGCGATTGGAGTCGATTCGGCGAAAGCTGGTGCGGGTGTCTTCACTCCGACGCAGGTGACGTACATAATGGGCGCAGCGATACCCGCGTTCTGCCCTGAACATCGAGGGAAGATCCCGAAATGAAGGCAGGAGGAGCAATCTTCAGTCGACTCGATATAGTCGGCTGATTACTCAGCCGAGGAAGAGGACGCCATGTCTAACGCAGGAAAAAGCCCCGGGTTCTTCTCGGAGATGGGAAAGGCGTTCGCAACGGGCTGGAAAGCCGAAAGCAACCCGCCCAATGCGAGGCCGAAGCCCAAACCAGAGAAAAGTCTCGCATTTGGATTCTTCGTCCTTGAAGGAGAGACCCTGACTCACCAGAAGGTCGCCTACCCGGTCCGCGGAGCGCGAGCCACGGTCGAAAGCGCCGCAAGCGCCAAATCTCGCATGACTGCAACGAGAGTAGTCGGCGGGGCCGTAGTCCTCGGTCCACTCGGCGCAATCCTCGGCGGAATGGCCAAGAAGGACAAGTCCAAGATATTCCTAGTGGTCGAAATGGCAGACGGCACCGTCTTTACCGACCAAGCTCAGGCTCGACACGAAGCGACCGCTCGCCGGTTCGCTGGAGCTATCAACACGGCCGCTTCACGTTAACCCGTCTGCCACTGGGTTACTAGATCCGCCAGTCGCGGCTTCCTGGGCTTGGGTGGCTCGATTTCCTTGCGCTTCGCGAGGAACTCGCCAACTTTGACTGAAAGGTCCTTCGGTGCGCGCTTGGCCACCGGCGGAAGGATCGGGATCGGCGGAGGCTTAATTCCCGCGCGCTTGCGTCGTTCCCGTTCCTGTTTCGCTTCTTTGTCATCCGGGTCTGCGATCCAGTTCGCATACTCTGAGTTCAGGTAGTAGTCGTCGCGGTCTACGAGCATTGCAATGTTCTCGGAATCCCGTTTCTCGGAGGCCAGCCACTCGATCGCCTGGCCAACCAAGATTTCCGCATCTTGCCGCGGCAGCTTCAGGATTTCTCGGAGACTCCGGCGGTAGTACCGTTCACATCCTGCGAGAGCTGCGCTCCATCCATCCCTTGAAAATAGGCAGGCAAGAGCGCCAAGGCTTCCCCCACTTCCAGGGTCGACATCTTCGCAATCTGATTGAACAGTTTGACCCCGTGGGGCAGGTTGAACGCGCCGATTGCGACGGCTAGCGCGGCGCCGTCCACCTCGCCGGCGATTAGCTTGAGCGCTTCCTCGACCTCATTGTTCCGAATATAGCCGGTGAACTGCGCGCATTCCTCACCGCTGTAGCTTCTACGAATCTGCGCCTTCACTCCACGGAGAGTGACCTGCAAGGGCGGGAGATCTTCGGTGTCGAGTACCGTCAGGAGATCAAACGAGTCGTCGTCTACTTCTTCGATGACTTCTTCTGTGACCGCCGCAGGCTCAGCCACTTTGGGCTGAGCCGTGCGGGGTGCGGACTTTCGAGGTGCGGACTTACGGGGTGCGCCAGGCATTTGTGAGTCTCCTCAGATCAGGGTGCGAGCGGGTTCGTGTTGGACAGCGGGTACACCGGAGCCAGGGCGAGCAGCTCCAGTTCGAAGCCGTCGATCTTGTCGCCGCCGAGCGAGCGCGGGGGCGGAGCGAACAGAGTCACGCGCTCGCAGTACAGCGCCTGCACGTCGTCCTCGTCTTCGAGGCGGAGCAAAAGCGCGAAGTCTTCCGAGTCGCCGATGACGTACTTGAAGATGCCGGAGCCCGTGGAGGTTTCGATGATCTCGCCACCCTGCAGGAACGTGGTGACGGTGGCCTTCGAGTAGTCGACAGGCTTGAGCTTGAGCCGATCAGAACGAGGGCCGCGCGCGATTTTGTACGCCGACTTCTTGTAGTTCCAGATCGGGAGTTCCTTGGTGTCCTGGCTGGGGTTCTGTTCGAATCCGGCCTCGATACCGCCGAACGCATCCCAGGTCACTCCGGGCGAAGTGCCGGTGACGACGGAAACGCCGAACGGGTCGACGGGGATGCCAGTTCCGGCAGGAGCGCGGAAAGCATCGCCGTCCTGCCAGACATACGCCTTGTTGGGATCTGCATGGGTACTCACGAAATTTCCTCCTGAGGTGAGCTCACGGACGTGAGCACGGTTGATGAGCCCCACCTCGGGCACGCCTGGCGCGGCAGATCACCCGAGGTGGGACAGTTGGGACGCCGGATTCGGCGATTTAGCGGACGACCATCTTCACGTCCCAGCGCACAATGGCCCGGAACAGTGGAGTGTCAGGTCCGCGTTCGTTGTCGATGTCCGTGATCGGACCTTCGATCCAGGTTGCTTTCCAGGACGCATTCCGGAACCGTCGACGAGCGTTCGGCGCTCTGTGGACCAGGCGGGCGCCGAGGTCCGCGATGTTCCACGCCAGTTCCTCGGGATCGATATCGCCACCGAGCATTTCGATTTTCGGTACCCATACGTCCGCTTGAATCATGGGACGTCGCAACATGGGGTCTTCGCCATAGTTGCTCGGAGCCGAGATCGTCACGAACGGCTTGTCGATCGGGTCCGGGATGTCCCTAGTAGAGATGTTGACCGCGTCGACGAGGGTGAGAAACTCGTCGTCGTTGATCAGGAAGTCCCGGATGGCGCCAGGCGCGAACGGTGTGAATGTCGTCATCGGCTCCGTCTCGATCCTCGGGGCTGAAATCCGCTGTACTTTCCGCGCTTTCGAGCCGAACCGGTCAGTGCTGCAATCGCACGGGTCCGTGACGTGCCGTATTCCTTGTAGAAGGCAGTCGGATCGAAGTCCTCGACCATGACCCGGGAGCCCTCGACCACGACCCGCACGGAGTTCGCATACGCACCCGAACGCCGAGGTGCGGTCGCTTCGACTTCAGCTTTGATCTCCTCCGCGATCTCCTTACGGCCCTCGGTAGAGATCCGTCGGGCATCCCGTTCGGCATTGTCGCGGTAGACCGTGACGCGAGCCATTACGGAGCCTTGGTCTCCGACTTCACTTCAGCCTTCGCGGCCGGCTTGGACGCCTCGAGCTTCGGCGCTTCCTTCACGAAAGGATCGGACTTCGCCGCGAGTCCCTTCAGGTACTTGGCATAAGTCTTCGAGTTCTCGTCGGTGTGATGGACCGCGCCGTCCTCGTCGGTGAATGTTTTGATAGCCACGATTACTCCTGGTAGTCAGATGATGTCCGCACGATCGCGGAAATGTATACAGGCCTGCGCGACCCGCGAGCGGGTCGTCTCACCCGAGGCTTTCCGACGACGGTGTACACCGTTCCGTCGGGACCGCGGAACCTGTCTCGCCGTTCCGGATGCGGTTGCAGTCCCGGATTGAGCAGCAACACGTACGAGCTCACGACGTGACCGTCTTTGAATTCGACGTTGCCGGCGTCCACGGAGGATGCCGACAACTGCCGCTGCTGCAGCAGACCCCGCCACGGCGTCTCGATCGGAGCACCCGGACGACGATTCCCGGTTGAGGGGTCGATCTCGACAACCGGGTTGTCCTGCAGCAGCACCCACTCTTCAGGTAGGCGCGACATCAGCCGGGAACGATCGAGAAGGCGCCACCGGACCGAGTGCCCGCAGCAGGATTGAGGATCGCAAGATCGTCGGCAGTGAAGAACACCAGCGACGGATCAGCGTCCATGTACGTCGTACTGACCTCGGGGAATTGCTCCGATCGAACCCGCAGGCCCACGCGCATCGAATCCAGCGCGCGCGCAACCGCAGTCACGACAACACCGGTCACGAGAATGTGATCCAACGCGCCCTGCAGGATCCGGTTGTCGATGTCGAGTGGATACGCCCGAAGTCGGGCAGACGCGAACGCAATCAGCGACTCGACCTGAGTCCGTTCGGTCCCGCCCAGGGTCTCCCCCAGGCGAGATTCGACGTCCTCGACCGTAATCAGCGGACTAAGCGGCGCTGTCACCGTTACCCGAGCTGTCGTCATTTACCGGAGGTGCGGTCAGAATGGGCACGATGTCGGCCTTCTTCTTCGCGTCACCGAGGTCGATGCCGAACTCCTCGGCATACGCCAGGAGTTCGGGCACCTTCCAGTCCTCGGACGGGATCCCATCGGGGAATGTCGACGCGGGAACAACGACCGGATCCTGGTTGATGATGAGGCCGCCCTCCTCCAGTCGATCGAGATCCGCTCGGGAAACATCGAGCGGCACAACCGTTCCTGCGAACAGGTACTTCAACTTTCCGTCGGCGCCGTTGACGCCGACGAGTGGAGCTGTCACTAGATAAGACATATTCAGACTCCTCAGACGTTCGCGATCTTGATGGCGGCACCAGGCTCGTTCACGTACGGCACGCAGACGCGACGGCCGCGGATGCGCCACTGGTCGTTGTCATCGTCGCGAATGGACTTGGTTTCCACCGTGTCTCCGGCGTAGCCCTCGCCAAGCTTCTCGTCGCCAATGCCACCGAGAGCATTGGTGTCGATCACCCAGGCGCCAGGTGCGGGCAGGTTTGGGGTGGGGAGAATCGTCAGGCCAGCGATGACACGGAACTCGCCCGTGTACACGGCGTTGCCCTTGTCCTCACGAGCCATCAGGGTCGAGAGCTTGTCGTCGGAAGCCAGAATCGCCCAAATCGTGTCGTCAACGACGATGACGTTCGGGTCGTAGCCCTTGTTCAGTCCAGTGACCTTCGCCTTGGCGAGCATGATGTCACGCAGGATCTTGGTGGATGTCGTCCATGCGCCGTCGGTCACCGTCTGGGTTGCGGTGACCTGGGAAGCAATCAGGGACAGGGAGATCGAGTCGATCGTCTTCACGAGCTGGTTGACGATGACGTTGAACGCCTTCTCTACCGGCTGAAAGTTGGATCGCTTGATCTTCTCGTCGGTGATGGGTACGTCCTGGCCCCATTTGGTGACGCGGACAGCCTGAGGCGTGCCCGACCCCACACCGGCAAGCGGGTACTCACCACCCGGCGAGACGGCCTGTACGGGACGATCGGTGTAGAGCGGATCGTCCTGCTCGAACACGATTGCACCTCCGGACACATCCTGACGGGAAGTCAGGAGAAGGTCGGAGATGAATCGCTGCTGCGCAAGCTGATTGATTCGGGTAGCAACAGCTGTGGGGCTGTTGAGGAATCGACTGATGGTGACGGTGTCCGCGGCGAACGTGGGCGGACCACTCGGGTAGGTAATAGCCAATGTACGGCCCTCCTGGGCTGATCTGGAGCCGCGTGGGCTCCGGAAGTGGAAGTGGACTTAGCGGGATGGATCAGCGGAGAGCGACGACGACCTTGCCGCTCGCTGCGGCGGAAAGAGCGACTCCGACAACCTGATCGGCGGTTCCTGCTCCGACGGTTGCGACAGCACCAGCCGCAGCCGCAACGACGTTGGCGCCGGCCGCAATAGCGCCAGAGGCAGCGAGTTCATGGACGCCACCGCGGTGGACCGTGACCAGTTCGCCGATCGCGGCGTCGAACGCTGCGACACCGAACCAGGCGGATGTCGCTGCCGTGGTGGGCGCGATGGTGTTGGATCCGGAGATGAACACCAACTGACCGCCTGTCACTGCGACAGATGTCAAGATCGGCACATCCGAGCCAGGCTTCCGAATGGGAACGTAATCAGCCATTTCTGATTTCTCACTTTCGATTCGGAGCAGATCCGTAGATCTGCTCGTAGAGGAGCTCGTCCTCGGTCTTGGGAGCGTTGGGCTGCGGCCCCGGCGACGGGACCGGCGCAGGAACGCGAGGAGCATTCGGGTCGATGGGAGCCACCGGGGCTACCAAAGTCGGCTGCAGGATCGCCCAGTCAGCCGCAAGTTCTTCAGGTGTGGTTCCTTGGAGGCGGTTCACCCATTCGCGGGGAACGCCATTCGCATACGCAAAGTTCAGGCGCTGGTTCTCCTGCGCCTGCTTCTCTGCTGCGGCGGTCGCTTCGTTCGCAATCTTCTGAGCACGCTCGAGCTCGGAGAGCTTCGCGTCCTCGGCAGCCTTCGCATCGGCAGCGGCTTTGTCACGCAGGACCTTCAGGTCCTTCTCGGCCTGATCCGCACGTGCACGCTCCGCATCGAGTGCCTTCTTGCCGGGGTCACCGAGACCCTCGGGGTACTGAACTTCCGGCTTCGCGCTGGGGTCAGTGGCCAGTGGTGCGGAGGCAGGTGCGGGAGCAGCCGGAGCCGGTGCTGGTGCCGGAGGCGTCGGAACAGGAGCTGCGGGAGCGGCCGGATCGACGACAACAGGCGGAGTGGGAATGGGTGCGGACATGGGTGATGAACCTCCATCGCGGGGGTGAGCCCGCACGGATCGCCCGCGCGGGATTGAACTCCCCGCCGAGCGGGGAAGATTTGGACATGACAAAGGCCCCGGAGCGGATTGCTCTCGGGGCCTTTCGGGGTCGTGTGAAGTTGGCTAGCGGGAGGTGAGGTTAGATCTGCATCAGATCATCAAGGACGTGACCGCCCTTGGCAGCATTCGCTTCCCAGTACGCGCGGTTCTCGTCAGTGAGTTTCGCAGGTGCAGCGGGAGCTGCCTCGGACTGTGGATCGAAGTCCGGATTGATCCGTCGATGACGTTCGAGGTCGCGCTCGGTGAACGTCCGGCGCGCGGGTTGGATGTTTCCCCACACGTCGAGATAGCGGAAATTGCCCAGAACAAGGTGCGGCAGCATCATGGCAGCACTCCCATCCGTCGGTACGTCCATTTGAGTATATCCGCGGCCTCGCGGCTACCTCCGCTGATCGTGAGCAGCCAGGCGTCGTTACGTTCGACGACAGCTGCGTAACCCTCGGCCACCCATTCTTCGCGGCCGGACTGTGCGTGCCCCTCGGATCCGGTGCGGTAGTAAGCGTTCGCCGCGGGGTTCTTGTGGATGAACGCAGAGTGCGCCCACTCGACGTACGGATCGTCGATGAATCGATCGACGGTGGTGACGTCCGGTTCCTGTATCCGCTGCTTGATCGAAGTGGGAAGGTGTTCGCTCCCCTGCTCTTGCCATACGACGTCGACCGGATTCCCACGCAATGTGCGGGAATCCAGCGCATGACCGATCTCGTGAGCGACGACATTGACCGAACCCGACTCGTGACCAGTCGTGATGACGACTGCAGAGAGACTGTCCTGATAAAAGGACAGGTCCTCGACTGCTCGACCGTCATCGGTTCGCATATCCTTGAACAGCTCGGCGAACTTCGACTCCGAAACCTTGCGGGCGACAACAATCTCGACCCCACGCTCTGCGAGAATCTCCTTGGCGGCTTTCGGGACCATCGCAAAGTCGCGCTCGAATTGCATCTTCTCGAGACCGACGACATTCGGCGATATTTCCGGCTCGACCAACTTGCGGACGACGGAACTATTGCCCGCGCTCGATGCTGCCGCCTTTGCTGCTGCCAGCTCCTCCGGCGTTTGCCAGATCGACTTTCCGTCACCGGCCTTCGGACTGAGCTTGACGGAGGTGGCACGCCGCGGCGCAATATCATCCGACACATACCCGTACAGCTTCAGCAGCCGAAGGGCATCCGGACGATCCTCGGCGATCTGGTAGATCGTTTCCGGCATCAACCTGGGCGCCTTCGCCTTGAAGTACCGGCGCCCACGAACATCCGTCGACCGCTCCGCATATCCAGCCATCGACATCGCCTGATAGGCCACACCGAGACGCGTGACACCCTCGTCCGTCGTGGCAATGCGTTGGCCGTAGACGCTCTGGGTGCTGAGCTTTCCTTTCGGGATCCAGCCCGCCAGATTGACCTGCGCCGTCGACATTCCGCGCCGCGCATTCACGACCTGGGGCATGTCGGCGCCATCGCGGATCGCCTGTGCGCCAGCGATAGTGAACTCTTTGTCCTGCTGTGCCGCACTCCGCGACTCGAAGTACAGTCGCGGATCCGTCCGCAGATCTCCCGCACGATCCTCATTTGCGGGTATATGCCGGCAATCACAGCCCGGATGGCGATCGAACCCCTGGTTGTAGCGGTAGAACCTGCCCGCCAGCACAACGCAACGCGAGCAGGACGGCGGATTGAGCATCCGCACATACCCCACACCACGCCGGGAAGCGATATGCAACGACGTCGCAGCCCGAGAAGCGTCAGCCACCTGGACTTGCAGTCGAGTCAACAACGCACTCAAGCCGGATTCCCACGCCTGCGCCGTCGATGCACCCTCTGCGACCTGCCCTTTGGAGGTGATCACCGCGCCGTACATCAGCGAATCAAGCGCACGACCATCAGACGCAACCCCAACGAGTGCGGCAGTTTCGACGGCAGATTCCGGAGCGACTCCGGAGATTCCGAGCTCATCGAGCGCGTCGGCGACGTACTCCCCCGAACCCGCCATCGCGCGACCTTGGCCTGCGGTTACCAGCTCCATCAGCAAGCCGATGTTCGCATCGAACCAGGCGTCGAAGTCCCTCGGCGGACGAGTGCCCCAGATATCAGCCGCGATCCCTAGTACATCCGCGGTGATCCCCCGCTGCTCCGCATAGTGCGCGGCAGCGGCATCAGGCAGCATCGGCCTTCACGAGCTTCGCGATCTGATTCGCAGGCGAAGCTTCGGTATCCATCGCCCGCATCTGCGTTCGCTGAGTAGCGCTGTACCCCAGATCGATCCGAGTTTGCTCGAGCGGCACGATTCCAGCCTCATACTTCTTCACGGCAGCATCCGCCTTCTGAGACACGGTCGGAGTCGACGGATCACGCCACACTGTTTCCAGCTGGTAGTCGCGATCTTCGAGTTCCGACTTCTTTCGGATGAACATAAGGTTGATGCGCTGCACGTCCTCCCAGGCACCGCCAAGGAAGGTGTGTTTGCGTTCCACTCGCTTCACCAGCTGAGTCTCCGAGGACCGAATCGCATCCGCGGAGGTAGGATTCGCGCCGTTGAAGTCCATGTAGTGAGGCGGCAGAGCAGCAAGTTGGGTCGTCAACTGCGCCAGCAGTTTGATCGTGTTGTGGAAGTTCACGAGGTCGGACTCGGGGAACGTGCCGACGGAGACGTCTTTGCTCTCGTTCGCCCAAATGCGGTTCTTGATCTTCGACCAGGAACTGATCGCGTTCCCGTTCCGGTCCACGAAATCGTCCTGCTTCAGACCGAATGCCCAGCGCCGTGGCATCGCATGAAACTCCGCAGAGGTCATCATGTCGGTCGCCATCTTGTTCGCCGCATCAGCGATCGGGATGATGTCCTTGAATTCCGTTGTCCCGTCGGGGCGAAGAGTTCGAGGCTTGTTCACCAACGGCACCACCGGGACAATCCCGAAGTTGTGCTTGTCCTCGAACTCACCCTTCGCCCACGCGCCACCCTTCTTGACGAACTCCGTCGTCTCCTCGGGTGTGTAGATCAGGACGTGCTCGACGTCGTCGACGTCTTTCCACTTCTTGATCGCACTCGACACCTTGCGTGTCTGCGGATCCCTGCGAGCCCACACCTGAAACGGAGACTCGATCGTATTCAGGGGCGGCCCGTCCTTCTCAGGGTTGGTGCTGATCAGCACATAGGCCCGAGACAATGCGATGGATTCGAGATGCCCCTGCTGGGACTGCTCGTCCATGTTGTTGTACTGCCAAGCCGCCCAAAGAGCTTCGTCCTCGATCTCGGCATCCGCGTACCGGAAGCCTTCGACGTCGAGCCGATTCTCGTAAGCGTCAGCCACCAGTCGAGCCCAGTTCAGAACGAGCTCGACCGCGGTATCGCCGAGCTCCTCCTTCATGGCCTCGGACATGTACTTCAAAGGCTGCTCGCCTTCGAGGTAGTTGTCCCACTTGGTCAGGTTGGAAACATCCGCTGAGAGACCCTTTTCAAGGATCGGGATGAGGTCAACAGTCTCGGCCATCGGCCACATCACCAACTTTCAGAAAGCGATCATTCGGGTACTAGGAGCGGCAGTCCAGCCGGACTCGCGAGCATCAGCAGCAGCCTCATGGGCGAGAATGGATGCCATTGCAGGGTCAATCTTTTGATGATCGGTCGGCTTTCCGAGAACGTACTTCTGGCCAGGCTTCGCGACCTTGCGGCAATTCGCGATCGCGAACTCCGTGATCGGGCAACCGTCCTGCTTGATTCGGCCGCTCGCGAGATCCATCTCAAATCGCCTGATCGCGTGAAACATCCGATCGATCTTGTTCGTCGGCCACTCCGAGACATGCTCTTCACCGTGCTTCAAGGCCCAGTCCCCGATCTCCGAATACCAGTCCTGCGGATCGCAATAGAACCGAGCCACTTTCCAGGTCGAGAAAATCTCGTCGACCGCGGTCAGAACCTCGCCGCGCGGGATCATCCCGCCCCACTTCTCCGGATTCCAGATCGTCGGGCGTCGATCCGGCCCGTAGCGGGGGGTGAACTGCAGTCCGTCGATCGTTTCGCACCGAATTGCCGTCCAGTCGTTGTTCTCGCTGCCGTCGAATCCGGCCGAAACCAATGTGCCCGGATCAGGATTCGGCAGCCACAGCTTCGACACCCGCATACCTCGAATCCCACAGCCCGTCACGGAGCCATGAACCCTGTCCGTAGACCAGGCGGTTGCCGAAGAATCGTTCAGCCTGGGCGGGGTCGGTTTCGTTGAGTTCCATAGCCTCGGCGTCGATTGAGTCGAGGTTCACCCAAGGAGATCCTTCGTAGACGTACTTCAGGATCTTTCGACGTTCCCGCTTGTTGCCCCACGAGAGGCCCGCCGGGGGAATCCGATAGAACTTGAAGATGTCCGTCATTCCGGACTCGAATGTTCGCTGTGCTGTGGAGTTCTCGGATGGGTCCCACGCGTTGGTGGTTTCCATCGTCCGACCGTTCATGCCGGCCGCGCCGCGGCGCTGGTCCTCTGCGACCTTGACCATTTTGTTCGACTTCGTATAGAGGCCCGTCTCGTCGTGCAGCACCCACGAGACCGGATTTCCCACTCGTCCTGTCGCCGAAGACGTCACAGCGTCGATACGGTCGAAGTCCTCCCCGCCGGCCTCGCCCGCAATGCGGATGAAACCCTCGCGGACGTACATCAACTCCGACAACTCGCCAAGACGAATCATGGCCGTCAGTGGCCGGTAGACATTACCGACCTGATCCTCGTTAGTCGCCGTCAACTGAATCACTGGCGAGGGGTGTCGCATTCCCATCGGCTCACCCGGAAGATACGGATATTCCCACCCGCACCCGCAGCCGTATTCCGAGCACGCATACCCATCGTCGGCGCCGGCCCATCCCAGGAATTGCGAAGGGCCGACAGCTTCGAAGCATGCCATCGAAGCCGCCCAAGGCCCCTTGCCAGTCTTCTGCGGGGCAACTATCTGAGCGCGTCGATAGGTGAACGCCTGGTTGTATAGCGGCTCATTCGAACTTGCCCAAGCGGAGTCGGGTCGAATCCGGTAATAGTTGGCGCCACACCAGAACTGCCAATCGGACCAGGTGAAGTTGTCGCCACGGCGATAACCGTCAGGGATGCGGCAATGCTGCTCGATCCACTTGTCTGCGATGTCACCGAGAGTCGGGAAGTCGACGACGAACCCGTCAGCCTCCGCCACCGGAGACCGCCCTCAAGCGGCGAGTCGGAGCTGCCTTCGCTGCCCGAGGTTCCGACGTCGACTCGCGCGCTTCGGCAACCTCGTCGGTTGCAACCGCCCAGCCATTCTCGCGTAACCCGGCCGGAGTCATCCCGATCTGGTCGGCGAAGCGATGGAGTGAGCCACGATCGGCCGCAGTCGATCCACCGGACTCACAGATCACTGAGGTTCGCACCCAGTGAGCTACGGCCTGCCACCTCCACGACTCCCTCGACCACGCCGCAGCCTGAGGAGTTGACCATGCCCACGCCCACAGATCTGCCTCACGCTCTCGGAAATCCGCCGTCGCATCCTGATCGACAATCTCATAGCGAGCGCCCTTCTCTCCGAACTCCGTCCGCATCACAACTCGCGCCATCAAAGGAAACTCCGGAGCCGCTCCGGAGTAACCCTCACGCGGCAAGTCGGTCAACGACAAGCCTCGACGATCCGACCGACCGGACGTAGGACTCGCCTGCGGTCCAGACCTGTTCCGAGCACCACCCTTTGCCATAACCATCAACCCCTTCAGTGGCATCGCGCCACGTCGGACCCAGGTGGCATCGCGCCATCTGGAAAGTTCTGAACCCTCCGCGCCATTCAGCGCCCTCCCCCGCGGTCATTCGTCGACGACCCCTTGGGGTGTTAGGGGTGGGGGTGCCTGTCAGGCCACCAGGAGGAGCTGCTCGCCGCCGCCTCGGGACCCCTTCGAGCTGTTGCAGATGAAGTGCGCGGTCCGGCAGTTCAGGGGCTCGTGAGTACCGCCGGCAGCCAATGGAATGACGTGGTCGATGGTCGCGGCCAATGCGTGCGGCACCTGCGCTTTGCGGTTGATCTTCTTGCCGCACAGGTGGCACTTCCATCCATCGCGTTCAAACACTCTTCGAGGTGAGACGTTCGAGACGAAGGCGTCGCGCTCGATCGCTCGGCGCTTGTGCTTGGCTTCACGCTTGGCCATCAACCGAGCGAACTCGGCACACGCCGGCGTGCATGTGCGGCTGGTGTATCTGGAGGCGAAGAGCTTCGAGCATGCACTGCACTCGGAGATGAACACGCGCCAAGCCTTCGATGAGTCTCGGCATGCGAGGCACTGGACTACATCACGGTGCCTCGCAATGAACGGCTTGCGACAGAGGTCGCAGTCGCGAGGGTAGACGCTGCTCGATCGGATGAGCGCCGCCTTACCTGTCCTGCCGATCCTGTCGTAGCGTTCAAGGTTGACGCATCTGTTGCTGCAGCACTTGGCTTCAGGCTTGCGCGTCCTGAATGCGGTGCCGCATTGGACACACGCTTTGTCGTAGTGCGTGCCGTGAAGGGTTCCGTCGAGTCGCCGTGACATGTTGCTCCCATGGATGCGAGAAGCCCGACGCATGGGGACGTCGGGCTTCTCTACCGCAGAGGATCGGTCTGCGGATGATTTAGTTTGTTCAGATTTGGTCTGGTTTTGTTTGCATGGATTTAGTTCCGGGCGTTTTGGTTTCGTCTGTTTGATGTGGCTCGGTTGCACCCGAGATGTTCTGGGCCCGCATAGCGAGTGCGGTCTCGGTCGTCGTGTCCTAGGTCCCACGGTTCGCCTGGCTGGATCACACAGCTGCATCTGGCGCAGTGGACGCGGCCCAGTTGCACGCTCTGACTCCACGTCTCTCGGAGCCGCTGATGCGCTGATCCGTATCCACGTTGGGTAGTGGTTCCCCGTGCGCGGTCTCGCTCTGCTCGATGCTCGGGGCACTGGGCTTCGGCTTGCATGTGATGGCACCCCGGCTTGCTGCACACTCGGGTCCGCGCTCGTGCCATCAGTGCTCGACCATCAGCGCATGCTTGGCATCGAGGAGTCGGTCCATCCACGGTTCGAGCACTGCGAGGCCGGCGATGTTGTTATCGAACTGAGCGACTCGGATCTTGTTGGACACGTCGAAGAGTTGGTCGTCGATGGACATCATGATCGCCGCTCCCTACTCGATGAGGTTGCATCTGCACAGGGATGGCCGGTCACACCCAGCCTTATCGATTGCAGTCGCAGTTTCGGAAGGGCACAGACGTGAGTTCGCCGCCGACGGATAGGCATCCCAGTCGGCCGCGAGGTCAGGTTCGTGTGTGCTTAGGGTTTCACCATCGCTGCGTACTTGTCTTCGAGCAGCTGATCCATCAAAGGCTCTAGCACTGCGAGTGCAGGTCTGTCGTTGCCGAAGAGTGCGACGCGGATCTTGTGTGACACCAGCGAGAGGCGCTCGTCGAGGGACAGGGTCGTGACCGCGTTCATCAGAGCACCCAGAACTTGAGGAGCGCCCATATGATTCGGATTGACTCGAGCAGCATGACTAGATCCTTTGCGACTGTGAATGCCCTCCTGCGGTGCCACCTCTCAGGCTCCGCAGGAGGGCTCTCATCCCTGGGCACAGAAACTCTGTGACCCTAGGGGTGCGACACATGTCCCTCATAAGGGTGCGCCTGGAGATCGATGGGTAGCGCGATGCGTGCCGCAAGCTTGGTTGTTGTCGAACCTGTTCGTTTGAGCGGGTTCGTTGTCATTCAAGCGTGGCATCCTGCTGCTGTTGATACCTCGGCCGAAGTACCTACATGGGTACCTATTTACTGCAGCGGGCAGGATTGGCGCGGAGAGTACCGGCCGTTCAGTCTCGGTCGAACCACATGCGGTAGAAGCCCACCGAATGAGGCGAGCGTTGGCATCAACTGAGGGGCGACACGTCCGGCGGGTGTGAGGCCTACGCCGTCAAGGATCTCCGACACGACGTCAAGGACTTCGGTTGCCGGACTGCGATGTCACCCACTTAGAGGATTGTGGTCACCGGAGATCAGTCGTAAACTGGCCGGTAACTGTTGACATCGATCGGTCATGCGGACAATTGAGCGACAGTATGTTTGCACGCACATTGGAGGTTGAGCCATGATCTCTCTAGCGACGATGGCCAACGACGAGCTTGCCGACCTGTACTGCGCATTGTTTGCCGAGCATGTGAACCTCGTACGCCATGCACCGTTCCCGGATCCGCAGTACGTCACCGACCTCGAAGATGACATCCGACGCATTCACGAAGAAATCGCTGCGCGCGGGATGTTCGAGTACGAAGCAGCCTGACATCCCCGTCCAGCCACATGCGGCAGATGTTGACGACCACCCAACACAGGAGCGCAAGACTGGGCATCAGGTCACCCGATGACTGTTGCCTTGGACCCAATGCCGCTCGATCGAGTCGGACTTGCATGTGCCCCAGAAGTTGCAGCCGTAGCCCTTGAGCGTTCCGGCCGGCGCATACCGTCGAGCCATACCTACGAGCCACTCCTCGCCGTACGGGTTCGCAGTGTGGACGTACAGCTCAGTTGGCCACCAGTCCATCTCGCACAGCCACAGCATGACCGGACGAGTGGTGTCGTCCTCGTACATGACCGTGGATAGATCATGATCGAGTGAGATCGCTTCGGGTGGTACGTCATCCCGATATGCGAGGGCGAGGACAGTGAGCGCCTCGTTGCTGGTCTTGGCGAGTACCCAACCCTCAGGTGCGGGACGCTCGTCATCTACGAACAGCTTCATCGACACGCCCCCATCAGTCTCAGATGATCCATGCCTCGATCAGTGCCCACGCGATTCGGACGGCCTCGATGAAATCAAGGACGGCGGTCAAGCGTCGACCTCGTGAAGTCGTACGAGTTTGCCCTGCGCAAGGTTCAGCCGCTCTTCGGCCTGTTTCTTGGTCTCAATAGCCAGACGGCTGTGTTGATCTCCCCAGATGCGATAGACCTGCCTTCGATGCACTTCAGCGTCGAGTACGTCTTTCTGGGCCCGCAACAGATCGGCGTCCGACGGCTTTACTTCGGCGCTCTTTGCGCGGGACTCGATCAGCTCACGGAAGATCGCAGCCAGAGTGGGATGGTAATCATCGCTGTAGTAGTGCGGGAATGTATCGCTAGGCATGGGAGGCATCTCAGCCTCGTAGTCGTAATACTCAGCACTCCAGTCATACTCGGCGTCATAGAGCCACTGAGCCAACTGCTCATCGGTAGGTGTCTTGTCGCTCATCGCTGCACCGTCCCGTCCGAGTGAATGCCGCAACGGCATAGTTGGCAACGTAAGCACATGCCATGAAGAACACCAACGCCAATGTCACGAGGGCGATGTCGACAGTCCACTTCGTAATGGCCCACGTAAGCGGCACTATGAGCACTAGCATTAGAACCGCCAGTGGCCGACTCGGTTGGTCACTCATCTCGACCCCTCACAGCCACACGATGGCGGCGACGTTGATGCCCATATGCAGAGCGTTGTCGAAGATGATCAGCAGCCAGAAGCTCAGCCATGCCGGCGCATCGTCGGGATAGCCCGTTGCGGTGTGCCCCGGGCGCGAGGCCTTCGGGCCGAGTTGGTTCTTCAGCCACACCAGATGTCGAGCCAGCCGGTAGCGATCGATCACGGCGTGAGTTCCGACGATCACAAGCAATGCCCAGAACGACTGCGTCAACAGCAGGAACGGAAGACCGTAGGTGACAGCGTGGACGATCGCAGGCCACCAGCGCTTCGTCTTCTCCGTTGCCATCCAATGCGATTGGATGACATAGTCACCGACAAGGTGGGCGACAAGTGCAAGCGCGATGGTCTCGGCAATGCTCACGCGACTCCTCTGTCAGTCGATGTGGCGACACACCCTCACATCGGGTTGGTGATCAACCTGTCGATCAACGCTTCGGCGAGCGGAGCCGTCGCGTAGGCGACGACCTCTTCACGAAGGCCATGCCCTCCACGCGGCAGACGCAATGGATCGCAACGGAAGTGGATACGTGCGAGATGCACTGCGACGTGCACTGATTCGTGAATGATCGTGTTCACTGTCAGATTCTCTTTCGAGAACCGCAGGATCCCGAGGTAACGATTCGTCGGCCAGCCATCCGGGTAACTGAAGCAGCCGCCAACATTCTCGCCAATGGTCGCGAGAGGGACGCCTGCATGTTTCGCCATTGCGCGATGCAATTCCTTGTCGGTGCCATGGATGGCGATGTTCAGCCAGTACGAAGGGAACTCGTCAATGCCTGGCACTGACAGGTCGTGAGTCTCGAGCTTGAATCTCTCGGTCACGTCTCGGAACCTTCGACGTCCTCGTGCTCACAGTTCACGTAGAACTCCATAAGGACCAGATCTGGGTCTTCACCGTTGGCGCAGCGGCGAAGTGATTCGAGGAATGCTTCGCTGGCGATCACGAAGTAGCTTGCCTTTTGATCGGGCATTGATCCTCCTGAGAGATTGGCGGGTGGAGTAGGCGCGCAGAGTCGCCTCGTTCTTAAGCACCGTCCAGCCGTCGAACACAAACCCGACAGCTACGACTTCGCCCGCTCGGTATGCAACTTCTGCAAGTGCCGGACAGGTGCCTCCACCTCAACTCCCAATTGTTTGACGCCTAGCACCCGCCGAAGCGGAATGACTTACCGGACGCCCACGACGGGCGGATGGGTACCGCCCCAGCTCCCCCGGCCGGATTCGAACCAGCGTCCGTTCCGGCTCGTAGTCCGGACTGCTCTACCACTGAGCTAAAGGGGATTGCCTATTCAGTTGTTCGGCTACCTCGGCACATCGGGCCATGGATTGCCGTGTACCCCACTGGGGGCGGGGACGATTGGACCTACACCCTGGGCGGCCAGGCGTAGCCACCTTCGTGATCACCCTCGGCTGCACTTGTCGCCCAGAAGGTGTCGGTTCCGTCGAGGAATACCTGTGCGTTGATCAACCCGCCGCCCCAGACTCGGACAACCATCGCAGGGAACACATCACCAGCCTGCACCTGGTTGCCGAAGTGGGCGACGTAGCCAGTGTCGGTGTACGCGGGATCGGTGGACCGATACTTCGCGAAATCGAGACGGCGGCGGTTGATAGCCTCCGCCTGGTTTGCTGCGATCTTGAAGTGGACGATGCGTCCAATCGTGGGTTTCATAAGGAAGACCTCTCGTTGATAGTGGCGATGGCGGGACTCGAACCTGCGACCTCTGGGATATGAGCCCAGCGAGCTACCGACTGCTCCACACCGCTACAGCTCGCAGCCCGGAGATAGGGGGCCGGCGACCCGAGACTGCTGGGACGTTAAGGGCCGCAGGCGGAGATGAGTTTGCCGCTACGAAGCGACTCCTATCTCCCCGCCTGCGGCATTCCGAAGCGGCGCTGGCTGAGCGACAACACTTCGGGGATTGTGGTCAGTTCACGGAGCGCCGAAGATGCAGATGTGTGCGCAGTGATTGACCACAAGAATGTGCAGGTGAGGCAACTTCACTCACCGGCGGGTAAGACCTTCACGAAAGCGCTACAGCCTCACCCTTGATACCGCCGTCCACATCCCTGTGGGCGAAGTACTGAGTGGGCGAACCGCTCTCGTCGAGCCACATGATCCACGTGGACCCGTCGTTGCGGATGCCTTCGATCCAGCCTGCATATTCGCGGGCGATGGATTCGTGTTCGTAACGGCCAATCGTGATGTTCTGCATGAATGCTCCTTCGACGGGGATTGATTTCCGCCCGGCACATCCAGCCAGGTACAGCAAAAGCGCGACCAGTGAGTTGTATTCACTACCCGCGCTTCGCGATGAGCGTATCACCTGTTTACCCACGTAAGCCAGTCGGCGCAGGTGAAACCACCGAACGAGATCACCCCGACAGCGCTTATGGAAACATGCCTGAACGTGATCAGCTTCCACGCACAAGTCGCACCCGTAATCGTGCAGAACATTCCGCCATCCTCGGATGGCCTGACCCAACCCGAGGCCACCCTCATTGCCGCACTCGTGGCTTTGGTAGTGGCAGGTGTGACCGCTTTCGGCATTTGGATGAATCATCGCCAGCACTCCGACAAGGAAAAGGTCGCAGCAATGGAGCGGCGCCGTAAAGAGGCCGTAGACGCCCTCGTCGAGGCGCTTGAGGCTGGAAATGTGGCTTGGAACCTTGTATTCAATTGCCACAACGCCGCCAGTGGAGACGCGCGCGGAACACCGACAAATCCAATGGACGTGGACAGCTCATTTGCGCGCTGCCGTGAAATTGAAGCGAAGCTGCACTTACTGGCACTCGATGAGTCATTTGCAATGACCACCATGGACGACGTTTTGAGCAGCATTTGGCGGGAGCTGCGCGGCAACGGCACCACCCCCGACTTCAGGCCTGCTTGGGATGCGCGGAGCAACCTCATCCTGTCGTTCCGCAAGACCATCAACACAATGCATACAAAGTATGATCCCGAGTCGAGCGAGCTTCCGATGACACCTCGCTGAATACAGAAGCTTCGCCAGCCTTTACCCAACGCCAGCTAGGGCCCATGCTCTCACGCGATAGCCTTCGTCTGTCTACATGGATACTTCTCGTGAGCATCCAGCACATCCCCCAGTCGGTACACCACGAGATCCTTCTTCGGCATCGCCACCACGCGGTGCGGCTTCAATGCACCGGCCTTCAGTAGCGTTTCGATCCGCCGCGCATTCAGTTCAGGCTTTCCCAACTCATGCCGCATCCGGGCAATGGCAGCAGCATTCAACTCCGAATTTCGCGCCTGAGCCACATCCACTACCGGGACAGCGACATCGTCGTCCGCAGGAATGTCTATCGCCCGCCGGCACCGCCTCATCGCAGACTCGATCCCCGGCAACGCATCCTCCGCGCCCTGGGTCATCGCCAAGGAGGCCAGGTTCTTCTTCAGCCACATCGCCACGCCCACGACGGAATCCGCACCGGCATAGGAGATGCAGCGCTCCTCGCACACCAGTCGAGCCCAGGTGTTCAGCTCATTGCGGAGGTAGTCGCCGGCATCGGAAGCGCCGACATTGAACGGCATCGGCTGCTCGTCACTGCCTGAGCTGATCTTCATCCCACCCTTGCCTGTGCGGTCCTGGCGGGTGACGGTGATGCTCAACTCCTCGATCAAGGCGGGGATCTCGTCGAGGAGTTTGTCGAGCATCTGACGGTCGTCACGGCAGATGAAGTAGATCTCGCTCATGGTCGCCACTCCTTGTCAAAGTCAGGATGACCGTCATACATCGAAGCGAGATGAAGGACTGTGGCGCACGGCCAGTTCTCCCTGATATGCGCATGATCCGGTGCGCAAGAACGGCAGAGGCGAGCGATGTCGTAGTTCCCAGCCCCATCGTCCGCGCGCAGCACGACCTCGCGGTGCGCCTTGAGAAGCGCCCGCTTCACTGCTACCTCACGAAGGATGCGGGCGGGGTCATGACGAACGATGTGCTCAGCCTGAGAGTCGTCCGGCTCTGGGCCATCTCCCTGCACGACCAGCCGCCGAGAGTTGTCGATCACGCTGTTGACCCCTTCGCGGCGCCACAGACCCCCGTCGCGGACCGATCCGGATTGGTCCCATCCCGCTGCGTTCTGGGCAGCTTCCTCGTCCTCATCGAACCGAGCTTCGAGAAACTCCGCGATCCCCATGCGATCCCCACTCTCAGACAGTCCGTAACTTCTGCCTGATTCTACCATGACGACACACCAATTACATTGTCTGGCAATATCTTTCAATCCGCTCTTCGTTTAGCGAGAGTTGTCGCAGACTTGCAATTTGAGGAAATTGTGACCAAAATGCGCAAGTGAATAGTGCATATAGAAAGCTCGATCGAGCGCGTCATCACCAGACTCAACTCAGCAACAGCATCGACGAGTATCGTGCACTGGACCCGATCAACTTCCGAAACGAGCACGCTGACCACGCCTTCTTGCCGGACACGATAGTTTTCAAATTCTATGCAGTCGTCGAGCCCGCGATGCCCGACTGGTGGGGTCTAGCGTTCGGCGACATCTTGACCAATCTGCGTGCGGCCCTCGACCATGCGCTGTTCGATCACGTTAGATCGCGCAACGCAACATTGAGCGAAGCTGACGAGCGAGGTCTCGTCTTCCCTGTCATCAGAGAGGACGCGCGCTGGGAGGGCACAGCCAAAAAGCCTGGTCCGGCAAGAACCTTACGGAAGCACTGCGACCCAGATTTTCTGGAGCGCATTCGACTAGTCCAGCCTTACGCTCGGTCAGGACAGAGCCCGGTCGAGCATCACGCCCTCGCAATGCTGGCGCGGCTGGTAAACCTGGACAAACACAGGGAAGTCAGTGTCGTTGCCTACGAGACACATGAACTCACAGTCGACGAAACTCGGCCAAATAAAGTTGAGATCATCAAAATGACTCCCGGAACTGACCCACTCGTCGACGGGGCGCTCGCGAGCATCATCACCGTCAAACGCCCGCAGTTCAGGGGCCCCAACATTCGAGCGTTCAAGATGGATCCGCCCCCGATGCTCGGATTCGTCGAATCGATCGAAATACCCGGCGTCGATCGAATTCCGGGCATCGGCGTTCGCCAAGTAGCAGAGCATCTCGTGAATGGTGTCGCAAGCGTCCTCGACGATCTCAAGACATAAAGGGTTGGCCCGTCATCCCGCCTTGACTGGCCCGAGGCGGGATGACGAGGATCAGGTGAAGGTGACTGCTCAGGTACCTTTCACGTTCAATATCTGACGCAACTCGTGCAGCACCTCGACCAAATCCTTCGCGTCTTCCATCACCACGTCGATGTCCTTGTACGCGTCCGGGATCTCGTCGATCCACTCAGCGCCATGGCGATACTCGATGCCCTCCATACGCGCTTCGAGATCCGCCTCGGTGAACCGCTTCCGGGCTTCCGTCCGAGAGAACCTGCGGCCCGCCCCGTGCGGCGCAGAGCAGAGGCCCGATCGATTCCCTTTACCGCTCACCACATACGAGCGAGTTCCCATCGATCCCGGAATGACGGCCTTCACGCCCTCGTGTGCATTCACGGCACCCTTGCGGGTCAGCCACACCTTCTCCCCGTAGTGCTCTTCCTGCTCGGTGTAGTTGTGGTGGCAGTTGATGCGCTCCGATTCCTGCACGCTCGTACCAATCCACTCGCCGAAGACGTGGGCGAAGCGGTCCATCATCTCCGCGCGATTCAGGTACGCGAACCGCTGAGCCCACCGCAATTCCCTGATGTACACCCAGAACTCGGGCACGCCCTGCGGAAGGTATGCGAGGTCTCGATTCGGTAGATCGATATGCCACGTCTTGCACAACTGCTGCGCTACCTTAATGTGCTTCTGGGCGATCTTGTTGCCCACCCCGCGCGAGCCGGAGTGCAGAAACAGCCACACCCTGCCTGTTTCGTCGAGGCACAGCTCGATGAAGTGGTTACCTCCGCCTAGGGATCCGAGCTGCTCGCGCCACTTCGGAGAGTGAGACAGGTCGACATTGTCCTTCTCAGCGCGCGCTTCCAGTTCCTCGATCTTCGGCTGGGCGTACCACTTCCCGAGCGCTTCCGTCAGGTTGTAATTGCCTGGCGACAACGGGATCGATGCTTCGACAATCTCCCGCAACTCCCCCAGTGTCCGATCGTTGCCGTCCACATCGGCCTTCGTGAACTGCGTTCGCACTGCGATCATCCCGCAACCGATATCCACACCGACCGCGGCCGGGATCACCGCGTCACGAGTCGGGATCACGGTCCCCACCGCGGATCCTTTACCGCTGTGAGCGTCGGGCATCAACGCGACGTGGGGGAAAATGAACGGCATCATCGCCGTCTCTTCTGCCTGGACCAGCGTGTTGTCGTCGATCTGCGACGCCCAGTTCAGCAGATTCTTGCCGTGCTTCGTCGGTGTCATGAAATTCCCTTCAAGATAAGAACGTCAGTTGAAAAAGGAGAGGGCGCCATGCTCTGCCCACCACTGCTGGTAGGTCGACACGAGCCAGGAATCAATCCGCTGGCGATCCGGCTGCTTCGGGTAGTCGGCGGTCCGCGAGAGTTGCATCAGCTGAGATTCCAGGTCGGCAGCACGGTCCAGGGCTTCGAACTTTGTGTGCTTCCCTTCGCGCAATTCCTTCAACCATCGACGGTCGTCCGATGGCATCGGCAACGTGATCCGCCCTTCGGTCAGGAGTTGCACGCCCTGAATCCCAAGCCTCACCATGTGATACGCGAACTTCGTGTCAAATCCGTACACGTCCACTAGCTCTGGTCGGTTCGTGTGCTTCCTGCCGCGAAGTCCGAGCATCTGTTCACGCTGTGACTTCAGGTAGCCTGCAAACCGAAGCGCTGACTGTCGTGAGACGAACCGCTCAGGGTGCGCCTGCAGGTCCTCGCCGACGTAGGTGTTCAGTACGAGCTCCTCCGGCGGGATGTACATCAACAGCAGCACCGTGGGATTCCCGGCCTCAGCCAGTCGCGCCCACTTGCGTAGCGAATAGATGACCAGGTCCAGGTCGCCTGCGCCGGAACGGACACCTTCAGGCTGGGTGCGGAACTGGTACTGCTCGAACTTGCTGACGCCGACGACACATTCGGGAGGTTCGATGCACACACCCATCTCGTCGCGGTCATCATTCCCGGTCGTCACGCCATGGAGGCCGGATCCGACCTGTCCTCGGAGAACAGTATTGGCGTCGGCGATCGACTTGAACTTCGGTTCGCTGTAAGCAACTGCGGTCATTACTTCACCCTTCTCGTTGGCCCGAATGCGTTCCGGCGTGTCTTGGTTGGATTGTTCGCCCACATCGGCGGACTAGTCGACGGCTCCGGTAGCGCAGTGGCAACCTCAGGTTCACGCCCGCCAAGGAAACCGCCTGCGATCCCGGTACGCCGGCCATACGTCCACTGGGTTGATTCGATTGACGGCTCATCGACCGGAACCCACCAAGGCGACGGATCGGGCGTCCACTGAATTCGCCCGTCCTCCTGCTGCTGGAAAGCGCCGGTCAGCTGCATGAAGCTGATCGCCTGGTTCAGTCCACACTTTCGAATGACGGCCATCAGTTCTAGGTGCTCAATGTCAGGCAGTCCGCACAGTCGCCGCATCTCGTCATACGGAATCTGCTGCGTCATCCCGCACCCCCCGGAGTGAAGAGGACGGTCGCGGGGAGGGCGATGTCTTTCAGTTCGTCTGGGCGTTCGTTGCCGATCCAGAAGATGACTGGCTTTCCGCTGACGATGCTGATTTCGCCGACCCAGCCGTCTTGGCGGCGGATTACGGTTTCGACGGGGAGCGCGTGAAGTTCTTCGATGCTGTTCACCGTGCGAGGCTTCGACCAACCCTCACGTTCGAGGTCTCGTGCCGCGCCTGCCCAGTCGATGGAGTCGCGGATCCCGTCTTCGTGCCAGAGTTGGCCTGTGAGGTTCGGGTTGCGTCCGTGGTCGTAGTTGTCGCCCACTGCATCCCGCAATGCGTCTGTCAGTCCACTGTCTCTCGCGGGTGTGGCCTGTGATCGGATCTCACTCACAACGACTCCTCAGAAGGCTTGGGCGTGGCATCGGTTCCGTAGTTGGCGACGCGTTGGCACCTGTTCAGCCAGCGACCACTCTCGTAGTGCTTCCAGTCCCCATTCGACGCCATCCAGATCGGCTGATCGCAATGGGCGCAAACCGAACTGGGCGCGGTCATATCAAGTCTCATTGCTGTTCCCCTTCCAAAGCTGCGCCGATAAGTCGTGCTGCTCCCCATTGCGCTATGAGATTTCCGCCGCGCAGGAATAGGTCACTTTTCAGCGCTTCCACCCTGGCGATCGTGGCCTCAGCCTTCTCGGCGCGGCTACGTTCACGTTCAACCTCTTGCTGTGCGATGCCGACCATCTCCCACACAGGTTCAGGCGGCAGTTCCGCAGCCTCCCAGCATTCGATCTCACCCTGAACCATGTGCCCGCTCATGCGAACCAGTTCCACGTAGGTTGTGGGTCGTTCGTAGGTGTGTCCGGTCGGGGTGGTTTTCGGCCATTCGTGCCGCCCGTTGGTGTGCTGCTCCACCACATGTTTGGCGTGTTCGGTGGCGGTCTCGGTTGTGGGTTCGCTGCCGTAGGTGCCTTTGGTTCGCCAGTCGCATCCTGTGCAGCCCCACCAGTTCCAGTACGACTGCTTCAGTCGGTGCGCTGCGATGAGGTTGATGAGGTCAGCCATGATGTCCCTCGTGCCCTTTCGGTCGGGTGCATTTGCGGTAGCTATGACCGTCTGCCCAGTCGTCGCAGGGGATTCCGGGCTTTGCGACGAGCTTCGGGGTGATGGTGTGGGTTGCAGTGAGCATCTCGGCTACATGCGCGGGATGGGACTCGGCTGGCATCGACTCTCCGCATGAGCAATTGACCATCTTCGTCACGGTCGTCGCCACGAACGGCTTGTCGCTGAAGATGGACGGATATGTGAAGTCCGTCCAACGGTCGCCTGCCTGGTGCGCTGCGATGAGGTCGGTCAACCCCAGATCAGGCGCGGTCACGACGACACCTCGGCCACATCAGCAGCTGCGAGCAAAGCCAATGCGAACTCGCGGACATTCGCGGCCGGATACTCCCCGCACACCGTGTCGCCGATGTAGACCTGCCCATCGCGCAGGGTGGACACATAGGACATGCGACTCACCCAGTCGAGCTGCCCGTCCTCGTCGATGGCATCCGGTAGATCGAAAGTCTTCTCAGTCATGGTGTCTCCAATTTGAGCGCTTCGAGAAGTAGGTCCCCGGCTTCGGGGCGGTTGTAATTGCAGTCGTGGCAGTCGTAGTCACCTTTGGGGCAGGTGGACCAGTGTTCGGCGATTGCTCGGACTCGCTCGACAGCCGCAACCAAGGCGGGTACCGCAGTCCGGGCGTGGACGATGAAAGCCGCATCGGTCGCGACGTACACGTGAGCGACCGGGTTGTGCTCGCCGTCAACGTGGTCCGCGCCTTCCGGGATCACTCCGCTTTCTTCCCCGACCACGTAGAACCCATTGTCGAGGTCTCGCCAGATCGCCCAACCGCCATCGGTCGCGACTTGCTCCAGCGCTTTCGTGTGCTCAACATCCACCCCAGTCACGCCGCCACCCCCAGCGCAGCCTGGACGCGTCCACCAATCCACCTGGCAGCGTCCACAGAGACCGCGTTGCCGATCTGCTTCTTCACGTCCTTCGCATTGCCCACAAACTCGTAGGAGTCCGGGAATCCCTGGCCGCGAGCACATTCGCGATTGTTGAGCATTCGGAACCTTGGCCCTTCGTCGGTGAGTGTGGCGATGCCGTGGTGGTTGCCGCCGGCGGTGATCGTTGCGAGCGGATGCGTGTCGGCTCGGCGGGCTTTCGCGTTGCGCCGGTACGTCACCAGGTGCGGCACGTCATGGGTGGTGATCTGCTCGATCTGGTCGGAGACGTACAGCTTGCGGGTGACGAGCTTGCCGGGGTTCGGATCGAGGATGCTCAGCGCGTGTGTGCGCTTCGGCTCACGGATGGTCAGGTCCACGTTGCCGTCACGGGTGAATACGGCGAAGTACCGGACTCTGCGCTGTGCGGCCCCGACTTCGGCGGCGTCGAGCAAGATCACCTGCTGCCGATAGCCGAGTGCCCGCATCCCGTCGAGCCACCAGTTGTAGAGACTCCACGCCTGGAACTCGGGCACGTTCTCCACGATCACCGCGTCGTACTGGTGAACCTCGGACGCTGCGATCACCGCGAACGCTGTTGCACGATCCACTGATCCAGCATCAGCGCGCCGCATCTCTTCCTCGGCCGGCGGTTGCTTCCGTCCACCTGATCGTGCGTGCCACACGCAGGATGGCGACGCCCACAGGATGTTCGACTTCGGGAAGCTACGCCAATCGACCTCGGACAGGTTCGCGGTGATGTGCTCGGTGTCGGGGTGGTTCTTCTGGTGCGTGGCAATCGCTGTATCCCAGTGATTCGCGGCGACCTGAATGTGGATCCCGGCTTGTGTCATGCCTTCCGAGCTGCCACCGCCACCGGAGAACAGGTCGGTCATTGTGAGGGTCATGCTCCGCCCTTGTCGTCCAGGTACAGGCGGTGTACGGGAGCCAGGTTCTTAGCGACGAGGATTCGAGCGAAGCACTCTTGCAGCTGTTCGTAGGAGAAGTAGAAGTGCTTGCTGCCCCTGTTCGGGGTCTGGGAGATGTCGGGGTAGGCCTGGACCATGTCGACCTTGTAGTCGTCGTCGAAGTCTCGGGCGTTGAATTGCTCGCTCATGCTCACCCCTCCTCGGCCGCAACGAACGGGGCACACTTCAGCTCGGCTTCAACGGTTTTGGCTTCGTATTCGAGTTGGTTGATTTCGGCTATCCGCGCCTCTGTGTAACTGGTTCCAGGGACCGGGCTGTCGCCGAGACTGTCGAAGAGTGCCTGTTGCTTCGATCGGTTCGTTGCCAAACTCTCTTCAAGCAACTTGCGACGAGCGATGCGAATCTCGTTATCTGTCATGACTGTTCCTTCACGGCATTGAACGGCTGTAGACGCTCAAACTCGTCCGGCATTCCGGTGCTGTTGACGAAGCGGACGCCATTCCGGTTTGTAAACGTTAGAGGTGATCCAGGTCGGGACGATCGGTAACTCACGCCGTCGGGCACATCACGCCATGTCTGCCACGGTCCGGTTCCGGTGGGCGCTGCAACGAACGGGGCGTAGTGCTTGTTGATGGACATGACCGGGAGGATCGCCGTTTCGGGAGTGACCCAGTCGTCGCCGTCATACGTCCATTTGTCGCCAACTCGGTCAATCAGGGTGAGATGCTTCGGAGCCTCTGAGATGTCCTCCCACGGTCCGGTTTCGTTGGGGGCAGGGACAACCGGCGAGGAGGTGGGGTTGTTCCACCTGAGACCTTCGCGGTCGGCGTGGACGCCGGAATGTCTAGCGGGGAGTACGCAAAGACGCACCGCGCACAGTTCCGCTTTCGTATCCTCCTCGGCAGGTTCGGCAGGGGCCGGAGTGGTTGCTTGAACCAGGGCGCGGACCTCACCCAACAAGATGGCCCACAAATCCCCGAACCCTTGGCGCTCATATTCGGCGTCGAAGTCTTTGTCTTTCTTCCCGAGGTCAGTCCAGAGGTCCAGAGTCATCCACGACTGCACTGCTTTCGCGGTGTGTGAACGCTGCACGACGACGAGATCACTGCCGTCACGAACTGCTGCGGGTTCGGTTGCTGGGAACAGGGCGCGGAGAAGCTTGACGAGACGGCCGACTGGAGTGCTCAGAGTGCCCCGCAACTCCGGTACAACATCGGCAACACTCGTCACAGCTTCCAGCGCAAACTTCAACCCTTCCACCTGTTCGGCGGTGAGTGCCATACCGCCGGCAAGGATGAGCCTCGCTTCGACCTGATCTGCAGCTTTCTCCCACGCATCAGCCAGATCGGGATTGCCTTCAGTGAAAATGCTGCGGCGAGCAACTCGCGCTGCTGTTCGCCATTCTTCGGGGGTGAAACCGGTCATGAGTTCCTCGTTCCGGGATGGCGCTCGAGAACATCCGAGAGCGCGGTCAATGTCAGGAACCCTGCGAACGCCAAACCGGCCGCAGTGATGCCGAAAGCTGTTGCAGTGGAGGTGAAGTGATACCTGAATTTTACCAGGCTGGTCATGCTATTTCACCTCGGTTTCGGTTGGCGCAGAATCGATTTCGAGTGGATCGCCGTAACCCGCTTCTCGTAGAAGTTGGGCGTAATCGGCCAGTGGCATGATGGCGAGCCGGTGCGGCGGTTTACCTCCAGGGCGTGATCGCTTCCATGTCAGGAATGCGTGCACCGCCTTCGATCGCCGCTTCTGGTCGTCGAGCTCTCCCAGCCATGCGGTCCAGTTCGGGGTTGCGACGTTCTTGACTTGGGCGATCACGCTGGGCGCGAGGCCGACTGCGTTGTCGAGGAAGATGTCGCCTTGGTCTTCGGCCCGGCCCGCCCTGGTTCGTTCGGCGTGGGGGAATCCTGCGTCGCGGAGGATGGCGAGGACGGCCCGTTCCTCGGCATCACCCTTGGCTTTGTTGCGGTTCGTCATTCCTCTTCCACCTCAACGCGGCCGAGTTGATACCGGTCACGTCGACCGAGTCTCGCGGTGTGTTCGCGGAGGGACTTCAGTTCGTCTACGCCTTCTTCTCGTCCGAAGTACGGTCCGTGAACTGTGTCGGGAATTCCTCCGCCTTGACCCGTCTCGAGTACCACGTAGGTGTCGCTCATGCCGCCACCTGCAGCCCGAGGTGGTAGCGGATGATCTCGGCGTTCCAGATGGGATCACAAGTGGCGCAGAAGCAGTCAGTGGCGTGATCGTTCATGCTGGCTCACCGCCTGGTCGGACAGCGTCGAAGCAAGTCTTGAGGTGTCGAGCGTCTTCGAGTGCGTCGTGTGCACCCGAAGACTGTTCGGGAATCTCTGGGCGGCCGAGATCATCGAGACGCTGCTGGAAGTCCCGGGTGTACATCGGCAGACCCTTCGGAAGGTGGATCATTTTCCCCCACAGTTGTGCGAGCGCGACATGGTCATAGGCGCTGAAGTTGGCCCACAGTTCCGGATTCGACTCAGCGAGCAGGAAGGCGCGAACTTCGTTGGCAATGACCCACTTTGGCTTGACGAGGATTGAACGCCTGTCGAGCGACCAGATCCACCGGCTCGAACCGAAACTCTTCGAGGGTTGACGTGTTCGATCCACGAGCGGTAGGTGTGGGACGACGTTCCTGCACAACCAGTCGTTGGCAGAGATCCGGTCGTGGTCCATGTCCGAGTTGACGGCGTAGTACTCGCGTCCATCCTCAGCAACGATGCCGATCGAGATCAGATCAATCGTGCTGCCGTCTTCGTGGAACTCGGTGTCGTAGAAGTAGCGGGTCATGGCTTGTCCTGTTCGCTGAGTGTGGCGACTGCGGCGTCGCCGTTGACGATCTCGCCGGCGGAGGTGAGCAGAAACGATCCGACTGACGATCCGGCCCCGACGAATGCTTCCGCCTGCTCGCGAGTGAGTGGGGTTGGGCTGGTTCCGAATCCGGAGTACCGATCACTCATCAGGAATCCGATCAAACCCTCACGGTCTGCGAACACCGGACTGATGGGCGAGCCTTCGGAGACGGTTTCCCAGACCTGCCATCCGTCGCCGGTTGGCGGTTCGGTGGGCTCCCACAGTTCGTGTGCTGCGACTTGCTCGGGGGTGCCGACGTGAGTTTCTCCGCCACACGTTGCGCACTCGAGTGTGATTCCGAGCTGCTTGCAACGGAATCGGATGAGAATCCATCGGTTGAGTGCGTCGTGGTTGTAGTCGCCGAAGACTCCGCCGCCGCGTCCATTGGCAGCGTTCACCCTCTCAGCGGTGAGTGGAAGGGTCTTCCATTCACTGGTCCGCGGATTGTCCGGCGTGGGTTCGCGCTTCACCAGAGTCCGAAGTCTGCCCTCGGCGAGGAGGTTGTCGACTTCCGCTTGACCGAGCTTGTCGTGCCATGCCAATCGTTCGGCGTTCGAGTCCGCCCATCCGATCTGGTGCGGGTAGAAAGTGCTCGCGATGGCGTGGGCTTCGATGGAGGTCCCGGTCGAGTGTCGCTCGCCGTGCTTGCAGTCGGGGCACTCAGGGAGATCGAGTTCGTCGGGTCGCAGGTAGCCGCCCCAGGTTTTCTTGAGGGGCCAGGCGAAGTCTAGTAGGACTCGACGGATTTCTCTACTCATGGCTGGTCCTGTTCGAAGTTGTCGAGGTTGAGCGACGGTGAGGGGAAGGTGATTCCGTGCAGGGTTGGCTGGCGATTGTTGGCGATGTCGTCACGCCACTCGTAGATGAGTTCGTCAGGGGCTCCGCCGTCTTCCCATGCTGAGACGAGTCCGCGTGCAGCTTGATCCGCGATTGCGGGGTCGAGTTGCATCAGGACTGCGAGAAGCCATGACGTGCCGAAGGTCTGGACCTGGATGCCGATGAGTCCGGCGTCGAGCGCTCCCCCGACTTTCTGGGCGAGTGCCGCGTCGAACTCTGCGACCTCTCCGACGAGCTTGTCGCGCGCATCTCGTCGCGTCTTGTAGTTTTCGATGCCGTCGTCGAGTTGGCTGACGAGCAGGGAGAGCGCCGGCGTCGATTGGTCGCCTGCCCATGCGGGCCACGGATCGTCTTCGGCTTTCATCAGTGCGCGAACGGTGTCGACGACGAGCTTCTTGTCGACGGGGTCCGCTAGTGGTGTCGTACTGCCCCAGTCGATGAGGTCTTTGACTGCGTCGACTGTCTTGCGTTTGTCTGCTCCGCCAGTCGGCAACGTGAGGCCTGTCGGGATGTGGGTGACGTTCATTCCCCATCCGAGGTAGGTGCCCCTGTCGTCGCGGCGGATCGCTGGGGTGATGGCGAAGTGGAGGCTGCTGGTGCTCTCGCCGGTGATGGTGACGAATTCACTTCCGGATTCGCCTTGGGTGATCATCACGGGGACTTCGATCAGATTGATGGCCATGGATGGTCCTGTTCTTGGATGGTGATTCCCGGCCCTGAGTGGCCCGTAGACAGACTCGAAGGGTTGAGGGAAAGGGATTGCCTAGACGAGGCATGAATCAGGAAATGTGGCGACGCTGAGACGGCCGGACGTACTTGATCGCATTGCCGGAATCTCCGGAGTCGCTCCGGATTTCGACCTGATCTGAACTCAACTGAACTGAACTACACTGTGGCGGAGTCGCTCCGGAATCACTCCCGACATTCTCCGGAGAAGTTCCGGAGTCGATCCCGATCTCCTCCTGAGCGCTTTTAGCTCTTTGACCAGCCTTTTCACGCTTCCGCCACCGATCCGTCGCAGTGTCGTCGTCCTTCCACCACACCTTGTATTCGAGCGGCTGATGAACAGGGCACGGAGGCAGTTTCGACGGGGTCGGATGTGAGATTTTCTGATGCTCATCCCATGCGATCGTGTGCAGGAAATCCCCTCCACCGATCGTGTAGCGGCACAGCTGCTCCCCGCCGACGAGAGCCTCGATATGGTCCGCCACATCAGCGGCCGTCACAGATTTCCGGCGCGGCCACACTTTGAACTTGATGAACTCGGCGTCCTCCTGAATGCGCCCACGGTCATCGCCGAACACCCAGATCCCCTGATATGTGACCATGGCGGGGATCTCCAAGTCGGCAAGATTCTCGGACTCGAAGAAGCCGGGGTGAGTCATGCGCTTTCTGGGCAAGATGGCTCCCCCTCCCCTGGTCGACGTTCGAAGGTTCCGTCGTCGGAGAAGCGAACCCAACCTCGCCACGACAGGAGCCACTCCTCGGACGGTTCGGCATGAGAGTGAAGAATCCAACCGTGCTCTCGCGCCATCCGCGGGTGGGCATGCGCCGATTCATCGCCGCCCGTATGGCAATGGAGGCACAGCATCAAGTAGTTCGAGGGTCGCTCTCGGTCTGCCGCACTCCGCTTCAGTCGATGATGGAGTTGCAGGTCCGTGAACAGTCCACAGCGCTCGCACCGACCGCCGGCACGCTTGACTGCTATCGGAGCTGCTTTGGCCAACGCCTTTGCGGCATCGACTTTTCGGGGTGACGGCTTCGACGTCATCCGTTTGCGCGGACGCTTCATGGGCGTGCGCTCGATAGGTGTTCTGCGCAGGCTCATCGATGCCTCCTTCGCGAATTGGTGTGAGTCCTGCGCTGTCGACCGGCGTCGACTGCCCACATCGGCGGTGTCGTGCTCGGCCGATGAAGTGCACGCTCTTGCGTTGTGCGGGCGTCAGGTTCGGGATCGGCATCGTCTTCGAGCCAGCCAGTGACGGCAAAGGGATCAGGTGGAAGCAGCCCTGAGTCGCGCAGCCGAGCAAAAGCCGCCGCGACTTGTGCGAGTGAACGCGCGGCAGGGTCCCGCCATCCGACCGAGAACTCAACATCCCTCGGCCGATTCTCATAGCCGAGACTGGATCGGATGGAGTCGTATGACATCCATAGTGACGTCGGATTATCACCTGCGAATGAAACGGCTCGCATCTTCTCGATCTGGCGCCCCGTCGCCCATGGCCCGATAAATCTCGAACCAGGGCAAATAACCTCGGAATCGTCCTCCGCGTAGCGATAGTCGGGATCGATGACAGTTTCGGCATAGCCCATCTCGACCTCGCCGATGTACTCCAGACGGCGAAGCTCCCGTTGAAAGGACCGTCGCATCTCCTCCATGCGCGCGGTAATCCTCAGTCCATGCCAGGTCCGAGAGCAGTGATGGCAACGATCCTGAGCCGCGTTGTAGTCGTATCCGGTTCGCTCGCTGTAGCCGCTGAGCTGCTCGTCGACCAGGGCGTCGATTTCGTCGACGATGTCGGTCATTGCAGCGCCTCGATCACGAGACCGTGCCGGCGGCAAGCCTGGGCAAGGCCCGAATACGACATTCCGATACGACGGAGCGCGATCTCTTGCGGCACCCCACCGTCACGGAGATGACGGAACTCGCCGTACGACTCCTCGAAGGGAACTGGCATCGACTGGATCTCGTCAAGTGATCGCGTCATGCTGCTGCCCTCAGTCGTTCGACGGTTTTCGTCGACACCTTCAGTCGTTCTGCGATCTGAACAGCCGAGAGGCCGGCGTCGTTCAGTCGCCGGAATGCCGCATCGCGCTCCAGCTTCGGGGCAGCCCCCTCGTGTCGTCCGTCGAGAATCCGTTGCACCAGAACCTCGTCGACCAGTTGCGCCGACTTGGATTCCGTACCCGGTCGACGAACGGCGCGCGGCGGAGTCACCCGAGGATCGTCGATGTCATACCCCTCCCATTCCATCGGGAGAATGAAGCCGGACCGCACCGCAAGCGCCCGCGCGCGACCGTACGGACTCCCCTGCAGTTCGCTCGCTGGAGTAGCTGACAGATCGTCGTACAGGTCACGGATCTCCGCCCACCGTCGATAGGTGCAGATGGATCTACCCCACATCTCGAGGACGTTCCTGCGATCCATTCCCAGTCGATCAGCGAGATTCGGGACGGTGAACCCGAGTGCACGCAGGGCCTCCATCCGTCGCTTGGCACCGATCGACATAACCAACGGCTGGCAAGGAAGCGGATGCACCGTGACCTTCATGATCGCGTCGGCTCGATCGATCAACGTCCAGCCGAAGGTGCCGTCTTCGATGAAGGTGAGCGCCTGTATCGACACTCCGGTAGCCGCCGAGATCATCCCCAGGGAGACTCCGGCCGCGCGAAGTTCCTTGACGTGCTGCTGCACTCGAGACCTCGGAACTCGGGACGGAATGCCCTGCGCGGCACGATGCTTGTCACGCCGCCGAGTCACCTCCCGACCTAGGTGCCAGGGAAGTTGAGCAGTGGCAGTCATGCTTCCACCTCTGCATCCCTCTGCTCCTCACGACGGACTGCCGCAGCGCGTTGGCAGGCCTTGCAGTAGCGCGACTCCAGACCACTCCGACGTCGATGAACGCCGGTGTTCTCGCTCGTGTACTCATGCCCACTTCGGCAGTGCGTCTTCAGCTTCGACATCTGCGCACCCATTCCGACGGAATGCCCTGTCAATACCGCGTTCTCGTCATTTAGAACCTCGAAGCCATGCTCGGCAGCGATGTCGGCCAGCACCTCGCGACGAACCTTGCCCGGCATCGTGTCGAGATAGACGCCGGCGCGAATCCCCCACGACTCATTGGCTGCGTGCGCCTCGACTGCACACTGGCCGATCACCGGGCATGCCCGGCACGCACGGATCGCCGGATCATGCGACTGCGCTCCCCGTGTCGGGAACCAGTCCTCGGGATCTTCACCCTTCGAGCACAGTGATTCCGTCGTCCAGGGCTCGCGGTCGAGGAGGTTGAGCAGGGGCAGAAATGTGACGGTCATGCTGCATCGCCCTCTGGCACTGCGACGTTCGACACCACGCGAGGTTGGACGTCGTCAAGTCCGAGTTTCGACCACAGATCCTCAACGGTGAAATCCGGGAACTCGGTGCGCTCTTTGAGCTGCAGGTTCACTGATCGCACAGCCGAGATGTACGTCTTGCCACGCTCGGGCATCTCGATCACGCCGTCGACGTCGTAGGGCAATGACTTCTTCGTCTTGATCTTGTCTGCCTTGACCGGAGTCGGCTTACCGCGGGAATCGACTACAGTCACCGCTTCGAGTCGCGCGGTCATCAACACGGGTCCGTCATGGGCAAGGATCGCCTGGATCAGATGCGCCCAGTACTTGTTTGCCTTGTTCCAGAGGTCCATCGTGATGATGCCTTCGGAGTCGTTCTTCGCGCGAGTGTTCGCCCACTTCTGCGCGCCGTCGCCGATCAGATCCCACAGTCGGGTCATCGAGTCCACGACGAGGAGCGTGGGCTTGTCCGCCTTTGGGAGCGAGGCGATCTCTGCCAGAACTTCGAGGATCGCCGTGTATGAGCCGTCGTGTTCGACGATCTCGAAATCTGCGCCCGGGATGGCGCCGTACTGGTCGGGATCCGTCTCACCGATGGATACCCAGAGTGTGCGGCCGATCCGCTCCGAGGCTGACGCTTGCGCGCATGCCCACGACTTGCCTGACTTTTCAGCGCCGGCAATAAGCAGGACCGGCCACGATGGCTTAGCGGTTGGCTTGCGGGTGACGAGGGTCATTTCGTGTCCTTTGGGGAGAAGTGGCGGCGCGTACCGCTTTTGGTCGGTCGCCAGGTATGAATAACTTTGTGTGTGAACGGGTTCACGAGTTCGGTCGCGTCCTGCATGAATCGTTCGATCTCGAAGGTGGCTTTGGCTTCGTCCTCTTTGCATTCGGCAACGAAGTCGAGTCGCTGCTTGGCTCGTTCTCGAAGGAACTCGACGGCGTCGACAGTGTCCCTGTCGGCGCTGATCGTCTTGCCGACCGTGGCTGGATAGAGACGGTCGAGGTCGTCCCCCAAGCTCTCTATGGGAGGCTTTCGTGGGAGGACGTGCTGATGCCAGAAAGTGTGCGTGCGGCGAATGAGTTCTTGTTGTCGTTCTTCTCGTGCGAACAGTTTGTGGAGTTGAAACTCGGTTGACCCGATATGCCATACAGCGAGGTAGGCGAATGGTGCGCCGTAGACCAGGCATTCGATGTCTTCCTGGACCAGGTAGTCCGGAGGAATTCCGTTGTCCCAGTTGTGACGCTTGAAGACGGTTGACGACTTCAGTTGCAAGGGGACGGTCAGGCCCTGCGGAGTGGTAACGAGTCTGTCGAACGTCGCGTGCAAGTGTGGATGCTCGGCTGACCTGGCCATGAATCCGGGCAGAACTTCGCCGATTTCAGGGTGATAGTCCTGGACCCATTTCGTGATGACTGGTTCAACTCCATGTCCAATCAAGGACAGCAGTGGGTCGAACGGTTTCGGCCGACCGATCTTGCTGAGGTACACCGAGAGTTGCGTGTCGTTGTATGACGACTCGCCAATGACGGCAGCGCCTTCGGACGCCCCGATGCTGTTTCGGCGTTCCTCCGACCACTCCTCTGTGTCAGGCTCGACGTCCACGATCGTGTAGGTCACGACGCCTCCGCCAGGTCCGCCTGAATCTCGGCGAGCGGGTGAGATTCACAGAAGACCAATTCCCACTCCTTCGTCTCGCGATTCATCCGAAGGCAGCGGATCTCGACTCGTTTGCGCAACTTGTCCACGTGCATGTCGGTGGCTTGATCGCCGTTGATATGAAGGGTCATCTCTGCCAGTCCTCGAGGTCATCACGCGGGTCGTACTCGTGGAATGGATCGGAGTCAGCGACTAGGCGTTCCTCGGAGAACGGGTTCTCGTCCAGGTGAAGGTGCTGGTATCCGGTCATGGTCGACCGCCCTGCGCAAGAAGCCATTCCTCGAACGCGCGATTGCAAAGACATGCGGGCGAACGTCGTTGTCGCAACAGCTCGATCGCCTGAACGGGAGTCCAGCCTCGAAGCGTCAACGCGCGGCCGGCAACCAGGCTCGAGCGATTCAGCCCGGCCTGGCAATGAACGAGCGTCGGACCGTCATCGCAGCACATGTTGACCCACTCAGCGAGGTCGTCGATCTCCTCGAACCCCTGCCCGATGCTGTCGAACATCTTGACGGTCATCGACGTTTCGAGGTCATGCTCGACGGTGTACGACTCCCACTTGTACAACGAGACGACATGCTTGAAGAATGTCGGCAGGATGAGCCCGTCACGGCAGCCACCTTGCCAGAGGTTTCCCTCGATTTGACTGATGAACGGTACGCCGAAGGGCGTCATGCCATGCTGGGCAATACCGTTCATGCGCTGCCTCGCGGGGTCGAACTCGATGTCGATGCGGGTGGGGTCCAGCTCCGTGGTGCTCATAGTCCGATCTCCTGGTCTCGTAGCCTGTCGACGTCGTGGTCGTCATCGCGTGGGTCGTACCAACCGGGCTTGTCGCACGGGTCGGTGAGCGAGTCGTCGCCCATGTCGGAGTGAGTCACTCTGGCCACCGCCCGGCCTTCAGCTCGTCGGCAATGGCGATGTGACCCTGCGCGGCCGCTTCGACCGTTGTGTATCGAGTGAGCCAATTCGCATGCGGATGATCAGAGTTCGAGTCGATGAAGATCATGGACTCGAACAACACGGGCGCCCCATTGCCATGGCCGTGGTCAATTCCCAGCCACACAGTCGACAGCCAGACTTCGATCCCGTCGATGGTGATCGTCGACTCTGCAACTCGCTTGTAGTCCTTCGGGACATTGCAGAGTTGTTCGAAGGTCATCGGATTGCCTTGTTTGTCGTAGTACTCACTCATCACTCACTCCTCTCAACGCTGATATAGGCCTTTGTCTTTGGGTTCACTGCGCCGAGATTGATGTGCCAGGTACCAACACCCGGGACTTCGACTCCGATCCACCACGTGTTGTTGCTCATCGCTTCGAGGTGGACGTTGACGCCATTGGCGAGGAACTCGTCGACCTCGCCGTTGACCTCACGGATTTCGGGGTTCGATTCGATGCGAAGATCGCTCACTGTCGACCCTCCCGATGTTCATCGATCATCTTCCGGAGTTGTGCGAGATGCTTGAGCGTCTTGTCGCACCACCAGAATCCGATCCCGCACCAGACCAGAGTTGCGGTGGAGAATCCGTACATCCAGCTCACGACCCACCGCCCGACTCTGCGACGTCATGGGTGTGTGTGACATTCCGAACCGTGCGAATGTCATCCACCGGCGCTGTTAGGAGTAAGCGCCAGCGGCCGTCGACCTCGCCGTGAATCGTCCAGGCCGGCTTCTGCTTCTCCTCGCCGAAAAGTCCAGCCGTGATCGGGCTTTGCGGCGTCAGTACCTGGTGAGCCTGGATGTACTCGACTTGGCCTGAGGTCCAGATGATCTCGTAGGTGTCGAGTGGTCCGTATTCGAATTTGGTGTAGGTCATGATGCTGCCCTCATTTCGATCTTCCGGAGGCGCCGCGCACCAAGGTCTTGGAGTTCGGTGCCCCAGGTCGACGGATCGTCTGAGAGGCCGACGTTGTCGACGTCCCCGTCGATGTCGCACTCGGCCAACTCGAGTAATTCCGCCAGTCCTGGATGTGCGAGCACGACGGCCTCACTTTGGAGATCACGTACGTCGTCCGACGCTGATCGCATGGCGTCGATCAGGTCATCGCGGATCCGGTTCAGCCGTTCAACCACTTCGATCGCAGCGTCACCGAGCTCCGGCTCGTCCCAAACGTCCAGAACCATTCCGGAGAGGGACACTTCCGCATGCCGGCAGTCATGCTCAGGCATCAACGAGCAGCGATCGACCGAACATGCATGGTCCCGATACGGCAGGGAACCAACGTACTGCTCAAAACGCACAGGATCACTCATCGCCTACTCCTGTCCAGGCTGAGGTTCGCCGGATGCGTCGGCAACGGATGTGTCGTCTCCGCGTAATGCACCTGTGCCATGCCGTCTTCGGTGACGTGAGAGATAACGCCGCTCGACTCGACGACTCGGGTGACGGGATTGCAGTAGTGAACCCACCGACCGCAGTACTCGACCGCTTCCTCGCGCGTCACAGTCGACCTCGCCAGGTCGGGTGATTCCACCACGCCAATGCTCGGCGAAGGTGATTGTTCTCAGCCCGGAGTTCGTCAGCTTCGCCAGCGAAGACGGTCGCGGAAACATACAGCACCGCCACCGCCGTGGTGCTGATCGCTTGGGAGTAGTGCGCCGCAGCCAACGACAGCAGAACCGAGAGGGAAAGGATGCCGATGAGGGTCCAGTTGAACCAGTGCAGATGCTTCATGACTGCACCGCCGTGTGTGCATCGCAGCTTGCAGCCCAACGGGATCCGTTCATGTCGTCCACTTCGATGTGCCAGCCCTCGGCCGATGCGGCGTAGCGTTCCCTCTTCCGCTCGAAGAATGTGTCGAAGGCTTCGGCCGCGGACTTGGCGAACCGACGGGTCATTACTCCTTCGACCTCGCCATGTGGGCCGACAAGGAGCCAGTGATCCTTCCGCGTCGATTCTTCGGGCGTCGAGTTATCCGGGGCGCCTGCGTACTTCGCATCGATTCGCGCCTTGTACTCGTCGAGAGTCATCTCACTCATGCCGCCGCCTTCGCTGCATGGAAGAGGGTCCAGACTCGGGGCAGTCGATCGACACGATGCGCGTACTTCTCGGCATCTTCGATGTACTGCTCAAGACTGGCGACGAAGTCCGCCTTCTCCTCGTCCGTCAGTACGCCCCACTGCTGCGGCAATTTTGCTGGGGAGTCGCCGTAGATGCCCTCCGTGGCGAATGCGGACCCGGGCCGGATGATGCTGATGTGCGCCGACCGGTCATAGAACGCGGCCTTGTAGAAGATCGACACTCTTCGCACTCCGCGGGTATCGACGAGGTACGAGCCCATTGCGTGGTCGCTCCCCTCTTTCTTCCAACCCTCCGGCAGAGTTGCGTGGATGAATAGCGGGTCGCCGGAGACGGGTTCGCCGCGGACAATCCCGAGGGCCTCCAGCTTCGGCCACTGGTCGCCCGTATCGGAGTCGTAGTCAGCCGAAGCTTCCGCCGGTAGAACATCGGAGTTGACGAGCTGAGCCTGTCCAGCAGACTCCATGCCCTCGATGTAGCCGCTCTGGCCTTCGGCCATGATTCCGGCGAGGTGAAGGAGATTGTCACGGTTCCGGGTGTTTTCGACACTCATGCCACACCGCCGAAGTGTGAAGCGACGAAGAGAATGCCGACGACAATCAGGATGATGACGGAGCAGGTGCCGGCAATGATTGCGCCGGGGCCTGTTACGAGCGGGGGCGCTGGCTCCACATGTGGTTCATCCTCGGACGAGGATTCGTCCGAGAAATGGATCTCGCCGCGGTCGATCGTGATGTCGTCACGACCGTCGACGTCGGAGTCGTCCGGCCAGTCCTGCCCAAACTCCAACGCCACAGTCAGAGCGTCGAACTCGGGCGTATCAACCTCACCGAGTACAGCCAACGGCACGCTCAGAGGGCACTGCTTCTTGCTTGCGGCCACGTACTCGGGGGCCATTTGGGTATGAGTCATCACAAAATGTCCTTCACAGGAGGAATGGAAAGTTGAGCCGGTGGCGTCGGGATTGCCGGCCATCGGGACCGGGCGACGGCCTTACTTGGGTGACGCCACCGGAGATTTGGGGGCCGAGTTCGACTCGGATGCGCGCATGCGGGCGTACCGCTTCCTGGAGGTCCTTCTCATATCCGCTGAGGTAAACTCCGCACCATGGCGAACCCAGCGCAACTGCTGCACCAGACTCTGAAGAATTGGGATCCCGTGGGCAGAGCTACGCATCCCCCCTCGACCATTCGGCAGATGCAGAGCGGTGGAGGCATCCAACGAGTCATGCAAGCGGTCGGCTACCTCGCAGAGATTGATGAACTGCTTTCTGCGATGGATGCGGCTGGACGAAATACCGCTCTCTACCGACGTAGGTACGAGAACTGGGCCCGCATGGTCCTCTCGTATCCGAGCGGATGGGAGAGCCGCGCTCCGGCATTCGATGCAGGAGACCTGGACACGCTCGAAGCACTGATCGACGTTCTTGGCGGATTCGTACCCGTCGCGTCGACCGAAGAACGTTCCTCGATTTCGGATCTGGTCACCGAGATCCTTGAGGCACTTCGCGAGGACACGCAGATACCGAGCGAACTGAAGGCACACCTGTTCGCAGTCGCGGAACACTGCAGGCGCTGCATTGATGAGTACGAGGTCCTCGGAGACTTCGCACTCCGGCAGGCGGTTGATCGGTTGTTTGCCGAACTGGCTCGTGCGGAGGCCTCGGGTGCTACCGATTCGACCTGGCGAGATAGGTTCTCCCGATTCTGGACTCGCGCCGGCATGCCTCTGTTGATGTCCGGAGCAACGACCGCGATCGAGCAAGGTGTCAGCTTGGCGCTCGAAAGCTAGTCGTAGGCCTGAAGGATCGACGACATTCGGTCGTCGATCATCGCCGCTACCTTTGTGTACGCGAAGTCGAGCGCCAACACTTCTGGACCTGACCCCAGCTCGCTCCGCTGAAATGCTGCAAGCTCCCCGGACATTCCACCCAACAGGACGAGACAAGATCGCCGCTGCTCTCGCGTCAGCTCGGCCGGATTCCATTTCATGGCACGATAATTCCGATCTAGTCAAGATAGCGTTCATGCCTCACCCCTGGAAACACGCTTCTCTACGGCGGTGGGCTTGGTTTCGGATTTGTCGACGACGCCGGGTCCCTTCGCTAAGTCCTCGTAGCGACCATCCATGGCGATTTTGTTCACCAAGGCAGTAGTCATCGCCGTCCAAAACCGTTGCGTACCAGGGTCTGCCTGATCGAACTTTTGCTGAGGTACCCGACCTTGATACTCGAACTCGAAGGCGTGACGCGCGAGACTCCGGAGGTACTCCTCGCTCCGGGCCTGGGCCGCCAGGGAGGCATCCATCTTCTCGCGCTGCTTCGCGACCACCGCGGTCTTCGAACCGGAACCAGGCCCGACTAATGGCTCCGAAATGTTGATCGTGTCGATCTTTCTGACCGCCTTAGCTGCCGAGACCTGAGCGGCGACAAACTCTTCCAAGGTCCAACTGCCCATCGGCTTCGTCGGTTTCGGCGTCATGATTCATCCACCTTCGTGTCAAGGGTGCGCTCCGAACCGATGGCATGGCCACAGTGAGCGCAGGAGATTTGCAGGACTTCACGATGTGGGAGACGGTGCCCGGGATTCCACATGGAGAAGTAGCCGGCCGCCCGGAGTGACTCGCGCATCCTGCCTAATTGACACTCGACAGAATGTCGCTGCCCCATTCGCTCGAATCTGCGAACCACTCGAGTCGAACCGCATTTGACGCACCGATGATCGGAGTGAGCCTCCGGGAGCGTCGCATACCAATCCGACTCCGAGTCGATGCACCTCTGCCGTACCGCTTGCCGAGCTTCGGCCGCGAGCCGAACTTGCTCGAGCTCGTCCTCTGTCGGCCTCATTGCTTCGCGCACAGATTCCTTGGTCAGGGCAACAGCCTGCTCCAAGGGATCAACCCTTGGTCGAAACCAATTCCGAATCATGGTCGGTACACGTTCGGAATGATGACCTCCGGCTTGAAGATCACGCGATAGTGGTCGGTGCTGACGTTCGTGCCGTCGGTCTGCTCCATGATCAGCGTGACGTTGTCGCTCTGCCGGACCACATGCTTGACCAAGCTGCCGTCGTTCAGTTTGCAGATGATCTCGGTTCGGTTGTCCGGGTATTCCATCGAGCACTTGCCCTCGACCGTGAACAGGTACTTGTCGGTGATGCCGTTGATGGCAACGATGCGGCGACTCACCTCGAACTGCTCGGAAGCCTTCGAGATGTTCTCGGATGCCACGTCGGCGTCGGACGAACAACTGGCCAGCCCTGCTGCGATCAAGACTGCGGCTGAAGCGATGGCGATCTTGTTGTGGTTCACGATTCATGTCCTTCGGTAGAGGAGGCGGGGAAGTGCTCGGGGCAATCAGGATTGGGTTCCATAGCTCCACCGGGCTCGACAATCCCGTAGTAGGTCCAGGGATTTTCGACTGGCCAGCAAAGACATTCGACGCCGTTGCTCACGACAACGTCCCGTCTGAAATGAGAACAACTGTCCACACGACAGCACCCCAGAACGCAAGTCCAACGATCAAGGCGCTCAGGAGACCGCGGAGGTTCCGGCGCGTCATGCGACACCGCCGAGCTTTGCCTGAACTTCCAACGCCTTCTCCATCTCGTCCATCAACGAGAACGTGGAGTCGCGGTCGAAGTAGATGTCGTCGGTGCCGTCGACGCTGAGCGCGATCATGTTCAACGGCTGGTCGTAGCGGACGGAGATTGCGGGATGCTCGATCTTCGTGAAGCCGGATACCGGAAACCGGATGAGATCCGCAGGGATGCTGGACAACTCGGATGACGTCATGACGCCACCTTCGTTCCACTGGAGATGTACTCACGCAGTGCATGCTCTGCATGCAGGACCGCACGTTTGGCGTACGCAAGGTTCACTTCCGCCTCGTCGAGACCCAACTTCGCTGCATCGCGGATTCGATACGTCGCAGTTTCGTCGACCAATGCCTCGCGAACAGCTTCGGCGAGGGATTCGAGTGTGACGACGGTCGTATCGGCGGCAATGGCGTCGCTAGCCGTGCGGATGGCAGCTTCGCCAGCCTTACGGATGGCGTCATTGAAGACCTCCGCGAAGTTGGCCATGTCGTGACCACCGGTCGCGTGAGCTATGTACTCCACCCCCGCGACCTGGTCATCTCCTACAGTTGGGCTGCTACCACCATCAACTGAAGGAGAAGAATTGTGGCTCGTAGTTTGAGGTACGCCGGAAGCAACACGTACGAAATCACAGCCAAGGAAGAAGCTGAACTCCGCGCCATCCTTGACGGCACTGAAGGTGGGTGGCTTTCCATTCAGAACGGTGATGTCGAACTCTGGATCGACGTCGCCATTCCGCTGGTCCTCACCAGCACTTCGGGGAGAGTCAGCAGCACGATGTACTCCCTGTAGGTGATCGAGGACCGTCGCGAAAGCGCGGGCCACGTCAGCGTTCACAGATCTGCCGGTCATCGGTTCGCCCTCCGAAAGTGTGTGAACACGCCCGCCCCGCCAGCAGCGGCGGGTTTTGTTTTGGCCGCCGGTAATCCCTTGCCGGCAGGATGCCGGTCGAGAGCGTTCCGAAGTCGCGCTTCCAGGTCGTCTACATCCGCAGTGAACTGATCCGATGTCATGACGCCACCCTGAAATCGCCGAACTGCGCCTCTTCCCACGCGATTACGTCACTGAGCTTGTAGCGGGCGTACTTGCCCAATTTCGCGAAGCGCGGGCCCTTCTTCAGGGTCGACCATTGCGCGAGGGTCTTCACGGGGATCTTGATCCGGTCGGCCACTTCTTGGCGGGTGAGCCAGTAGTCCGTTGCGACGTCCACCGGGGTGGATTCGGTTTCAATCGAGTCACTCATGCTGCATCCTCTTCGCCTGAAACCCAGCGCGCCACTGCCCGGTCGATCGCGTTCGCGCCAGCCGGCGTGATCTTCAGCGTGTGCATGATCTCGCCACGAAACCGCGGAGCCTTATGCTCTTCGATGCGACGGAAGTACGGCTTCTTGTGTGAGTACTCCGAGTACCGGTTGATCGACTCCTTCTTCTGCTTCGACTCCGACCAACGCGTCGCGGTCTCGACATAGATCCATCCGTGCTCCATCAGGATCTTGCGCAGATCCGACTCGGGAATCTCGAGAGTGGAGGCGACAGTGCGGAAGCTGAGGAGATCCGCGTCGGTGACGAAGGTGTCGACGTACTCCGCTTTCGGTGTGAGCTCGCTGACTTTCGTCTCGAGTGCCAGGCGTTCCACTTCCGCGGAGCGCGCAATCTCGATCAGGTCCAGCCGTGAGAGCTCGGTCGGCTTCGGAGCAACCTCGGCCTCGCGAGTACGGATCACGAAGTACGACTGAGCGGCTGCCGATTCTGGCTTCGACGGATCGCCGTTCAGCGCAGTGAGGTACGCCGCGTAGCGAGACAGTTCATAGTTCGCCTGGGCAGGCCCGCGCTTCCCGGAAACTTTCGCCACACGCCGAAAGTTTTCCTCGACCGAGAGCCCGCTGTTTTCCGCTGCCAATTTGGCCCGCTCAATCGCCGTCTGGAAATCCTCCCAGCGCGAGTAGCCCATGAGCGGCTGCAGTTTGCGTGCGTCCCAGAACTCCGAGCCATCGGGACGAACTTCGCGATTTGCGTCGAATGGGGATTTGCCGGCATACAAAGTAAGATCGGTCATTGGATTCCTCTTCTGTGTGGTTGGGGTTCTCAGGCCGTCATCTGTTCGAGCAGGTGGCGGCTTTTTCTATGCCGAGATTTTGTCACCAATGCGGTGCACAGCATTTGAAACTGTGGGCCTAACTTCAACTTCATGAGCCTCGAAAAGGTCCTCCCAGGGGACGCCCAGACGCCCAGCCAGCGCGACGGCAAAGTCCTCAGTAATGTTCTTCAACTCGCCCTTCTCCACTAGAGAGATGGCGTTCTGGCTCTTTCTGCACAGGAAGGCAAGTTCACGCTGGCTGTAGTGGCATTGCTTCCTCCACCTCCGGATCTGGCCGGGGTCCTTGACCCTCATCCAAACGTCCTTTCGTCGAACAGGCGGTCGTACTCGTCTCATCATGCACTCCAATGTTCGCGTTGACAAGTAGAGTACACAGCATTTGTCATCCACTTGTCAATAGGACAAGTGGGGAAAGCAATATCCACCCTGCAATGATGTCCCTGTTACTTGTCATGAAATTTGCTTCGCCATCTGGCACAAGCGACAACCAGCAGGGGAACGTAATCACCATGAACGAGGTCGACAGTCTTCAAGGCTTGATCGGGAAAGCCCGCCGTGAGCGGAACACATCGATCCGCCAACTGGCCATGCAGGCACAGACTGCTGGCCACAAGATCGTCGGCACAACGCTGAACGCAATCGAAAGTGGAACCTACAAATCCACTCCCTCGGATGAGACCATCCGTGCGATCGCATGGCTTGCCGGCGTTGATGAAGAGACCGCGTTCATGGCAGCTGGCCGTCGAGTGCCCGGACCTCCGTTCGCCGCGGAGCTCCCTCCTGGCGTAGACGACCTGTCGCCGAAAGAACGTGAAGCGGTAATCGGACTGCTTCGCGTACTGGTAGCGCAACGACAGGAGATAGACCATGAAGACGAGAGCACGCAGGACTCGACGAGCGATCCGACGACTCATGGAGAAGCTGGGCTTGGCGGAACCTCCATAACCTGGCACGGAAAGACCCCAGAGCAGATGACGGACGAAGAACTTCGCGAGGCGGCAGCCGTCGACACGGTATGGGTGGAATACATCAGAACGCGGAAGCCGCTTAACCAGTCGAACGATTGGGACTACTAGTCGATGCTGCCGCCATGCGAAGGAGAGTTCGGCATCCTGCCGGAAGGAATCCACCGATCCACGCTCGACGAGGTGCGCACACGTTTCGTAGATGAGGCGCCGGAAGCAACTCGGGAGCGTCGCGAGCTGATCTTCGACGCTGTGCAACTGCACATCAAGTTGCTGCGCAGACTGTTTCGAGGACACCCAGTGCGCCTGTGGATCAACGGCGGATTCACCACGCACAAGGCCTGGACTCCGCGCGACGCGGACCTGGCCGTGATCGTTCCACCGGAGGCATACAGCAAGGCAGAGAAGGACGTAGCCTTGCCGCTATGGACCCTCAGTGATGTCGAGGCAACCCGAGGAACCAAAGGGATACGCGTTGTCACACCTAAAATGCATACTATGGGTGGACTGACCGACGCCTACGTTTTCAGGTCCGATCGACCGCATGCGATCGAGCTCATCAGGCGCGATTGGTCGCTGGTGAAGACGAAGGACGGGACCACCGTCCCCGGGCAGGCAAAGGGAATCGTGGAGGTGTTGTTCGATGAATGACCTCACCAACGTCCCCGACTCGGAGCTGCTCCGTCTAGCTATCCGAGACGCCTCGCAGGATCCGGAAACCGAACAGTTCGAACTCGGGCAAATCTATGCCGGTCTCGTGTCGGGCAGCGAAGAGCTTGAAGAGGTCTGGCAGGAAGAGACCTCTCCCGAGCAGGCGGAGCTGGATCTACACCTGACAGGCCCTGGCGTGGTCGGTCACAGTACCCGCGCGGACCATCTCGCCGATTTCGTTTCTGGAATCAACACGGCGATGAAGGCAATAGCGCGCGAACGACTGGGGCTGAAATCTCATCCTCGGAATCTGCTTATCGAAGGTGCGACACCGGGATCGGTACGGGTAGTCCTACGCGCGCAAGCTGGCCCGGCGCCGAATCCGAAGACGGACGACAATCCAATGCCCGGAACGGAAAGGCAGGCAACGAATGTCGATTCCGAAGCACTTCGGACCATCGCGCGGCTGTTCACTAACGCCAGCGACCCCGACGGTCAACCTTCTGTTCTCGCTGAAGTTCGTGACTTACCTCCTGCCGCACGAAAAGCGATACGGCGATCGGTAATCGCGAGCCGAAAAGGCGAATGGGAAATAGACGGACTGATTCGTCAGCGAACACTTGGTGCATCACCTATCGCATTCACCAAGGATGGCGCGCGCGTGCTTGAGCAAGAATTGAAACAGCACGATTACGAGTCGGTGGTGCGCTGGTCGACGGGGACTATCGATGGATTCAGAAGGAGTCTCGGCACCTTCTATTTCACGCCAAATATTGGCGAGCGTTCTTTTGCTGTGAGCGTGCACGATTCCGCGGTGCTCGCGAAAGCGGCAGCATTGGCCGCCGACGAGGGCATTCAAGTGAAAGTGCAAATCGAAACGATCACAGCCACGGATGGCCCCGAAAAGGATCGAACTACTACCAGCCGCCTTTTGCTCGATATCAAACGCGCGGAAGATTCCGGAAAACAGACATCGATGGAGGATGCCGAAACTGCGACGCCCGATCAAACGTCGACAACGAAGGCTAGTTCGATAGCCGAGGTCCCGACTGAGCCGAGGGAAGAGCTGACCGAGGATTAGACTCCTCGAACCATCCGAGCAACTGTTTCTATTGCAACGAGATCGAGGAACTGTTCCATGGCCGGTAGACCTCCGCTCAGGATCGGGCAGCACGGAAAGATCGCTCGAATCTCACTCGGTGGTGACGCCTACCTCGCACGGTGCCGGTATCGAGACGATGACGGCATCGTGCGGATAGTCGAGCGGCGCTCCCCCGCCGGCGCGCGCGATCAGCACGGCAAGCTTGCCGAGGAAGAACTACTGATTGCGATCGAAGCGCGGCGGACGCCGTCAGAGCATGAAATCGACTCGAACACTCTGATTTTCACGCTGTGCAAGACGTATCTCGCGCGCCTCGAAGAAGAGGGCAGATCCGCGAACACGATGTCGACGTACGAGTTTGCGCTCGACAAGCTGAACATGAAGATCGGCGGCGTCAAGGTCGCCGAGGCAACGGCGGGAAGAATCGACACCGCTCTTCGTGCAATGTCCAAAACCCACGGTCCGACGATGGCTCGTCAGGCGAAGACAATTCTCCGCGGCGCACTCGGCATGGCCGTCCTGGTCGGAGCCCTGGACACCAACCCTGTCAATGAAGTTTCGCCCATCCGGGCGAAGGCTCCGGCCGTCGGGGCGAAGGCACTCACCGGAGACCAACTCGGTGCGCTCCTGGTTGCTCTCAGGGAGTCTAAATACTGCACGGAGAACGATCTGACCGACCCGATCACTTTGCTGATCGCCACTGGGGTGCGTCGGTCCGAGTTGTTGGCGATCCGCCGGCAGGACGTGGATCTGGAGGCCGGGACAGTGGCCATCACGGGCAAGGTGGTGCGCGTCAAAGGTGTCGGGTTGGAGCGGGTCGAGGAAACGAAGACCGCGGCCGGACTGCGCACGATTCCGCTCCCCAAGTTCGCGCTCGAGATGTTGGAGAAGCGCGCGACTGAACCCCGCTCGGGAAAGCTCGACGTCCTGTTCCCCTCCGGCGTTGGGACACTGCGGGATCCGAACAACTTCGGCAAGCAATGGCGCAAGGTGCGCGACGATCTCGGCGTAGCGGAGAGCACGTCTCACACGTTCCGGAAGTCAATGGCCACACTCATCGACAACGAGGGGTTGTCGGCTCGTGTCGGCGCCGACCATCTTGGCCATCGGAACATCTCTATGACCCAGGACAAGTACATGACGCGAGGTCGTCAACACTCGGAAGTGGCGAGCCTGTTGGACAAAGCCGTGGCCATAAAAGATGAATAAACGATGGATGCCCTCTCCCGCATTACGGAAAAGGGCATCTGACGTGGGGCGGGCGGGGCTCGAACCCGCGACCAATGGATTATGAGTCCACGGCTCTAACCGACTGAGCTACCGCCCCATCCGGATGCGATGCATCGCGGCGAATCCGAATGTTACCGGCACATCCGACGCGGATCACAATCGGGCAGGCGGTGACGCGTTGCACTCTTTCGAGTCGAGTCTTCCAAGGTTGGTCGGCACAGGCGCGATGAGCCGATACCGTGGGAGTGCACACCCCACGGAACAGGATCACCACATGAAGCTTGCACTGACCGAATTCAAGAACTCGAAGGCCACGATCCGGATCATCATGTCCGACGGCGCGAAGCTGAACGGCACTGTCACCGATTTCACCGAAGACACTCTCGTTCTCAATTCTCCGAACGGTGTCTACTACATCAACCCCAGCCACATCATCCGACTATTCGAGCCTTCGGATCGCGCAGCGAAGTAAGCGCACCGGCCGATCAGTTCGACGGTTTCGCCGAAAGCCCGACGCAAGCACTTGCGTCGGGCTTTCGGCGTATTGGTCGCCGACGTCTTCGAGTCGCATTCACGGGCACTGATGACGCCTACCCTCTACGACATGGCGAACGGCAGCGGACGACCCGAACTCGTTCTGTTCGACTTGGGTGGCGTGCTGTGTCGATTCGAGCCCGATCGTCGCGCCGCAGAACTGGCAACGGCTATCGGCGTCGCTGAAGACGAAGTCCATGCACTCGTGTTCGCGTCCGGGTTCGACCAGGAATGCGATCTCGGCCTTCACTCCGAAACTGCGATCCTGGAACGTTTTCGACGGCTCGGGTTTTCTGGTGACCGCGACGACCTACGCCGAGCCTGGGCGACAGCCTTCGTCCCGGACCGCGCAGTCATCGCTCTCGCAATCGCGCTTCGAAGCGAGGGCGTCGTGGTCGCCCCGCTCTCCGACAATGGACCTGTCCTGTTGGCCGCCATCGAAAGTGTTGTAACTCCATCGGCAATCGACAAGCATGTTTTCTCCTGCATGCTCGGAGCTACCAAACCCTCCCCTGCGGCCTTTGTGGCTGCGCTGGAGTTTCTCGATGCGCGTCCACAGCAGACCTTCTTCGTCGACGACAACCCGGTGAACGTCCTCAGCGCTCGACGGCTGGGAATTCTCGCAGAACAAGCAAACAACGCGGCAGACGTCGAATCGGCACTTCGATCGGTGGACCTGCTGCGAGCGCACTAGGTCAGACGAATACAAGAAAGCCCCTCACCTGATTTCTCAGGTGAGGGGCTTTGCTGCTCCCCCGGCTGGACTCGAACCAGCAACCGTCCGATTAACAGTCGGAAGCTCTGCCAATTGAGCTACAGGGGATTGTCTTGCTCGCTTCGCCCGTTCCGGCGTTGCCTGAGAAACTGTAGCGAATCCTCCACCGAAGTACCAAATCGCCTGCCCAGCGAGTCATCAGGCAGGATGGAGTCAGGACGATCGGTGCTGGAGGGAAGCAGGAATGATGCGTTTGTTGATCGGTGTTGCAGCTGGGTACGTCCTGGGAACCAAAGCGGGCCGCGCACGATACGAGCAGATCAGCCGGGCCGCGAAGGCGGTGGCCACTAGTCCGGCCACCAAGAAGGTGTTGGACGCGTCACGGCAGAAGCTGGCCGACTCACTGAGTACTCAGCCCAAGCTCGAGCCGATGAAGCCGATCAACGAGGAGACCACGATTCTGGTCCCACACGACCAGTTGAAGAAAAACCGCTAGGTCAGACGCTTTGGTCGCCGACAGCCTGCTCACGCAGCTGTCGGCGATACTGCTCCAGCGCCACGAGGTCGCCGAACAGTGAGTTGTACTCCTCGGGGGCCGCGGCAGGTGAGACGCGCTGAAGCTTGGATTTGAGGTCAGCAACCTGCTCGCCCACCCACGCTTCCTGCAGTCGTGCGAGCACTCCGTTGATGTAGCGCGGAACCGTGTCTTCGTCGCACGGCATCGGTTCGACGGCCAACTCCGACACAACCGAGGCCACCGTCATGTCTTCGACGCCCTTGGTGACGACTTCGATCCACTCGGCGCCGCCGAGCCCCTTGCTCGTTCCACCGGCGTCAGCCATTGCCTGCCTGATGACAACGTAAGCGGGGTGGGTAAATGTCTCGGGCGGCAACGAGTCGAAGACACTGCCGGCGATGCCAGGGTGCTGCAATGCGGCCTTGAGGACGGCTCGCTGCGTCGAGAGCGCCGGATCTTTGGGCCGGGGCCTGGAGATTCCGATCGGCAGCGCAAGCGCATCGGCAGCAGGTGGGTCGACAACCTGACGACGCTTGGGCGCCGGTGAAGATCCGCGCGTCGACGCCCGTTTGCGAGCTTCGTCACGCACGCGTCGTCGAACCGACGGAAGATCGTCCCAACCGACCCATCCGCACAACAGATTTGCGTAGCTGTCGCGCAGAGTTGATTCCTTGATCTGCGCGACGACGGGGACGGTACGACGCAGTGCCTCGACGCGACCTTCAGCGGTCTCCAGATCGTGTTCGGTGAGGATGGACTTCACCACGAACTCGAACATCGGAGTGCGCCGTGCCACGAGGTCGCGAACGGCGGCGTCACCGGACTTCAGACGCAGATCGCACGGGTCCATTCCGTCGGGCGCGACGGCGACGAACGTCTGCCCGGCCATCTTCTGATCACCCTCGAACGCCTTCATCGCAGCGGCCTGCCCCGCGGCATCACCGTCGAAGGTGTAGATGATCTCACCGCGAAAGTAGCTGTCGTCCATCAGGAGTCGGCGGAGCATCGCGAGGTGCTCCTCACCGAAGGCGGTTCCACACGAAGCGACGGCGGTCTTGACGCCGGCCAAGTGCATCGCCATGACGTCGGTGTAGCCCTCGACGACTACCGCCTGGTGCCCCTTGGCGATGTCGCGCTTGGCGAGGTCCAAGCCGAACAGGACCTGAGACTTCTTGTAGAGGATCGTTTCCGGCGTGTTGACGTACTTGCCTGGCATGGTGTCGTCGTCGAAGAGCTTGCGGGCACCGAAGCCGATGACGTCACCGGCGACGCTGCGGATCGGCCACAGTAGACGGCGATGGAACCGGTCGATCGGACCTCGTCGGCCTTCTTTGGACAGCCCGGCTGCTTCGAGTTCCTTGAACTCGAAGCCCTTGGACATCAAGTGTTTTGTGAGAGTGTCCCAACCTTCGGGCGCGTATCCACACCCGAACTGCAAGGCCGCTGCGCCGTCGAAGTTTCTCTCGGTGAGGTAGTCGCGCGCCGCCTGGGCATCGGGTTCGCGTAGACGAGCGGCGTAGAACTCCTGAGCCGCCGCGTTTGCTGCGATCAAGCGTGCACGGGTGCCTCGATCGCGTTGAACGGACGGCCCACCGCCCTCGTACGAAATCGTGTAGCTGAGTCGATCGGCCAACTGCTCGACAGCCTCGACGAAGCTGATGTGGTCCATCTTCTGCAGGAACGAGTACACGTCCCCACCCTCACCGCAGCCGAAGCAGTGGTAGAGGCCGTGGTTGGGTCGCACGTGGAACGACGGCGACTTCTCGTCGTGAAAGGGACACAGACCTTTGATCGAATCGCCACCGGCACGCTTGAGTGAAACGTATTCACCGACGATGTCCTCGATGCGAGTGCGTTCGCGAATGGCCGCGATGTCTCTGTCAGAAATTCGGCCCGCCACGTACATCAGTCTAGGCGGTCCCCCGACACCTCCTGACAACGATATGTTGATGGCCGACTCTGCACCGCAGCGATGGGACCGACGATGACTGAAAACGCCTCGAGCTCGCACGAAGGGCGATCGGGAACCCGATTCGGCGTCTACGAGTTGCGTCGCCTCCTCGGCCGAGGCGGAATGGGTGAAGTGTACGAGGCGTACGACACCTCGAAGGATCGCCTGGTCGCACTCAAGTTGCTCCCTCGCGAGCTTGCGGCCGACCCGTCATTCCAAGCTCGTTTCCGCCGAGAATCTCGCACCACCGCCGCCTTGAACGAACCGCACGTGATCCCGGTGCACGACTGGGGCGAGATCGACGGAGTCCTCTTCATCGACATGCGCTTGGTCGAAGGCCACACATTGCGAGCCGAGTTGGCCGAGTTCGGCCGACTCACGCCTGCACGAGCCGTCGACATCGTCTCGCAAATCGCGTCTGCGTTGGACGCCGCACATGCCCGCGGGCTCATCCATCGTGACGTCAAACCAGACAACATCATTCTCACGAACAACGGCTTCGCCTACCTCGTCGACTTCGGAATCGCATACTCACAGACGGACACGAAGATCACCACCGAGGGAAGCGCAGTCGGTTCGTATGCATACATGGCGCCGGAGCGGTTCGGAATCGAAACACCGACGGCCGCAGCAGATGTCTATTCTCTGGCTTGCGTCCTCTACCAATCACTCACCGGAACAACACCTTTCAACACCACAAGCATCGAGCACCTGGTCAATTCGCACCTGAACGCTCCGCCGCCACGCCCCACACTGACGGTTCCCTCGCTGCCGCAAGGTTTCGACGCCATCGTGGCTCGCGGAATGGCAAAGGATCCCGCACACCGCTATCCGACAACGGGAGCGCTCGCACTCCAAGCGCGGCAGGCCCTCTCGACGAACCACACCCCCGGTGCGGCGGGCGGATTGCACCCCACGATCGTCGGCCCGCCTACCTACACCACGGCGAATCCCGCTCACGGGACCTACGCGCACATCGCGACAAAGACCAAGCGCAATCGAGCGCCGATCGTCGTCGGTGCAGTAGGTCTTGCCCTCATCCTGGCGGCGGGCGGCGCAGCGACGTGGGCGGTGCTCACAGACTCCGGACCGGAATCACCAACCACTGCAGCGGCTTCCACCGCTACGTCGACACAGGAACTCATTCAGGAGCCGGTCGGAACGCCGAAGCTCGAGCCGCTACCCACCGCCGGACTGCAAGCGACCACAACCACTCGGGCGTCGAACCCGTCCGCGAGAAACGGCGACCTCGGGGTGAGCAAGCCGATCACCGTCCCCGCATGCAAAGGAACCGGAATCGTGGTGTTGGCCAATGCCACCGATCCGGCAACATACGCCAGCGAGATCCAGAACTACCTCGACGCGTTCCCCGGCTCGAAATACTTACGCACAGACCAGTCCTGCCCGTCACTGCGTCAAGTCTCCGATTCGGGGACGGCGATCTACACGGTGTATCGCGAATCCGGGAACACCGAGTCGAAGATCTGCAAGGACGTTCGCGCAGCAGGCGGCGACGCTTACGGCAAGTGGCTCGATACCACTACCGACCCGTCGACGCGGATGACCTGCTGAGGGCGTGAGCGGCTCAGCCCCAGCTGGCCTGCGCGCCCAGGCTCGCTTTGTCCACCCGTTCCAGCCGACTCTCCGTGTACGACGCGATCTGATCCACCACTACCCGGACCCGAGCGCCGTCGTCCGCGGCTCGCTCCCACGCGGGCAGCAGTATCGGATCGAGCCCGGCCGGCGCGGTTGCCAACAGCCATTCCGCGACGCGATGAACACGATCACGCTGCCGATCCTGACGCGCCTTGTGTCCGGCGTCGGACATCACGTAGTACAGCGCCACTGTCTTGAGCAATGCCACCTCGGATGCGACGGCCTCGGGTATGTCGAGGTCGGCTTGATACCGCGAGAGGGGTCGGTCACCGTGTGTCAGCCGGGTGCTGGCAATCGCCGCGGTGGCGAAGCGACCCACCAATTCACTCGTGAGATTCTTCAACGCGACGGAACTTCCGAGCGTTCCGTCGAAACTTCCGACCCCGCGTACGACAGGGAGTTCGGACAACCGTTGAGCGGCTTCGATCAGATCGTCGACTACCAACCCCCGAAACTCGGAGGCCCCCAGTTCTGCCAGTGCGCGCTGCTCGGACGGATCGGCAAGCGAGCGAAGGTCGATACGGCCTGCGATCACGCCGTCCTCCACGTCGTGCACGGAATACGCGATGTCGTCGGCCCAGTCCATGACCTGAGCTTCCAGGCATTGCCGTCGGTCGGGCGCACCCTCGCGAACCCAGGCGAGCACCTCTGCGTCGTCGTCGTATGCCCCGAACTTCGCGCCGGGCTCAGGGCGGGTCCAGGGGTACTTGATGGCTGCGTCGAGTGACGCCCTGGTGAGATTGAGGCCTGCGCTCAGACCGTCGGGGCGCAGGATCTTGGGTTCGAGGCTGGTCAGTATCCGCAGATTCTGCGCATTGCCCTCGAAACCTCCGCAGTCCTTGGCGACTTCGTCCAGGGCCTTCTCGCCGTTGTGACCGTACGGTGGGTGCCCGATGTCGTGCGCGAGACCGGCGAGGTCCACCAGGTCCGGATCGCACCCGAGTCCGTCGGCAATCCCTCGCCCGATCTGTGCGACCTCCATCGAGTGCGTCAACCGCGTACGAGGTGTGTCACCGTCGCGCGGGCCGACAACCTGGGTCTTGTCGGCCAAGCGTCGCAAAGCCGCGGAATGTTGGACACGGGCCCGATCTCGCGAGAAGTCCGAACGATGCTGCGCCGCTGCGATCTGCGAACCCGGCAACCCCGCTCGCTTCGGCGCCTCGACGACACGACGTTCGAGGTCGTGTTCGGAGTAGGTGCCGCCTCCGTAGGTGGTGTGAGCTGTCATGGTTCTATTGCCCTGCCGTGTAGGGGAAGTCTGCCGAGAAGTGCGTGAGCTGATACCAGAGCAGCGCGCCGGTTTCACGGGCGATTCCGTGCAACTGGGATTCGCGGGTGAAGACAGCCGGGCCTTGACGGGTAGGGGCGGTCCACGCCTGGAGCCCCGTGTCGCGGGCCATCGTCCGTGTTCGCAAGGAGTGCCACGGGTCACTGACCAGGACAGCGGAATTGATTCCCTGCGAGGACATCTCGGCACTCACCGCGTCGATGCTGAGCAGTGTGTCCGAACCGGTCTCCACAGCGGTGATCGCACTCGAGGGAATTCCGCGATCGGTCAGATACATCTTTCCCGACGCCGCTTCGGTGTACTCGTCACCTTCTTGTTTACCGCCGACGGTGATGATCTGCGGAGCCACTCCGCGCTTGTACAGCTTGTACGCCTGCTCGAGTCGGGCCTCGAACACGGACGACGGAGTGCCGGAATACTGCGCCGCGCCCAGAACGACTATCGCGTCGGCCGGTCGTGTGTCGTCGATGCGTGCCACCTGCCACACCCGGAACGCAGTACCCCCGACCAGAACCACGGCGATCAACAGCGCTCCGGCGATCAGTCGGCGCGTCCAGCGAGCCAATCCTGCCCCGAAGCCGCCCGCCCGTGAGGGTGATGGGTCGTGGGGGCGGTTACCGAAAGCAGGTTTCACTCTCGCAATTCTGCCAGTTCGCGGCGATCACCTCCGATGCCGACGCGCCACAACGGATAGATTTGCGTCATGGCCCTCGCACCACACTTCGCGCAGTTGTCCTCGGTAGAGCAGAGTCGGACAACCACCCGACCCGTTCGGCGTCGGGGAAGCGCCGCAGCCGTCGCTGCGATTTTCGCTTTGCTGGCGCTCGTCTTCAGTCCCGCGCTCGCCTCGGCGGACGCCCCGATGGTGTTGCCGAATCACATCACCGACACCTCCGGGGTCCTCGACGCCGGGCAACGCAGCGATATCCAAGCCGCGATCGATCAACTCGGCGAGGACCACCAGATCGATCTGTGGGTCGCGTTCGTCCCCGATTTCAACAACCTGGGTGGCCAGGCGTGGGCACAGCAGACCGCCACGAAGTCGACGCTGAGTACCAAGTCCGTCCTGCTTGCCGTTGCCACGGCGGAGCGTGCTTACTACCTCGACGTCCCGGCCGAGCTGAGCAACATCACGGATTCCGACATCGAATCGATCAATACCGACGCCGTGGAACCAGCTCTCGCCGAGGATGATTGGACCGGCGCGGCAATCGCCGCAGCTGGAGCACTCGGCGACGCGAACAACACGAGCGGCGGAATGGGAGTCGGAACACTTCTCATCGCAGGCGGCGCTGTGGTGGTCGGGACAGGCGGCGTGGTCCTGTACTCACGTAAGCGCAAGAACGACAAGAACAAGGCAAGCGTCGAAGCCGCGAAGAACATCGCCCCCGACGACTTCGCCAGCCTCAACGCGCTTCCGCTGCCCACCCTCGACGAGCGGGCGAAGGAGATCCTCGTCGAGACGGACAACGCGATCGCCGGCAGCCAGGAGGAACTCGATCTGGCTCGCAGCGAGTTCGGAGATTCCGCAGTTGCGCCCTTCGCCGCCGCATTCGACAAGGCCAAGGCGACTCTCGCGGACGCCTTCGCGATCAGACAGCGACTCGACGATGCCATCCCGGAAACTCCCGATCAACGCCGGCAGATGCTGATCGACATCATTTCCTCGTGTGGTCGAGCCGACCAAGAACTCGAAGCTCGCGTCGACGAGTTCGACGGACTCCGCGACCTCCTCATCAACGCCCCGGCACGCCTCGATGCGCTGACGCAGAGTGTTGTTTCTCTCAGCGTGCGCTTGCCCGAGTCCGAGGCGATCCTGACCAAACTGAAGGATCAGTTTCCCGCGCCGACGCTGGCATCTGTCGTGAACAACGTCACGATGGCGAGTGAGCGCCTGACGCTCGCCGAGAAGTCGATCGAGGAAGGCCGAGACGCGACGGCGCTGCCGGCCGGTAAGCAGGGCGCTGCCGTCACCGCGATTCGCACTGCCGAAGCGGCTCTCGATCAGGCGCGCAAACTACTCGACGGCGTCGATCACGCCGCCGACGACATCCGAAACGCCATAGCGACGCTTCCGTCCGCGATGGACGACGTCCAGCAGGGCATCACCACTGCGGATGCTTACCTGGCGCAGGGCGGGCAGAAGTTGGCGGACGCGAAGGCCGCGGCCCAGGCCGCGTTGGCGAATGCCCAGACGTCGAAGGACAGTGATCCGCTGACAGCCTTCAACCAGATCGTCGCGGCCGACGCCCAACTCGACGCGCTGCTTGCCGACGCTCAGGAGCAGAAGCAGCAGCTCGAACGTGCACAGCAGCGCCTCGCCCAGGACATTCTGGCCGCGCAGGCTCAGGTGACCGCTGCAGGTGACTTCCTCGGAACCCGGCGCGGCGCGATCGGGGCCGAGGCCCGCACTCGCTACGCAGAAGCTCAGCGGCACCTGCAGGCCGCCCAGCAATTGCAGGCTTCGGATCCGTCGAAAGCACTGCAACACGCCCAGGCCGCGACCACCCTGGCGACGCATTCGCTTCGCGCAGCGCAGAACGACGTCAACACGTGGGAAGCAAACCAACGACCCCGCGGTGGCGGAGGCGATGCGACAGGAGCGATCCTCGGCGGCATCCTGATCAACAGCATTCTGCGAGGTGGCGGAGGGCCCCGTTCGTACGGCGGACCGAGCAGCAGCGGACGCTCCGGTCGCGGTGGCGGCGGCGGTGGTTTCGGCGGTGGTGGCGGCGGCCGCACCAGTCGAGGCGGCGGCGGCCGGTTCTGACGGATCCCGTCGAGGTAGTAAAATCCCTACTTTGTTCACGACCGCACTCGTCGTACGCTTCATCCGGCAAGTCGGGATCACAGATCATACGAAGGTGTTATGGAAAGCGTCGCCCCGCAGATAACCGTCGTTGTACCTACATACAACGAGCGTGAGAACCTGCCAAAGCTCGTCGATCGCCTCGCCGCGTTGAAGATCCCGAACCTGCACGTCCTCGTGGTGGATGACAACTCCCCCGACGGCACAGGCGAGGTTGCGGACAAGTTGGGTATCGATGGTCCCATCCCGGTCGGAGTGCTTCACCGCACGGTCAAGGACGGACTCGGCCGTGCGTACGTCGCGGGCATGAGCCGGGCTCTGGCGGAGAACGCCGACATCGTCATTCAGATGGACGCGGATCTCTCGCATCCGTCCGAAGCGATCCCCGCCATGATCGAGATCCTCACCACGACCGATGCGGCAGTCGTTCTCGGCTCCCGCTACGTCGAAGGTGGCGCAGTCGCCGGTGACTGGCCGTGGCATCGCAAGGCTTTGTCCGCGTGGGCGAACTTCTACGTCAACGCAATTCTGCGACTGCACGTCAAGGACGCAACTGCCGGCTTCAAGGCGTGGCATGCAAAGACCTTGCGCGACATCGACGTCGAATCGGTGCAGAGCAACGGATACGCATTCCAGGTCGAGATGAACTACCGAGTTGTTCAGCGTGGCATGAAGATCGCCGAAACTCCCATCCGCTTCGAGGAGCGCACCGAAGGTGTCTCCAAGATGAGTCTCTCGGTTCAGCTGGAGTCGGCGCTGGTGCCGTGGAAGCTCAAGTTCGGCAAGAAGTCTCTGTGACCTGTGCGGCCGATCGGAAGTAGTCGGCCGTCTGCATGTCCGACGGGTAGAACGATTCGATCGCGATCTCTGCGAGCGTGACGTCGCGCGGCGTACCGAACACGGTGGTGGTGCTGAACATCGCCAGTTCGGTGTCGCCGGCGCGTACCCGCAACGGAACCAGCAGGGAATTCGTGCGGTCGTCGTGCCACTCCCCTCCACTCGGATACGTGCGCAACTCGTCGAGCAGCGACGACAATTGTTCGTCGGCACTGACTTCCACTTCCCGAGCCAGCCGTGCGAGCAGGTGGGCACGCCACTGCGCGAGGTTCACGATCCGCGGCGCCATGCCCTCGGGATGCAGGCTCAGTCGCAATACGTTGACCGGTGGTTCCAGGAGGAATGCAGCGGCGCCCTCGGTCAGGATCCCCACGGCACGGTTCCCGGCGACCATCTCCCACTGCTGATCGACCACCACGGCCGGATACGGATCATGAGCTTCGATGATGCGATCGATGGCCTCACTCACCGCTGACATCGGCGCTTCCGCCAACGACTTCTGCGAGTACTCCGGCGCATGACCACTTGCCAGCAGAAGCGTGTTCTGTTGTCGTAGAGGAACATCCAGACATTCGGACAGGTGAAGAATCATGTCCCGGCTGGGTTTGGAGCGGCCGGTTTCGATGAAGCTCAGATGCCTTGTCGACACTCCTGCCGCTGCCGAGAGACTTAGCTGAGTGAGCCTTCGCCGCTCCCGCCATCTTTTGAGTTCGGTGCCCACGTCCATCGTCTCGAAGGTCATTCTCTCAAGTTAGCGACCCGAGGTAGCCGAGGCCATGACCTCCGAGGTAATCGACCCGAAACAGTTTCGGAGGAACAGTGGTCTCAGCCGGCGCGACCGCCGGATCTTCACCACTGGACACTGATCAAGGGAGCGACCATGAGCGACTTCGACGCAATCACCGACGCCTATATCGACATGTGGAACGAAACCGATACCACCGCCCGTAAAGCACGGATCGAGCAACTGTTCGCACCCGACGGTCGCTACACCGATCCGCTCGCGGACGTCACCGGACACGATCAGATCGACGCGATGATCAACGCTGTGCAGCAACAATTTCCGGGCATGCACTTCACCCTCGTCGGACCGGTGGACGCGCATCACCGACAGGCTCGATTCGGCTGGGCTCTCGGCCCGGCGGGGGCCGGGTCACTGATCGACGGGTTCGACGTACTCGAACGCGACGATGACGGCCGGGTGACGCTCGTCCTCGGGTTTCTCGACAAGGTGCCTACGGTCTGAAGCGGGACTACCACCGACAGCGTTCGTCACGAAGGTTGTCGGTGGTCCGTGGCATCATCGGCCCCGATGAACGCCGACGGATTTACCTGGTCCACACCGATTCCCGAGCCCGAGGGTGCGGAATACAGCGCTCACACGCTGACCGTCAACGGCCTCCCCACCGTCTATCGAACCGCCAAGACGACGCCGACCAAGCTCGGTCAGTTCGTCACCCTGTGGCGCCGTTCCGAGGCCGGGCCCATCCGTCCATTCGACACCGGAGACGGCGTGATGCTGTTCGTGGTGAAGGTCTACGACGAAGAGCATGTGGGGCACTTCGTCTTTCCCACCGAAACCCTCGTCGAACACGACATCGTGTCGACGAACTTCTCAGGTGGTAAGCGCGCCATCCGGGTCTATGCGCCCTGGGTTACGCCGACCAGCACGCAAGCAGTCAGAACTCAGCGCTGGCAGAGCCGGCATTTCGGCGAGTTCCCCGATGTGTTCAGCTCAGCTGCTGTTCAGCTCAACTGCTGTTCCAGCTCAACTGATACGTCGCGATGATGACGCCTGTTGTCGTAGGGGCACTTTCGGTGAGGGTGAACTGAGCGAGCGCAGCTCCGTCGGGGAACAATCTGCGCCCGGTTCCGAGAACCAGCGGATGAATCAGCAGAGTGTAGGTGTCGACGAGTCGCCGTTCGGCCAAAGACGTGATCAAGTCGCCGCTGCCCAGAATCACCAGATCCGGGCCCTCGCTTTCCTTGAGCGTGGCGACCGCGTCGGCGGCATCACCTTTCAACAAGGTCGAGTTCTTCCACGGCAGCGGTTCACCCAAAGTTCTTGACGCTACGTACTTCTGCGTGTTGTCGAGCACCTCGGTGAACGGATTGTCGGTCTGAAACGGCCAGTAGGAGGCGAAGTTCTCGTAGGTTCGGCGTCCGAAGAGCAACTCAGATTTCTTCGCCATCCCCTCCCCCATTTTCTGTGCCATGACGGAATCGTTGAAGGGCGCCGCCCATCCACCGTGCTCGAATCCGCCACGACGGTCTTCGTCCGGCCCACCAGGTGCCTGCATGACACCGTCGAGAGTCACGCTGTTGGTCACGCTGAGTTTTCTCATAGCTTCGATCCTGCGCCTGAAGATCCGTCAAGGATAGAGAAAACGGGCGGTCCTTCTCGATTGAGAAGGACCGCCCGTCAGCTTCGAACGAATCAGGAACCGATCAGCCGTGCAGCCAGGTAGCTTTCCACCTGATCGAGGGCGACGCGTTCCTGCGCCATGGAGTCACGCTCACGCACCGTCACAGCCTGATCTTCGAGAGTGTCGAAGTCGACCGTGATGCAGAACGGCGTACCGATCTCGTCCTGGCGACGGTATCGACGACCGATGGCGCCGGCGTCGTCGAACTCGACGTTCCAGTTCTGACGCAGCTGCGCTGCAAGATCTTTTGCCTTCGGCGTCAGGTCCGCGTTACGCGAGAGCGGCAGAACTGCGGCCTTGACGGGTGCGAGTCGACGATCCAGGCGCAGCACCGTGCGCTTGTCGACGCCACCCTTGGAGTTGGGTGCCTCGTCCTCGGTGTACGCGTCGACCAGGAAGGCCATCAGCGAACGCGTGAGACCGGCCGCCGGTTCGATGACGTACGGCGTGTACCGCTCGCCCGTCGTCTGGTCGTAGTAGTTCAGCTCGGTGCCCGAGTGCTTGGAGTGCGTCGAGAGATCGAAGTCGGTACGGTTCGCGATGCCTTCGAGCTCGCCCCATTCGCTGCCCTGGAAGTGGAAGCGGTACTCGATGTCGGTCGTGCCCTTCGAGTAGTGCGAAAGCTTTTCCGGGGCATGCTCGTAGAGACGCAGGTTGTCCTTGTTGATGCCGAGGCCCGTGTACCAGTCGAGGCGGTAGTCGATCCAGTACTGATGCCACTGCTCGTCCTCACCCGGCTTGACGAAGAATTCCATCTCCATCTGCTCGAACTCGCGGGTGCGGAAGATGAAGTTGCCGGGGGTGATCTCGTTTCGGAAGCTCTTGCCGATCTGGCCGATGCCGAACGGCGGCTTCTTACGCGAGGTGGTCAGCACGTTGGCGAAGTTCACGAAGATGCCCTGGGCGGTCTCGGGGCGAAGGTAGTGCATACCCTCTTCGCTCTCGACGGGGCCGAGGTACGTCTTGAGCATCATGTTGAAGTCGCGCGGCTCGGTCCACTGGCCGATGGTGCCGCAATCGGGGCAACCGATGACATCCATCGAGACGTCGTCCGGGTTGTCGAGCTTCTTCTTCTCCGCGTACGCCTCCTGCAGGTGATCCTGACGGTGACGCTTGTGACAGTTGAGGCACTCGACGAGCGGGTCGTTGAAGACACCGACGTGACCGGATGCGACCCACACCTCGCGGGGCAGGATCACCGAGGAGTCGAGGCCGACGACGTCCTCGCGGCTGGTGACCATGTTGCGCCACCACTGACGCTTGATGTTCTCCTTGAGCTCGACACCCAATGGGCCGTAGTCCCATGCGGACTTGGTACCGCCGTAGATCTCACCGCAGGGGTAGACCAGGCCTCGCCGCTTGGCGAGATTGACAACGGCTTCGATCTTGGACTTGGGTGCCACTCGATTGCTCTCCATCTGGGTAATAGATGCATGATTTTCGTGCGCTTTTCGCACCATCAGCCTATCTGGCGGCTGCCACGCACTTCCGTCCAAGGTTGACATGCATACTTGTGCATATCAAAATGAAAGTGATTTGCAATAATGTGGTGAGATGGCTATGCCCGGACATCATGATCTACCCCTCGAAGGAGCCTCGCTGTGAGCATTGCGGATACCGGCGATCTCCACAAAAGCCATGATCATTCCGACCTCGGACACACGCACGATCCGTTCGAAGCCGCACCTCCCGCGCCCGTGCCGCCCAAGGAAACCCTGGCGGCAGCCGGCGAAATTCTGCGGGCACTGGCTGCACCCGTTCGCATCGCGATCGTGCTCCAGTTGCACGAGTCGGAGCGTTGCGTTCACGAACTCGTCGGCGCCCTCGGTGTCACTCAGCCACTCATCAGCCAGCATCTGCGCGTACTCAAAGCAGCGGGCGTCGTCCGCGGCGAGCGCAACGGACGAGAAGTTCTCTATCGACTCGTCGACGATCACCTCGCACACATCGTCGTCGACGCTGTCGCCCACGCCGAAGAAGGATGAGATTCCACCGCATGAACACTCCGGGCAGTACAACCTCGAAACGTGGACCGGCCACCGTCGGCGTTCGTTCCACGAAACAGCGCAGCGCCATTTCCGCCCTGCTCGACGACATCGACGAATTCAAATCGGCACAGGAACTCCACGACGAACTCCGCAAGCGCGGTGAAGGCATCGGCCTTACCACCGTCTACCGCACGCTGCAGGCACTCTCCGACGCCGGAACCATCGACGTCCTCCGCACCGACACGGGTGAGTCCGTCTACCGACGCTGTTCCTCCGGGCACCACCATCACCTGGTGTGCCGCAACTGCGGATTCACCGTCGAGGTCGAGGGTCCGACGGTCGAGCAGTGGTCACAGACCATCGCCGAGGACAACGGTTTCACCGAAGTGAGTCACACCGTCGAGATCTTCGGCACCTGCCGCGATTGCGCCGGCAACTGAGGCCGTCGAGGAATCGAACCCCCACCCGAGCGCGTCAGGGAATCAAACCCTGACGCGCGGTATCGGCGCCGGTGAGCGCGAGTAGCAACATCGTGGTCAGTGCCTCGTCGTCCAGTCCGGCCGCCGGGAACGTGTACCGCAGAATGACGTCCGCCAGACTGCCGTGGCCGAATACCGCGATCGAACCGAATTGGATGGTGCGGTTCCGCTCGGCCACCTTGCGGTGCAATGCCGCGCTGACCGGTCGGTCCCACGCGAGAACACACGTCATGGACAGCACGTCCAGACCCTCGGACAGGTTCATCGCCTGGATCGAGCACAGCGCGCCGGAGTACTGGAAACCCAGCGAGCCGTCCGCAGCCACATCGACCGTCACGAAATGCGCCAGCGAGGCGGCCGCGCGTTCTTGAAGGCGGGCTGCTTCGTCGGTGGTGTCGGTCATGTTCTCCCCTGTCATTTGACGCCACCGAATCTACGGTCGCGTGAGGCGTATTCGACGCAGGCGGCCCACAGGTCGCGGCGGTCGAAATCGGGAAACAACTTCTCCTGGTACACCATTTCGGCGTAAGCGGATTGCCAGATCAAGAAATTGGACGTCCGCTGTTCCCCCGACGGACGCAGGAAGAGATCGACGTCGGGCATGTCGGGCTCGTCGAGGTACTTCGCCACCGTCGCCTCGGTGATCTTGTCCGGATTGATCTCACCGGCCGCGACACGCTTCGCGATTTCCTTTACCGCATCGGCAATTTCGGCCCGGCCACCGTAATTCACGCACATGGTCAAGTTCATGACTGTGTTGTTCTTGGTCAGTTCTTCGGCGATCTCGAGTTCCTTGATCACGCTGGCCCACAGGCGCGGCTTACGACCGGCCCAGCGAACCCGCACACCCATTTCGTTCATCTCGTCGCGTCGGCGGCGGATGACGTCACGGTTGAAGCCCATCAGGAATCGAACCTCGTCGGGACTGCGCTTCCAGTTCTCGGTGGAGAAGGCGTAGGCGGATAGCCACTCGACACCCATCTCGATGCACCCGCACACCGTGTCCATCAAGACCGCTTCACCGCGTTCGTGCCCGGCGGTTCGCGGCAGACCGCGCTCCTGCGCCCACCGTCCGTTGCCGTCCATCACCAGCGCGACGTGGCGCGGAATGAGTTCGGTTTGCAGGATCGGCGGGGTCGCTCCGGACGGATGTGGGTCCGGTGGCCGGATCACCCGATCAGCAGCAGAGTCAAGCGGAGTTCGCGGTTCGCGTCGTCGAATCACGTGTTCCATCCTGCCTCACGGGCAAGTCGACCTCGACGGCTGCATGCGGCCTCGAACGCTCGATCAGCGGCAACGTCCGCAATTGACGCTCGAGATGCCACTGTAGATGCGCCGCGACCAGTCCGCTGGCTTGCGTCCGCAGCGTCGCGGGCGCCGAATCGGTGCCCTCCCACTCCCCTCGGAGCAGCGCTTCCATCAAGTCGAGCACTCCGGGCGACGGCGTCGCAGCACCTGCCGGGCGACAGTAGGTACACACAGCTCCGCCGGCGGCGACATGAAATGCACGGTGCGGTCCCGGAGCGCTGCAGCGGGCGCACTCTTCGAGGGCCGGCGCCCAACCCGCATAGCCCATGGCTCGCAACAAGAACGCGTCGAGCACGAACTCGACCGGCCGCGCCTGCTCGGCGATCGCGCGCAGTGCTCCCACCGTCAATCGCTGAAGCTGCGGGGCCGGCGCGCGTTCCTCACCGGCCAACCGCTCGGCAGTTTCGAGTACGGCGCAGGCCGTGGTGTACCGGCTGTAGTCGTCGACTATGTCGGTGGCGAAAGCATCGACCGTCTGCACCTGGGTGATGATGTCGAGATTCTTGCCCGGAAGTAGTTGCACGTCGATGTGAGCAAACGGTTCGAGTCTGGCACCGAACTTGGAGGTGGTTCGGCGGACACCCTTGGCCACGGCACGGACCAACCCGAACTGGCGGGTGAGCAACGTGACGATGTGGTCGGCCTCGCCCAGTTTGTGCAGGCGCAGCACCACCGCCGTGTCTCGATACAACCTCACTGGTCCAGTGTCCCACGTTGTACCGACGTGAACGCTCGATGCCGCGCCCGATCCCGAGCTGGATGGTGTCCGGATAGACTGACCCGATGCCGAGCGACGCAATTGCGCAACCTGCCACTGCAGAGTTGACCGGTCGCGAAGCTCGGTGGGAGCGGCACAACTCCGAGCGCCAGAAACGGATACTCACCTCGGCAGTCGAACTGATCGAAGAGCGGGCGGCAGGCGCCGAAGTATCCGTTCAGCAGATCGCCGACCGTGCCGGCCTCGCCAAGTCGGTGGTGTACCGGCAATTCAGCGGACGAGACGACCTCGATCGACGAGTCCGCGCGTTTGTGCTCGGCCAATTCGCGGCTGCCCTGGATGCGTCGATGAGCATTTCGGTCGGCACTCTCGACGAGATCCTGACTCGCACCATCAGTGCCGTAGCGGAGTGGATCACCGAACATCCTCGGATTCACGAGTTCATGGGTACCGGCCCCACCGACTACGACGACGAGAGCATCGACGCGATCAGCAGCCTGAAGGCGACGATCGCCGACTCGGCCCGCGCCACCATCACCGAAGTCGGTCGATCCGTGGGGATCGATTCCTCCCCCTTCGATTCACTGCCCTTTGCCGTGGTGACGATGGTCGAGGGCACCCTCACCCACTGGGTCCGAAGCGCCGATCCGAAACCGAGCCGCGACGAGATCGTCGCCGATCTCGCGAAGTACACCTGGTACATGTTCGACGGCGTGGCCCGCTCGAGCGGACTCACGATAGATCCTCATGTCGAATTGTCCACGCTCATCGCTGAACTGGTGTCCTCCGACACACAGTCGCGGCCCGACTAGTTCCGGGACTTGTCGGAGCGCTTGGGCTCGCCGCGATAGCGTGCATAGTCGCCGTCGATGCGTAGCTTTCGCCACGCGCGCTTCGACACCGGGTTCATCAACCCGAGTTCGTCCGCCAGGGCTCGCATTTCACCGAAGTAGTTACCCAGGATGCGGCGTGAATGCGGGCTTCCCCAGAAGGCGCTTTTCATCACCTCGTCCGGGATGCCGAATTCTTCGGCGAATTCCTTTGGCGGTGACATGATTTCGCCCGCGAGCCAACGCATCGTAGCGGGGAAGGCCACCGACGTAACCGCCCGACTCGTACGACTGAGCCTCGGGACGTGATTACGCAAGAACTCGTGCGCAAACGAAATATGCCTCGCTTCTTCGGCGATGTGAATCTCCATCGTGCGGAGCATCGCCGGCGGAGTGTCCTTGCCTTCGCGGATCAAGTCCTTCTGGAAATGGTCGATCGGTTCTTCACCAGCCAGAATGCCGATGAAGAAGATGACCGGGAACTTGGCACCCAGCACTCCGATGACGGGCGAGAGTCGCCGGAACATCGGACGCATACCCGGCACGTCGATGTCCATGCGATTGACGAGTTCCTGGAACATCTGGATGTGATTGCACTCTTCGGTCATCTCGTGCAAGCAGTAGCGGAACTCCGGCGACTGGTTGGGCAGCGCCATGATGTACTGCAGCATTCCCCGGATCAAGATGCTCTCGAAGGCCGAACCCACCTTGGTCACGTTCGCCTGACGCCACATTCCCATGGCGATTCGACGCTCCAACGACTGATCCTGGTACCACTGCGTCGCTCCGAGCGGGTCCGAGACGGACGAGAGTACCCACCTCGGATCATGTGGATCGATCGCGAACTCTGCTGAATCCCAGTCGATGTCGAGATAGGGATCGAAACTGCGGGCAACTGAGCCCTCGGACAAAGTCTGCAGTACCTCGTGGTACGGCTTTTCCACTTCGATCGACGCTGACCGAGCCATCGGTGTCTCCTCACGGCCAGTCCGTCGATTGCAGTCGACGGACTTGAATGAGGTCAAACATAATGGGACACCGCGTCCCACGCAACCCCTTCGGAGGTCTGATTTCAGGCCCGCCGCACCGGGATGATCTCGCGAACCTTCTCATCTCGGAGATACAGTCCCGCCCACATGACGATCCCGGTGTAGACGGCGAACAAGGTTGTGCTCAGCAGAGGCTGTTCAGCTCGAAGGTTGGTCAACACAGCGCCACCCAGATAACCGGTGAGCAGAATCGCGCCGAATATCGACGTTCGCGGAATCACGTACAGCGCAAGGCAGATCAGCTGCACAACTCCGGCCGTCAATGCCAGCGAGTCCGGCAGCCCCAGTTCGGCCGAGGCATCCTTGACGGTCTGAAGGTTGAGAATGTGGATGATGCCGTCGAAAAGCATGAAAAGGACGAACAGGCCACTGAGCACGTATCCGACCTTGCGAGCCGTGGCCGAAGGTGTCGTCGTGCCGTTACCGGAAAGGGTGTCGTGGTGGGCAGGCTGGGTGGTCATCGGAATCTCCCGGGGCGAAGGCGAGCGGCCGGTTGCCACTTCGCTTGCAATTACGACTCCCGAGCGATCGAAAACTCATCGCGCCCGTCGTTACTACGCACCCGGCGTTCAGGACGATTCACCTCTCGTGGTCTGATGGACGGCGACACGGGGTGCCGAAAAAGTCGGCTGAGATCAGACCCGATGAACCTGACCAGTTAGCACTGGCGGAGGGATGTCGACATGACCGAACAGCAATTTCAGCGCGCATTGAACCTGGACGAGCAGATCGTTCTGATCACCGGCGGCGCCCGCGGGCTCGGCGCCGCACTGAGCCGAGCATTCTCCCGCTCGGGGGCCCGGGTGATCGTGAACTACAACAAGAGCCGTGATGCCGCCGAGGCCCTGGTCACCGAACTGGGCGAGGATCGCGCCTACGCAGTCCAGGCGGACGTGACGGACCGCAGTTCGGTAGACCAGTTGTTCACCGCCGCACGCGAGCGATTCGACGCACCGATCTCGACCGTGGTCGACAATGCACTCGTCGACTTCTCGTTCAACGGCGATGCCCGGCCGAACGCGGACACGATCACCTGGGCCGACTTCGACTCTCAACTACGCGGAGCCGTTGCCGGCGCACTCAACACCACTCAGGCGGCACTCTCCGGCATGCGCGAACTCGGCTTCGGCCGAATCATCACTGTCGGAACCAATCTGGTCCAGAATCCGGTAGTTCCGTACCACGACTACACCGCCGCCAAGGCTGCACTGTTGGCACTGACACGGACACTGTCCGCCGACCTCGGTCCGGACGGGATCACAGTCAACATGGTCTCCGGCGGTTTGCTCCGTACCACCGATGCGAGTGCCGCGACACCGGAAGCCGTCTTCGACATGATCGCGGCGAGCACTCCCCTGCGCCGAGTCACCACACCGGACGAATTTGCCGACGCCGCACTCTTTTTCGCCTCACCATGGTCGCGGGCCGTGACCGGCCAGAACCTGGTTGTCGACGGCGGACTCGTCAAGAACTGATGGGCGCACAACTACGGATAGGTGCGTTCCTGCTCGGTTGCGGACACCACAGTGCGGCGTGGCGACACCGCGACTCACCTGTCGAAAGTCTCGGCGACATCACGTATTACGAGTCGCTTGCCCAGATCGCCGAACGCGGGAAGCTGGACGCCGTTTTCTTCGCGGACGGTCACAGTGTTCGAGAACCCGAGTCTGGTGCGTCGTGGTTTCTCGAACCGATCACCGCATTGACTGCCATGGCACGAGCGACGGCGAACGTCGGCCTGGTCACCACCATCTCCACGACCTTTTACACGCCGTTTCACGCAGCACGAATGCTGGCGTCGCTCGACCACATCAGCGGCGGACGGGCCGGTTGGAACGTCGTGACCTCGATGTTCGACCAGGAAGCGCGCAACCACGGCCTCGAGGCGATGCCCGATCATGCGTCCCGATACGAACGAGCCGACGAATTCGTCGACGTGGCCCTCGCATTGTGGGATTCATGGTCGGAAGACGCGCTGATTCTCGACCGGTCGGGGCGTTTTGCCGACGCAAGCAGGATTTCTCGAATCGATCACGACGGCAAACATTTTCGGGTGGACGGGCCGTTGACGGTTCCGCGCTCCCCGCAAGGTAGGCCGGTGTTGTTCCAGGCAGGGGCGTCCGAGCAGGGGCGCGATCTGGCGGCGCGACGCGCCGAGGCAGTCTATTCGGTTGCCTACGACCTACCCAGCGCACAGAGCTACTACGCGGACGTGAAATCGAGAATCGAGCGCGCCGGCCGGGATTCGAGCTCGGTCGCCGTCATGCCGGGATTGGTCACCTACGTCGGCAGCACCGTCGCCGAGGCACGGGCGAAGAAGGCCGAACTTGATCTCCTGCTGCCCACGGAACAATCGATACGCCAACTCTCGTTGTTCACCGGGCAGGATTGCGAGAACTGGGATCTCGACGGGCCCGTGCCTCCGTTGCCTCCACTCGAAGCATTCACCGGGCCGCAGGGACGCTACGCAACTATTCTGCGGATCGTCGAGAAGGACGCACCGACTGTGAGGGAACTCCTCGGAACGCTGGCTGCAGGTGGTGGTCACGCAACGATGATCGGCACACCGGAGTCGATTGCCGACGAGATGGAATCCTGGTTGCGCGGTCGCGGCGCCGACGGCTTCAACCTGATGCCACCGACCTATCCCCAGGGACTGGAAGATTTTGTCGACCACGTTATTCCGGTATTGCAGGCTCGTGGGTTGTTCCGACGCGAATACGAGGGAGCGACTCTGCGAGAAAACCTCACCTAGTCCGGAAGTAGCGGCACCGACAGATCGGGGTCACGCCCCAGGAGCACTCCCCTCGTGAGGGCCGCGGAGCCGAACTTCTTCCGGACACTGTCCATCGCCGAGTCGAGGGCCGCAGTGTCCGGGCTCGCGAATCCTGGACCGTCGAAGGGCAATTCGAGCTGCTGGGCACCGTCACGATCCAGGTTGGAGACTGCTACCCCGATCAACGTGATGCCTTTGTCCGAGATTGTCGGTATCGCTTCATCCAGCAGCACCATCGAGGCGTTCAGCAGCTCCGCTGTGTCATCCGTGGATCGGCGCAGCGTGTGCGAACGAGTGGCCCGCGTGAAATCGGCGAAGCGGAGCCGGAGCGTGATCGTGCGCCCCGTCCGCTGCGCCGAACGCATCCGCCGACTGACACGGTCGACAAGGGACATCAACGACGCATCGAGTTCTGCGCGGGGATGGGATCCGCGACCCAGCGCATGCTGAGCACCCATCGAACTGCGGCCACGATAGGCGCGGACGGGGCGCGGATCTCGGTTGTGCGAGAGCGCGTAGAGATGGCGACCGGCGCCACCCCCGAGAATCGAGACGATCGAGGATTCGTCGTGACGAGCGATGTCACCTACCGTCACGATGTCGAAGTTTCGCAACTTCTGGGCCGTGATCTTGCCGACACCCCACAGTTTCTCGACAGGTAACGGATGCAGGAATTCGGTCTCACCCTCCGGCGGCACTCGCAGCAATCCGTCGGGTTTCGCGAAGGCACTCGCGACCTTGGCCAGGAACTTGGTGCGAGCGATGCCGACCGTGATCGGAAGTCCCACCTGCTCGGCCACGTCGCGTCTGAGGTTGGCTCCGATCTGCAGCGGGTTTCCCACGATCTTGGCGAGGCCACCGACCTCGAGAAAGGCCTCGTCTATGGAGATTCCTTCGACCAGCGGCGACGTGTCGTGAAAGACGTCGAACACGTCTTTGCTCGCCTGCGAGTACGCCGACATTCGCGGAGGAACGACGATCGCCTGGGGACACAGTGATCGAGCCTGACCACCACTCATGGCGGTGCGAACCCCGAATGCCTTGGCCTCGTAGCTTGCCGCCAAGACCACTCCACCACCGACGATGACCGGCCTGCCCGCCAGAGTCGGGTCGTCGCGTTGCTCGACCGATGCGTAAAACGAATCAAGGTCCGCGTGCAGGATCGTTGCGTCACCCGTAGGTCGGAGACCCCCAGAATGCGCACCGCCAGGGTGATTACCTGGCGTTTCTCGATCCAGCGGTTCATTCGGCACGAACATATGTTCCCATGCGCCACCGACACCGCGGAAGGCCTGCGAATAGATTCCGAGGAATTAATCACGGATCGTGCGTACGCTGAAAGAATGATTCCACGGAATGCATATCAGCTCGGTGTCTGCTCGTGACCAGATCAGCCCTGAGCCGTCACTTCGACAACCTTGTCCGCTTCGAAACCGAATTGTGGACGGCCGTCGACCAGAGACTCCGAATCGAGCACGACCTGCCGCTGAGTCGATTCGAGCCGATGCAGATCATCGACAGACTCGGATCTTGTCGGGTCTTCGACATTGCCGAGGCCCTCGCGATCACCGTCGGCGGCACGAGCAAATTGGTGGATCGGATCGAGTCCTCGGGGCACTGCCGTCGACAATCCAATCCGGCAGACAAACGATCCTCACTCATCGAGTTGACCCCCCAGGGCAATGAGCTGTTGCGGCGGGCGAAGGCCACGTTCGACGACGAACTGGAACGCCGTCTCGGTTCCGTGCTGACGCCCGACGCTCTCGATCGGTTCGGCGCCACACTGGCCACGCTGCGTGAAGCCAACCGAAGCCTGACACCGACTACGAAGGAAAAAGCATGACCGACACAATGCGCGCAATCGTGCTCGACGCCCCCGGCCCGCCAGAAGCATTGACCATCAGGGAGATTCCGATACCTGTGCCGATTGCGGGCTGGGTACTGGTCCGGGTGAAGGCCTTCGGTCTCAATCGATCCGAACTTCACACCCGCCTCGGCCTCGCCGAAGGCGTCACTTTTCCGCGGGTGCTGGGCATCGAAGCCATCGGCGAAGTGGTGAACTGCCCCGGTGGGGAGCTGACCGAAGGCCAGCAGGTCGCTGCCATGATGGGCGGGATGGGTCGAGTCTTCGACGGCGGATATGCCGAGTACACGTGCGTTCCCGTCAGCCAGGTCGTTCCCTTCACCAGCGACCTGGACTGGTCGACATTGGGAGCTGTTCCCGAGATGCTGCAGACGTCGTACGGCTCGCTGACGGTGGGACTGGATGCGAAATCCGGTCAATCCCTACTGATTCGAGGCGGAACCTCCTCGGTCGGCATGGCAACGGCAGTCCTGGCGAAGCGGTGGGGACTCACAGTTCTCGCAACCACCCGAGACGAGCGCAAGGCGGCGTCACTGACCGCGATCGGAGTTGACCACGTTGTTGTCGACGACGGTGCTGTGGCCGGACAGGTTCGAGACATTCTCCCGGGCGGTGTTGATCTGGCCCTCGAATTGGTCGGAACACCAACACTTCCCGACACGTTGCGCGCCACTCGCGTTCACGGCACCGTGTGTTTCACGGGCATGCTGTCCAACGAGTGGACAGTCAAGGACTTCTATCCGATCGACTACATTCCACGCGGAGTGCGATTGACCTCGTACGGCGGGGATGCGTCCGACCTGCCTGCCGACGTCCTGCAAGATTTCCTCTCCGCTGTGGCGTCCGGCGAGGCGGTGGTACCGATCGACGAGGTGTTCGTGTTCGAGGACATCGCGCGAGCACATGCCAAGATGGAAGCCGGTACGGCTCGTGGCAAATTGGTAGTGACGCTCTGACCTGGCTTCTCACACCTGGTTTCTCACACCACGAATCGATAGCCCATTCCCGCCTCGGTGATCAGATGCTTGGGGTTGGCCGGGTCGTCCTCGAGTTTGCGACGAAGCTGAGCAAGGTAGACACGCAGATAGTGGGTCTCGGTGTCATACGCCGGCCCCCACACCTCCCGAAGCAATTCCTTCTGCCCGACCAGCTTTCCGCGGTTGCGCACAAGCATTTCGAGCATGCCCCACTCGGTCGGCGTCAAGTGCACCTGTTCACCGCGCCGACTCACCGTTTTGGCAGCCAAGTCGACCGTGAACGACGCGGTCTCGACCGACGGTTCCGAGGTATCGGCCGCGGAGGTTCCCCGCCTCGCCGCAGCTCGCACGCGGGCCAGAAACTCGTCCATCCCGAAAGGCTTGGTGACGTAATCGTCGGCACCCGCATCGAGCGCCTCGACCTTGTCCGCGGAGTCCGTGCGCGCCGACAGAACGATGACCGGCGCCGTGCACCAGCCACGCAGGCCGGCAAGTACTTCGGTGCCATCCATGTCCGGCAGTCCGAGATCGAGCACCACGACGTCCGGTGGACGCTCGGCAGCAGCCCGCAACGCGCCGGCGCCCGTCGACGCCGTCACCACCTCGTACCCGCGCACCGAAAGATTGATACGCAGAGCCCGCAGAATCTGCGGTTCGTCGTCCACTACCAGGATTCGACTCATGATCCATTCCCATTCGTACCGGCCGCAGCCAATTCCACGATCATCGTCAATCCCCCACCAGGTGTGTCTGTGGCGCTGACCGTTCCGCCCATGGCGTCGACAAACCCGCGCACCACGGAAAGCCCGAGGCCCACTCCACCGGTGTTGTCACGATCGCCCATCCGTTGGAACGGTTGGAACATCGTTTCGGCCTCACCTCTCGGAACACCCGGGCCGGTGTCGGCGACACTGATCACCACACGATCACCGAGTTGCGCCGCCCCGACTCGCACCGGGGTTTCTCCCCCGTAGCGCAGAGCGTTGTCGACGATGTTCGCGATCACCCGCTCGAGCAGTCCTTGATCTGCTTGTACTGCAACGGTACCCACGTCGACGACTGCGCTGCGAGCCCGCGAATCCGAGCGTCCGCCGATGCCGAGGCCCAGCAATGCACGGTGAACCACCTCGTCCAGATACACCGGCCGCAGCGTGGGTTTCACCACGCCGGCGGCAAGGCGGGACGAGTCGAGCAAGTTCCCCACCAATGCCGTCAACTGATCCGCCGACTCCTCGATTGTTGCCAACAATTCAGCGGTGTCTTCGGGCGAGAACTCGATGTCGTCGCTGCGCAGACTCGACACCGCAGCCTTCACACCGGCGAGAGGAGTTCGCAGGTCATGGCTTACCGCTGACAGCAGGGCTCGACGCAGTTGATCTGCCTCGGTGAGCGCGGCAGCCTTGCTCGCCTCGACGGTCAGTTTCTCCTGGCGGATCATTCCGACGGCTTGGTGAGCCACCACCGTCAGCACTCGTCGATCCCGCGCACTCAGGTCGGGTCCAGCCAACAACAGCGCGTATTCCCCGTCGTTGACCTCACAGACCGTATCCGCTTCGTCGTCCGTGGTCGGCGGCTGCGTTCCCACGGCGGCAATGACGCCGTCGTCGTGATGGATGACGGAAACCCCTCGCTGGCGATAGATTTCGAGTGCCTTCGCCAGAAGTGTCGACAGGTCTGCTCCGCGGAGAACTGATCCGGCGAACAAGGTGAGCAGTTCGGCTTCCTCGGAGGCGCGCTTCGCCTCTCGGGCGCGCTTTGCTGCGGCGTCGACCAGAACGGCAACTGCCACAGCCACGATCAACAGCACGACAGTGGTGATGAAGTTGTCAGGTTCGGCGATGGTGAAGCTGTACCGCGGATCGGTGAAGAAGTAGTTGAGCAGCAGTCCCGAAATCAGGGCTGACAGTATCGCCGGGCCGACGCCGCCGAGGAGGGCAACCAGAACGACCACGACGAAGAACAATGCGTTCTCCCCGTTGACCCCGGAAATTCGGTCGACCAGACCCATGATCGCCGCCGCGAGCGAAGGTACGACGATCGCCGCAATCCACGACAGGACTCGGCGCTCCGAGCGCCCCAGCACCGAAATGCGTCGTCGCGTAGTTGCTTCCTCATGCGTGACCATGTGAACGTCGATACCACCGGACTGCTGAACCACCGCGGCGCCGATCCCCTCGTCGAGGATTCGGGCCAGGCGAGAACGCCGCGACGTTCCCAACACCAACTGTGTGGCGTTCTCCTCCCGGGCGAACTCGAGAAGCGTCGACGGTACGTCGTCACCGACAACGGTGTGCAGCGTCGCGCCGACCCCGACGGCCAACGCACGCACCTTGCCCATCTCCGGGGCCGAGACCCCGGTGAGTCCGTCACCGCGCACGACGTGGACCACCATCAGCTCGGCGCTCGACTTCGACGCGATTCGAGATGCGCGTCGTACCAGGGTTTCCGACTCCGGTCCCCCGGTCACGGCAACGACGACGCGCTCGCGCGCCTCCCAGGTGTCGGTGATCTTGTTCTCGGCGCGGTATTTCGCCAGTGCGGCGTCCACCTGATCGGCCACCCACAGCAGAGCCAGTTCGCGTAGCGCCGTGAGGTTTCCGCGCCTGAAGTAGTTACCCAACGCCGCATCGACCCGTTCCGGTGAATACACGTTGCCGTGAGAAAGTCTGCGGCGCAGCGCTTCCGGGGTGATGTCGACCAGCTCGACCTGCGCCGCACTACGCACTATCGCGTCCGGAACCGTCTCCTGCTGAACCACGCCGGTGATGTGCGCGACAACGTCGTTGAGGCTTTCGAGGTGTTGCACGTTGACCGTGGACAGGACGTCGATTCCGGCGTCGAGCAGTTCCTGTACGTCCTGCCAGCGCTTGTGATTCTTGCTCCCCGGAGTGTTGGTGTGTGCCAACTCGTCCACCAGGACAAGGGCCGGCCGCCGAGCCAACACGGCCTCGACGTCCAGTTCCGGCATCCGTGTTCCGCGATAGTCCACCAGCTTCGGCGCAATGATCTCGAGGTCCCCGATCTGCGCCGCCGTGCGGGCGCGGCCGTGTGTCTCCACGACGGCCGCGACCACGTCACAGCCACGATCTCGACGCCGATGAGCCTCACCGAGCATCGCGAAGGTCTTTCCGACGCCGGGGGCAGCGCCGAGGTAGATACGCAATTCACCGCGTTTGCGTGCCCTACCGAAAGATTGACCGACCTTCTCCGAAGAACTCACGTGACAATCATCCACCAGTCGTCGGCGCAGCACACGTAGGTGCCGTCAATCCGAGTGCCAGGTTCAACTCCAGGACGTTGACTCGCTCGGCTCCGAGAAATCCGAGTTGCCTACCGTCGATGTGCTCGGCCACCAACTCTCGCACCTGATCTTCCGAGATGCCGTTGTTCGCCGCCACCCTCGCGACCTGCAGTTCGGCGTACGCCGGACTGATGTGGGGATCGATACCCGAGCCCGAGCCGGTGACGGCGTCGACGGGAACCGATGCCGGGTCGACGCCCTCACGTGCCGCGATGGCCGCCCGACGCTCGATGATGAATCCGGCCAGAACTTCGCTGCTCGGCCCCTGGTCGGACGGCAGTGCCGCGGCGGGATCACCGGTGGCGAACGGATCCTCGTCCGAAACCGATCCGACGACACGATTGTGGAAGAACGGGTCCTGCTGCCCTTCGGCAACCTGCGGATCGACACCCACCCAGGCACTGCCGACCACACAACCGGAGGCGTCGGTGACCGGTGAGCCTTCGGCCGATCCCGAACTGATTCGGCTGACACCCCACACGGCGGCAGGATAGATCACACCGAGAACGACGGTGAGCGCGAGCAATACGAGCAGACCCGCCCACACCTGTTTGGCAAAACCGATAGTGAAACGCATGTCAGGTCACCCAATTCCAGGAATCAAACGTACGACGAGATCGATCAACCAGATACCGACGAACGGCGTGATCACACCGCCGAGACCGTAGACGAGCAAGTTACGTCCGAGCAACTGCGATGCCGTCGACGGTCGGTATCGAACACCTTTGAGTGCCAACGGAATCAACCCGATGATCACCAAGGCGTTGAAGATCACGGCCGAGACGATCGCCGATTCGGGGGTGGCGAGACGCATGATGTTCAACGCGTCCAGCTGCGGGTAGATGCCGCTGAACAAGGCCGGCAGGATTGCGAAATACTTCGCCAGGTCGTTCGCCAACGAGAATGTGGTCAACGCGCCGCGGGTGATCAGCAATTGCTTGCCGATTTCCACCACCTCGATCAGCTTGGTGGGATCGGAATCGAGATCGACCATGTTCCCGGCCTCTTTGGCTGCCGAGGTTCCCGTGTTCATCGCGACACCGACGTCCGCCTGGGCAAGGGCGGGAGCATCATTGGTCCCGTCACCGGTCATCGCGACGAGACGTCCGCCTTCCTGCTCCTTCCGGATCAGGGCCAGTTTGTCTTCCGGGGTGGCTTCCGCCATGAAGTCGTCGACGCCCGCCTCGTCGGCAATCGCCTTCGCGGTCAACGGATTGTCGCCGGTGATCATGATCGTGCGAATACCCATCGCCCGGAGTTCGGCGAATCTGTCGGCCATTCCCGGCTTGACGACGTCGGACAACGCGATCACGCCGAGTATCGAAGTGCTCTCACCGTTCTTGACGGCAACTACCAGTGGTGTTCCGCCGGCTTGCGCGATGTCGTTCACGGTGTCGGTCACCGCGGTCTCTGCGTGTCCACCGCCACTGACGACCCAGTTCATCACCGCATCTGCTGCACCCTTTCGGATGTGGCGTCCGGAGTGGTCGAGTCCGCTCATCCGCGTTTGTGCCGTGAAGGGAACGAACTCGGCGCGTTCCTCGTCCAGCGTCGGCTCGGCAGCGAGACCGAACTCCGCTGCGCACAACTCGACGATGCTCCGTCCCTCGGGAGTTCCGTCGGCCAGGCTCGACAAGCGTGCTGCCGCAGCGAGGTCGTCGGCGGTTACACCTGGCGCCGGATGGAGCGCGGTCGCCCGACGGTTACCGAAGGTGATGGTTCCGGTCTTGTCCATCAGCAGGGTGTCGATGTCGCCCGCAGCTTCCACGGCACGCCCCGACATCGCGAGAACGTTGCGCTGGACGAGCCGGTCCATCCCCGCGATACCGATCGCCGAGAGCAGCGCTCCGATGGTCGTCGGGATCAGGCAGACGAGAAGTGCGATCAGCTTGATCGGATCCTGTTCGTGCCCTGCGTACAAGCCCATCGGGCCGATGGCAACGACGGCGAGGAGGAAGATGACGGTCAACGACGCGAGCAGGATGTTGAGCGCAATCTCGTTGGGTGTCTTCTGACGCGAAGCACCCTCGACGAGCGCGATCATCCGGTCCACGAACGAACTACCCGGTGCCGCGGTGATCTCCACGACGATGCGGTCGGAGAGAACCGTCGTACCACCGGTGACGGCGCAGCGGTCGCCACCGGATTCACGGACCACCGGTGCCGATTCACCGGTGATCGCCGATTCGTCCACGGAGGCAATACCTTCGACCACGTCGCCGTCGCCGGGGATGACCTCGCCCGCAACCACGATCACCCGGTCGCCGACCACCAGTTCGGTGCCGGACACCGATTCGATCGCACCACTCATGGTGATCCGATGTGCGGTGGTGTCCTGCTTGACCTTTCGCAAGCTGGCCGCCTGGGCCTTGCCTCGCCCTTCGGCCACGGATTCGGCGAGGTTCGCGAAGATCACCGTGAACCAGAGCCACAGGGTGATCACCCAGGAGAACACCGAGGGATCGGCGATCGCCATGACGGTGGTGATGACGGAACCGACGAACACCACGAACATGACCGGGTTACGCGCCAAGTGGCGTGGGTCGAGTTTGCGTACGGCCCCCGGCAACGCGGTGATCATCTGCCGCGGGTTGAATACGCCTGCGTGTACTTGACGGGACTGCCCTGGATCAACCTTGTCGGCAGCGTCTTGCGCTACCACGGGTTTCTCACTGATACGCACGGTCATTGAAGAGCCTCCGCTAGCGGGCCCAGCGCGAGGGCCGGGAAGAATGTAAGTGCAGCAACAAGAACGACGGTGCCGGTCAACAGGCCGGTGAACATCGGACCGGATGTGGGGAGGGTGCCCGCCGTCGGCGCCACCTTCTTCTGCGAGGCCAGGGCACCGGCCAGAGCGAGAACGAAGATGATGGGCAGGAATCGGCCCAGTAGCATGCAGATTCCGAGAGACGACTGGAACCAGTCGCTGGTGACAGTCAGACCGCCGAACGCGCTGCCGTTGTTGTTCGAGGCGGAAGCGAAGGCGTAGAGCACCTCACTGAACCCGTGGATCGATCCCGGCGTGCCCGGATCTCCCCCGTTGCCTTGATAACCGGTGGTCGATCCGAGGATCACGGTGATGGCGGTACCGATCAGGACAAGTGCGGGCATGACCAGAATCGACAGTGCTGCAAGGGTGATCTCGCGTCGACCCAACTTCTTGCCGAGGTATTCGGGGGTGCGACCGACCAACAGTCCGCCGACGAACACCGCGATCAGTGCGAGCACAAGAATCCCGTAGAGGCCGGTTCCGACTCCACCCGGCGCGATTTCGCCGAGCAACATGTTGAGCAGGACCGCGCCTCCGCCGAGGGGCGACATGCTGTCGTGGGCAGAGTTCACCGCACCCGTCGACGTTCCCGTGGTCGCCACCGCGAACAATGCCGATCCGGGGATTCCGAAGCGAACTTCCTTGCCCTCCATCATCGAACCAGCTGCTGTGGCGGCAACACCGCGTGCGCCGGATTCGGCAGCGAGCGTCACCGCGAGCAGCCCGCTCCACAGGATTCCCATCACTGCCAGCAGGGTGAGGCCTTGCCTACGATCCCCGACGAGAGTTCCGAATGTCCGAGTGAGGCAGACCGGAATCAACAGGATCGCCAGGATCTCGACGATATTGCTCAGCGGGGTGGGGTTCTCGAACGGGTGCGCCGAGTTGGCAGCCAAGATCCCGCCACCGTTGGTGCCGAGTTCCTTGATCGCTTCCTGGGACGCGACGGGAGCTAGTGCATTGGTCACCGCATTGCCGTCGAGGCCGGTGGAGGCGAAACCGCTGTGGAACGACTGGATCACTCCCTGGCTCAACAGGATCAGGGCGATCACGAAGGAGAACGGGAGAAGGATGCGCAGGGAGCCACGCGTGAGATCGACCCAGAAGTTGCCGATCTCACCGCCCCTGGCCACTCGAATGAAACCACGTACCAAGGCGATTGCCACTGCCATGCCGACTGCGGCCGAGACGAAGTTCTGCACCGCCAGACCGACGGGCTGAACGAAGTTGCTCATCGTCGTTTCCGGCGTGTACGACTGCCAGTTGGTGTTCGCCACAAAGGAAATCGCGGTGTTGAAGGCAACGGCTGGGCTGACGCCGGACAGTCCGTCATTCAGCGGCAGTACTCCCTGAATCCGTTGCAGGAAGTACAGGAACAATGCGCTCGCCAACGAGAATCCGAGAACGCTCGCGGCGTAGCCGTACCACGTCTGCTCGGCCCGCGAGTCGATCCGACCGACGCGGTAGATCACACTCTCGACCCGCAGATCTCGCGTCGACGAGTAAACACGTGCCATGTAGTCGCCCACCGGAACGTAGGCGATTGCCAGAACGACGAGGACAAAGGCAATCTGCAGGCCGGCTGCGAGAGCGGGCGACATCAGAACCTCTCAGGATCTACGAGTGCAACGAGCAGATAAATGACCAATGCCGCGGCGACGGCGATCAGAACCACGCTGACCACACCGGCAACCGTCATTTGGGAGCGCTCGCCTGTAGGGCGCGCAGTACCAGCGCGCACACGAGAAAACCGCCGAGAATCAGAGCAACGTAGGCCAGATCGGCCATGAGCTTCCCTCTTCGAAATCTTTTGCCGTGCTGCTGTGCATCGCAGCCATGACGCTCGGTCGCCCTCGACCGGATGCGCTCTCTCAGCTTCGACCTCCAGAGAGGCTGATTCCGCGTCTCTGACGATCCACTTACGCACTGACCTGGCGTCTTGACGCGATCTTGACGCGAAACCGAAGTTCGCTAATACTGAAACAAGTTACTGTTCGTTCGAACGAACAGTTTTGCGAAGGGAACCTGATGACTTCTCGAACCGACCACGATCTCGCCCCCGGTCTCGTCGACCAGGTTGCGAGTCTGGCCTCGGGTGCTACCTCGTCCGTCGCGGCCACCGAGGCAACGCTGAGCCGCATCGAGGCCACTCAGCCTCACCTCAACGCGTTCAAGATCGTGCGGCGCGAGAAGGCACTGAAGGAAGCTGCCGAGGCCGACAGACGTCTCGCACTCGGCGAGCGCCTACCGCTTCTCGGCGTGCCGATCGCAGTGAAGGACGACGTCGACATCACCGGCGAACCCACCGCCTTCGGTTGCCCGGGCGATTTCCCGGCCAAGACCGAGGACTCGGAGATGATTCGACGCCTCCGCGACGCCGGCGCAGTGATCGTGGGCAAGACCAACAGCCCGGAACTGGGCCAGTGGCCGCTCACGAGCGGTTCGGCCTTCGGCTACACGCGCAATCCGTGGTCGCGTCACCACACTCCCGGCGGATCGTCGGGCGGCACCGCCGCGGCAGTCGCTGCCGGATTGGTCAGCGCCGGAATCGGTTCCGACGGAGCCGGTTCCATCCGGATTCCCGCGGCCTGGACCAACCTCGTCGGAATCAAACCGCAGCGCGGGCGTATCTCCACCTGGCCCGACGCCGAAGCGTTCTACGGCCTGACGGTCAACGGCCCGCTCGCTCGCACCGTCGCCGATGCGGCACTGTTGCTCGACGTCGCTGCCGGCAACCACGACGGCGATCTCCACAAACCGGCACCGGTCACCGTCAGCGACGCAGTGGGACGCGACCCCGGAAAGCTGAAAATCGCTCTTTCCCTTCGTAATCCGTTCACCGCGACTCCCGTGAAGCTGGACCCGGAAGTGCGCCTGGCTGTTCATTCGATCGCCGACACGCTGCGCGGACTCGGACACCATGTCGTCGTCGACGATCCCGCCTACGGCCTGATCTTCGGCCTGAACTTTCTGCCCCGCTCACTCGTCGGGGTCCACGACTGGCTCGGACGCGTTCCCGATCCGACACTGGTCGACGCCCGAACACGCGGAAATGCACACAGCGGCAAGCTACTTCGCGGCGCGCCACTGCGCGCGGCCCGTGCCGCCGAACCGCGGATGCGAAAGCGGATCGGAGCGATCTTCGACACCTACGACGTCGTCCTGGCACCCACGACGGCAACTCCACCGATCATGGCGACCGCGATCGACGGCATCGGTGGTTGGGACACCGACAAGGTCATGACCGGAGCCTGCCCGTACGCGTGGCCGTGGAACGTCCTCGGCTGGCCCTCGGTCAACGTACCCGCCGGATTCAGCAAGGCCGGCCTGCCCATCGGTGCGCAGTTGATGGGCAACGAAAACACCGAACCGCTGTTGGTCTCGCTCGCGTCACAATTGGAATCGGTCCTGCGTTGGGATCAGGTCCGCCCCGAGCCGTGGTGGTGATTCGATGAGTAACCGGGACGTTCGCGAGCGAATACTCGACGCCGTTCTGCACGTCGTCGGTACCGACGGCATCCCTGGTGTGAGCAACCGGCGCATCGCCGCGCAGGCCGGCGTCTCACTCGGATCGATCACGTATCACTTCGCCAGCCAGTCGGACATGCTCCGGGCTGCGCTGTCTCGTTTCGTGACCGACGAGACGACGCGCCTGCGTGCCTTGGCCGAGGAGTACCGCGACAAAGGTCTGAGCGTCGAGGACGCTGCGGCGATCGCCGAGAAGGTGACGCGAGACCTGTCGTTCTCCGCCGAGCGGATCGCACCGTTCGAGATGTACATCGCAGCCGGCCGGGACCACGAACTTCACGAGGTGGCGGTGGAATGCTTTGCCGCCTACGACGATCTGACCGTCACGATCCTGACGGCACTCGGCGTACCGGATCCGGAGTCGATTGCATCGACGCTTGTCGCCGTCATCACCGGACTCCAACTCCGACGCCTCGCTACGGGCGTCGACGAGCAGGACATCGGCGCGGCGATTCTCAGGGTCCTCCGGCCCCTGTGAGTGGTTAGGCAGTCCCTGGACTCCTTAACCGCTCACGGGGCCGGAGGCCCTAGAAGCCCAGGCGGCCGAGTTGCTTCGGGTCGCGCTGCCAATCCTTGGCGACCTTGACGTGCAACTCCAGGAAGATCCGCACCCCGAGCAGCTTCTCGATCTGCAGCCGAGCGCTGGTGCCGACTTCCCGCAGACGCGCTCCGCCCTTACCGATGACGATGCCCTTCTGACTGGGCCGCTCGACGTAGAGCAACGCATGGACGTCGAGCATCTCGCCCTGCTTCTCGGTGCGTCCCTCGCGGGGGATGACCTCCTCGATCACCACGGCCAAGGAGTGCGGCAACTCTTCGCCGAGACCCTCGAGCGCAGCCTCACGGATGAGCTCGGCCATGAGCACCTCTTCGGGCTCGTCCGTCAGTTCGCCGTCCGGGTAGAAGGCGGGGCCCTCGTCCATCAGGCCGGCGAGGACGTCGACCAGGATCTCCACCTGTTCACCCGACTTCGCGGAGACCGGGACGACCTCGGATTCGGGGCCGAGCAGGGTGGACAGCGCCAGCAACTGCTTGCCGACGGCGTCGCGGCTGACCTTGTCGATCTTGGTGACGATGCCGACCAGCTTGGTCTTGGGCGCCATCTGACGGACCTGCTGCACGATCCAGCGGTCGCCGGGCCCGATGGCCTCGTCGGCGGGGATGCACAGGCAGATGACGTCGACCTCGGAGTAGGTGTCACGCACCAGGTCGTTCAGGCGCTGCCCGAGCAGCGTGCGCGGCTTGTGCAGTCCGGGGGTGTCCACCAGGATCAGCTGCGCATGCTCGCGATGAACGATGCCGCGAATCGTATGGCGCGTCGTCTGCGGGCGCGAGGACGTGATCGCGATCTTGCTGCCGACCAACGCGTTGGTCAGCGTGGACTTGCCCGTATTGGGTCGACCCACGAAACACACGAAGCCTGACCGGAATTCGTTCTTGCTCATAACTGCTCCTCGCTGAACACTCGCTCAGTCATCGGTGTCTTCTGTCTCTTCGTCTTCGGACCGCGGGATGCGCTGCACGAACACCGTGCTGATGCGTACTCGTCCTCGGCCCGTATTGGTTCCCTCGCCGCGCAGGATCAAACCGTCGTACTCCACTTCGGAACCGGGAAGTGGAACTCGGCCGAGTACGTATCCGATCAGCCCGCCGACGGTTTCGACCTCGTCGAGTTCGAGTTCGAGATCGAACAATTCACCGAGGTCTTCGATGGGAAGCCGAGCGGATACGCGGAACATCCCGTCCCCGAGGTCCTCGATGGGCGGCGTCTCGTCCTCGTCGTACTCGTCGGCGATCTCACCGACGATCTCCTCGATGACGTCCTCGATCGTGACCAGCCCGGCGATTCCGCCGTACTCGTCGACGAGGATCGCCATGTGGTTGCGGTCGCGCTGCATCTCGGCCAGCAAGCTGTCGAGCGGCTTCGAGTCGGGAACGAACACCGCGGGCCGCATGACGTCGCAGACGTTGACGTTCCGGCCGCCGTCGGGCAGGTGGTAGGTCTGCTTGACCAGATCCTTGAGGTAGACGACTCCGAGCACGTCGTCGACGTTCTCCCCGATGACCGGCAAGCGAGAGTGACCACTGCGCACTGCCAACGACGTTGCCTGCCCGGCATTCTTGTCGTTCTCGATCCACACCATGTCGGTGCGGGGCACCATCACCTCGCGTGCCGACGTGTCTCCGAGTTCGAAGACCGACTGGATCATTCGGCGTTCTTCGTCGGCGACGACGCCGCGTTCCTGCGCCATGTCCACGAGTTCACGCAACTCGATTTCCGAAGCGAACGGACCGTTACGGAAGCCCTTACCCGGGGTCAATGCGTTACCCACGAGGATCAGGACGCGACTGATCGGCCCGAGCAGAACACCGATCCAGAGCAGTGGCAACGACGCGGCCATCGCGATGGAGTACGCATGTTGGCGCCCAAGTGTTCTCGGTCCGACACCGATGACCACGTACGAGACGAGAACCATGATCACCGCGGTGACGGTCAGCGCCCAGCCCAGCGAGAGGATGTCGATCAGGCCGCCCACGAGTACGACGGTGGCCGTGATTTCGCACAGAATGCGAAGCAGGACCATCAGATTCACGTATCGCGGACGATCGGTCAGGATGCGTTGCACTCGCGCGGCACCGGCTCGCTCTTCCTTGGCCATCTCGTCGATGCGCGCCGACGAGATGGTGTTGAGCGCCGAGTCGACGGCCGCGAAGACACCACCGACCGGGACAAGAGCAATCGCCAGAACAAAGAGCGCTATGGCGCTACTCACTACAGAACCCCCGGATGACTGTTATCGGTCCACTCCGTCGACGAAACCGGTTTTGCCGAGCAGCTTCTGATCGCGTTCGGCCAGTGCTGCTTCGCGGTCGATACGGCGAAGGTCTTCGTACCACTCTTCGAGGAGGCTGTTCTGCAAGCCGAACATCTCCTTCTCCTCTTCCGGCTCCGCGTGGTCGTAGCCGAGGAGGTGCAACACACCGTGAACGGTCAGCAGTGCCAGTTCGTGAGCCAGTGAATGCCCGGCCTTGTCGGCCTGATCGGCAGCAAAAGACGGACACAACACGATGTCGCCGAGCATCGACGGTCCAGGCTCGGGGGAATCAGGACGTCCACCAGGCTCGAGTTCGTCCATCGGGAACGACATCACGTCGGTCGGGCCCGGCAGGTCCATCCAGCGAACATGCAGATCCGCCATCGTCGCGGAGTCGACGAGAACCATCGACAGCTCGGCCGCCGGATGGACATCCATCCGAGCGATCACGAAACGGGCAACGCTGATCAACTCCGGTTCGGAGATGTCCATGCCCGATTCGTTCGAGACCTCGATGCTCATGTGCGACGCTCTTTCCTGGGAAAAGTAGGGGTTGATGCGTCGATCAGCCTACCGTCGCGGTGAATGAGCATGTGCAGCGCGGCGCTGCGCCCGGTTTCCGACCGCCAACTCGCCGGACCGATCCGATTCGTGACGCTCGTAAGCGTCGACGATGTGGGAGACCAGCCGATGACGTACGACGTCGCTGCTGTCGAGAGTGGCGAAATGAATATCGTCGATCCCGGTGAGGATTTCGGACGCCGCACGCAGACCCGAACGGGCCCCGCCCGGCAGATCGACCTGGGTCACGTCCCCGGTGACCACGATCTTGGAACCGAACCCGAGGCGGGTCAGGAACATTTTCATCTGCTCGGCCGTGGTGTTCTGCGCTTCGTCCAAGATGATGAAGGCGTCGTTGAGCGTCCGTCCACGCATGTAGGCGAGCGGAGCGACCTCGATGACTCCGGCCTGCATCAACTTCGGGATCGCTTCGGGATCCATCATGTCGTGCAATGCGTCGTGCAGCGGGCGCAGGTACGGATCGATCTTCTCGTGCAGCGTGCCGGGCAGAAAGCCCAGTCGCTCGCCGGCCTCGACGGCCGGTCTGGTCAGGATGATCCGAGAGACCTGCTTGGCCTGCAACGCCTGAACGGCCTTGGCCATGGCGAGGTAGGTCTTGCCGGTACCGGCCGGGCCGACTCCGAACACGATGGTGTTCTCGTCGATGGCGTCGACATAGCGTTTCTGGTTGAGGGTCTTGGGCCGAATCGTCTTGCCCCGACGCGAAAGAATGTCGAGGGAGAGCACCTCGGCCGGAGACTCGCCGACCTCGTTGGTGAGCATGCCGATCGTTCGTCGAACGGCGTCCGGTGCGATGGGCTGCCCCCGACCGGCCAGCGACGCCAATTCACTGAACACACGTTCTGCCAGCGCAACGTCTGCAGCCGTCCCCGACAAGGAGATGGTTCCGCCACGTACATGAATGTCGGCACGAAGCTCACGTTCGATCGCGGTGAGATTCTCGTCCGTCGCCCCCAGGATTTGACGCACCGTCTCCGGCGCCAGATCCATACTCGAACGGACGGTGCGCTCTGCGGGCAGAGCGCGCTCGGTGATGGTGGTTACACGGTTCCCGTCGAGTTCACTGTGTTCACTCACGTGGTGAATATGGCCTGCTTTCTGGTCCGATCAGCCCACTCGACTCGTGAGCCTCGATACTTCGAAGTCTAGCGCCAGAGTCGGACACGGCCCACTTGTTAATCGTCGCGGCTCAATCCTCGCGGCGACCGGACGGCAGCGATTCTCGGATCCATTCCGACGCCTCGGCGACGATCTCGGCACTTCTGTCCGGACTGATACCCGCGATGACCAGGCACACGGCGGCAAAGGATTCGCCGGAGTCCGTGATGAGCCCACTGTTGGCCTGATCGAACAAAGTGATCGTGATCGCCTCGGTCATCGCTACCAGAGTCTCGGCCGGCAGGTATGTCGAGAAGGTTCCGTCACGCTGACCGCGCTCGACGACGCTGATACTCACGGCGCGCGCGGGCTCCATCAAATCGAGAATCCGCTGCTCCCCCAACTCTTTGCGAGCAAAGCTGAGCAGCATCCGGAATCGATCGCCGACCGGCCATGACAGCAATGCCAGTACGGCGGTCGCCAGATCCGGGCGCTCGGGCGGCTCACCGGCTTGGCTCAGCGCAGCAACGAGATCGGTCGACGCCTCGTCCACGATGCCGTTGATCAGCGCCTCACGGCTGTCGAAATGCGCGTACACGGTTCGCCTGACCACACCAGCGGCCTTCGCGACGTCGTCCATGCTCGCATCCGGGTCAGCAGCGAACGCCGTGATCGCCGCCTCGATGATGCGATTGCGATTCGCCGCGGCCTGACTACGACGCTGCCGTCCGCCCGATTCGGCAGTTCCCGAAACGACTGTGCCCGAGTGCGTCAACGCGCGTTCCACCTCTTTCGACTGCCCAACTGTGATCTAGGTCAATCATAGTTGCACATCGGTGTGCAAGTTATTAACTTACACATCAGTGTGCAAATAGATCGAGGAGTCTCTTCGATCATCAGGAACGGAGTCGCGTCATGACGACACTCATGAGCAAACCTGTCTCGGAGATGGACCAGCCGTACTCACGACGATGGGCCGCGCTCGGGGTGTTGTGCCTGAGTCTGCTGATCGTCGTGATGGCGAATACCGCGCTGATCGTCGCGGCACCGGACATGACCAGAGACCTCGGCCTCACCAGCACGCAGCTTCAATGGGTCATCGACGGCTACACCGTTCCCTACGCCGCACTGATGCTGCTGTTCGGCGTGATCGGTGACAAGTACAGCCGCCGCGGAGCACTTCTCGCCGGACTCGCAGTGTTCGCCGGCGGCGCCGTCTTCGGCAGTATCGCGGACACCACCAACGCCGTCATCGCGGCACGAATGATCATGGGCGTCGGCGCCGCGATCATCATGCCCGCGACACTTTCGCTTCTGGTCGCCACCTTTCCTAAAGCAGAGCGATCACGCGCCATCGCGGCGTGGGCGGCGACGTCGGGCTTGGCGATCGCACTCGGCCCGCTGTTGGCCGGATGGATTCTCGACAGCCATTCCTGGAGCATCACTTTCCTGATCAACGTCCCGATCGCCGCAGTCGCTGCCGTCGCCGCCGTAATCCTGGTACCGCCGAGCAAGGCGGAGCACCTGGGCCGGATCGACTGGATCGGCGGCGCACTCTCGGTGGTCACCATCGGCTCGCTCGTGTACTCGATCATCAACGGATTCCACTTCGGGTGGACCGGCGGGCCCATCGGCGCCGCCGCACTCGCTGCGATCGGACTCGTCTCGTTCGTCGTCTGGGAACTGCGTCACCCGCAGCCACTGCTCGACGTCCGTAAGCTCGGCCAGCGCATGGTCGGCGGCGCGACGCTCGCCGTACTTCTGCTGTTCCTGGCCGCCTTCGGCGCCATCTACTTCATCTCACAGCAGTTCCAGTTCATCCTCGGCTACGGCGCACTCGAAACCGGTGTTCGTCTGCTGCCCTTGGCAATTGCCGTTTCGATCGGCGCCGTTGTCAGTGGGCGGATCACTCCGCTGATCGGCGTCCGGGCATCCATCGTCGGCGGCATGGTGGTCGCCGCGATCGGCGTTCTGATTCTCACGCAGGTCGACGGCGATTCGGGCTACTGGATGTTCGCAGTCCCACTGATCCTGCTCGGCCTGGGCATCGGTCTCAGCGAACCGCCGGCCACCGACGCCATCATGGACAACTTCTCCGAGGACGATCTCGGTGCTGCGGGTGGCCTCAACGACACCGCCATCGAACTCGGCGGCTCGCTGGGTATCGCGATCCTCGGCTCGATCCTCGCTGCGAGCTACAAGGATTCGATTGCCGGATTCATCGGTGGAATGCAGGTTCCGCAGTTGACGGGCGAACTTGCACAACAGGCCGCGTACGCGATGGAGGTGTCGGGCGAATCCGTCGGCGGCGCTTCGTTGGTCGCCGAAGAGATGGCAGGCAACCCGTTGGCTGCAGCTCAGGCAGGGCCGTTGCTCGACGCCGCAGGCAGTGCCTACGCCGACGCGATTTCGGCGGCCAGTTGGGCGGGCGGTCTTGCACTGTTCGTGGGGGCAGTTGTCGTGGCGTTCATCCTGCCGGGCAAGAAGGCCCCTGTGGAAGTCGACCCCGCGTCAGTCTGACGTGCTCGGAGCCAGCGGGTCTTCGGCGAGAACCAACTCGCGGGAGACCCGCCACGACTCGGACGAGGGTGAGAGAAATGCGTCGTGTCCTTCGCCCTCGATCACACGCAGTGCCACAGGATCACCAGCCGCTTCCGCGGCTTTCGCGTACCGGGAGCTCACCTTGGCCGGCACCTGCAGATCCTCCGCACCCGTGACGCACACAACGGGGACGCCGATCGGCAATCGATGCTGCGGCGACGCACTGCGATACAGATCCGGGTCCGCGTCGAACGGAACGCCGAACAGATCCTCGATGAAGCTGATCCGTCGTCCACGCTCTCCTGCCGACGCCAGATCGAGTGCGGCCGCCTGTGCGATGACCCGTTCAGGCCGGGTGAACGTGTCCTTCTCCCCCGCCAGCCACACTGCAAGATGTCCTCCGGCCGAATGCCCGAGCAAGCGAATCTGATTCAGATCCAATTCGGCCGAGGACTTCCCGGCAACCAGTCCGGGGATTTCGTCGTACGCCGTTTTCACGTCGGCGGACATCTCCGGCCAACCACCGCCCGCCCCGAGACGGCGGTATTCGATGTTCCACACCGCGACGCCGTGCCGCGCGAGTTCGACGGCAAATGCGGTGCCCAGAGTCAATCCGTACTGCCCGCTCCAGAAGCCGCCGTGGATCTGAATGACGACCGGGATCGGGCCGTCGGCGACTCCGTCGGGAACGTAGAGATGCCCGAACTGCTGCTCGTGTCGGCCGTACGGAATCTTGAATCGAGGCACCGAGGAAATCTATCTCAGGCGAGGGCGCTGCCTGCGGCCCAGTCTGCCCACGAGAGGGTCCAGTCGCCGTTCTGCCACACCTCCAGCGGAGCGCCGCCGGTGTTCTTGATCTCGACGACATCTCCCGGCTGCGAGAAATCGAAGAACCATTTGGCGTTGGCCGCACTGAGATTGAGGCAACCGTGCGAGGTGTCGGTGTTTCCCTGCGCCCAGACGGTGCTCTCCAACTCGTGAAGATAGATGCCGTCCGTGCTGATGCGGGTGGCCCAGTTGATGGATTCCTTGTAGCCCAGGCGCGAGTTGATCGGCAGACCGTAGGTCGACGAATCCATGATGACGGGATTGGCCTTGTCCATCACGGTGTACGTGCCGGGCTGGGTCCAGAACGAGAGCGTCGTGCCGCCGATCGTTTCGGTGCCGCCCATTCCCATCGAGGTCGGCATTTCCTTGATCACCTGACCGTTTTCGTAGACGGTCACCATCTTGGTGTTGTCGTCGGCGACAGAGACGTGGGAATCGCCGATCTTGAAGGACACGGTGTCGTCCTGCTGGCCGTACAGTCCGTTGCCGAGCTGCTTGCCGTAGATGTTCGCGTTCACCGAGACTGTCGTGCCTGGTGCGTAGTAGTTCTGTGGTCGCCAGTGAACGTTCTGACCGTCGACCCAGTACCACGATCCCTGTACGGGCGGATTGGTGGTGACCAGCAGAGACTTCTCGGCCGCGGCTTTGTCACCGATCAACTCGTCGAAATGAACGGCGACGACGGTGCCGACACCGTACGTGCCACCGTCCGAAATCGAGGCGCCACCGGTGGTGTTGATGTACGCGCGGGTCTGATTACTCGGCGCGACGGTGGTCAGCGTCGTGTTCTTGGTTGTGGCAACACCATTCGCGTCGACGGCGTCGACGACCAACTTGTAGGTCTTGCCGTACCCGAGTGGCTCGCTCGGCTTCCAGGACGTCTTGTCCGGCGTCGTGATACCGGCGACTTCCTTACCTTCGGGATTGGTCAGCGCGACGGTCGTCAGTGTCCCCTTCGCGACCTGGACCTCGATGGGGTCGAGTGGACTCACCGGGGTTCCGCCGTCCGCCGGCGTGACGGTGACGAGAGCCTCGCTGGTCGGTGTAGTGGTGACGGCACTGCTGGAGGAACCCGGATTGTCTCCCGTGGAGACTGTGCACCCCGCGACGAGCATCATCGCCGCCACGGCACACACCGCTCCAACGATTCGCATATGCGCACGTGACAACATCTGGCCTCCTGAAATCCCCGAACCAACTCACGCCGAAGGCGACCCCCGACGTCCTTACGATAGTGCGCAAATCTGACACTTCGCTGAGCGCCGGATCCGATTCGGCCCGGGATCACAGCACGATCAGTGCAGTGGCCGTGGTCCCCAGCGATCGGTCAGCACTCCGATCGCGCCCAGAGCAACAGCCCCGGCGGTCGACGTGCGCAGGACCGTCGGGCCGAGAAGCACCGGAGTGGCCCCGGCCTCCGACAACGCACTGATCTCCGAATCGTCCAGCCCACCTTCGGGACCGACAACCAGAAATACCTCGTCTGCGCTCGCCAGCGGCAAGCCGGCCAACGGCGTCGTCGCCGATTCGTGAAGCACCGCAACCACAGCGCCGCGGGTAACGGCGTCGCGAACCAACGCGATCACCGCCGGCGTCTTGTGCAGTTCCGCAATCTCCGGAACGAACGCGCGTCTGGACTGCTTTGCCGCAGACACCGCCGCACTTCGCCAGCGAGCGACGCCCTTGGCGAGCTTCGGGCCCTCCCATTTGGCGACACAACGCAGGGACTGCCACGGAATCACGGCGTCGATCCCCGCCTCGGTAGCAAGTTCCACAGCCAACTCGGAGCGCTCGGCCTTGGGAAGTGCCTGAACCAGGGTCACCAACGGCTTGGGCTGCTCGAGAACCTGAACGTCACTGACCAACAGCTCCAGGCGATCCTTGCCGACACTCGTCACCTCGGCGTCGGCTACCCGGCCACGACCGTCGGCCAACACCAATCGCTCGCCGACGCCGATCCGGCGGACAGTGGCCGCGTGGCGACCCTCCTGCCCGTCCAGAACTGCGATTTCACCGACGCCGGGAACCGGGTCGAGAAAGAAGACCGTTGCGGCCACCGTCAGCGGCCGCTGAATGCTTCGCGAAGACGCGAGAACAGTCCACCGCTGTTCTGCGAGGCCGTCGAGACAACCTCGGCCTCGTCACGATCGCGGAGCAGCTTGAATTCCTTGAGCAGCTTGGACTGCTTGTGATCGAGACGGCTCGGGATGACCACCTCGAGGTGAGCGTGCACGTCGCCGCGCACTCCCGACCGCAGTTTCGGCATGCCATGACCGCGAAGAACAGCAACGTGCCCGGGCTGGGTGCCTGGCTCGATGGTGATTTCCTTGGGGCCGTCGATGATGGTGTCGACGGTGACGGTGGTACCGAGTGCAGCGTCGACCATGGGAACGCGGATGGTGCAGTGCAGGTCTTCACCGTCTCGAACGAAGACGTCGTGCTGCTGCTCGACGATCTCGACGTAGAGGTCGCCGGGGTGTCCGCCGCCGGGGCCGACTTCACCCTGCGCAGTCAAACGGATGCGCATGCCACCGGCGACGCCCGCCGGGACCTTCACCGTGATGTCGCGCTTGGCCCGAACTCGGCCGTCGCCGCCACACTTGTGGCAGGGATCCGGGATGGTCTCACCGGCACCGCGGCACGTCGGGCAGGGACGCGAAGTCATGACCTGGCCGAGGAAAGAGCGCTGGATGGACTGAACTTCGCCGGCACCGTTGCAGGTCTCACAGCGGACAGGCTTGGAGTCGCCGTTGGTTCCGGCGCCGGTGCAGCTGTCGCACAGAATGGCCGTCTCGACGGTCACGTGCTTGCTGACTCCCGTCGCACATTCTGCGAGGGTCAGCTTGGTGCGAAGCAACGAGTCGGCTCCGGGCTGAACACGACCGCGCGGGCCACGACCTGCACCGCCACCGCCGCCGAAGAATGCTTCGAAGACGTCGCCGAGGCCACCGCCACCGAATCCGCCGCCGAAGCCACCACCGCCGCCGCCGCCGGACTCGAGTGGGTCTCCGCCGAGATCGACGATGCGACGCTTCTCCGGGTCGGTCAGGACCTCGTAGGCCGTCGAGATCTCCTTGAACTTGGCCTGCGCCGCCTCGTCAGGGTTGACGTCCGGGTGCAGTTCGCGTGCCAGCTTGCGGTAAGCGCGCTTGAGCTCCTGGTCTGTCGCGTTCTTGTCGACGCCGAGCAATCCGTAGTAATCCCGTGCCACGTTGAGTCTCTCGTCCTTCTCTTACTTCTAGGTTTTCCTCAGTCCTCGCGAGGAGGCGTGCCGACGAATGTCGACGTCCGTCATCGCTCGGAGAGAACTTCGCCGATGTATCTGGCAACGGCGGCAACCGATGCAATTGTTCCCGGATAGTCCATCCGAGTGGGTCCGAGCACACCGACACCACCGAAAACGGTACCGGCCGCGCCGTAGCCAGTCGAAATCACGGAGGTTCCGCGCATCTGTTCGACCTGCGTCTCTTCACCGATCTGAACGGTGACCGTGCCGGAATTCTGCGTCGCAGCGAGCAGTTTGAGGACCACTACCTGCTCTTCCAGTGCTTCGAGCACTGCGCGCAGTGAACCGGGGAAGCCGGCCAGACCGGAGAAATCGGCGGCGTTGCGCGTGAGGTTGGAGGTCCCGCCCAGGACGAGGCGATCTTCCGGATGTTCGACCAGGGTCTCGACGAGAACCGTTGCCGACCGGATCACGGCGTCGCGTAGGTCGGCCGGTGACTCGTCGGCCAGTTCCGCGACGGCAATCGACGCGGCGGCCAGGCGCTTGCCTTCCAGGGCACCGCCGAGAAGCGTGCGCAACCGGGAAAGGTCTTCGTCTTCGAGGACGTCACCGAGCTCGACGATTCGCTGATCGACGCGGCCGGAATCGGTGATGAGAACGAGGAGCAGACGCGCGGGCGTCAGCGCGACCACCTCGAGGTGCCGAACCGACGACGCGGACAACGACGGGTACTGGACGACGGCGACCTGACGGGTCAGTTGCGCCAGCAGTCTCACACCGCGACGCAGAACGTCGTCGAGGTCGACCCCCGACTCCAAGAACTCCAGGATCGCTCGACGCTCCGGCCCGGACATGGGCTTGACGTCGGCGATGCGATCGACGAATTCGCGGTATCCCTTGTCGGTGGGGACGCGCCCGGAACTGGTGTGAGGTTGGGCGATGTAGCCCTCGGCCTCGAGGAATGCCATGTCGTTGCGCACCGTGGCGCTCGACACTCCGAGGTTGTGACGCTCGACCAGGGCCTTGGATCCCACCGGGTCCTGGGTGGAGACGTAATCGGCCACGATTGCACGTAAGACCTCGAAACGCCTGTCGTCGGTACTCGACATCGTTGCCACCTCCGTTTCCTGAACAGAACGAACACCGACATTTACACATCGGTTCCCACTGGCAGTCTAATCGCCCGAGCGCCAGAGACGGCTGTTGCCCTTACTGTGGAGTGAGATCGGCGAAAGGTCGATCGCACAACCATGGACAAGGCGGCACATGATCTTCAAAGGCGTGATGGACGGCAAACCGTATCCCGATCACGGACTGTCTCTACGCGACTGGTCGAAGTTCCCTCCACGTCAGGTTCGACTCGACGAGATCGTGACCACCACGAAGGTCCTCGAACTCGATCGCCTGCTGTCGGAGGACTCGACCTTCTACGGCGATCTGTTCCCTCACGCAGTGCAGTGGCGCGGCACTCTCTACCTCGAAGACGGCCTGCACCGAGCGGTACGCTCGGCCCTGCGAAACCGCGTCGTGCTGCACGCGCGTGTCTTCGACTTCGACGCGATGCCCGGTGTCATCGAGGGCGTCCGCTGACGCTCACCCGGCTCAGGCGCCGAGACTCAACCGACGAACGCGAGCAATGCGGGATTCGTCTGCCCCGGCCAGGTTCCGGTGAGCATCGCCGAGCCTGACACTCGGTCTGCGTCGATCACTCTCACCACGGTCAATTCCAGATCTCCCGCGCTGATGATCGTGTCGGTGCCGACTGTCGAGCAGGTCACGGATTCGACTGCCGGTACCGATGCGCCGGCCGTACCGCTGCCTACTACGTGAGCCGTCACCGGGATGTGATCGGCGGTGTCGGCGAAAACCAGATCGACTCCGGCCCCACCGGTCAGAATCGCGGTTGCCACCGCGCTCACGTAGACCGGATCGCAGCACGCGTCGTACACCCACCGCTCGCCGAGTACCGAATGATCCATGGTCGCGATCAACGCATTCTCCGCCCCGTCCCGCGGAGCGCCACGATACGTGAGCGGGACCTGAAGAAATCGTCCGTCGGCCGAGCGCATCAGGTGCGTCTCGATTCCGACCTCACCGTCCGGGTCGTCGAAACGATAGGCGTCGACGCGTTCGAGCGACGAACAGTCGACCGACCCGATCCATGGCTGCTTGGGCACCCACGCTCGGAGCAGGTCGTTCTTGGACGGATTCAACTGCGCACGATGAATGATGGCCACCGCGGTAACGGTACGCGGCAAAGGATGGTGGCGCGTCAGGTCAGGATCGTGCGGATCACCGCATCGGCAAGTAGACGACCACGGTCGGTGAGAACCACGTGATCGTTCTCGATCACGGCCAACCCGTCGACTACCACCTGTTCAGCCGAAAGTCGTTCGGATGCAGACAGTTCCGACAACGGAAGTCCCGTCCGCAACCGTGCGGTCAACATGACGCGCTCCATGTGTTCGTCCTCGGGGGTCAGTTCTTCACTGCCGCCGACGGGAAGTTCACCGAGGGCCAACTGTTCCGCGTACCGCGCCGGGTGCTTGACGTTCCACCACCGCACTCCGCCGACGTGACTGTGCGCGCCCGGACCGGCGCCCCACCAGTCACCGCCGTCCCAGTAGCCGAGGTTGTGACGGCAGCGGGTGTCACCGGAGTCCGAGGTTTCCGCCTTTGCCCAGTTGGAGACCTCGTACCACTGCAAGCCTGCCTCGGACAGGCGTGAATCGATTCGTTCGTATCGCGAGGCCAGCACGTCGTCGTCCGGGGCGGGCAATTCGCCGCGCCGAACTTTTCGAGCCATGGCGGTGCCGTCCTCGACGATCAGCGCATAGGCCGAGACGTGGTCGACGTCGGCCGAGAGAACCGCATCGAGCGAGGCGTCCAGATCTTGGTCGCGCTCCCCCGGCGTTCCGTAGATCAAGTCCAAGTTCACGTGCGAAAAACCAGCTGCCCGAGCCTCTTTCGCGGCCGCAACGGCGCGGCCGGGAGTGTGCGTGCGGTCGAGGATCTTCAGAACGTGCTGGGCGGCCGACTGCATACCGAGGGAAATCCGAGTGAATCCGGCACTGCGGAGAGCACCGAAGAATTCCGGCGACGTCGATTCGGGGTTCGATTCCGTCGTCACTTCGGCGCCGGACGCCAGGCCGAAGCTGCTCCGCACCGCCGACAGCACGTCCGACAACCCGTCGCCGCCGAGCAGCGACGGCGTTCCACCGCCCACGAACACTGTCTCCGCCGCCGGGGCGCCCGTCATCTCGGCCGCGAGATCGAGTTCGCGTCGCAGGCCCTCCAACCACGACTGCGGCGAAGCCGAGGTTCCGAGCTCACCGGCTGTGTAGGTGTTGAAATCGCAGTACCCACACCTGGTGGCACAGAACGGGACGTGGATGTAGATCCCGAACGGCCGTTTCCCGACACCCTCGAGCGATCGCGCGGGCAAGGCGAAGGGTGTCGCCTCGCTCTGTCGAGTGGGAGTCGTGCTGGTGGCATTCACGCCTCCAGTGTCCCAGCATCCGGAACGCACACCTATTCAGCCTGCGATGCAGGTCGGCGCGTGGCCTGAACTCGATATTTCCCCCGTTTTTCGTGGAAATATGCGCCCGAGTCGGAATTATCGAGTTGACGTGGCACAATGGTCCGCATGACCGGACTCGGAGTGCGACTTGTGGCGCGTCGCCATGTCGACTTCAAGCGTGTGTGCAGCTCGTCGTGTCTGCACCTGTGTAGCTGTTGATCTTTCACTGATCTTCCAGCCTTTCCCGCTCATCTCCATCTGCTTCGCCAAAACACTCTCTGCAGAGACATGCCTTTTCAGGGACATGCCTTTTCAGAGACGCAGCTTCTCCAGCTGTTCGTTTTCGTGAGCACACCTGCCGGCCGCGAGCTTTCCGAGACCGAGGACAGCCCCCTCGATTTCCGACACGGACCGGTGCGTCCCGATCAGACACCGCCACAGTTCGTCGAAAGTGCGTGCCGCGTGCCGATCAACCGCCCAGATCCAGGAGTTCATCGATGACGTCGACCACCGACGCCGCCACACCCGCCGATTCGGCAGCACCCGCCGAAGCCCGGCCTGCACGCGCTGCGCGTCCCGCCAAGCGTCGCGCCGAAGGTCAGTGGGCCCTCGGCTACCGCGAGCCGCTCAACGCCAACGAGCAGGCCAAGAAGGACGACAACCCGCTCAACGTTCGGGCCCGCATCGAGAACATCTACTCCAAGCAGGGCTTCGACAGCATCGACAAGGGCGACCTTCGCGGCCGCTTCCGCTGGTGGGGTCTCTACACCCAGCGCGAAGAAGGCTACGACGGCACCTTCACCGGCGACGAGAACATCGACCTGCTCGAGGCCAAATACTTCATGATGCGCGTGCGTTGCGACGCCGGCGCTCTCAACGTCGAGCAGCTGCGCACCATCGCCGGCATCTCGAAGGAATTCGGCCGGAACACCGCCGACCTGTCCGACCGCGAAAACGTCCAGTTCCACTGGATCGAGGTCGAGAACGTCCCGGAGATCTGGAAGCGCCTCGAAGCCGTCGGACTCAAGACCACCGAAGCATGCGGTGACTGCCCCCGCGTCGTCCTCGGTTCTCCCCTGGCCGGCGAATCGCTCGACGAGGTCCTCGATCCCACCCCGGCGATCGACGAGATCGTGCGCCGCTACATCGGCGACCCCAAGTACTCCAACCTGCCGCGCAAGTTCAAGACCGCCATCTCCGGTCAGCAGGACGTCGTTCACGAGATCAACGACATTGCCTTCATCGGCGTGAACCACCCCGAGCACGGCCCGGGCCTCGACCTCTGGGTCGGCGGCGGACTGTCCACCAACCCGATGCTGGCGCAGCGCGTCGGCGCCTGGATTCCGCTCGACGAGGTCCCCGATGTCTGGGAAGGTGTCGTCTCGATCTTCCGTGACTACGGCTACCGTCGTCTGCGCGCGAAGGCAAGGCTCAAGTTTCTCATCAAGGACTGGGGCATCGAGAAGTTCCGCGAGGTTCTCGAGACCGAGTACCTGAAGCGCCCGCTCATCGACGGCCCGGCGCCGGAGAAGCCCAAGCGTCCGATCGATCACGTCGGCATCCAGAAGACCCGCAACGGCCACAACGCAGTCGGTTTCGCTCCGATCGCCGGCCGCGTCTCGGGAGACATCCTGGCTCAGGTCGCCGACGCCGCCGAGAAGGCCGGCAGCGACCGGATCCGCTTCACGCCGTACCAGAAGCTGATCATCCTCGACGTCGCAGACGAGACGCTCGAGCCGCTCATCGCCGATCTCGACGCGCTGGGCCTTCCCGCCCGTCCGTCGCACTGGCGCAAGAACCTGATGGCCTGCTCCGGCATCGAGTTCTGCAAGCTCTCGTTCGCCGAGACCCGCAAGCGTTCGCAGGTGCTCGTGCCCGAACTCGAGCAGCGTCTCGCCGACATCAACAGCCAGCTCGACGTGCCGATCACCATCAACATCAACGGTTGCCCCAACTCCTGCGCTCGCTCGCAGATCGCCGACATCGGCTTCAAGGGCCAGCTCGTCGACGACGGTGAGGGGAATCAAGTCGAGGGTTTCCAGGTTCATCTGGGAGGCAGCCTCGGATTCGACAGCGCCTTCGGACGCAAGCTGCGCCAGCACAAGGTCACCAGCGTCGAGATGGGTGACTACATCGACCGCGTCGTACGTCAGTTCGTGAAGAACCGCAACGAAGGTGAACGGTTCGCCGAATGGGCAGTGCGCGCAGACGAAGGAGATTTGCGATGACAGTGGACATTTCGCGAGCAACTGCCGACGAGCTTCGGTCCATCGCCGAGCGCGGTGCCGTGGAACTCGACGGCGCCAGCGCACAGGAACTGTTGCAGTGGACCGAGGACACGTTCGGTGACTCTTACATTGTTGCGTCGAACATGCAGGATGGGGTGCTGGTTCACCTTGCCGCACAAGTTCATCCGGGCGTCGACGTACTCTTCCTCGACACCGGCTACCACTTCCCCGAGACCATCGGCACGCGTGACGCGGTCGAGCAGGTCTACGGCGTCAACGTCATCAATGCACGCGCGCTGGCAAGCGTCGCCGAGCAGGATGTCGCCGAGGGCAAGGATCTGTTCGCCCGTGATCCCAACCGCTGCTGCGCATTGCGCAAGGTCGCGCCCCTCAAGCAGACACTGTCCGGCTACAGCGCGTGGGTGACCGGCATCCGCCGCGTCGAAGCGCCCACCCGCGCCAACGCTCCCCTGATCTCCTTCGACGAGGCCTTCGGACTCGTGAAGATCAACCCGATCGCTCCGTGGTCGGACGAGGAGATGCAGAACTACATCGACACCAATTCCATCCTCGTCAATCCTCTTGTCGACGAGGGCTATCCGTCCATCGGCTGCGCACCCTGCACCAGCAAGCCAGCCCCCGGCAGCGATCCGCGTAGCGGTCGTTGGGCCGGTGCCTCCAAGACAGAATGCGGGTTGCACGCATCATGACAGTTGACTTGACACTTTCACGTCCTCAGCTCGACGGCACACAGTTCGATACTCTCGACGCCCTCGAGTCCGAAGCGATCCACATCTTCCGAGAGGTGGCCGGCGAGTTCGAACGCCCGGTCATTCTCTTCTCGGGCGGTAAGGACTCCACCGTGCTGCTGCATCTGGCGATCAAGGCCTTCTGGCCTGCGCCGCTGCCGTTCACCCTGCTGCACGTCGATACCGGCCACAACCTGCAGGAAGTTCTCGACTTCCGCGACCACGTCGTGGCGAAGTACAACCTGCGCCTGCACGTGGCGAGCGTCGAGGAGTACATCGCGGACGGTCGCCTCACCGAGCGCCCCGACGGTATTCGCAACCCGCTGCAGACCGTTCCGTTGCTGGACGCGATTTCCGAGAACCGCTTCGACGCCGTCTTCGGTGGTGCTCGCCGCGACGAGGAGCGCGCCCGCGCCAAGGAGCGGATCTTCTCGCTGCGCAACGCTTTCGGCCAGTGGGACCCCAAGAAGCAGCGCCCGGAACTGTGGAACCTCTACAACGGTCGCCACTCCCCCGGCGAGCAGGTGCGCGTCTTCCCGCTCAGCAACTTCACGGAGCTGGACATCTGGCGTTACATCGCTCGCGACAACGTCGAACTCGCCAGCATCTACTACGCCCACCAGCGTCCGGTGTACCAGCGCGACGGCATGTGGATGACCCCCGGAGTCTGGGGTGGTCCGGCTGACGGCGAAGAGCTGCAGACCCTTTCGGTGCGTTACCGCACCGTCGGCGACGGTTCGACCACCGGTGCTGTTCTCTCCGATGCGGCTGACAACGAAGCGATTCTCGCCGAGGTTGCGGCATCACGTTTGACCGAGCGCGGCGCGACCCGTGGCGACGACCGAGTTTCCGAAGCGGCCATGGAAGACCGCAAGCGAGAGGGCTACTTCTGATGAGCGATCTGCTCAGACTGGCAACTGCCGGCAGTGTCGACGACGGAAAGTCCACCCTCGTGGGCCGCCTGTTGTACGACACGAAATCCGTTCTCGCCGACCAGATCGACGCCGTGACCCGGGCGTCGGTGGACCGCGGTCTCGACACCCCTGACCTCTCACTGCTGGTGGACGGTCTGCGCGCCGAGCGTGAGCAGGGCATCACCATCGACGTGGCGTACCGCTACTTCGCGACCCCCAAGCGCACCTTCGTGCTGGCCGATACACCGGGCCACGTGCAGTACACCCGCAACACGGTGTCCGGTGCCTCGACGGCTCAGCTCGTGATCCTGCTGGTCGATGCCCGCAAGGGTGTCATCGCGCAGACTCGTAGGCACGCAGCGGTTCTGGCGTTGCTCGGTGTCCCGAAGCTCGTCCTCGCCGTGAACAAGATCGACCTCGTCGAGAACCCGGAAGAGGTCTTCACCTCGATCTCCGCCGAGTTCAACGAACTCACCAGCTCACTGGGCTGGGCAAGCGAAGACGTCGTCGAGATCCCGGTGTCGGCACTGCACGGTGACAACGTCGCCATCCGCTCCGACAAGACCCCGTACTACACCGGCCCCACGCTGATCGAGCACCTCGAGTCGATTCCGGTCGACGCCGAGCCGCATCGCGTCGGCCTGCGCTTCCCGGTGCAGTACGTGATCCGCCCCCGCACCGCCGAGTTCCTCGACTACCGGGGATACGCCGGTCAGGTCGCTGCCGGTTCCGTCGTACCCGGCGACGAAGTGGTGATCCTGCCCTCGGGTACGCGCACCACCGTTACTCGTATCGACACGGCCGACGGTGAACTGGACGTCGCCCACGCGGGACGCAGTGTCACACTGATCCTGGCCGACGACGTCGACGTATCCCGCGGCGACACCATCGCCTCGCCGTCTGACGCACCCGAGCCGATCGGCGAATTCGACGCCACCGTCTGCTGGCTGGCCGAGAAACCGCTGCGCCCCGGTGCACGCTTGCTGCTCAAGCACGGCACGCGCACGACGCAGGCCATCGTCGGCAGCTTGGTGGAGCGATTCAACGAGCAGGATCTCACCACGGATCAGGGCCCGGAAACGCTCGAGCTCAACGAGATCGGCAAGATCTCGATCCGGGTGGCCGAGCCGATCGTGGCCGACGACTACGCCGTCAATCGCCACACCGGCAGCTTCCTGCTGATCGATCCCGCCGGTGGAAACACTCTCGCCGCAGGCCTCGTCGGCGACGTCATTTCCGCTGTCGAATTGGGCGAGCGCGTCTAAGACGATGGTTCCGCTCATTGCTGTTGCTCACGGCAGCCGTGATCCCCGTTCTGCTCGGGTGATCACGGCTGCCGTAGCGGCTCTTCGTGAAGCCCGGCCAGACCTCGATGTCCGGCTGGCGTTTCTCGATCTCAATGCACCGTCCATCGATCAGGTCCTGGACGGAGTTGCACACGACGGCCATACTCACGCCGTTGTTGTTCCGATGCTGCTGGGCAACGCCTTCCATGCTCGGGTAGATCTGCCGGGGCTCTTGGCCGCTGCCGCGGTACGCCACCCCCAACTGACCGTGTTCCAAGCAGACGTACTGGGTCGCGATGCTCGGCTGATCGAAGCGGTGCGCGAGCGAATTCTCGAAGCAGGTGCACGGCCGGATGATCCGTCGGTCGGTGTCGCTCTCGCGGCAGTCGGCTCGTCCGACGCGCGCGCCAATGCCGCGACCTCAGAATTGGCCTCCACGCTTCTGACCGGAACCAACTGGTCGGGTGTTCGAATCTGTTTCGCCACGTCTGCGGAACCGACAGTTGCCCAGGCGATCTCCGCTCTCGAGCAGGACGGCGCAGAACGCATTGTCGTCGCACCGTGGTTCTTGGCTCCCGGCCTGCTGACCGATCGACTCAGCGCTGCCGCAGCAAAGGCGTGTCCGCGCGCGCGTTTCGCCGACACGATCGGTGGGCACTCTCTACTGATCGAAACGATGATCGACCGTTACCGACAAGTCGCTGATGCACTACCCGACCGTCTGGTCCGCTCCGCCTGATCCGGTTTCACAGGCCGTTATCAGATTGTTACCGTAGTGTTGGATCTGTCCAGCCCGCGAAGGTACCTCCTTCGCCTGCGAAACAGATCTTTGGGTGCAATCCCCTCAGAGCGCCGCGAGAGGGAACACCATCACTCACAATCTTCGCCTCGGCACAGCCGGCATCGCATGGGTCCTGTCGGTGCTTTACCTGCTTGTCGAAATCTTCACGGCCGGAGCCTGGAAGACGCCGTACAGCTTCGCGCGTGACTCCATCAGTTCACTGGGTGTGACGACATGCAGCGTGGATTCGTGTTCGCCGATGCACGACGTCATGAACGCGGCTTTCATGATCCTCGGTGCGCTCACCATCCTCGGTGCGGCCTTGCTACACAAGTACATTCCGGACGGTCGTGCGAAAAAGTGGATTCTCGGTCTTGCCGTCGTCGTTGCACTGAGCACCGCGGCTACCGGACTCTTCCCGGCCAACGACGGGACCTTCGTTCACTGGACCGCAGTACTTCCGGGCTTCGTCGCCCGTCATGCCGTACTCGTACTCATGGCAATTCAGTTCTGGAAGCACAGCAAGTGGATCGCAGTGTGGTCGGGACTGTGCGCAGCAACCGGAATCGTCGGCGCCGTACTGCTTCTCGGACGAACCCTCACCTTCGGCTTGGGTGAACGCCTGACGCTGTACCCACTACCGATGTGGATGGCTGTCACCGGCGTCGCAGCTCTGCTCGCATTGATGCGCCGAACCGTGTTGAAAAACGTGGAACTGACACTGCCTGGTAACGGATTCATCACCGCTCTGTTGTCGTTGCGCCCGCGTCGATCTCGCGCAGCGGTACCTACCGACGTTCTCGCCCCACGGGAGCTGACCAGTTTGTAGCGAACCTGGGGTGAGCAGGGACACACTGGTAGGGAGGCGACGCGAGGAGACTTCCATGACCAGTGCATCTGTTCGACACGGAATCGTGGCCGGTATCGACGGCTCGGCAAGCGCGGTCAACGCCGCGAGGTGGGCAGCATCGGCTGCAAAGAGATTCGACGAACCACTGCGGCTGACCCACGTGCTGCCAGGACAACCCGAGTCCGGTGGCGGTACCAACGTCACCGACGAAGAGATGTTCGACCACCACCTTCGCGTCGAGGGTGCCAAACTTCTCGACGAGGCCGAGGACGCCATCGGCGATGACCACACCGACGTCACCATCGAACGCAGCCTCGTGACCGGCACTCCCGCAACCACACTCGTCGAGCTGTCGAAATCCGCCCGCATCGTTGCGCTGGGTCAGGCGGGTACGAGCGAGATGCAATCGGTGTTTCTCGGGTCCGACACCATTCGGGTGGTCAACCGGGCACACTGTCCCGTGGCTGTCTTCCGCGGCAACGGTGATCACGCGACAGCCGACACCAGGCCCATCGTCGTCGGCGTCGACGGAAGCAAGCTCAGTGAACTAGCCGTGGCACACGCCTTCGAGTTTGCCGCGTTCCTCGGCGCACCGTTGGTTGCGGTCCACACGTGGAACGAGCACGCCTCGCTGGGCGGGTATTCCGAAGCCAGGCGCTTCGTGGACTGGGGGCCGTACGAGCAGCACGAGCACGCTCTGTTGTCCGAGTGCCTCGCCGGGTGGACGGAGAAGTACCCCGACGTCGACGTCACCCGCAGTGTCCAACGCAGCGGACCGATGAAAGCGCTGCTCGAGCATTCGGCGGAGGCGCAACTCGTAGTCGTCGGCAGCCATGGCCGCAGCCCGTTCATGGCGTCGATCGTCGGATCGACCAGTCAGAGCCTGATCCACCACGCCCAGTGCCCGGTCCTCGTCTGCCGCGAGGGCTGAACTCGTTTCGCTGTTTCCCGACCCCCGGTTCTGAGCGAACGGCACGTTCGGCGCCATCAGGAGACCGAAAGTGCCGTTCGCTCAGCTATGGGTGGGGGTAGAACTGGGCAATCAGGGCGAGCGGGTCATACCTGGCCGACGACACTCACCGTGACCGGCTCCTGCACCGGCGTCGACACCGGAGTCTCCGGCAGATCCGGCACCCGGGTTGCCCGGGCGTACACCGTCTCCCCCGCCTCGAGATGCAGCGCTGCACTGTCACCGCGCGTGACCTGAGCCGAGAAGAGCTCACCGGTTGCCTCGTTGCGCAGGTCCACGCGAACCTCGAAGCCGAGGTACACGACGCGCTCGACGGTGGCGCGTGTGACGCCGAGGGACTCGGCCGTTCCGGACTCCTGAGCGAGAGCCATGCTCGGATCGCGGCCGAGGCGGATGTCGTGCGGACGAACCAGCTGCCCGTTGAGCTTCGCGACGGATCCGAGGAAGGACATCACGAAGTCGTTCGACGGGCGGTCGTACAGGTCGGCTGGTTCGCCGATCTGCTCGATCCGACCCTTGTTCAGCACCGCGATACGGTCTGCCACGTCGAGAGCCTCCTCCTGGTCGTGGGTGACCAGAACGGTGGTGACGTGCACCTCGTCGTGCAGACGACGCAACCAGGTGCGCAGGTCGGCACGAACCTTCGCGTCGAGCGCGCCGAAGGGCTCGTCGAGCAGAAGCACCTGCGGGTCGACAGCCAGAGCGCGCGCCAACGCCATGCGCTGACGCTGACCACCGGACAGCTGCGCCGGGTACCGATGCTGAAAGCCGTCGAGGCCGACGATCCCCAGTAGTTCGTTGACCTTCTTCTCGATCTCCGGCTTCGGGCGCTTGCGGATCTTGAGCCCGAACGCCACGTTGTCCCGCACCGTCATGTGCTTGAACGCCGCGTAGTGCTGGAACACGAAACCGATGTCTCGCTTCTGCGGCGAGACGCCGGTGACGTCCTTGCCTGCGATGGTGATGGTTCCCGAATCAAGTTCTTCGAGCCCTGCGATCGAACGCAGCAACGTCGACTTTCCCGAGCCACTGGGCCCGAGCAATGCCGTCAACGAACCCGAGGGAATGTTGACCGTCACGTCGTCGAGCGCCGCGAAATCACCGTAGTTCTTGCGGGCCCCGGTCACTGTGATCATGTGGTGCTCCTCTTACGGTCCAGCAGCGTCATCAGCAACAGGACAATGATTGCGATGCCCATCAGCAGCGTTGCCGCCGAATACGCACCAAAGGTGTTGTGGTCGTCGATGTATCGCGAATGCACCAGCAATGTCAGTGTCTGGGATACCCCGGGGAAGCCGGAAGAGACCATGATGACTGCGCCGAATTCACCGAGCGAACGCGCCACCGTCAACACGATTCCGTATGTCAGGCCCCAGCGGATCGCGGGCAAGGTGATCCGCCAGAACGTCTGCCAGCCCGAGGCACCGAGCGTCGCGGCAGCTTGTTCCTGCTCGTCGCCGATCTCGTGAAGTACGGGTTCGACTTCCCGGACGACGAAGGGCAGCGTCACGAAAATCGTCGCGATCACCATGCCGGGCAAACCGAAGATGACCTTGAACCCCAACGATTCGATGCCGCCGAACCAACCGTTGGCACCCCACAGAAGGATCAACGACACACCGACGACGACGGGCGAGACTGCGAAGGGCAGGTCGACCACCGACTGCAGTACGCCCCGCCCCGGGAAACGCCCACGCACGAGCGCCAGAGCTGTGACCACACCGAACACGACGTTGATCGGGACCACGATCGCCACGATGATCAGCGAAAGATTCAGCGCCGAGATCGCTGCCGGCGTCGTGATCGATTCGAGGAACGGGCCGATTCCGTTTTCGAACGTTCGCGTCAGGATCACGCCGATCGGCACGACCAACAACACGAACAGGTAGACGAGAGCGATGGTCCGCAGACCGATTTTCGATCCTCTGGACACGTTCATCGGGAACTCTCCTCACGTCGCTGTCCCCGCGAAGCGAAGATTCGCAGGACGAACAGCGTCACGAATGCGATGGCCAGCAACGCTACCGAGACGGCAGCGGCGTTGGTAGGCCGATCGATCTCGATCTGCTGCTGAATGAACTGCGACGTCATCTGCGTCACGCGCGGAATGTTGCCGCCGATCAGGACGACCGAACCGTATTCACCGATCGCGCGGGCGAACGCGAGTCCCGCGCCGGAGATGACGGCAGGCGCCAGCGTCGGAAGAACGACCGAGCGGAAGATCGTCCAGTTGGAAGCGCCCAAGGACGCAGCTGCCTCCTCGACTTCGCGGTCGACCTCCATCAGCACCGGCTGCACCGAACGGACGACGAACGGCAAGGTCACGAAAGCCAGAGCCACGATCAGTCCGGGCTGAGTTGCGTTGAGGTGGATGTCGATCGGCGACTGCGGTCCGTAGAGGGACAGCAACACGATCGACGCCACGATCGTCGGCAGAGCGAACGGCAGATCGATCATCGAGTTGACGATGCGCTTGCCCGGGAACTCGTCCCGGACCAGGACCCACGCGATGATCGTGCCCATCACGACGTTGATCAGTGCCACGATGATCGAGACGAACAACGTCACGCGCAGCGACGCCAAAGCAACGGGTGCGGTGACGGCGTCCCAGAATCCGGAGATCCCCTCGTCGAACGCCGTGGCGGTCAACGCGGCGAGCGGCAGCAGAACGATCACGGAGAGCCACAGGGTGGCGACACCGATTCCGAGCGGCCCCACACTCCCCGTGACCCGCGCGAGTTTTCGCCGACGAGCCACGGGGGTGGGGTCGATAGTGTCAGTCACGTCAGTCTTACTTGGTCGCGTTGTCGTAGATCACTGCGATCGAACCGGTGTCCTTGGTGAACAGGGCACTGTCCACGGCCTTCCAGCCACCGAGGTCTGCGATCGTCCACAGCTTGGTCGGCTCGGGGAACTTGTCGGTGAACTTGGCAGCGACGGCGGGATCGACGGGACGGAATCCTGCCTCGGCCCAGAGCGTCTGGCCCTCGGTCGTGTACAGGTAGTCCTTGAACGCGGTCGCCTTGTCGAGGACCTTGCTGTTCGAGATCACGGCAACGGGGTTCTCGATCTTGAAGGTCGTGGGCGGGGTGACGTGCTCGACCGGGTCGCCGTTGCCTTCGATGAACAGTGCCTCGTTCTCGTAGCTGATCAGAACGTCACCGCTGCCCTGCAGGAAGGCTTCCGAAGCCTCGCGTCCCGACTTGGGCTGGATCTTGACATGGTCGTTGACCAGGGCGGTGACGTAGTCGAGGCCCGCTTGCGGGTTCTTGCCACCGTCACTCTTTGCGGCGTAGGGCGCCAAGAGGTTCCACTTGGCCGAGCCGGAACTGAAGGGGTTCGGCGTGACTACCTCGAGGCCGGGCTGGAGCAGGTCGTCCCAGTCCTTGATGCCCTTCGGGTTGCCCGGACGGGTCACGATGGTGACTACCGATCCGAACGGAATTCCGTTGTAGGCGTCCTGGTTCCAGTTCTGATCGACCAGACCGGCATCGACCAGACGGGTGATGTCGGGCTCGACGGAGAAGTTGACGAAGTCGGCCTCGGCGCCGTCCTTCACCTTGCGCGACTGGTCACCCGAGGCGCCGTACGAAGGATTGAAGTTGACGTTCTTGCCCTCGTCGGTGGCCTGGAAGGCTGCGGTGAGCTTGTCGAAGCCGGGCTTCGGCACGGCGTAGGCGAACAGGTTGATCGTGCCGGCGCTACCGTCGCTGGCGGCGCTGTCACCACCCACGGTGTCGCTCGAGCCACCACTGCACGCTGTGAGTACCACGGCCCCCATGGTCGCGATAGCAGTGAGAAGTGTGCGGGAACGGCGTTTCATTGCAGATACCTTCCTGAAAGGACTGACAAACGAGGGTTGAGCAAACGACAAGTCCGAGACCTCTGGGGCTGATTCCATCGGGACGTTCAGACATGGAGAGCCGACGGGCAAAGAGCCCTGAATCGGGGGGCGCGAGTTACACGCGGAGAAGTTCGAGTGGGGTGCGCAGCACCACCGGAGAGGTCGAACTCAGGAAATCAACAACAGGCGACGTCAGCGACGTCGAGCATGCCGACAGCAATCAACGCCAACTGGTGGCGGATTACGGGAGCTGTTGCTTCGGACACGCGGTGGACTTTAGCAGAGCACCGGCGCCCGCTCTAATCGGGAGAACTAACGGGTGAGAAGCCACGCGACGATCACGAGGAGAATCAGGGCGATCAGGGCGAGAGTGACCCGTGAGCGGGGCATCAGCTTTCCTCTACTTCTCGAGAATTCCTACGCAACCAGCCGAAGAGCGGCAGAGCGAGAACGGCGGCCAACGCGCGATCCAGACCGATGGCCACCAGGCGGCACAGCGGAACGACGACGATCAGGACCAACGCGACCTGCGGGATGAACGGGAGCCCCGCCATCCACAGCTCGAAGCTGTCCCACCAATCCGCTATCCGTTCCACGCCAACACCCTATCCTTCGGACGATACGGTCCCGACAGCGTGTGGATTGGACGTGTGTCGATTCTGGCCGGATGATGGCCGAATGAGTGCTGACGACGAAGTGGTGCAGACTATTCCTCCCGCCTCCACGGGTCACCATCGAAGCAACTTTCCCCCGATCGACGACTACGCGTTTCTTTCCGATTGCGAAACCTCGTGCCTGATTGCCCGTAACGGATCTGTCGAGTGGATGTGTGTTCCCCGCCCGGACTCCCCCAGCGTGTTCGGTGCCATCCTCGACCGCAGCGCAGGCCATTTCCGCATCGGCCCGTACGGCCAGAACGTCCCGGCCGCCCGACGCTATCTCCCGGGTGGACTGATCCTCGAGACCACCTGGCAGACCGAGACCGGCTGGCTCGTCGTCCGTGACGCCCTGGTTCTCGGCCCGTGGCACAACGTCGACAAGCGATCGAACACCCACAAGCGCACACCGACGGACTGGGATGCCGAACACACCCTTCTCCGTACGGTCAAATGTGTCAGCGGCACCGTCGAACTCGAGATGAGCTGCGAGCCCGCGTTCGACTATCACCGCGGCACGGCGAATTGGGAGTACACCGGAAAGGTCTACGAAGAGGCGACGGCAACGTGTCGCTCCGCAAAGCCTGGAGACCATCCCACTCTGCGCTTGACCACCGACCTACGACTGGGTCTGGAAGGTCGTGAGGCACGGGCCCGAACACGGCTGGTCGAAGGCGACAACGTCTACGTCGCGCTCTCGTGGTCGGATCTTCCCGCGCCGCAGACGTTCGACGAGGCCGCCGACAAGATGTGGCAGACATCCAAGTCGTGGCGCGAGTGGGTCACGATCGGCAAGTTCCCCGATCACCCGTGGCGCGGATACCTGCAGCGCAGTGCGCTCACACTCAAGGGCCTCACCTACGCACCGACCGGAGCCCTCCTCGCAGCTTCGACGACCTCGCTACCGGAAACACCAGGTGGAGAACGTAACTGGGACTACCGCTACGCGTGGGTTCGCGACTCCACTTTTGCACTGTGGGGCCTCTACACGCTCGGGTTGGACCGTGAGGCCAACGACTTCTTCAACTTCATCTACGACGTGTCGAGTTCGGACAACGGTCAGCCGCACCCCTTGCAGGTGATGTACGGGATCGGCGGCGAGCGCACGCTCGAGGAATCCGAACTCAACCATCTGTCCGGCTACGACGGCGCCCGTCCGGTGCGTATCGGCAACGGGGCGTTCGATCAACAGCAGCACGACATCTGGGGCACCATGCTCGACTCGGTGTACCTCCACATCCGTACCCGCGAGCGTGTCCCCGAAGCACTGTGGCCTCTGCTCAAGAAGCAGGTCGAGGAAGCGATCAAGCACTGGCGCCAACCCGACCGCGGGATCTGGGAGGTGCGCGGTGAACCGCAGCACTTCACGTCGTCGAAGATCATGTGTTGGGTTGCACTCGATCGCGGTGCCAAGCTCGCAGAGATGCAGGGCGAGAAGAGCTTTGCGCAGCAATGGACGGCCATCGCGGACGAGATCAAGGCCGATATCCTTGCGCACGGAGTCGACTCGCGTGGAGTTCTGACGCAGCGCTACGGACACGATTCACTCGACGCGTCGCTCCTGTTGGCACCGCTGCTGCGCTTCCTGCCGGCCGACGACCCGCGTATCCGGGCGACAGTGCTGGCGATCGCCGACGAGCTCACCGAGGAGGGGCTGGTCCTGCGCTATCGCGTCGACACCACCGACGACGGATTGAGCGGCGAGGAGGGCACGTTCACCATCTGTTCCTTCTGGCTCGTCTCCGCCCTCGTCGAGATCGGCGAGCTGGATCGGGCAAAGCATCTCTGCGAGCGCCTGCTCGGGTTCGCGAGCCCGCTCAAGCTGTACGCGGAGGAGATCGACGCCCATACCGGTCGTCATCTGGGTAACTTCCCGCAGGCGTTCACACACCTGGCGCTGATCAACGCCGTGGTCCACGTGATCCGTGCCGAGGAAGCTGCCGAGGCCGGAGCTTTCCAGCCCGCGCACAACGCAACCTAGACCCCTGCTGTGCGCCTTTATTAACCGCCCGCGGTTAATAAAGGCGCACAGCGGGTCTAGCCGGCCACCGCTTCGAGCTGCGGCGTGATCGATTCGAGTGAGTACTTCACCGACAGCGACGACGGAGTGTTCAGCCCGGCAACAGTCGGATAGTCCACGATGGCCAGACCGCCGCTCTTGACTGCGGGGAGGTCAGCGAACCCCGGCAACTTCATCATGTCGTCCAGCGTTCCGCCGTTCGGCAGCAGCACCACTACATCGGCACTCAGCGCGTCGACTCGTTCCGGGCTGAGCATCAGTCGTCCACCGGTGACGCCGGCCTCTTCGACCAGCTTGGGCGGCAACGACATTCCCAGGCGCGTGAACAGTCCCGATGCACCGTCCTTGGGATCGGCGACGATAACCAACTGCGACGTCGGGAAGACGTACTGCGACAAAAGAGCGGTCTTACCCTTCAGCCCGGGAAGTCGCTGCGCGAGCGCGTCGATCTGCCCGTTTGTCGCCTCGACGATCTCGTCGGCTCGCGACTCCTTGTCGAGAACTCGACCGAGAATCTCCACCTGGTCCTGCCACGGATCGACCTGAACCTCGGACAGACCCGCAATTGTCGGAGCGATCTTGCTCAACTGATCAAAATCGTCCTGATCGGCGACGGAGAACCCGCCGAGAATCAGATCGGGATCCAAGGCTGCAATTTCTTCCGCTTTGAGCGGGACACCGACCTGCTGGATCGCAGAGCGATCGAGTTCCTTCGCCGACGCGTCCACGCCGCTTTCCCACGGGAACAGGCCACGCTCGTCGCCCATCGTTCCGGCGGACAGATACCCCACCGGCTGGATTCCCAGCTCGAGCAGAACGTCGAGCCACTGGGTGTCGGCCGCGACAATGCGCGTCGGCGTCCCGGTGATCGTGGTGGCGCCGAACTTGTGATCGATCGTGGTGACCCGACCGTCCGCGATCTCGTCGGCGTCCGAAGACGAACAACCGCTGATACCCACGACCAGTGCTCCCAAGAGCGCCACTGCCGAGAACTTCATCGCACGCACGAAAATACTCCTCCACTAGTTAGTAGAGGCTTACCTTCTCATATGGGACCCGGCCGTGTCCGACCTTGCTTTCAGGCAAAACGAGCGAGCAGACGCTCCGCATCGGCGCCGATGCGTCGAACCACGTCTCCGGCAGGATGGGCTCCGTGCACGAGTCCGACTGCTTCTCCGGCATAGACGACTCCACTGTGCGGGTCCGACGGGTCGTACGCCTGTGCCAGCGTTTCGTCGTCGGCGTCGACTCCGTCCCAGGCTGCGGTGAACTCGTTGGCCACCGCACGACCACCCCACCGCGAGGGCCACGGCTGACTGCGAGCACGGTCGAAAACGGAGGTGTAGACGGTGTCCGCACTTCCGGCTTCGACGACGCGGTCGCGGGCATATCCCGGGCCGACCGTCTCCGGACTGGCGAGCAGCGCCGTTCCGATCATCACGCCTTCACCGCCGGCCGCCAGAACCGCGGCCAAACCGCGGCCGGTCCCGATTCCACCGGCTGCCAGAACCGGAAGTGACGTCGCTTCGAGGATCTCCTGCAGCAGCGGCAAGGTTCCGATCCGGCCGGTGTGGCCGCCTGCCTCACCGCCCTGCGCGATCACCGCGTCGACACCTGCGGCCTCGACGATGCGAAGGTCCTCGAGCGTATTGATCTGGGACACAACGGGAATGCCCGCCTCGTGGATACGTCCGACATACGCGGCGGGATCACCGAACGACAAGGTGATCATGGTCGGCTCGACGGCAATTGCCGCATCGAGCATCAACTCGTTCTCGGGCAGCGACCACGTCATCAGGCCGACGCCGAATTTTCCGGCGGCGGTCCGAGCGACTTCGGCTTCCGCTTCGATCCACTCCGGCGTGTTGTACCGGGCCGCGCCCAGCAGACCCAAACCGCCGGCCGCCGACACGGCTCCGGCGAGCGCGCCACCCGCGCGGCCACCCATGGGTGCCCCGAGAACGGGGATATCGATTCCGAACTCTCGGGACAACCAGGTGGTGACCATGCGCTCCTACTTCTTGGGCTTCTCGCCGACCGATTCCGACGTCAGGGCTGCGACGAATGCTTCCTGAGGCACCTCGACGCGTCCGATGGTCTTCATGCGCTTCTTGCCTTCCTTCTGCTTCTCGAGCAGCTTGCGCTTACGGCTGATGTCGCCGCCGTAGCACTTGGCAAGAACGTCCTTGCGAATCGCGCGAATGTTCTCGCGCGAGATGATCTTGGCGCCGATCGCGGCCTGGATGGGAACCTCGAACTGCTGGCGCGGGATCAGCTCACGCAGCTTCGACGTCATGCGTCCGCCGTAAGCACCGGCGTTGGAGCGGTGCACGATCGACGAGAACGCGTCGACGGCCTCGCCCTGCAGAAGGATGTCGACCTTCACGAGGTCAGCCTGCTGCTCACCGGCCTCCTCGTAATCGAGGCTGGCGTATCCCTTGGTGCGGGACTTGAGGGCGTCGAAGAAGTCGAACATGATCTCGCCCATGGGCAGTTCGTAGCGCAGCTCGACGCGAGTCTCGGAGAGGTAGTCCATACCGCCGAGCTCACCGCGACGGGACTGGCACAGCTCCATGATGGCGCCGACGTACTCGCTCGGCGCGATGACGGTGCACTTGGCGACGGGCTCGTAGACCTCGCGAACCTTGCCTTCCGGCCAGTACGACGGGTTGGTGACGATGACCTCGGCCCCGTCCTCCATCACGACGCGGTAGACGACGTTGGGCGCAGTGGAAATCAGTTCGAGGCCGAACTCGCGCTCGAGGCGGTCGCGGGTGATCTCCATGTGCAGCAGGCCGAGGAAGCCGCAGCGGAAGCCGAAGCCGAGGGCCACCGACGTCTCGGGCTCGTACGCCAGGGCCGCGTCGTTGAGACGGAGCTTGTCGAGAGCGTCACGCAGAACCGGGTAGTCCGAGCCGTCCATCGGGTAGAGGCCGGAGTAGACCATCGGCTTGGGGTCGCGGTAGCCGACCAGCGGTTCGGTCGCGCCGTTGCGGGTTGTGGTGACGGTGTCACCGACGCGCGACTGGCGGACGTCCTTCACACCCGTGATGAGGTAGCCCACCTCGCCGACGCCCAGACCGATACTGGCCTTCGGCTCGGGCGAGATGATGCCGACCTCGAGCAGTTCGTGTGTGGTGCCCGTGGACATCATCGTGATCTTCTCGCGGGGACGGATCCGACCGTCGACCACACGCACGTAGGTGACCACGCCGCGGTACGCGTCGTAGACGGAGTCGAAGATCATCGCGCGAGCGGGACCGTCAGCGTCGCCGACGGGCGCGGGCACCTGCTTGATCACCTCGTCGAGCAGTTCCTTGACGCCCATGCCGGTCTTGCCCGAGACGCGCAGGACATCGCCGGGCTCGCAGCCCGTGATGTGCGCGATCTCTTCGGCATAGCGGTCGGGATCCGCGGCCGGGAGGTCGATCTTGTTGAGGACGGGAATGATCTTGAGATCCTTCTCCATCGCCAGGTAGAGGTTGGCCAGCGTCTGAGCCTCGATGCCCTGAGCGGCGTCGACCAGCAGAATTGCGCCCTCACACGCTTCGAGCGCACGGGAGACCTCGTACGTGAAGTCGACGTGGCCGGGAGTGTCGATGAGGTGGAGGACGAACTCTTCGCCGTCGACGGTCCAGGGCAGACGAACGTTCTGGGCCTTGATGGTGATGCCGCGTTCACGCTCGATGTCCATGCGGTCCAGGTACTGCGCACGCATCGCCCGCTCTTCGACCACACCGGTGAGCTGAAGCATGCGATCTGCCAGCGTCGACTTACCGTGATCGATGTGCGCGATGATGCAGAAGTTCCGGATCTGCGCAGGATCCGTGAACGTCTTGTCGGCGAAGCTGCTGATGGGAGACCCCTTAGTCGGACCGGCACCGGCCCGGATCCGGGCCACTGTCAACCCTCAGGATATCCAAGTCTCGGCGCCGCCGTACCAGGGGTTCCCACGGGCGGGTGATTATGCTCGAACGCTATGGCAAGCATGTGGAAGCAGATCGGCAGAACCCTCGGCGCCCTCGCGGTGGAGAAGGGGCCTGCACTGCTGCGCCAGTTGCAGTCGTCCACATCTCAGTCGTCTGCCTCGAAGCCTGGTCCGTCGGGCCGCCCGATCGCCGCGCGGACGTCTCCGACCGCGCATCGCGCCCGCAAGGTGGAGTACTCCCCCGACCTCGACGGCAAGGCCGATCCCGGCGAGATCGTCTGGACCTGGGTTGCCTACGAAGAGGATCCGACCCAGGGCAAAGACCGTCCGGTGCTGGTCGTCGGCCGCGACGGCGACACGCTGCTCGGTTTGATGTTGTCTTCACAGAGCAAGCGCGAGGGTGAACGTGACTGGCTCGCAATCGGTTCGGGCCCGTGGGACGGCGAAGGCCGGCCAAGCTGGGTTCGGCTCGACCGAGTGCTCGATGTTCCCGAGAGCGGGATACGCCGGGAGGGCGCCGTCATGGATCACAAGAAGTTCGACGCGGTCGCGGCAAAACTTCGGGCCGACTTCAGCTGGAGCTGAAGCCGACCCGAAGGGTGGAAGCAGTCTCGATCAGCTGTCCATTCGGTTGAACCGTCCGAAGAGTGCTCGATAGATGAGTGCACCGAGTGCGCCGCCGATCAGCGGGAACACGATGAACAACCACACCTGACCCAGTGCGCCGTCCTGGAACGGCGCGACAGCGAGGCTTCGAGCGGGGTTGACGGAGGTGTTGTCGATCGGGATCGAGATCAGGTGGATCACGGCCAGGGTGAAGCCGATGGACACTCCGGCAAGCGGTACGTCCGAGATCTGATCGGTCGACGCGAGAACGACGAACACGAGCAGAGCGGTCAGGAGAATCTCGATGATCATGGCGGCACCGATGCCGTAACCGTCGGAAACCACCTGGCCGAGAAGATTCTTCTCGGCCGAAGGACTGTGCGCGCCCCAACCGTTTGCGCCGAGTCCGTCTGCGGCACGGTTGTACGCCGGGAGACTGTTCGCAACCGTGTAGATCACGACGCCGGCGACCAAGCCGCCGATCACTTGCGCGACAACGTAAATCGCCGCATTGACGGCCGAGATGCGCCCGATCACGAATTGGCCGAGAGTCACGGCTGGGTTGACGTGGCAACCGGAAATCGGTCCGATCGCATATACGAGGAACAGCAGGGTCAAGCCGAATGCGAAGGCAACTCCGAGATTGCCGACTTTCGCTCCTGCGAAGACGGCAGTTCCGACTGCGGAGAACACGAGCACAAATGTTCCCACCGCTTCGGCCGCATACTTCTTCACATCCGAGATCGGTTCGATCTCAGTCAATTCCTGTGCAGTTGGAGACATATTCCCACCTTCTTCTCATCGAACGGTAGTAATGCTCACGCGCCTAGATTTGCCGGACTTTACGCAAGCCTGGTGATCTCCACAACAACTTCGAGATCTGTGGAGCGACCGCCGGAAAAGATTCCCTTCAAAGGCGGCACATCCGAATAGTCCCTTCCTATTCCCACCGAGACGTGCTGTTCATTCACAGCTATCGCATTGGTCGGGTCGTATCCCCACCACGCGCCGGTCCACGCCTCGATCCACGCGTGCGATTCCCCGACCACCGTGTCCCCGACTGCCGCATCACGTTTGGGGTGGAGATAGCCGGAAACATAACGACACGGTATGCCCATCGTTCGAAGCAGCACCAAGGTCAGATGCGCATAATCCTGACAGACACCTTTCCTGGCCGACCAGGCCTCGACCGCCGACGTGTGCACTCCGGTCGTACCCGGAACATATGACATTTCGCCGTAAACCCATTGCGACGCAGCGACTACTGCATCTTCAGGTGATTTATCTTTGCGCAATTCTTTGGCAATTGTCGCCAGCTTCCGATCACGCGGAACATATCTCGTGAAACTCAGTTGCTCGTTGAATCGATCTTTAATCGCTTCACCCGACAATTCATCCCAGTCGACGGTTTCCTCGGGTTGAACGAACGGTTCCGTCTCCACCACCGACAGTCCGGTCACTTCCAGCTCCGTGTGCGGTGCGTGCAAGTCGAATGCGGTCACCGCGGTACCCCAGTAATCGGTGTACCGGTAGGACCGCGTTGCCGGTTGCGTTTCGACGCGCGTGAGAATCACCGTCTGCCTGGTGTCACCGCGAGGCGTCAAACGCGCTTCGTTGTACGACGACGTCACCGGGGCGTCGTACGCATATCCCGTGGTGTGCACGACCCTCATTCGCCAGCTCACAGCTCTCCCTCCACCGTCGAATCCGCATACGCGGCGCCGGCATCCGTCCATGCGACCCACGGCGCAGCGTGGAAGTACTGCAATGCAATTGCCTCACCCAGTTCGCGGCAGGTTTCCTGCCAACCGAGCAATCGTCCCTGCAGATCCTCGAGCAACACGCCCTGCGGCAGAAACTCCAGCTCGCTGCGCGCGCGGCCGAGAAGCCGCGGCGCCTCAGCCCGGATTCCGACACGACTGCCCGGCTGGGGGTCTAGTTCCTGCAGGCACTTCTCGGCCTGCCGGATCGAGTGGAACACCGAGCGCGGAAAGAGCCTGTCCAACAAGATGAACTCGACCACCCGATTGGCGTCGAGCGCTCCGCGATACGTACGCAGATATGTGTCGTGCGCACCCGCCGAGCGCAGCACACTGACCCACGCCGGCGAGGACGGGCGGTCACCGGCGCGCGCCAGGAGCATCCGCACGATCATGTCGACACGTTCGATCGACCTGCCAAGCAGAAGGAACCGATAACCGTCGTCGCGGCTGAGCGTGGAATCCGCCAGGCCCGCGAACATCGCTGCGCGTTCCTCCACGTAGCGGAAGAACTCGTGCGGCCCCAGCCTGCGCGACGCGCGTTCACGCTCGGCCAGTCCGTTGTACGTGGTGTTCAGGCACTCCCACATCTCACTCGACGTCACCTCACGCGCTCCGCGCGCGTTCTCCCGCGCACTTGCCAGCGAGTCCACGATCGAACCAACCTGATTGCGGCTGAACGCAACCAGATCGGTGAGCGAGCGTACGTCGAGCTTCTCCTCCGGCGCTTCGATGCCGAGGACACGCAGGAGCAGACGCGACGTGCGGTCCGGGTCGACGGTGGCGTCGTCGAGCAGTTGATGGACGGCGACGTCGAGGATTCGAGCGGTGTCGTCGGCGCGCTCGACGTAGCGGCCGATCCAGTAGAGGGACTCTGCGTTGCGAGCAAGCATCGGTCACCACGCTCCGTTCGCTGATAGTTCTTGGTAGCTGGGCACTTCTGAGGTGTTCACTGCTGTTGCTGCTGTTGTTGTTGAGATGTGCTCAGTTCGGGGCCCTGCACCGGTTCCGCGGATTCCGGGGGCTCGGACACCAGTTCCTCACCGGAGAGCTCAGGATCCTCGTCGGAGGTGCGGCTTGCGAGCACCCACGTGTCCTTGCTTCCGCCGCCCTGGCTCGAGTTGACCACCAGCGAACCTTCCGGAAGCGCCACCCGGGTCAGGCCGCCGGGCAACACCCACACGTCCTCACCGTCGTTGACCGCGAAGGGTCGCAAGTCCACGTGTCGCGGCGAGAGAACGTCGTCGATCTTGGTCGGCACCGTGGACAACTGCACGAGAGGCTGCGCGATCCACCCGCGCGGGTCTGCCTTGATCTTGCGGGTGATCGCAGCCAGTTCCTTGGGGCTCGCGTCGGGCCCGAAGACGATTCCGTAGCCGCCGGACCCTTCCACCGGCTTGATGACGAGTTCGGAGACGCGGTCGAGGACCTGCTCGCACTCCTCGTCCAACCAACAGCGGAATGTGTCGACGTTCTGCAAGAGCGGCTTCTCGCCGAGGTAGTAGTCGATGATCTGCGGAACGTAGGTATAGACGAGTTTGTCGTCACCGACTCCGTTGCCGACGGCACTCGAGATCACCACGTTGCCCGCTCGGGCCGCATTCAGCAGGCCGGCGACGCCGAGAATCGAATCCGGACGGAAGTGCATCGGGTCGAGATACTCGTCGTCGATGCGGCGATAGATGACGTCTACCTGGCGCTCGCCCTCCGTCGTGCGCATGTAGACCATGTTGTCGCGGCAGAACAGGTCGCGACCTTCGACGAGTTCCACGCCCATCTGACGAGCGAGCAACGAGTGCTCGAAGTAGGCGGAGTTGGCGATACCCGGTGTGAGAACAACCACTGTCGGGTCCGCTTCGTTGAGTGCAGCACCCGCACGCAGCGCCCTGAGCAAGTGTGTTGCGTAATCACCGACCGCCCTCACCTTGTGGGACATGAACAGATCCGGGAACACCCGAGTCATCGTGCGACGGTTCTCCATCACGTAGGAGACGCCGGACGGAGATCGCAGGTTGTCCTCGAGAACTCGGAACTCTCCGGCCTCGTCTCGGACCAGGTCGATACCCGCGACGTGGATACGCACACCGTTGGGCGGAACGATGCCCGCCGCTTCACGATGGAAGTGCTCACACGAGGTGACCAGGCGGCGAGGCAGGACGTGATCGCGCAGGATTCGCTGCTCGCCGTAGATGTCCGCAAGGAACAGCTCGAGTGCCTTCACACGCTGCTTGATGCCCTTTTCCAGGCGCGACCACTCCTGCGCGGCAATGACGCGTGGCACCAGATCCAACGGAAAGGGTCGTTCCTGCCCGGACAGCGAGAACGTCACGCCCTGATCGATGAATGCGCGTCCGAGCGCGTCTGCGCGCGCGGCGAGGTCGGCGCTGCTCGTCGGCGCCAGGGCTTTGTACACGCCCTTGTACGGAGCACGCACCGAGCCGTCGGGCTCGAACATCTCGTCGAAAGCCAACTCGTAGCGACCGATGTCTGAATATCCGTCGAACACTGCAGCAGGACGCGCTCGGGTGGTGGTCGAACCTGTTTTACTCGAACTTTTCGAAGGCGGCGGCGTCATAGGGCAACATGCTGCTACAAGTGGGGCTATTCGGCAGCGCGGCGAGAAATCGGGCGCTCGGTGTACTCTTCTCGACAGACGCAACGTGCGACGGTTTGGGTTCTTGGGCCCTCGGCTGGTAATCTTGCCAGTCGGTGCATCAGTGCGCCCACAGCTTTCTCGACCGTAACCAGCTAAAGACGACAAGGATTTTACGCGTGGCCAACATCAAGTCCCAGGTGAAGCGAATCCGTACCAACGAGGCGGCCCGACTCCGTAACCAGTCGGTGAAGTCCTCGCTGCGTACCGCGATCCGTTCATTCCGCGAGGCTGCGGCAGCCGGTGACAAGGACAAGGCCAACGAGCTCCTCGTCTCCACCAGCCGCAAGCTCGACAAGGCAGCCAGCAAGGGCGTCATTCACGCCAACCAGGCTGCCAACAAGAAGTCTGCACTCTCGCAGGCTGCCAACAAGCTCTGACGTTTCCACTGTGACGGTTCGCCGTCATATTGGTTCGTCTCGATAGCCGCCAGGTCGAAAGACCAGGCGGCTATTTTGCGTGTCCGATCGGACCGACGCCGAACGCCCCGGCCACCGGGACATCGAGCCCTCAGTTCTTCCGCAACGCGCACACTTTCCGCACTGCCATCTCCAGGGCGAAGGACGAGTCGACTGCGGCACCCTTGACGTCGGCGTTGAGAGCGGCGACGATCTGCATCGCAGCGCCGATCGACGTGGGATCCCAGCCGCCGACTTCCTTGATAGCCTTCTTGACCTTCCACGGCGGCATCCCGAGATCCGACGCCAACCGGAACGGGTCACCGCCCCGTGCAAACGGGCCAACCTTCGCGATGGTGTGAACTGCATCAGCGAGGGCATCCGCGAGGAGAACGTGCGCCGTTCCGATCTGATCAGCCCACCGCAGGGCCTCGAGCGCACCCCGGGTATCGCCGACGATGACCTTGTCGGCCACATCGAATCCGGAAACCTCGGCCTTGCCCGAGTAGTACTTGTGGACCGCATCGACGTCGATCTTGCCGCCGGTATCTGCCGCCAATTGTGAGCAGGCCGACGCAAGTTCGCGGAGGTTGGAGCCGACGCTTTCGATCATCGCGGCGATCGCATCGGGCGCAACCCTGACGTCTGCGGTCCGAAACTCACCGCGGACGAAGTCGACAAGCTGACTCTTGTTCAGTTTTCCGCAGGCATGAACCGTCGCGCCGAGCTTCTCCAGCGCCGGCGCCAACGCCTTCGCACGGCCACCACCCGAGTGCACGACGATCAGAACGACGCCTTCCGCAGGCTCGCGTGCCGCTTCGAGGACAAGAGCTACGGCATCTTTGCCTGCCTCCGCCGCCGATTCCAGGACGATCACACGGTCTTCGGCAAAAAGAGAAGGGCTGAGCAGCTCAGCCAACTCCGGCGCATTGGTGTCTCCGGCACGCATCTTGGTGACCGGGAGATCGGAAATACCCTGGCCGCGGTCACCGCGGACAGCTCTGATGAGCTGCGATACCGTGCGGTCGATCAGGAACTCGTCGTCCCCGAGAACAAGATGCAGCGGATCGACTCCAGACGGATTACTCACCCGAAGATGGTCCCACGAGGAACCGACACGATCGACACAGACCCGCCGCCCCCGCCGTACACGGCGACGGTGCCGTCGACGTCGGTCCGAACCACCGCCCCGCCCAACGAATCCAGTTCGTCGAGAACCTCGGCGTTCGGGTGCCCGAAACCGTTGCCGGCGCCGACGCTGATCATCGTCAACCTCGGACGCACCGCTTCCAGAAATGCCGACGACGTGGTCCGGGAACCGTGATGGGGCAGCTTCAACACATCGGCCTTCACGTCCGTTCCCGATCGGAGAATGGCCTCCTCCCCCGCAACTTCGGCGTCTCCCGTCAACAGAATTCGACCCGCGTCCGTGTGTGCCATCACCACCAGCGACTGATCGTTGGCGGCGTCCGCGCCGTCCCTCGCATCGCGGGGAGCCGGAACCAACGGACCGAGAACCTCCACTTTCACCGATCCCAACGTCAACTCGGTACCTGCACGCAACGAGACAACCGGAACGGCCTGCGATTCGGCGGCATCCTTCACTGCCCGAAAACCTGACTCCGGCAACAACATCGACCCGACTCCGACCGCAGCGACCGAACGCCCAGCCAGGACCGCTTCCAATCCTCCGATGTGATCGGCATGAAAATGACTGATCATCAGCAAAGCGATGTCGTTGACGTCCACCATGTTCAGGCAACGATCCATCGACGTGGGATCAGGACCGACATCGATCACGATCACCCTGCCGTCTCCGGTCGAGAGCACAAGACCGTCCCCTTGGCCTACGTCGCACATCACCAGTACCCACCCCGGCGCAATGCGGCTGTCGCCGAACACGTGTTGAAAGATCAGGGCTAGAACGACTCCCAACGCGAGGACGCCGACCACCCACCTCGAAATCCGATTCCACAGCGTCATGGCCGCGGCCAGTAAGACGCCCACGACGACCAGAGCGCCGATGAGCCCCGACGGCACCACCACCGACGCTCCGGGAAGAGCCGCCGCCCGCTCGGACACGTACAACAGCCACCCCATCGGCGGCCGGACCAGTGGCGCGACGAACACCGCGATCGGTGGACAGATCAGCGCGCACAGTGCAATCACCGCACCGAATACCGTGATAAGTCCGATCACGGGCGCCACCGCCATGTTCGCTGCAATCGTGACCACGCTGAAGGTTCCCGCCATGGCGCCCACCAGTGGAGCAGTCACGACAAACGCAGCACTCGAGACAGCTGTCATCTCCGAAAACCAACGGGGCCAACCCCGTCGGCGAAGCACGTCCACCCACACCGGAGCGATGATCACCAGCGCGCCCGTGGCAGTAGTCGACAACGCAAACCCCCAGTCGACGGCAAGCTCGGGCATGACGACAACCAGAACGATGACGGCTGCGGCAAGAGCAGGCAGCGCCTGTTTACGTCGACCGGTGACCAGACTGAGCAGGCCGATCAGGCCCATCACCGAGGCACGCAGCACACTCGGCGACGGCCTCGCGACGACAACAAACGCAACGAGGGCCACCAGCGCGAAAGCGGCGCCGACCCGCGGGCTCAGTGCCGCCGCTCTGACCAACAGCAGAACGGCCCCCAGCAGAATGCTGATGTTGGCGCCGGAGACCGCAGTGAGGTGGGAAAGCCCGGCAACGGTGAAGTTGTCCTTCACCACCGGCGACAGCGACGACGTGTCTCCGACGACCAGGCCAGGCAGCAGACCTGCCTGATCCGGCGGGAGCGCAGCCGAGCACGCAGCGGCGAAACGAATGCGCACCACACTCGCCCATCGCTGGTACCAGGGCGCTTCTCCCACCGCGACGGGAGGCCCTTCGGACGTGATGACGGCGAGGGTGGAATCGCTACGCCATGGCTGACTCGCCCGGCCGCGAACCGTGAGGCTCTGCCCTGGAACAACGTCGAGCCACGACGAACTGGGCGCCCGGATCGTGACCAATCCGCCTCCGGAGTACCTGTGATTCCGGGCAGTCACCGAATTGACGGTTGCCCTGAAGAAGACCTGACCTTGCCCCACTGCGCCGGAGACCACGTGCGGATCCTCAGTTGGTTCCACGTCGACACTCACCCAGGCTCCTTCGAGGGCAGCTCGGGCCAGTGGGTGACTCTCCCCCTCGAACGCCCGCCATCCGCTGACGACACCGCACCCGGCACCGAACAGTAGTGCCACCAACATGATTCGCACCCACCCCGTAGATGTCCGGCGCACGACCACGACAGCCAGGATTGCCGCTGGAACCGCGCACGCCACCGCCAGTACCCACGCGGCGACCGCGCCGAACAGGATCCCCACCGCGCTACTTCCCCACGCGGCGACGGCCGACAGAAGCAGTCGAGCGTCGAGAACGGGCCGGACCTCCGATTCGTTCACACCGACACCAGCACTCGCAGCTTCGCCAACCTTGCCGGGCCGATCCCGTCGACTTCCCCCAATTGTTCTACGTCCGTGAATTTCCCGTTGGACGTACGCCAGGAAATGATCGCCGCCGCTGTTACCGGCCCTACGCCGGGAAGCCCGTCCAGTTCGGCTTCGGTGGCGGTGTTGAGGTTCACCAGCCCAGCCCCGCCGGATTCCCCCGCAGCGGCGGGGCTGGTCCCTCCCGCAGTGGTACTCGAACTCGCTGAAACACCACCGGACTGATCGGCCGCACCCACCACGATCTGATCACCATCGGCAAGCTTCTGAGCCAGGTTCAGGCCTACCGTCTCCGCTCCGTCGAGCACTCCACCTGCCGCAGCGAGCGCGTCCGCGATGCGCGAGCCCGAATGCAGGTTGACAAGCCCAGGCGTGCGCACGAGTCCGACGACACTGACCACCAGAGCCTCGGGCGGCTGCTCCGCTACGACGGCGGTCGGTACGGGACCCGCTGATTCACCATCGCCGGCAGTGACACTCTGCTCCGTGACATTCTGGGCCGTCACATTCTGGGCCGTCACATTCTGGGGCGAGGGCAACGGTGGGACCGCCTGCAAACTCGGAGAGTCCCACCACACGGTGAACAAGCCGATAGCCGTGGCCAGTGCTGCGACGATCGCCAACACCCAAGTCGCCGATCGGCTCGGGCGCCAACGCGTTCCGCGCCAGCGCTCGGGCAGGCGATCGAACCTGGACGAGTCCGGTGGAACTTCGTATTCGTCCTCGTCGAAGTCCTGGAGCCACTCGGGGGACCTCCCGAAAGACACTGAATCCTCGAAGTCGTCGACGGCCTGTCGCTGGCTGTAGTTTCCGTCCATCGCCGCGAGGCGATCACGCGCCCGCTCGCGCTCCTCGCTGATCCTCATGACTGGACGCTAACGAGGGACCATGCCACCGAAGACGATGAATTTCGACCTGTGGAGAACTCGGGGATTGTGGAGAACCGATCAGGTGTTCGCGTCGATCTCCGGCAACGGGCACACCACAACACCGATCGCGCCGACACCGACGTGCGCTCCGATAACCGCACTGAAGTCGGTAACCACGGATTCCGCTACATCGGGAATGCGCTCGGCCAACTGTTCCGCTATCCCGTCGGCACGCTCTCGCGCTCGCATGTGATGTACGGCTATCGCCACGCGGCCGAGACCGGCGCGCTCGACTGCCGAATCAACCAAGCGCGCAAGCGCTTTGGTGGTGGTACGTGTTTTCTCGCCGAGCACCAGTTTGCCGTCCACCAGATGCAGGATCGGCTTCATCGCCAATGCAGTACCCAGCAACGCAGCGGCGGTTCCGATTCGTCCGCCCCGACGCAATTGATCAAGTTTGTCGACGACGATGTAGCAGCGCCCACGGCTGGCGACGTCGACCGCCCGGCCGTATGCCTCTTCGAGTGACGCACCCTTCTCGGCGAGGCGCGCAGCTTCGAGAGCGGGATAGCCCAAACCCATTCCGGCCGACTGCGAATCGACGATCCGGACGGCGCCACCGAACTCCTGGGCTGCCACTCGTCCGGCTTCCCACGTTCCCGAGAGTTGACGTGAAATGTGAACAGCGAGAACGCCGTCACCATCGCTCATGTCCAGGGCGCGTGCATACGCTTCGGACAACTCGGCGGGCGACGCTCCGGCCGTTGTCACTCCCGACAGGTCGCTCGGCATTGCGTCGACGCCCTCTCGCAAGTCGCAACCGTCACGGAGTACATGGAGCGGAACCACCTGAATGCCACATGCGTCGGCCGACTCCTGCGGGATGCAGGCGGAGGAATCCGTGACGACGACGACCGGCATTCTGCTACCCGACTTCGCTCGGCGGTGATACCAGTTCCGGCGAAACCAGTTCCGGCGAAACCGTTTTCTGCGACTCGACCCCGCGAATCGCAGCGATCATCGCGCGGGCTACACCGACGTGACCGTCCCAACCCCAGTGAATTCCGTCGGGATTACCGTTCTCGGAAAAGACGTTGTCTCGCACTGCATCCGCGAGATCGACTACGGGAACGTCTTTCTCCGTAGCCCACTCGGTGATCGCGGACACCGCGGCCGGTCGTCCGGCATGCACGCTGGCGTAGGCATCACTGCGGTGCACCGACGGCAGGGTCGCGATCATCGGCAGTTCGGGCCGCATGTACTCCAACGCATTTCGCGAGCTTTCCAGATACTCGACGCTCAGCTTGGGCGGAAGCGCGACCGGGCGGCCCAGTGGTGCAAGCCGTGGCTGCAGCCACTGATAACCCTCTCGCACCACGCGTCGAAGCGCGGGTGGCCGAACGTAGCGAATGGTCTCGCGGAGCGCGGTAGGCAGCGGAGACGGTAGCGAGTCCATACCGCCGACCGCGAACACGACGGCGCCTGCCCGCGGCACCGCCGCCCACACACGAGGATCCTGAGTCAGTGCCCACCACGCGTCGCGGCACGTCCAGCCGATACGGGCGACCAGCTCGACGTCCCAGCCGAGTTCGTCGGCCACGATGTTGGGCCAGATCCGTGGGTGGTCTGCCGCAAGGCCGCCTTTGGGGCCGAAATACGACAGCGAATCCGCGAGTACGAGGAGGACGGGGCGCTGCCCGTCGGCACTTTCAGAGGACGTCATTTGCGACACTCGCAGAAGCATTCCATACGTCGAGTCGCCACTCGATCGACTTGACGTCACCATGTCCGCTGAGTTGCACCCAACTGGTGTTTCCCAATCCGCCGAGGACGGCCCAGCGATCGATGGGCAGGTCGAGCAATGCCGCTGTCAGTGCCGCGATCAAGCCTCCGTGCGCCACCAGAACCACGGGCCGCTCGGCCCAGTCCGGGTGCGTCTCGAGCAATTCGTGAACGACAGGAAGACTGCGATGTGCAACGTCGATTCGGCTTTCGCCACCGGGCGGCGCCAACGTGGCATCCGCCCGCCAGGCAGATCGCACACCGGGAGTGCGCTCGTCGACGTCGTGATGAGTCAGACCTTGCCATTCACCCAGGTGTGTCTCACGCAGACGCGTGTCGGTGAGGACCGGAAGTCCGGCGGCGTCACCGACAGCGACGGCCGTGAAATAAGCGCGACGCAGATCCGAGGACACGATCGTCAACGGTCTGCGATCGGCGATCACCGGACCTGCACTCTTGGCCTGCGTGCGTCCCAACTCCGACAGATCGGTGTCGAGTTGCCCCTGCATCCGAGAGTCGGCGTTGTATTCGGTCTGTCCGTGACGCAGCAGGATGAGCCGGCGGACAGGGTTCGACGCCGCACTGGGCGCCGACGAAGTCACAGCGAGGGATCCTGCGCGTCCGGCTCGGAAACCGTGTCGGTCTCGAACACCGTGTTGGCGTCGGCGGGGCCGGGACGGTTCTGTCCGAGGCCTTCGACCTCGACCGTCGGGCAGTCCTTCCACAGTCGATCGAGAGCGTAGAAGTTGCGCTCCTCGTCGTGCTGGACGTGGACGACGATGTCGGCGTAGTCGAGCAGTGCCCAGCGTCCCTCGCGGGTGCCTTCGCGGCGGACAGGCTTGTGTCCCGCTTCGCGGAGGCGGTCTTCGATGTTCTCGACAATCGAGTTGACCTGACGCTCGTTGGTCGCAGATGCGATCACGAAGCAGTCCGTGATGACCAACTGTTCGGACACATCGAGCACCACCACTTCGGTGGCCAGCTTCTCGTCGGCTGCCAAGGCCGCGATGCGTGCCATGTCGATGGCTTCGGTGTTTGCGCTCACTCGATGTTCTCCAGTTTCGTCTTCAGAAAGTACTTGTTGTTCTCGGCTAGCTCGAGTCGGTTGCGCCCGGGACGGCTTCCGACTTCCCCGGTGCAGGCTCCGACATCGTTGTAGCTCCGTCGCGGCGCTCCGCGTCGACAGGTCGATACAGGTTCCGCTTCGAGATGTACTGCACCACTCCGTCCGGCACCAGGTACCAGACGGGGCGGTCTTCACTTGCCCGACGACGACATTCGGTCGACGAAATGGCAAGTGCCGGAATCTCTATCAACGTGACCGCGTCGGCGGGCATGGTGTCGAGGTGACCGGCCAGGTGTTCTGCATTGAGATCGAAACCCGGTCGCGATACCCCGACGAACTTCGCCAATGCGAACAACTCTTCCCAATCTTGCCAGGAAAGGATGCTGGCCAGCGCATCGGCACCGGTGATGAAGAAGAGTTCGGCGTCAGGATGGTAGGCCCGGAGGTCTCGCAGGGTGTCCACGGTGTACGTGACTTTTTCACGGTCGACGTCGACCCGAGAGACGGAAAACCGCGGGTTGGAGGCGGTGGCGATGACCGTCATGAGGTATCGGTCCTCGGCGGGGCTGACGCCTCTCCCCTGCTTCTGCCAGGGCCGTCCGGTGGGGACGAAGATCACTTCGTCGAGTCCGAACCGGTCGGCGACCTCACTGGCCGCAACGAGGTGGCCATGGTGAATGGGGTCGAAGGTGCCACCCATCACTCCGAGGCGTCGAGCACGTTCCACCGATAGTCCCTTCTGCACGAGTGTCGAGCTTACGGGTCAGACCGGCAGCAGTCTGGACACGACGTCGGCGAGCTGCTGGGCCGAGCGGCACTCGTGCATGCTGATGACCTCGTTGTAGACCTTCGCCGCGGAGTCACCCGTTCCCCATTGCCCCTTCGGCTCGGGGTTGAGCCAGTGCGCGTGCTTGGCTACCGCAACCATCTGCGACAGCGACTGAAGGTTGGGATCGCGGTAGTTGTTGCGACCGTCGCCGAGTACCAGCAGCGACGTACGGCTGGTGATGGACTGCGCGAACTTCTCCTGGAACACCCCGAATGCGTGTCCGTAGTCGGAGTGGCCGTCGTAGGTGATCAGTTCGGCCTCACGCACCATGCGTGACATCGCGGATCCGAGGTCGGCGTTCGAGTCGAAGAACCGCGTGACCTCGTCGGTCGTATCGATGAACGCGAATACCCGCACTCGCGAGAACTGCTCACGCAACGCATTGACGAGCAGCAGGGTGAAGTGGCTGAACCCCGCTACCGAACCCGACACGTCACACATCACCACAAGTTCCGGCCGCGCTCGCTTCGGCTTGCGCTGCACCAGATCGATCGGCACTCCGCCCGTCGACATGGACTTGCGCAGCGTGCGACGCAGGTCGATCGAACCCGCGCGGGAGCGGCTACGACGCACGGCGAGTCGACTGGCCAGCAGACGAGCCAGGGGTGCGACGTTCTTCTTCAGCGTGGTGAGTTCTGCGTCGGAGGCCCGCAGGAAGTCGACTTCCTCGGCGAGTTTCGGAACGCCGTACGTGGCGACGCGTTCCTTACCCAGATTCTCGGCTGTGCGTCGACGCGTTTCCTTCTCGACCATCTTGCGGAAGTCCGCGATGCGCTGCGCTGCCGTGCGCTTGGCGACCTCGGACTGATAGTCGGAATTGTCCTTGCCCTCGGACCCGGCGCCCTCCTGGTTGCCGAGCAGGCCCTGCAGGATCTTGTTGAGCAACGTCTCCGGGGCGACGTCGCGCAGCGCCTGATAGGCGGAGAACGACGGGCCGTTACTCGACTGGTACTGCCCGAGTTCCTCGACCATGGCGGCGGTCAGGAGTTCGGTCATCTCCATCGCCTCGTCGCTGCCGTCCGTCAACAGTTCCGCGATCAACTCACGCAATGCCTGCAGGTCGATCGAGCCATCGGGCTTGCGCGGCAGTGTGACGTCGACATCGCCGACCGCACGGTCACCGATCGCCTTGGGAAACCACAGGTCGAAGACGGCGTCGAACGTCGCCCGGTGGGTAGGTCGACGCAGGAGCGAGCACGCCAGCCCTTCACGAAGAGCCTCACGATCGAGCAGGTCGAGAACGGACATGACCTGACCGGCGTCGACGGTCTCGGACGGGCCGACCATGATTCCGCGGCGTCGCAGAGCCTCGACAAAATCGACGAGGTGACCGGGAATCCCGTGCGGCGCTGCCAGGCCGCCAGGCGAGAGCGGCGACGTCGATCCTGCGGGAGCCATGACAGACCTCAGTTCAGCCGAAGTTCAGCGGCGGCACGCACCTGATCGGACTGGTGCTTGAGGATGACACCGAGCGTGGCGCGAACGGCGTCGTCGTCGAGAGTGTCCATACCCAGAGCAAGAAGGGTGCGTCCCCAGTCGATGGTCTCGGACACCGACGGGACCTTCTTGAGCTGCATTCCGCGAAGAACACGAATGGTGTTCACCAGCTGCTCGGCAATCGCTTCAGGAAGCTCCGGCACCCGGCTTGCGAGAATGCGACGCTCGAGGTCCGCGTCCGGGAAATCGAGATGCAGGAAGAGGCAACGACGCTTCAGAGCCTCCGAGAGTTCGCGAGTGGCATTCGACGTCAACACCGTGAACGGCTTGCGGGTGGCGGTGATCGTTCCGAGCTCGGGGATCGTGACCGCGAAGTCGCTGAGCACTTCGAGGAGCAGACCTTCGATCTCGACGTCGGCCTTGTCCGTCTCGTCGATCAACAACACCGTCGGGTCCTCGCGGCGAATGGCCTTGAGCAGTGGACGTGCGAGCAGGAACTCCTCCGAGAACACATCCGCCTTCGTCGAGTCCCAGCTGTGGTCGACTGCGACATCACCCCTCGCTCCGCTCGCCCCTCCGGACTGAATCCGAAGAATCTGCTTCGCGTGATTCCACTCGTACAGCGCACGAGCCTCGTCGACGCCCTCGTAGCACTGCAGGCGCACCAACTCGGCGCCTGTCGTCTGGGCTACCGCGCGCGCCAACTCGGTCTTACCGACACCGGCCGGTCCCTCGATGAGCAGGGGCTTGCCCAGTCGGTCGGCAAGGAACACTGCCGTTGCAGTGCCCTTGTCGGACAGGTAACCCGTCTCGGCCAAACGCTCGATCACGTCGTCGACGCTCGAGAAGAACGGTGTTGTATCGGGAAGAGCTCGGTCCACGGTTAACTCCTAAAAAGGGTGGGGCAAGTCTGGTGAACTTTTCAGGCGGGTCGGGTGTGCCCGTCGCCCCAGACGATCCACTTGGTGGACGTCAGTTCCGGCAACCCCATCGGGCCACGCGCATGCAGTTTCTGGGTGGAGATGCCGATCTCGGCGCCGAACCCGAATTGCTCACCGTCGGTGAAGGCAGTCGATGCGTTGACCATGACGGCGGCGGCATCGACGCGAGCGGTGAACTCGCGGGCAGCCGAAAGATCGGACGTCACGATGGCTTCGGTGTGACCGGTTCCGTACTGGTCGATGTGCTCGACGGCAGCGTCCAAGTCCTTGACGACCTTGAGGGCGACATCGAGTGTGAGGTACTCCTTTGACCAGTCGTCCTCGGTCGCGGGAACCAGTCCCGGCAGATCGCCGTGCACGACGACGTCGTGCATTTGAAGTGCTTGCAGCAACTTCGGCACGGCCGTCTCGGCAATAGCGGCGTCGACCAGCACCGTCTCCGCGGTGTTGCACACGCTGGGCCGACGAGTCTTGGAGTTGAGAAGAATCTTCTCGGCCATGAGCAGATCGGCGGCCGAGTGAACATAGACGTGACAGTTACCGACACCGGTCTCGATGGTGGGAACGGTGGCATCGCGAACGACGGCGCTGATCAAGCCGGCGCCGCCTCGTGGGATGACGACGTCGACGAGGCCACGGGCCTGAATCAAATGAGTGACCGTGGAGCGATCCGCACTTGGCAGAAGTTGAACGGAGTCCTCGGGCAGTCCCTGAGCGACCAGCGACGCACGCAGGGCCGCCACCAATGCTTCGTTGGACTTGACCGCCGAAGACGAACCACGAAGCAGCGCAGCATTTCCCGACTTGAGTGTCAGACCGAACGCGTCCACGGTCACGTTGGGACGAGCCTCGTACACCATGCCGACGACACCGAGCGGAACACGCTGCTGGCGCAGCTCCAGACCGTTCGGCAGAGTGGAGCCGCGAAGAATTTCGCCGATCGGATCGGGTAGTCCGGCAACCTGGCGCAAACCTGACGCGATGCCCTCGATGCGGTCAGCGGTCAGCCGAAGACGGTCGAGCAGTGATTCCTCGGTACCGCCCGCCTTCGCGGTGTCGATATCGAGAGCGTTGGCCGCGAGAATCCGATCACTCGCCGCGAGTACTGCGTCGGCTGCGGCATGGAGCGCGGCATCCTTCTGCGCCGTGGTCAGCAGAGCCAGGACGCGCGAAGCCTTGCGAGCTCGGCGTGCGGCGTCGTGCACGACGGTCTTGGTGTCGGACGCGTTCGAGTCGACGGTTTCTGCGTCGGAAGTCACAGCGGTCATGAATACACATTAACCACCCACCGTGGCGGCCTGCTCGGCGGAACGAGGCTGTGACCACCCGAGAGCATTGCGGCGGACCGCCGAGGAACATTTCGCCGCACCGCCGGGGAACAATTCCGGCGCGCGACACTGTTGCACCCACAGACCTTCTTCTTCGAGTCAGGAGCCATCCGTGAGTGTGTTGTTCGAGCCTTTGACCCTGCGCGGCGTCACCATCCCGAACCGCGTCTGGATGGCACCGATGTGCCAGTACTCGGCTGACGTCATCGGCGACCAGGTCGGAGTGCCCAACGAATGGCATCGCACGCACCTGGTGAGCCGCGCGATCGGCGGCACCGGCCTGATTCTCACCGAGGCGACCGCCGTCAGCCCCGAAGGCCGCATTTCGGCCGCCGATCTGGGGATCTGGAACGACACGCAGGCACAAGCCTTCGCCGAGATCAACGCGCAACTCGCGTACTTCGGCGCAGTGCCCGGGATCCAGTTGGCTCACGCCGGACGCAAAGCGTCGACGCAGGTTCCGTGGCGCGGCGGCAAGAGCCTGCCCGCCGACGACCGACTCGCCTGGCAGACCGTCGCCCCGAGCGCGGTTCCGTTCGGTCACCTTGCCGATCCGGTCGAGTTGACCACGGAAGGCATCGAGAAGGTCGTCGCGGACTTCGCAGCGGCGGCTACCCGCGCACTGAAGGCCGAATTCAAGGTCGTGGAAATTCACGCGGCCCACGGCTACCTGATCCATCAGTTCCTCTCTCCCGAGAGCAACAAGCGGACCGACCGCTACGGCGGCAGCTTCGAAAACCGTATCCGGTTGCTCCTCGAAATCCTCACAGCGGTCCGCGAGGTGTGGCCGGCCGAGCTACCCCTCTTCGTCCGGGTCTCGGCGACCGATTGGCTCACGGAAGAACGTGGGCTCGAGGTCGACAGCTGGACTGCGGATCAGACCGTTGCCCTCGCCAACATCCTCTCCGACTACGGCGTCGATCTGGTCGACGTGTCCACCGGCGGTAATTCACCGGCGGCGCAGATTCCGGTGGAGCCGGGATACCAGGTTCCGTTCGCCCGTCGCCTGCAGAACGAAAGCCTGTTGCCGGCCGCCGCCGTCGGCCTCATCACCGAACCCGAACAGGCCGAGAAGATCGTCGAGGACGGCAGCGCAGTGGCGGTGCTCCTCGGCCGCGAACTCTTGCGTGATCCGTACTGGGCGCGCCGGGCGGCCCGGGAACTGAACGCCGAGGTGGGACCACATATCCCGTCGCAGTACGCTCGCGCCTTCTAGCCCGAAAATCGGCTCCCGCGTCCAACTTTGATAGCGTAAGCGTCTTACTTGCCGGTAGTCCGGAGCCCTGTGGGCTCCGGACACTGCCGCGGGCCAGAGCCGTGCGACGGGGGTCGCAACGAGCCACAGGGCACGCGGACGCTCGATTTCCCGACCGGCTCATCGGCGAGTGGGCAACGAAAAGATGCGTGCATCAGGTACGTGCCCCGCTCGGTTCGATGATTGCGCTGGGGAGCGCATGTCATGACTACACCAGAGAACTCGATCAGCGCTCTCGAAGTGGCCGAATCACCCGATGTCTGCGTCACCGACAATGCGTCCGTCAAACGCGCTGTCAAGGCGACGATGCTCGGAAATGCCATGGAGTGGTTCGATTTCGGCGTTTACGCATATCTAGCTACCACTATCGGAAAAGTGTTCTTCCCGGAGGCGAGCGGCAGCGCTCAACTCCTCTCGACCTTTGCAATCTTTGCAGCAGCCTTCATCGTCCGACCTCTCGGCGGACTGTTCTTCGGCCCACTCGGTGACCGCATCGGGCGCAAGAAAGTCCTGGCCACCACGATCATTCTGATGGCGGGCAGCACCTTCGCCATCGGCCTCATCCCGAGCTACGAGTCCATCGGTATCGCCGCCCCGATCCTGCTGGTACTCCTACGCCTGTTGCAGGGCTTTTCCACAGGCGGCGAATACGGCGGGGCCAGTACGTTCGTCGCCGAATACGCACCGGACAAGCGGCGCGGTTTCTTCGCCAGCTTCCTCGAATTCGGGACTCTGGCAGGATATGTGGCGGCAGCAGGCATCGTGACGATCATCCAGACCGTCGTCAGCGCCGAGGATCTCCTCCAGTGGGGCTGGCGAATCCCCTTCCTCATTGCCGGCCCGTTGGGTCTCATCGGTCTGTACCTTCGTCTGCGCCTGGAAGAAACTCCCGCATTCCAGATGATGGAGCAGGCCGAAGAGCGCTCCCTCGCAGACGAATCCACCGGCAAGAAACTGCGCGAAACTCTCGTCGACAACTGGCGTCCCCTTGTTCTGTGCATCGTCCTGGTAGCCACGTACAACATCGCTCACTACGGCCTGCTCAGCTACATGCCCACGTATCTGACCAACACCTTGGGTTACGACGAGTCCCACGGGCTCGTTCTGATGATCATCGTCATGATCGTGATGATGATGGGAATCAGCTACGTCGGAAAGTTCTCGGACCGCGTCGGGCGTAAACCCTTGCTGCTCAGCGGTTTCATCGGATTCTTCGTCCTGTCCCTACCCGCTTACCTGTTGATCGGCGTCGGCAACTACGTGACGGTCTTCCTGGGACTCGCCATTCTCGGCGGCCTGCTCCTGCTGTTCGTCGGAGTGTTCCCGTCCGTGCTTCCCGCACTCTTTCCGACCGGAATCAGATACGGCGGCTTGGCAATCGGATACAACCTCGCGGTCTCCATCTTCGGCGGGACCACTCCCCTGGTGCTGACAGCTCTCGAAAGTGCAACGGGCAGCAACTTGGTCGCGCCGATGTACATGATGATCGCCGCAGTGATCGGCGGTATCGCGGTACTGCTCATCCCCGAGACGGCACGCAAGCCACTCGACGGTTCGCCACCCGCCGTCGCCACCGACGAGGAAGCACGCCGGATCATTCGGAAGGTTCGCCGAAAGAGAATGAAGGCCGATAACCTCGAGGTATGAGCACGCCTCGAATCGTCGTCGTCGGCAGTATCAACATGGACCTGACCACGTCAGTGGCCAGATTTCCCGCTCCGGGAGAAACACTGCTCGGCACTGCCTTTGCCACCGCGGCAGGAGGCAAAGGCAGTAATCAGGCCATCGCAGCCGCGAAGGCCGGTGGGGACGTGTCCTTCATCGGCGCGGTCGGCGACGACGGTTTCGGCGCCCAGTTGCGCGAGACCCTGCAAGACGCCGGGGTCGACACCGCACTGCTACGTGGCGTCGACGGCCCGAGTGGCGTCGCGGCCATCACCGTGAGCGAAGACGCGGAGAACAACATCATCGTCGTCCCGGGCGCCAATTCCACGATCACCGCGTTGTCCGAAGTAGACCTCGACGCGATCGCACACGCCGACGTTCTCCTGTGCCAACTCGAAATACCACTCGACACGGTCATCGCAGCGGCCCAGCACGCGCACGCCAACGGAACGACCGTCATCCTGAATCCATCTCCCGTGCAAGAACTTCCGGATCCACTTATCGATGCAGTCGACACCTTGATCGTGAACCAGACCGAGTCGGAGCAGTTGGCCGCGGTCACAGGTCGCGTCGCGCACCTCGTCACGACGCTCGGAGCGGGCGGCGCGGATCTTCGGTCCGGCGATGTGACCGTCCACGCCGACTCCCCTACCGTGACACCCGTCGACACCACCGGCGCAGGCGATGCCTTCACCGGGGCCTTCGCCGTGGAGTGGGTGCAGGACCAGGAGCGCGCCCTGCAGTTCGCGGCCACGGCGGGAAGCCTGGCGACGACGGTTCGCGGCGCCTCGGTGTCGTCGCCTACTCGCGTTGCGATCGAAAAAGTCCTGAGCCGACAGCTTGACTCTGACACCGTGTGAGGTTCTAAACCTGTAGGTATCGGGTTGGTGAGGGAGAAACGGGGCGAGCAACCATGTTGAGCATCGGAGACTTCGCGAGAGCAGGTCGTGTGTCGGTGCGCATGCTTCGCCACTACGACGCCATCGGCCTGCTCGCACCGGCGAGGGTCGACGCCTCCACCGGGTACCGCTCGTACACTGCCGGCCAGTTGGCATTGCTCAACCGCATCGTCGCGCTCAAGGAGTTGGGCCTGACCCTGGCCCAGGTCCAGCAGGTGGTGGAGTCGGCGGTCACGGTCGACGAGATCCGCGGGATGCTCATGCTTCGCCGAGCAGAACTCGAGACCCGAATCCAGGAAGACACCGCGCGACTTGCGCACGTGCAAGCGCGCCTCCGCATCATCGAAAGTGAGGGACAGATGTCCGCATACGAGGTTGTGATCAAGTCCGTTCCGGCGCTGCGGGTCGCGGAGTTGACCGGTACCGCCAAGACGATGGATCCGTCGTCGACCGGCCCGGTGGTTCGCGGGCTGTACGAGCGGCTGTGTACCGGTTTGGATCGTGCCGGTGTCGTCCCGATCGGACCCGCTGTCGCGTACTACGAGGATGCCGGCGACGACGAGAACGTCGTCGTGCATGCCGCGCTGCCGGTCGACGCGGACCCCGAGGGCGACTACGAGTTCGCGGTCGTCGACCTGCAGGCCGAAGCTCAGGTGGCTTCGCTGCTGCACAAGGGCTCGATGGACAACTGCCTGCCCGCCTATCAGGCCTTGGCTCAGTGGATCGACGCAGCGGGATACCGCAATGCCGGCCCCAGCCGTGAGGTGACGCTGGCGTGCCCGGAGGACGTCGAAGGCTGGGTCACCGAGCTGCAGGAACCTGTTGCCAAGCCCTGAAGCCCGCACGTGTCGGCAGGGTCGTGCACCATGGGGTCCATGACCACCGCCACTGCCCCAGCCATGCGCGACGAAGCCGAGCGGCTGCTCCGCGAACTCGCGGGGCCGGATGCCCGCCTACGCGAGGACCAGTGGACTGCCATCGAGGCCTTGGTGGTGCAACGCAAACGCGCCCTCGTCGTCCAGCGGACGGGCTGGGGCAAGTCGGCGGTCTACTTCATCTCGGCGAAGCTGCTCCGGGCAACAGGTCACGGCCCGACGGTCATCGTCTCGCCCTTGTTGGCCCTGATGCGAAACCAGGTCAGTTCTGCCGAGCGTGCCGGAGTGCGAGCCGCAACCATCAACTCGGGCAACGTCACCGAATGGGACGACATCCACGCCCGCGTCGCAGCCAATGATCTCGACGTACTTCTGGTCAGCCCAGAGCGCCTGAACAACCCCGACTTCCGCGATCAGGTGCTCCCGGCCCTGGCAGCCGACGCCGGCCTGGTCGTGGTCGACGAGGCTCACTGTGTTTCCGACTGGGGACACGACTTCCGTCCCGACTACCGGCGCATCAGGACGTTGATCGCCGAACTGGGCGAGGGCATTCCCGTCCTCGCGACCACGGCAACGGCCAACAACCGCGTTGTCGAGGACGTGTCCGCCCAGCTGGGCGTCGGCGGCGAGGAAACCCTCGTCCTTCGCGGCGGGCTCGAACGCGAGTCACTTCACCTCTCTGTAGTCCACATTCCGGAGGCGACGGCGCGCGCTGCCTGGCTTGCCGACATGCTCGAGACGCTGCCGGGATCGGGCATCATCTACACGCTGACGGTTTCGGCCGCTCGCGACCTCGCAAGCCTGCTCTCCGAGCGCGGCCATACAGTCGCCGCCTACACGGGCCAGACCGATCCCACTGAACGTGAATCCCTCGAGCAGGACTTGTTGGGCAATCGCGTCAAGGCGCTGGTGGCCACCTCGGCCCTCGGGATGGGCTTCGACAAGCCCGATCTCGGGTTCGTCGTCCACCTGGGCGCACCGTCGTCGCCGATCTCGTACTACCAGCAGGTGGGCCGCGCCGGTCGGTCCACCGACAGAGCAGACGTAATCCTCCTGCCGGGCGCCGAGGACAAGCAGATCTGGAGCTACTTCGCCTCGGTCGCCTTCCCCCGCGAGCACCTGGTCCGCAGCGTCATCGAACACCTCGACACCGAAAAGGCCACGTCGACACCGGCACTCGAACCGCTGGTGGAACTCAATCGCACCCGTCTCGAAATGGTCCTCAAAGTCCTCGACGTCGACGGCGCGGTCAAACGAGTGAAGGGTGGTTGGATCAGCACCGGAGAACCTTGGGTGTACGACGCCGAGCGCTACGGCCGACTCGACGACGCTCGCCAGGCCGAGCAGGCCGCAATGGTGGAGTACCAGAGCATCACGACGTGTCGAATGACCTTCCTGCGTGAACAACTCGACGATCCGGGCCTGACGTCGGAGAACTCACAGTGCGGTCGCTGTGACAACTGCACCGGCAATCGCTACGACACCACTGTCGACACCACCGCCCTCGACGAGACTCGGGCGCGCCTGCAGCGGCCCGGATTCGACCTGGAGCCGCGCAAGATGTGGCCGACCGGCCTGAGCAAGCTCGGTGTCAAGCTGTCCGGGAAGATCACCGAGGGTCCGGAAACCGGGCGCATTCTCGGACGGATGTCGGATCTGGGCTGGGGCCAACGTCTCCGCGCGCTTTTCGACAGCCCCGACGCCGAGGTGCCCGATGCGGTGGTCAGCGCGTGTATCAGTGTTCTGGCGGCCTGGAATTGGGCCGAGCGCCCCACCGGTGTCATGGCCCTCGAATCCACGACGCATCCGTTGCTGGTGTCGAGCCTGGCCGCCAAGTTGGCCGAGGTCGGGCGATTGACCGACCTCGGCACCCTTCGCTTGCGACCCGACCACCCTCCGGTGTCAGCAGCGAACTCCGCCTATCGCGTGTCCGGACTGGTCGATGTTTGGGAAGTCCCGGACATGAGTACTCATCAGGGACCAATACTTCTTGTCGACGCAATCGCCGACACCGGTTGGACTTTCACGATGGCCGCACGCGCACTTCGGCAGGCCGGCGCCCATTCGGTACTTCCATTGGCGCTCGCGAGCCCGAAATAGCGAGTTTTTGCCCGAAATAGTCGCTCGGACAACGGCAAAAGTTACATAATGTGAGCACCATCACATTCATGTCCTCACCTGGGGCGCAACGGGTTCCGCACGGCCCGAAACGGACATCTGCATGACTTCGACAGCAATGATTGTTACGTTCAGATGACCGATGAAGCCTGTTGATACGAGAGCTATCCCGACCACCGCGCCGGACGCGGTGTTGTTCAGAAGCCCACAGATCGATGACGGAGTCCGGCTCTGGGAGATCGCACGTGATTCGAAGGTGCTCGACCTCAATTCGAGTTATGCATACCTGTTGTGGTGCAGGGATTTCAGCGCGACGTCCATCGTCGCAGAGGTGGACGGCCGTGTAGTCGGATTCGTTTCCGGTTACACCCGCCCCAGCGCACAGGAAACCCTGTTCGTGTGGCAAGTTGCGGTCGACGAAGACCAGCGCGGCAAGGCAATTGCTGCCCGCATGCTGTCCGACTTGATGGATCGCACTGCCCCGCTGGGTGTTACACATCTGGAGACGACGATCAGCCCCGACAACGAGGCTTCGATCGCACTCTTCACCGCGCTCGCACGTCGGCGCGAAGTACCGATAACCAGGCAGAACTTGTTCTCGCCCAAAGATTTTCCCGATGGACACGAAGCCGAAGATCTTTACACGATCGGCGCCTAGCGCACTTCGCGCTCGGCATACAGCATGCCCCGGAGGAACAAAGAAGATATGAATATCAACGAAGCAAGCATTTTCGAAACCCTCGAGTCCGAGGTTCGCAGCTACTGCCGTGACTGGCCTGCAGTGTTCACCAGCGCATCCGGATCCTGGATTCGTGACGAAAACGGGCGCGACTACCTCGATTTCTTCGCCGGTGCCGGCGCCCTCAATTACGGTCACAACAACCCGGTGCTCAAATCTGCACTTGTCGACTACATCATGAGCGATGGCATCACACACGGCCTCGACATGTCGACAGTCGCCAAGCGTGAGTTCCTCGAGACCTTTCAACGCAACATCCTCGAGCCGCGCGGCCTGGACTACAAGGTCCAGTTCCCCGGCCCGACCGGATCGAACACCGTTGAGGCTGCACTGAAGCTGGCCCGCAAGGTCACCGGACGTTCGGCAGTCATCAACTTCACCAACGCATTTCACGGAATGACACTCGGTGCACTCTCCGTGACCGGCAACTCGATGAAGCGCGCGGGCGCCGGTGTCCCCCTTGTGCACACGACACCGATGCCCTTCGACAACTACTTCGACGGCGTCACCGAGGACTTCCAGTGGTTCTCGCGCGTTCTCGACGATTCCGGCAGTGGAATCAACCGTCCCGCGGCAGTCATCGTCGAAACCGTGCAGGGTGAAGGCGGCGTCAATGTCGCTCGTCCCGAATGGCTTCGGGCACTGGCAACGCTGTGCTCGGACCGCGGCATCCTGCTGATCGTCGACGACGTCCAGATGGGTTGCGGTCGCACCGGCCCGTTCTTCTCCTTCGAAGAGGCCGGAATCGTTCCCGACATCGTCACACTGTCCAAGTCGATCGGTGGCTACGGAATGCCCATGGCGCTCACGCTGTTCAAGCGTGAACTCGACGTCTGGGGCCCGGGTGAGCACAACGGCACCTTCCGTGGCAACAACCCCGCGTTCGTCACCTCCAAGGTGGCACTCGATCACTACTGGTCCGACGACGCACTCACCAAGACGACGTTGAAGAAGGGCGCACGCATCAGCGAATGCTTCGCCAATCTCTCCGATCAGTTCCCCGGCGAGGTCTCGCACCGTGGACGCGGCCTGGTTCAGGGCCTCGTCTTCGAACAGCCCGAGCGCGCCGGCAAGGTCTGCCAGCTGGCATTCGACGAGGGATTGCTCGCCGAGACCTCCGGACCCTCTGACCAGGTCGTGAAACTGCTTCCGGCACTGACGATTACCGACGACGAGCTCGAGCACGGCCTCTCCATCCTGGCCGAGGCGACACTCAAGGTTTGCAGCTAGAGGAAGGACTCTCCCATGATCGTTCGCACCACCACCGAGATCACCGACACCGACCGCGACATCACGAGCGAGGACGGAAACTGGCGCAGCAAGCGCATCGTCCTCGGCGGCGACCGCGTCGGGTTCTCGTTCCACGAAACCACCATCAAGGCAGGTTCGGTCAACGAGTTCCACTACGCCAACCACGTCGAGGCGGTCTGGCTCGTCGAGGGCACCGGCAAGCTGATCGACCTGGACAACAACGAGGAATACGATCTCGCGCCGGGGTCGATGTACCTGCTCAACGGCCACGAGCGTCACCGCGTCGAGCCCGATACGCAGATGCGCATGCTCTGTGTGTTCAATCCGCCGGTCACCGGGCGTGAGGTACACGACGAGAACGGTGTCTACCCACTGGTGGAGGTCCCCGCGTAGCGTCTAGTCATGGCGACTGACACCTCTCCACGCGTAGCGATCGGCCCCGTCCCCGATACACTGCTCGACAGCGCGGTGCTTCGGGGCGGTGGTCTGATCAGTCCGATCGACACTGCCGACGCCCTGATCTGGGCGGGCTCACCCGAAACCTTTCCGTCGGAGTTACCGGCGTCGGTCAGGTGGGTGCAGCTGCCGTCGGCCGGAATCGAGGATTGGTTCGACTCCGGTGTGATTCCGAAGGACACCGATATCACGTGGACCTCGGCGGCCGGCGCGTTTTCGGCATCGGTGGCCGAGCACGCGCTCATGCTGCTGTTGGCCGGAGTTCGTCACCTGCCCGCGCACATCGAGGCTCGAACGTGGCGTCAGTTCGAGTTCTTTCCCAAGATCGGCACACTCCGTGGTTCGACGGTTGCGATCATCGGCGCAGGCGGTATCGGCCGCGCGCTGATTCCGATGCTGGCCGCGCAGGGGGCGGACAGCATCGCAGTCAATCGTTCCGGTAGCCCTGTCCCCGGGGCGATCTCGACGCACCCCGCATCCAGGATGGATGAAATATATTCTCGCGCAGATCACTTCGTGATCGCAGCGCCCGCCACCCCGGCTACCCGTCACCTCGTGGGCCGTGCGCAGTTGGCGGCGATGCAACCCCACTCCTGGGTGATCAATGTCGCGCGCGGATCACTGGTGGACACCGACGCGCTGGTCGAGGCAATCGAGTCGGAACAGATCGGCGGCGCTGGTCTCGACGTCACCGATCCCGAACCCCTCCCGGACGGTCACCCTCTGTGGGATCTGACGAATGCGATCATCACACCCCATGATTCAAATCCGCCGGGCGTTCGCCCCGCCGCGTTCGCGGATCACGTCTCCAAGAACGTGACCCGCTTCGCGAAGGGCGAGGCGCTGGCTGCCCTCGTGGACCCGGTCGCCGGATACTGAGCACGCCGTCGAAGCTCGAATGCTCAGACGAGGGTTACCACGAATTACTGTGGCGACTCCGTATCAGGGAAGAAGAGCGCCCTCGCCCGGCGAGCGACTTCCTCGGCTGGTACGTCCTCGACCTTCGTGCAGACTGCCCATCGGTGACCGAACGGATCGAGAAAAACGCCATGCCGGTCACCCGAGAACGTATCGGCGACAGCCGTGACCAGCGTGCCTCCCTCAGCAACGGCCCGAGCAACGAACTCGTCCGTGTCCTCGGTGTAGACGACGATCGACGAATGCACCCAGCCGTCCTGTGGTGATTTGAGTCCGAAGTCCGGCATCTCCTGCGAGAGCTGCAGCATCGAGTCGCCGATCCGAATCTCCGCATGCATGAGGGAACCGTCAGGAGCGTTCATCGCATCGACAATCTCAGCTCCGAGTGCTCGCTTGTAGTAGTCGAGTGCGGCATGACCGTCCGGCACCGCGAGGTAGGGAGTGATCGTGCGGTAACCAGCGGGGATTGGGTTCACTGTGTTCATGAGTACGAGCATTGGCGATCGCACACGTGTTCTATTGAACATTTCGGACTTCCTCCGCGCCTCCGTCTCGCACACGCGCCTATCCTGGAACGGTGCCTACCGACAACAGCCGCCTCGACGCCCTTCCCGAGCTCCTGGCCGGCCGTCGCCTGGCAATTCTGACCGGCGCAGGAATCTCCACCGACTCCGGAATCCCGGACTACCGCGGCCCTGATTCGCCACCGCGCAATCCGATGACGTTCCAGCAGTTCATCGGCGATGCGGCGTTTCGACGGCACTACTGGGCGCGCAACCACATCGGCTGGCGATACATGGACAGCTCGCGGCCCAACCAGGGCCACCGGGCCGTCGCGACACTCGAGCGAACAGGGCGTGCTGTCGGCGTGATCACCCAGAACGTCGATCTCCTGCACACCAAGGCCGGCGCGCGAAACGTCATCGACCTCCACGGCACTTACGCGCAGGTTCGATGCCTGAGCTGCCAGCGGTTGATCTCCCGCACCACTCTCGCGGAGAGATTGGAAGAAGCCAACCCTGGATTCGCCGAAACAGTCTCTGCTGCAACAGGAGTCGAGATCGCACCCGACGCAGATGCCGTGATCGAATCCACCGCACACTTTCGCGTCGTGGATTGCGACGTATGCGGTGGGCTACTCAAACCCGACATCGTCTACTTCGGTGAATCCGTCCCCAAGGAACGTGTTGCCAGGGCGTACGGACTCGTCGACCAAGCCGACGCGCTGTTGGTAGCCGGGTCGTCGTTGACGGTGATGTCCGGCCTACGTTTCGTCCGGCATGCCGCCAAGGCTGGGAAGCCGATCGCCATCGTGAATCGTGGCACGACTCGCGGCGACGAATTCGCCGACCTCAAGCTCGAAGTCGGTTGTGCTGAAGCACTTTCCGCCCTGGTCGAGCACGACAGTTACAGCGCCACCAAGTCGTCCGCGTGAACCACGGGACGCTGCATGTCTGCCGGTAGATCGGCGGTGGAGCGCCCCAGGATCTCCTCGATCTCCGCAGCGTCGAATGCGACGACACCCCGAGCGACGGGCTTCTCCCCCGGTCCCATCAGCGACACGACGTCGCCCGCATGGAAATCGCCGGACACACCGACGATGCCCGCCGACAGCAGGCTTCGACGCTTGGACACCACCGCGCGAACGGCGCCTTCGTCCAGGTGAAGGTCACCCGATGTGTCAGCGGCGTGGCGGACCCAGAATCGGCGAGCCGACAATCGCGTGGGCCGGGGCGCAAATGCCGTCCCGACGTCGGCACCACTGAGTGCCTGCGCAGCGTCCGAGGCTGCCGCGAGCAGCACCGGCACTCCGGAATCAGCGGCCAGGCGTGCTGCAGAGAGTTTCGACGCCATGCCTCCGGTACCGAGAGCGCCACCCGAACCGGCAACGACTCCGTCGAGATCCTCGGGACTGTTGACCTCGGGAATCAGTGTGGCATCGCCCTTTCGGGGATCGCCGTCGTACAGGCCGTCCACATCCGACAACAGGATCAACGCGTCGGCGCCGACGAGATGAGCAACCAGAGCGGCCAACCGATCGTTGTCACCGAATCGAAGTTCGGTGGTGGCAACTGTGTCGTTCTCGTTCACGATCGCGACTGCGTGCAACACCCGCAGACGATCGAGCGTCCGCTGAGCGTTCCGGTGCTGCGTCCGTCGAGCGATGTCGTCCGCCGTGAGAAGTACCTGCCCGACGGTGCGCCCGTACCGGGCGAACGACGTACCCCAGGCGTGAGCCAGCGCCAACTGACCGACGCTGGCCGCAGCCTGCTTGGTCGCGAGATCGCGCGGTCGCTTGGTCAGTCCCAGCGGCGCCAGTCCGGCGCCGACGGCACCGGACGAGACGACGACGACATCGGAACCCGCACGCATGCGTGCCTCGATGGCATCGGCCAACAGATCGAGTCGGTGAGTATCGAGTCCCGCCACCAGACTGGTGAGTGCAGACGACCCGATCTTCACGACGATACTGTGAGCCGACGCTATCGACTCCCTGGTGGACCCGAGCACAGTCCCGTTCCCTCTCTTCGGTTTTCGTCCTGAAATCGCGCGAGTCAGGCGTCTTCGTCGAGCAGGCCGCGGCGGACGCGACGAGCATGCTTGCGCTCGTCTGCGCCGATGCGCTCCACCTGATCGAGACGCGGGTCGGTTCCGCGACCCGTACGGGTCAGATCGATACCGGCCGGCGTCATCGGCTCCCACTCGAAGCTGACGTCACCGATGGTGACGGAAGCTCCCGGCTGAGCACCCTTCTTGACCAATGCATCCTCGACGCCCAATCGCGCAAGACGATCGGCGAGGTAGCCCACGGCCTCGTCGTTGTCGAAGGCAGTCTGACGAATCCACCGCTCCGGACGGGTGCCGCGGACGACGAATCCGCCGGGAATATCGGGGTCCTTCTCGATGGTGAAGCTGGAATCCTTGACCTTGACCGGCCGAATGACCTGACGCTTCGGCTCGGGCTTCGGATGAGCCTCTCGGTAGTCACGGACCATCTTCGCCAGCGCGAAAGTCAACGGTCGCAAACCTTCTCGGCTCACCGCCGAGATGGTGAAGACAGGCCACCCACGCGCTTCGATCTCAGGCGTGACCATTTCGGCCAACTCTGCTGCCTCGGGAACGTCAGTCTTGTTGAGGATGACGACCCGCGGACGCTTGTCGAGGTCGCCGAGTCCCGAGTCGCCGGAGAGCGCGGGCGTATACGCAGCCAGCTCCGCTTCCAAGGCGTCGATGTCGGAAATCGGGTCACGCCCCGGATCGAGAGTGGCGCAGTCGATCACGTGTGCCAACACGGCGCAGCGTTCGATGTGGCGCAGGAAGTCCAGGCCCAGACCGCGGCCTTCGCTGGCACCGGGGATCAGCCCGGGCACGTCGGCGACGGTGAACGTGGTGTCACCGCTCGAGACGACGCCGAGGTTGGGGACCAGAGTGGTGAAGGGGTAGTCGGCGATCTTCGGCTTGGCCGCAGAGAGAACCGACACAAGCGAAGACTTACCGGCAGAGGGGAATCCGAGCAGACCGACGTCGGCTACCGACTTGAGTTCGAGAACCAGGTCACGTTCGACACCGTCTTCACCGAGGAGGGCGAAACCGGGAGCCTTGCGAGCCTTCGAGGCGAGCGCCGCGTTGCCGAGTCCGCCGCGGCCGCCCTGAGCAGCGTCGTAGCGCGAGCCGACACCGACGAGGTCGGCCAGCACGTTGCCGTCGGTATCGAGAACCACAGTTCCATCCGGAACCTTGAGGATGAGGTCTTCACCGTTTGCACCCTCGCGGTTACTGCCGGCGCCCTGCTTGCCGTTGGTCGCCTTCGCGTTGGGATGGAAGTGAAAGTCGAGGAGGGTGTGGATGTTCTCGTCGACCACGAGGATGACGTCGCCACCGCGACCTCCGTTGGCACCGTCCGGACCGCCGAGCGGTTTGAACTTCTCGCGGTGTACGGAGGCGCAACCATTGCCGCCTTTTCCAGCGCTGACGTGCAGCACAACACGGTCAATGAATCGGGACATGACTGCCGGATCCTTCCTCAGTCAATTGCGGGTCTCACGCGATGAGCTGAACTTCTGGTGAGCAGGGTTGCTCGGGAAAACAGGTACTGCTTAAACAAACGATAGGGGCGGACCGGGTTATTTCAACCCTGGTCCGCCCCTATCGGGAGCTTGGAACGCGTCACTCTCTTACCGAAAGTAGAACCGGTGACGCACAACTAGCGAGAAAGACTAGACCTCAGCCGCAACGACGGCCGGAACGATGTTCACGGTCTTGCGTCCACGCTTCTGGCCGAACTCGACTGCACCGGCAGCGAGAGCGAACAGGGTGTCGTCGCCGCCACGGCCGACGTTGACGCCGGGGTGGAAGTGCGTGCCGCGCTGGCGAACCAGGATTTCGCCTGCGCTGACCGACTGGCCGCCGAAGCGCTTCACGCCGAGGCGCTGGGCGTTTGAATCGCGACCGTTACGGGAGCTGGATGCACCCTTCTTATGTGCCATGCTATTGACCCTCCTCGGGTGAAATTAGCTAGAAAGAACTGGTTACTTGATGCCCGTGACCTTGAGCACCGTGATCGGCTGCCTGTGGCCCTGACGCTTGTGGTAACCGGTCTTGTTCTTGAACTTGTGGATGCGGATCTTCGGGCCCTTGGTGTGCTCGACGATCTCACTGGTGACTGCGACCTTGGCCAGCTTGGCCGCGTCGGTGGTCAGGTCAGATCCGTCGACCACGAGAACGGGAGCAAGCGAGACAGCAGTGCCGGGCTCACCCTCGATCTTCTCGACCTTGACGAGGTCACCAACAGCGACCTTGTACTGCTTTCCGCCGGTCTTGACGATCGCGTACGTTGCCATCGGAGGGCTACCCCTTGCTTCTTCGAACTTGCTCGCGCTGCTGCCTGAGGCTTCAAATGCATCGCGACTGGTCTGGTTTATGTCACCTCGGCTCGGTACTGACGTACCGGGACATTCACGCGCACTCTAGGCACACGGAATCTCTACCGCCGGGTGGCGACCCTCCAAGGTTACGGGAAAGCAACCGTCAGGGTCAAACCGCCCCGCCGAGGGGTGGTGCTCACTACTCTGCACTGCTTCTACCAGCTGAAACTTCGGATAACGGTTGGATGCCCTCGCTCATCGCCAGGACATCCAACCGACCGAAACCGGTAGTTCTTACTCTCCGTCGACCGGCGGACCCGCGGGACGTGCTGCTGCACGCCTGCGACGAGGCCGCTTGACGACGACAACTTCTTCCTCGGCCGGAACCTCGGTAGCCGGAGCCTGGACGTTTTCCACGACCGCTTCCGCTGCGGGTTCCGGAGTCGGAATCACGAAGACCGTGCCCACCTCGGGAGCCGCCTCGGCAACCGGTGCCGACGCTGCCCGCGACGCCCGGCGACTACGCCGACGACCTCGCGGAGCTGCTTCGGCCGAAGCTGCAGCCGACTCGTTGTCCACTGCGGGAGCTTCTTCCGCAGCAGAGTCCACAACAGAAACGTCAGGGCGCTCAGTAGCAGCAGGAGTATCGATCGGCCGATCCTGTTGCCGATCGGCACTTTTGGATGCATCGTCCCCCGAAGACGTACCAGCGGAATCGGACTCGATCGAGTCGGCCGCGACGGTCTCGTCGTCCTCGTGGTGATGCGAGGCCATCGCCAATGCCACCGGATGAGCCCGCTTGACCGTCGCGTCGACGGCCGGAACCTCCGGCGCCGGAGCTTCCTGTCCGTTGGATTCGGTCGAAGCCGACTTGTCCCCGCGGCCACGCTTGTTCTTGCGCGAGGTACCGGAATCACTGCGCTGCGAGCCCGAACGCGATCCGCCGTCGTCCGAGGACTTCACCTCGACGGGCTCGGAGTGGACGATGATGCCGCGGCCGTGGCAGTGCTCACAGGTAGTCGAGAAGGCCTCGACCAATCCGGTACCCAACTTCTTGCGAGTCATCTGCACGAGTCCGAGTGACGTGACCTCCGACACCTGATGGCGCGTGCGATCGCGACCCAGGCATTCGGTGAGCCGACGCAGAACCAGGTCCCGGTTCGATTCGAGGACCATGTCGATGAAGTCGACGACGATCATTCCGCCGATGTCCCGCAGGCGCATCTGGCGAACGATCTCCTCGGCTGCCTCGAGGTTGTTACGAGTGACGGTCTCTTCGAGGTTTCCGCCGGCTCCGGTGAACTTGCCGGTGTTGACGTCGACGACAGTCATGGCCTCGGTGCGGTCGATCACCAGGGTGCCGCCGGACGGCAGCCACACCTTGCGATCGAGCGCCTTGGCCAACTGCTCGTCGATACGGCGAGCCGCGAAGACGTCGATACCGTTGTTCGGCGTGTACTTCTCGAGCCGCGGAAGCAGGTCGGGCGCAACGGAGTTGATGTAGTTCTCGACCGTCGTATGCGCCTTCTCGCCCTCGATGACCAGCTTGGAGAAGTCCTCGTTGAACAGATCGCGAATGACCTTGACCAGCATGTCAGGCTCTTCGTACAGCGCCTGCGGGTTGCCGGACTTGCCGGTGTCCGCAGCCGCGGCCTGCTCCTCGATGCCGGCCCACTGAGCCTGCAGACGAGTCACGTCGCGCGCCAACTCTTCTTCGCTGACGCCCTCGGACGCCGTGCGGATGATCACGCCGGCGTCGGCGGGAACGATGTCGCGCAGGATTTCCTTGAGACGCTTGCGCTCGGTGTCCGGAAGCTTGCGGCTGATACCCGTGGACGTACCACCGGGCACGTAGACGAGGAAACGACCGGCAAGCGAAATCTGCGTGGTCAGTCGAGCACCCTTGTGACCGACCGGATCCTTGCTGACCTGAACGAGCACCTGATCGCCAGGCTTGAGAGCCTGCTCGATCTTGCGCGAGTTGCCACCGAGACCGGCGGCCTCCCAGTTGACCTCACCGGCGTAGAGGACACCGTTGCGGCCACGTCCGATGTCGATGAACGCAGCTTCCATGCTGGGGAGCACGTTCTGAACACGTCCGAGGTACACGTTGCCGACCATCGACGCTGACGCCGAGTTGGTGACGAAGTGCTCGACCAGCACTCCGTCTTCGAGGACTGCCACCTGTGTAGTCGCATGCGGTTGACCGCTGTCTGCTCGATCGCGCACAACCATGACGCGATCGACGGCCTCACGACGCGCGAGGAACTCCGACTCGGTCAGGATCGGCGGACGACGACGGCCGGCGTCACGACCGTCGCGGCGACGCTGACGCTTCGCTTCCAGACGCGTCGAACCACTGATGCCCTGGACCTCGTCCTTGACGCGGGTCTTGTTGCGAGGTTCGCGCTCGTGAACGACGGTGTTCGGCGGATCGTCCTCGGACGTCGCAGTCGCGTCGGTGGCTCCATCGGTGCCGGTCTTGCGACGGCGACGGCGACGGCGACGGCGGCTCGATCCGTCGGCGTCGAGATCGGAATCGTCGGCGTTCTCGGAATCCGCATCCGCGGTGGACTCGGACTTCTCACCGGATTCCTCGCCGGCAACGTCTTCGGTTTGCTTCTCGACTGCCACAGGGGCAGATTCCTGCTCCGAGTCGGTAGCGGTATCCGACTCTTCGTCCGAACCCTGCTCGCTGCCCTGATCTCCACCCTGTTCTCCGCGGCCACGGCCACGTCCACGGCGTCCACGACGACGGCGACGCGGCTGATCGTCGTCCTCGTCATCGGACTCGGCGCTCTCACCCTCGGTTTGCGGAGCGGTCACAGCCGGCTCTTCGACGGCAGGAACTGTAACCGGCGAGGCCTCGGGTGCGACTGTTTCGGTTTCCGCAGTCTGCTTCTCTTCGACGACTGCCGGTGCTGCGGGCTCGCGGCGAGCGCGACGGCGACGCGGAGCTGCCTCGGCTGCTTCGAGATCCGGCTGCAAGAACAGCGGGACCTGCGGCGCGGCGGGGGCCGCCTCGGGCTGATGGGTCTGCGGTGCCTCGAAGGAAGTGAACAGATCGGACTGCTCGGCTTCCTTGCTCTGCAGCGCAGCAGCGGCGTCGAGTCCAGCGCTGATCTCGGCGACAGCCGGATCCACCGCTTCTTCGGCTGCCGGCTCTTCGACAACTACTGCCTTTTTGCGGGTTCGACGAGCCCTCACGGGCTTCTCGGCCGGAGCCTCTGCAACAGGAGCCTCCGCGGGGGCTTCTGCAGCAGGCTCGTCGGCAACAGGCGCCTCGACAACCGGGTCGATGAGGGTGTCGAGCTCGGCGACGACCGGCTCGATGGCCTCGGCCGCGGAAGTCAGCGACGCGTGAATCCGCTGGGCAACGTCACGTTGGAGACTCGACTGCGCACTACGCAACTCGGTACCGAGCGCTGCGGCTTCGGCAAGGACCTGCTTGCTGGTGACACCGAGCAGCTTCGCCAGCGCGTGTACGCGCATCTTGTCGGGAAATTCCGGGGTGGTGCTGGAATCTGATTCGGTTGGGGATTGATCGGCCACGTAAGTCTCCTCAGCCCCCGGGCGCGTCCAACCCAGAAGTCGAGTTGTCACGCGGCCACGCGGGAGCGTGCTGTGTGTACTCGCACCCAGAAGTGAGTGCGAGATTGTAAGGTCTCGCTCCGCATGGATCGCAGTGCCCGTTATTCACTGCGAGCACATGAAGTGCCTGGCTGGATGGCCGTTGTCCTGTGCGCGAGCGCCTGATCATCCAGCGTGCAGAGGTCCAGGGATTTCCTGTTGACCTGGAGCAGCGATGAAAGGGCATCGAACCTAGGTGTCATCCGGTTGAACGTGCGTAAAACAAATTGCGGTTCAACTGAAAGCAGTATCCCACACCAATGCGCCTGCAACTGCAAAGGGCGCACCGATGTGGGATACGTGCCGAGAATTCGCTGTGGAGATGTGGGCCCAAGGCCCGTTCATGTGGGCCGGAGGCCCGAATCGGAGATTCAGATGGACGACAGCGCGGGGAACCACAGAGCGATTTCGCGCTCTGCCGACTCCACGGAATCACTGCCGTGAACGAGGTTCTGCTGCGCTTCGAGTCCGAAGTCGCCGCGGATCGTGCCCGGAAGAGCCTTGTCTACCGGGTCGGTTCCGCCGGCCAACTGACGGAAAGCAGCGATGGCGCGGGGGCCTTCGAGCACTGCGGCCACCAGCGGACCGGAGGTGATGAACTCCAACAAGCTCGGGTAGAACGGGCGCTCGGCGTGTTCTGCGTAGTGGCTACCAGCCACCTCTTCGGAAGCTACGCGGAGGTCGAGTGCTGCAATTGTCAGGCCTTTGCGCTCGATACGGCTGAGGATTTCTCCTACGTATCCACGGGCAACGGCGTCGGGCTTGATCAGTACGAGGGTGCGCTCAGTCACAGCGGACAGCCTAAATGGTCAGTCCCGCTGACCGGGAAGCAGGCCCTTGTCCATTCGGCGCTTGATGTCTCTCTGCAGGTAGACGAGGTATCCCCAGACGATCCCGAAGGTGATCGCGACACCGGCGATCGACGGGTGGACGAAGAAACCGAACAGAAGAATCACCTGCAGTGCGACGTTGAACCCCATCGCCCACGGCTTGCCCTGGATGCCCGCACCCAGAATCATCAGCACCGCCAACCCGATGATGAATCCCGCGGAGGCCGCGGTGAGACCACCACCGACGACCGCGACGACCGGCAAAGCCAGCAGCACGACGATCGCCTCGAGGATCAGGGTTCCGGCCATTACTCCGCGGAAACTTTTCCACGGGTCCTTGGTCGGAGGCCCGAACTCGCCGGCAGTGTCTCCGGACTCGTGGTCTCCGGACTCGTGGTCGCCGGACTCGGGATTGGCATCTGACGGGGTACTCACGCGGGGTCCTTTCCGAACAGCGTGCGGGCAGCGCCTGCGGTCACGACGGATCCCGTCACCACGACACCTGCCCCTGATACGGCTTCGCCGGGTTCGGCCACCTGCTCGGCGATTTCGATCGCGACTTCCAAGGCGTCGGCAAGCACCGGCGCCACGACGACGCGCTCGTCGCCGAACTTCGCGACGGCAATGTTCGCCAACTCCTCGACGTCCATCGCCCGGGGTGACCCGTTGTGGGTGACGACGATCTCGTCGAAGACGGATTCGAATGCGGTCAAGATGGCGTCGACGTCTTTGTCCGCCATGACGCTGACCACTCCGACGAGCTTGCGGAAATCGAACTCCGCGGCCAGTGCGGCCGCGAGTGCGCGTGCACCGTCAGGGTTGTGGGCGGCGTCGAGAAATACGGTCGGCGCACTCCGAACACGTTCGAGGCGACCAGGATTGACGATCGAGGCGAACCCGTTGCGGATTGCGTCCTGATCGAGTTGTCGATCCGGACCGGCACCGAAGAACGCCTCGACAGCAGCGAGCGCAAGCGCCGCGTTGCGCGCCTGATGCTCGCCGTGAAGCGGCAGGAAGATGTCGGTGTACACACCGCTCAGGCCCTGAAGTTCGAGCTGCTGTCCGCCTACCGCGATCTGGCGAGCGAGCACCTTGAACTCGGAGCCTTCGCGGGCGACTGCGGCCTCGACCTCGACGGCCCGCCGCAGCAATACCTCCATGACCTCGGGAGTCTGTTCGGCGATGATCGCGACGGTGTCCACCGGAACCAGGTCCTCGCGGCCCTTCTTGATGATCCCGGCCTTCTCCTCCGCGATCCCGGCAAGATCGGTTCCCAGGTACTCGGCGTGATCGAGACTGATCGGCGTGATCACCGCGACCTGTCCGTCGATCACGTTGGTGGCATCCCATCGTCCGCCGAGTCCGACCTCCACGACGGCGACGTCGACCGGAGCCTCCGCGAACGCCGCATAGGCCATGGCGGTGAGCACTTCGAACTTGCTCATCGCCGGTCCCCCGGCTTCCTCGGACTGTGCGTCGATCATCTGCACGTACGGCTCGATCTCGCGGAAGGTGTCCACGTAGAGCCGCGGCGAGATCGGATGACCGTCGATGCTGATCCGCTCGGTCGCGATCTGCAGGTGTGGGCTGGTGGTTCGGCCGGTACGACGATGCAGAGCCGTCATCAACGAGTCGATCATGCGCGTCACCGACGTCTTGCCGTTGGTTCCCGTGACGTGCACCGACGGATAGTTGTGCTGGGGCGAGCCCAGCACATCCATGAGCGCCTCGATACGAGTCAGTGACGGCTCGATCTTGGTCTCGGGCCATCGCTTGTCGAGTTCTGCTTCCACCAGCGCCAGTTCGGCGATGTCGACCGGAGTCGGAACCGAACTCTGAGCGTCGAATTGGGACGGCTCGTACGAACTCACTTGTCGGCCAACTCCTTCAGACGTCCTGTGATGCGCTCGATCTCTTCGACGGCGATCTGGCGACGTGTCTTGATCTTGTCGACTACGGCGTCGGGCGCCTTCGCCAGGAAGGCCTCGTTCGCCAGCTTGTTGTCAGCGGTGACGAGTTCCTTCTGCGCTGCCGCGAGGTCCTTTTCGAGCCGCTTCTTCTCGGCGCCGAGGTCGATTGTGCCCGAGGTGTCGATGTCGACAGTGACGGTTCCCTGGCTCAGACGCACCTCGACGGAGATCGACGCGGTGAATCCTTCTTCGGGTTCGGTCAGCTTGGCCAGCGCCGCCACGTAGGCGAACTGGCCGTCCATGCCTGCCTCCGAGAGCCCGGACGCACGCGCCGGGACCTTCTGGGAAGGCTTGAGTCCCTGATCGTTTCGGAAACGTCGCACCTCGGTGATCAGCTTCTGCGTGTCTTCGATCCTGGTGGCGGCCTGGGCGTCGACTGCGACGCCGGACAACGTGGGCCAGTCGGCGACGACGACGGACTCGCCGCCGGTGAGCACCTTCCACAGGGTTTCGGTCACGAACGGAATGACCGGGTGCAGGAGGCGGAGCAATGCGTCGAGAACGTTGCCGAGCACGGCGCGGGTGTTCGCGGCGACGGCCTCGTCGCCGGCGAACTGCACCTTGGCGAGTTCGAGATACCAGTCACAGACCTCGTCCCACGCGAAGTGGAACAGGCCTTCGCACGCCTTGCTGAACTCGTAGCGATCGAATGCGGCGTCCGCCTCGGCCTGGACCGTGTCGAGACGGTCGAGGATCCAACGATCGGCGTCGGTCAGTTCGCTTCGAGCGGGCAGCGGCGCGGGAGCAGCGCCGTTCATCAGAGCGAACTTGGTCGCGTTGAACAACTTGGTCGCGAAGTTGCGCGAGGACTGCGCCGAATCCTCACCGACGGACAGGTCACTGCCCGGGTTGGCGCCGCGTGCGAGTGTGAATCGCAGGGCGTCGGCGCCGAAACGATCGACCCAGTCGAGTGGGTCGATACCGTTGCCACGCGACTTCGACATCTTCTTGCCGTACTGATCGCGAACCAATCCGTGCAGGAACACGTCCTTGAACGGCATCTGCGCGCCCGACTTACCCGGACCGGAGGTGATCGACTCGTCCTCGGACACGTACGTGCCGAACATCATCATGCGGGCGACCCAGAAGAACAGGATGTCGTAGCCGGTGACGAGAACGCTGGTGGGATAGAACTTTTCGAGTTCGGGCGTCTTGTCGGGCCAACCCATCGTCGAGAAGGGCCACAGTCCCGAGGAGAACCAGGTGTCGAGGACGTCGGGATCCTGGACCCAGCCCTCCGGTGCCGTTTCGTCGGGACCGAAGCATGCAACTTCGCCCTCGGGGCCGTACCAGACCGGAATGCGGTGACCCCACCAGAGCTGACGGGAAATGCACCAGTCGTGCATGTTGTCGACCCAGTCGAACCAGCGTGGCTCCTGACTCGCCGGGTGAATGACGGTGTCCCCGTTGCGAACCGCGTCACCCGCAGCCTTGGCGAGCGTCTCGACCTTGACCCACCACTGCAACGAGAGACGAGGCTCGATGGCCTCGCCACTGCGCTCGGAGTGCCCGACGCTGTGCAGGTACGGGCGCTTCTCGGCGACGACGCGTCCCTGCTCGTCGAGGGCTTCGCGAACCTTGACGCGAGCCTCGAAGCGGTCCATACCGTCGAATTCGGTTCCGGTGTCGGCGATCTTGCCGGTCTTGTCCATGATGGTGGGCATCGGCAAGTTATGCCGCAGGCCCATCTCGAAGTCGTTGGGGTCGTGAGCCGGCGTGATCTTCACAGCGCCGGTTCCGAACTCGGGGTCGACGTAGTCGTCCGCGATGATCGGGATCTGACGTCCGGTGAACGGATGATCGAGGGTGGTGCCGACGAGGTGCTTGTAGCGCTCGTCTTCGGGGTGGACCGCCACTGCGGTATCACCGAGCATCGTCTCGACGCGAGTGGTCGCGACGATGACGTGCGGCTCGTTGTCGTCGAGCGAGCCGTAGCGCAGGGAGACCAGCTCACCTTCGACATCCTCGAACTTCACCTCGATGTCGGAGATCGCGGTCTGCAGCACCGGCGACCAGTTCACGAGACGCTCGGCGCGGTAGATCAAGCCCTCGTCGAACATGCGCTTGAAGACGGTCTGGACGGCGCGCGAGAGGCCCTCGTCCATCGTGAAACGATCACGACTCCAGTCGACGCCGTCACCGATGCGCCGCATCTGGCCACCGATGGTTCCGCCGGATTCGCGCTTCCAGTCCCAGACCTTGTCGATGAACAGCTCGCGGCCGAAATCTTCCTTGGTCTTGCCCTCGGCAGCGAGTTGCTTCTCGACGACGGACTGCGTGGCGATACCGGCGTGGTCCATGCCCGGCAGCCACAGCACCTCGTAGCCCTGCATCCGCTTGCGGCGACTGAGGACGTCCATGAGGGTGTGATCGAGGGCGTGGCCCATGTGCAGGCTGCCGGTGACGTTCGGGGGCGGCAGCACGATGGAGTAGCCGGGCTTGTCGCTGGTCGCGTCGGCCTGGAAGTACCCGGCGTCTACCCAGCCCTGATACAGATCGGCCTCTACCGCGCTGGGGTCCCAGCTCTTGGGTAGGGCGTCGGCGGAGGTCTGGGGGTTCTCTGGAGCTGCACTGGTCACCACTTGATCCTAATGACTCCCCCGCTGCGAACGAATTCGCCCGTCGAGGGCTGCGGTGGGCACGAACGACAGTCCCCTTGGTCCGGGGTCAGCCGAACAAACGATATTCACCGATCCGCTCCGCTGACAGGATCGCTCTGAAGGACGACCGACCAACGACCTGTGGAGCAAATATGTTGAACAACTGGAGTTCTCGCCGTCCCGGCGTTCGAACCTTGGCGGCGGCCGCGACGATCGGAGCGGCGGTTGCCCTCGTGCTTCCGGCGACTGCGTCCGCTGCACCCGGCATCGAAGAAAGTGTGCAAGGAAGCATCGACAGTGGCAGCGCCACGATCAACGGGAGTGTCGGCGACATCGGGAACGACATCGCAAACGGCATCGCCAGCGGCAGCGTGGGCGACATCGTCGGCGGAATTGCCACCGGGAATTTCAACGACGTCATCGGGGGCCTATCCGCAGGCTCGACCAGCGCGACGGACATCATCAACGGCCTGGCCAGTGGCAATGTCAGGGACATTCTCAGTGGGCTGGCCAGCGGCAGCGGCGGCGGCGGATCGTTTGCTCCGACGCAGCGATGTGACGCCTCGACGGTCTCCGGCGGCGCAGGAATCACCAGCACCAAGCACGAGCTCGGCCGCGGCGGTCCGACGTCGTTCGTACTCGGCTACGAGACCGAAAATGTCCCGGACCTGATCGAGGTGTACTACGAAGGACGATTGATCCACAGCACCGGATACATCGGCGACAACATCAACGAGGGAACCGGTTCGGCGGTCGTCAACGTGCCCGCCGGCGGTGCATCGTCCGTGCTGGTTCGCGTCACGGGCCCCGACCACACCGAGTGGGCGTACACCGTTCGCTGCCCCGGCGCCTGATTCCAGTCCGGATCCGCGAGGAAGATCGTGCCTCGTTCGGCTGTTTCAGCCGAACGAGGCACGCACGGTCAACCCAGAATCTCCGGCAGCGCGACATCCTCGCCGAGAACGTGCTCGGAGAGGAACGCGGTGACCACCTCGTACCAGATCTTGGTGTGCTGCGGCTTGAGCACCCAATGATTCTCGTCGGGGAAGTACAGGAAGCGATGGTCCGTTTTCCCGTCGTCGTCGGCGGGCAGACCTGACTCTGCAAGCAGTTCGTACCAGAGTCGCAAGCCCTCACCGATCGGAACCCGGTAGTCCTTGTCGCCATGGATGACCAGCATCGGAGTCGTGATGTCTGCGACGTACAGATGCGGCGAATTCTCGACGGCCATCTCCGGCGACATCTCCCGTTGCCAGTACCAGGCCGCGTCCGTCGTCGGGCCGAATTGATCGAGCGCCCAGAGGCTTGCGTGGGTGACGATCGCGTCGAAACGGTTGGTATGTCCGGCAATCCAGTTGGCCATGTAACCGCCGAACGACCCACCCATCGCGCCTGTTCGCTTGGGGTCGATCTCGGGCTGCGCGACGGCAGCATCGGTGATCGCCATCAGATCGGTGAAGGGCGCCTTGCCCCACTGACCCCACCCGCGCTGGACGAAATCCTGCCCGTAGCCGGTCGAGAGTGCGGGATCGGGCAGCAGTACTGCATAGCCCTTGGCGACGAGCAGCCACGGATTCCACCGCCAGGACCAGGTGTTCCACGAACCGAGTGGGCCACCGTGGACCCAGAGGAGCAATGGCACCGGTGCGTGCGGTGCGGCGCCGGTCGGCAGCGCCAACCAGCTACGGACCGTCGAACCGTCCTCGGCGCGAGCGGTGATCTCGGTCAGTGTTCCCGGCAGCTCCGGCGATGCGTCGGGTCCACGAAGTGCGGTGATCTCACCGGATCGCAGATCCACCCGCACCACGTGAGGGGGCGCTTCGTACGAAGCCCGCAACGCATAGATCGACTCACCGTCCGGCGCCACTCGAACGTCGGTGTACGCCGCGTCGTCGGCTGTCAGGCGCACTGGTTGACCCCACAGGTCGATGGTGAAGATCGGACCGCGGCCGCCGTCGTCAGCGGTGACCACCAGCCCGGATCCGTCGGGTAGCCAGGCGAGTGAGGTAGGCCATCGATCCCAGCCGTCGGCGACGCCGGTCACGGCACCGGATCCGAAGTCGTAGAGCTGCAGAGTCATTCGCGGCGCAGACTCCGGCGTGGTGAGGGTCTCCCGGATGAACGCGAGCTTGGTTCCGTCCGGCGAGAGCACCGGGTTGTAGACGTCCGCGTCGGCCTCGTCGACAAGGGTGGTTCGGTCACCGGTCACCGTGTCGATCCGTACCAACGTCGATCGGCGGGCGGCACTAGCCGCGCCGACAACCCACGTGGTCACGACGAAGAGACCGTCGTCGGAAATCGTGGTCGACGTCTCCCGCAGCGCCGCGCCTGCAGTCGGTGTGATGTCCCGCAATTCGACGGAGTCCTTCGAATCCGTCTCGGCGACAACCAGATGCGGATGATCGGGGCCCAGGTCGTGGTCCCAGTGCCGCACCGGATACCCCGTGTGCAGCATCGCCGTGACCTTCTTGTCCTTGCGCGCGGATCGCACCTGATCGTCCTGGTCGAGGCTGATCGCCGAGGCCATGACCGACGTCTGTGCCACGAACGTCGGCGCCGCCTTGGCCGCTGATACCGACGAGACACCACCGGGACGCGAGATCAACAGCTGAGCTTCTCCGCCCGCCGCGGGTAGGCGCCAGAGTGCTGGTTGCGGATCATTCTCGCCCGGCACGGCTCGCGTGGCAGTGAAGAGTACGTCGCCGTCGAACGCGAAGGCGGCACCGGACTCGCTGGTCGAACCCCATGTCAACCGACGCGCAGGACGCCGACCTTCCGGGTCGATCTCCCACAACGAGGACACGTATTCGGCGCGCTCGTCGTCGAGAACGGCGCGCGCGCAGATCAGCAGCGAGCCGTCAGGTGACAACACCAGGCCGGACAACCTGGCCAGAGCGATGTAGTCGTCGAGTTCGTCGAACGGTGTGCCTGCGTGGAGCTCGGGAATCTGGGTCACCACTAGTTGGTATCACGCGCCCCGCGGTTGACGCATCATTGCGTAGATCGTCGGCCCGCCGCCTGGCATCACGATGTCGCGGGTCACTTCGAAACCGAAGCGGTTGTAGTACGGGATGTTCGATTCCTTGCTGCTCTCGAGGTAAGCGTCGACATGTTCACGGTCACAACGCTCCAACCGGGAGTTCAGTAGTGCTTTGCCGTATCCCCCACCGCGCGCCGCGCTGCCGGTCCCGACCGTCGCGAGATACCAGTGCGGCGAATTCGGGTGTGCACCTTCGAGAACGGAGCTGACCTCGGCCGCATGTCGTAGCCCCCTGCCGAAGACACGCACCATGGCCGGCAGGCTCACGAGCCCGGAAATCCACGACTGCTTCCATCGCCCCGGCGGATCCCACAGAGTTGCCCCGCCGATCACGCCGTTGTCATCGGTGGCCACCTCGACACCGCCACCGGCAAAGTGGTGGTAACGAGCTTCTGCGGCAAACAGTTTCGACAGGCGCTCAGCCCTGGAGTCCTCGTCCGGCAACATCCAGGCCATCAAGGGATCATCCTCGAACGCCTCGGCCAACACTGCCGACAGTGCCGGAATATCGGATCGGACAGCCGGCCGCACGTGTACACCCATGAGGTGAGGGTACCGACGACCGTCCGAATTCCCGGTCGGTGAACCGATCAGACGAGCAAGCTCGCAATCCGCGGCGGAATCTGTTCGAGTGCATACGGCAAGCTCAGTACGGTGCTCCACGTCATGGCCTCGGCAGCAGCGTCTTCCAGAATGATCGCGCGGCCGTCCTTCACGACGTCGAGTTCCTGGTAGATCGGGGTCTTGTCCAATTCCGCGCGGAGCTTGTCGCCGTAGCCACCACCGGCATACCAGACGAGTACGTCGACGTCCGCGAGCGAGAGTTGCTCGGTGCTGATCTCGGCGAAGTTACCCGTGATCTGATCGGTGACAGGCGGATTCACGAATCCAAGTTCGGTGAAGAACCGCACCTTGGGGTCTTCCGGTCCGTAGACCCCGAACTGCCCCGGCCCCTTCAACGCGCCGACCAGAACAGTCTTGCCGGCAAACGCCGGGTTGGCGGTCTTCACGTCGGCGAACTTCTGATCGACACCGGCGATCAACTCGGTGGCCTTGCCCTGTTGGCCCAAGGCCTCGCCCAGGATGGTCGTCTGGTCCTGCCAGGGGATTCCGTAATCCGCGAACTCCTTCGGCTGCGCCACCGTCGGCGCTATGGCACTGAGTTTGTCGTACTGCGCCTGGGTCAGTCCGGAGTAGGTGCCGACGATGAGGTCGGGTGTCGTGGCAGCGACCTTCTCCATCTGAATGGTGGTGCCCGCGGTTCCGATGATCTCGGGAGTCGCCCCGTTCAGCAGCGGCTGCGCCCAGGGCCACACACCGTAGGGGTAATCGCCGTACCAGTCGAAGGTTCCGACCAAAGTCCCACCGAGCGCCAGGATCGCATCCTGATCGTTGTATCCGACACTGACGATCCGCTGCGGATCCTCGGGCAGTTCGGTAGACCCGAACTTGTGGGTGACCGATCCCGCAGAGTCACCGCTGGGGGGTGTGTCCTCGTCGTTCGAACTGGAGCAGGCCGCGGCGAATGCCAACAACGCTCCCGACGTGCCGATCAGAAATCCGCGCCGGGTCAGCCGACCTGCGTCCGTTCGATCCATGCTCTTACCCCTTAAGTCCGCTGGTTCGGTAGGTAAGGCTAGCCGATGAATGTCGCATTCCGGTGAGTTCGACCGGCCCATTCGATGGCAGTACCGGCTCGTTCGGGCCACTATGGAGACATGACGCGCCAGGGCCCCTCGAAAGACATCGACGAATCCGATCTCGAAGTCACGCACCCCAAGGACTACGCCGCCGGAGTACCGGCCGTTCTGGTGTCACTGCAACGAGGAATCGAGCAGATGGGAGCCCTGCGGACCGCCCGAACGCTCACCAGGCTCAACCAGCGTCACGGCTTCGACTGCCCGGGGTGTGCGTGGCCGGAGACTCCCGGGCATCGCAAGCCCGCCGAGTTCTGCGAGAACGGAGCGAAAGCCGTTGCCGAGGAAGCAACGCTTCGCACGGTCACACCCGAATTCTTCGCCGAGCACTCGATCGCCGACCTCGAAGGCAAGACCGATTACTGGCTCGGCCAACAGGGTCGACTGACGCACCCGATGGTCCTGACCCCGGGAGCAACCCATTACCAGCCGATCGACTGGGACGGCGCGTACGCACTCATCGCCGAACATCTGAACGGCCTCGCCTCACCGGACGAAGCCGTGTTCTACACCTCCGGTCGTACGTCCAACGAAGCAGCATTTCTCTATCAGTTGATGATTCGCAGCTACGGCACCAACAACATGCCCGACTGTTCCAACATGTGTCACGAGTCATCCGGAAGTGCACTGACCGAATCCATCGGCATCGGCAAAGGCTCGGTGACGGTTCCCGACCTCGAGAACGCCGATCTCATCCTCATCGCCGGACAGAATCCCGGTACCAACCATCCTCGAATGCTCTCGACGCTCGAGAAGGCAAAGGGCAACGGCGCCAAGATCATCGCCATCAATCCTCTGCCCGAGGCGGGATTGCGAAGGTTCAAGGATCCACAAAAGGTGTCCGGGGTGATCGGGCACGGAGTCGACATCGCGGACGAGTTCCTCCAGATTCGGCTGGGCGGCGACATGGCGCTGTTCCAAGGCCTGGGAAAGCTGCTGCTCGCGCTGGAGGATCGCGCTCCCGGCACCGTCGTCGATCGCGCCTTCGTCGACCGGTACTGCGCCGGTTGGGACGAATACGAGAAGCACATCCGTGCGGTCGATCTCGACACGGTACTCGAGGCGACGGGTCTGTCGATGGCGCAGCTCGAGGAAACGGCTGCCGCGCTTGCCCAGTCCGAGCGAACCGTCACCTGCTGGGCCATGGGGATCACTCAGCACACCCACGGCGTCGCCACCATCGAAGAAGCGGTCAACCTGTTGCTCATGCGCGGGATGATGGGCAAACCCGGTGCCGGGGTTTGCCCGGTGCGAGGGCACTCCAATGTCCAGGGTGACCGCACGATGGGTATCTGGGAGAAGATGCCGGAAGAGTTCCTGGCCGCGCTCGACACCGAGTTCTCGATCTCGAGCCCCCGCAAGCACGGTTGGGACACCGTCGATGCGATCCGCGCCATGAACGCGGGCAAGGCAAGCTTCTTCATGGCGATGGGCGGCAACTTCATCCAGGCAAGCCCGGACACCGCAGCCACCGAAACAGCGTTGCGTCAATGCGAACTCACCGTGCAGGTTTCCACCAAGCTGAATCGTAGTCACGTGGTCCACGGGCAGACCGCGATCATCCTCCCCACCCTCGGACGCACCGACCTCGACGTCCAGGCCGGCGGAAAGCAGCTTGTCTCCGTGGAGGATTCGATGTCCATGGTGCACCTGTCCCGCGGACGCCTCACGCCGGTCAGCCCCTACCTGCGTAGCGAAGTCGCCATCATCTGCCAACTCGCCCGCGAACTACTCGGCAACGATCATTCCGTCCGCTGGTCGGCCTTCGAGGGCAATTACGACCTGATCCGTGACTCCATCTCACGGGTGGTGCCCGGATGCGAAAACTACAACACCCGGGTCCGTCAGCCGGATGGATTCCAACTCCCGCACCCGCCACGTGACTCCCGCGAATTCCGCACGCACACCGGCAAAGCCAACTTCGGCGTGAACGACCTGCACTGGATACCCACTCCGAGCGGGCGCCTGATTCTGCAGACCATGCGAAGCCACGACCAGTACAACACCACGATCTACGGCCTCGACGACAGATACCGCGGCATCAAGGGCGGCCGCAAAGTCATCCTCGTCAACGGCGAAGACATCACCGCACTCGGATTCCGCGACGGTGATCTCGTCGACATCGTGTCCGAGTGGACAACACCCGACGGCACACTCGAAGAGCGTCGGGTCACCGAATTCCGCATCGTCGCCTACGACACCCCGCGCGGCAACGCGGCAGCGTACTACCCCGAGACAAATCCCCTCGTTCCCCTCGAACACGTTGCAGCCAAGTCGAACACGCCGGTCTCGAAGGCCGTCACCGTTCGACTCGAGGCATCGGGCGCCTGAGATGGGACGAGTCACCGCCCGCACACCGGTCGTTCGAATCTCGGGCGATCGGGTCGTCACGCGCCCCGACACGCTGGCCGTCGAGGAACCACTCGAAATGAGAGTCGACGGTCAGGTGCTGGCAGTGACGATGCGAACACCCGGCAACGACGTCGACCTCGTCCACGGATTCCTTCTCAGTGAAGGAGTCATCGGCACCCGCGACGACGTGAGCGTCGTCCGGTATTGCGACGGCGTCGACGAAACCGGCGCGAACACGTACAACGTCCTCGACATCGCGCTCGCTCCCGGAGTGCCGTTGCCCGATCACACCACCGACCGCAACACCGTCGTCAGTTCCGCGTGCGGAGTGTGCGGGAAGACGTCACTCGATGCCGTCCGCACCACGACGCGGCATCCACTGGTCGGTGACACGACTTCCGTCACCTCCACCGTCCTGTCGGCCATGCCGGTCACGCTGCGGGAGAGCCAGCGGATCTTCGAGCGCACCGGCGGCCTGCACGCGGCCGGATTGTTCACCGCCACCGGAGAACTCCTGGCACTGCGCGAGGATGTCGGCCGTCACAACGCCGTCGACAAGGTGATCGGTTGGGCCATCACCGACGGCAGAGTGCCCCTCTACGACACGATCCTGATCGTCAGTGGGCGGGCGTCGTTCGAACTCGTCCAGAAGGCCGTCATGGCCGGCATTCCGGTACTCGGTGCCGTCTCCGCGCCGTCGTCGCTGGCCGTGGAACTGGCACAGGAATCGGGGTTGACGCTCGTCGGTTTCATCCGCGGCGATTCGATGAACGTCTACTCGCACCCGCACCGAGTCGAGGTCACGAACTCGCGCGCAGTTGAGCCGACAGTCGCACAGCGGAGTTGACCTCCCCGTAGCCCTCGTACCCACCCACTCGCTGCACGACCTCGAAGAACAGGTCTCCCCCGACCGTCGGGGTGAACAGGTGGAAGAACTCGCCGTGAGCGTCCGCGTCGTAAAGGATTCCGGCGCTGCGCATCCGGTCGAGCAGTTCGGAGTTCAACCCGAAACGTGCGTCCAGATCGTCGTAGTAGTTCGGGGAAATGGGTAGCGGAGCAAACCCCCACTCCTGCATGGACGCAGCGGCACCGAAGATGTTCTCACACGCGAAGGCGACGTGGCTGACGCCGCCGCGGCGGACGGTCGGCAGCCCGCTTCGACTGCCCTCCACCATGTTCAGCGAGATACGCAGGGCATGTCCGTCACCGTCTTGAACAAGCGTGAGCGCTTGACTCCGCATGAGGCCGACCGAATCGGTGACGTCCTGCCCCTCGTGCGGTTGCATCTCGAACACAGACCGCAGGAGCAGCATGATGCCGTCCCAGCTCTCGGCCGGAACTGCCAGTGCCACATGGTCGATCCCGGTGAACACTGCGCCCTGTTCACGATTGCGCTCGGCGGGCAGCGGGTAGATCTCGAAGGCCGATTCCCACGCCGCAGCGCTGCCGGGGCCACGAAGGTCGATCGATGTCGCATCGGTGACCTTCAGGCGTACGACGTCCGGTACGGCGAAGTTCTCGTCACTCGAACCGGGCAACTGCACTCGCGTCGCCGGTACTTCGAGAGCCAGAGCGCGCTCTCCCCACACTTCGGGTTCGGTTGCCCTGATGCCGATCTGAGTGAGAACCGGCAGATCTGCGGGCAGCCCGGGCGCCGTCCACACCGTGCCCGCTGTCGCGTCGACGGCAACGGTCAGCGGTCCGTGCCGCCACAGCTGCAGGTCGTGATCGTGGTGCCGTCCGACCAGATGAAAACCGACACGGGAGAGCATCGAGTGGACCTGGTCCTGTTTAGCCGGACCCGCAGCGATTCGCAAAGACACGACTCCTTCGAGCGGGGTGCGCTCCGGGGCGGTGAACAGCGTGGGTCCACCGGCGGCAGGGTTCGCGGCAGCGACCTGTTCTTCCAGATGGAGGAGCGACCGATGAGCGTCGATTGCCGTCCGCTGGGTGTCAGCGCGGCGGAATACGTCGTTGAAGATCTCGAGCGACCACGGTCCGTCGTAACCGGTGGCGTACACATGCTGAGCGAACGCGCTCAGATCGAAACTGCCCTGCCCCGGGAAATTTCGGTGATGCCGGCTCCACTGGAGGATGTCCATCGCCAAAAACGGTGCGTCCGCCAACTGGAGGAAGAAGATCTTCTCTCCGGGAATCTCGCGAATTCCGGCAGGATCGTCACCGCGCGAGAGGATGTGGAAACTGTCCAAACAGGTTCCGAGCGCTACGTGATCGACTCCCTCGACGATCTTCCATGCATGACCGTACGTGTTGACGTGGGCACCCCACGCGAGCGCCTCGTATGCAACCTTCTTGCCGTGCTGGGACGCCAGTTCGGCGAGAGCTCCGAATTGCTCTGTCAACTGACCGTCGTCGCGACTTGCTGTCGGCAGGGGCGAGGAGCACACCAGGAGCGTCTCGCACCCCAGTTGATCCATCAGCTCGAATTTGCGTTGCACTCGAACAAGATTCCGAGCAAATTGGGCCTCGTCCACCGTGTCGAAGTCACGAAACGGCTGATACAGGTCCAGGCTCAGCCCCAGATCCGCAGCCCTCGTTCGCAATTCCACGGGCGACCAGGGAGAAGCGACAAAATCCGGCTCGAACACCTCGAAGCCGTCGAAGCCGGCAGCAGCAATGGCGTCGAGCTTTTCCTCGAGGGTGCCGCTGAGCGATACAGTCGCGATCGACGTCCGGACCGGGCCACTCACAGCGCTGCCGCAGTCTGTTCGCCGTGCACCAGTTCGGTCATGTGAGCGAGCATCCTCTTACTGTCGGGTTCGATGCCCGTGAAGATCCGGAACGCGTCGACGGCCTGGAAGACGGTCATTCCGCCACCGCTGAGCGTCGGCGCCCCGATCAGCCTGGCCTGACGCAACAGCTCCGTTTCGAGCGGACGGTAGACGATTTCCGCCACCCACAGATCAGGACGGAGCAGATCCGGCGAGAATGCCATCCCAGGATGGGCCGCCATCCCCATCGGCGTCGCGTGGATCAAACCGTTTGCATTGCCGAGCACTTCGGCGAGGTCACTCGTGTGGCGCGCCTCGACGATCTGCGCCGGGAACTGCTGCGAGAAAGTCCGCGCGAGTTCTTCCGCACGAGCCAGGCTCGAATCGACCAACGTCAGCGTCCCCACGCCGCGGGTGAGTGCCGCATAGGCAACAGCCGCACCGGCTCCACCCGCACCGAGCTGGACGACACGATCGAGCTGTGCTCCGGGAAGCCCGTCGTCGAAATTCCGGCCGAAGCCCGACCAATCGGTGTTGTGTCCGATCGCCTTGCCGGAGTCGAAGAGAACCGTGTTCACCGCCCCGAGCCTGTCTGCATCCGGCGAGAGTTCGTCGAGATACTCGATCACCAACTGCTTGCACGGGTGAGTTATATTGAGACCGCGGAAACCGAAACGTCGTGCATAGGTGAGAAGTTCACCGATGTCCGACGGCACCATTCCCATCACGTCGAGATCGAGGATGCGGTAGACGTACGGCAGGCCCTGTCTGCGCCCTTCCTCCTCGTGCATGACCGGGGTCAAGGAGGCCTCGATACCGGTGCCGATCAGACCGCAGAGGATCGAATCACTCATCAGTTCTTCCCTTCTCGGATGCAGACGAATTCGACTGCGGCGCTGTAGCCGTCGATTCCCAACCCACAGATGACAGCGTCGGCGATGCCGGAGACGTACGAGTGGTGACGGAAATCCTCGCGGCTGTGGATGTTGCTGATGTGCACCTCCACGACGGGGGCATCGAGTGTGACCAGAGCGTCACGCAACGCAACCGAGGTGTGGGAGTACCCACCGGGATTGATCACGATGCCCGCGACTTTTCCCCTGGCCTCGTGGATCCAATCGATCAGTTGACCCTCGTGGTTCGACTGCTTTGCCTCGACCACCGCTCCGAACTTCTCAGCCGCCGCTTCACAACGGGAAACCACGTCGTCCAGGGTGCCTCTCCCGTAGAACTCCGGTTGGCGCTGTCCCAACAAATTCAAGTTGGGTCCGTTGAGGACCAGAACCGGTAGAGATGAAGTCATCAGGGGCACCTCGGGGTTGACGCTCGAAACTAATGTACGAACTAGTGAGTTAGTTCACTGGACGTTACTCCCCCGACGCGAACTCGACAAGCAAAGTCGACAAACTGCTGACAGATAGAGTGAGCACATGGTTTCCGAGCAGTCAGTGAACTCCGTGGTGTCGAAGCCGGAGAAGCGACGCCGAAACAGCGATCTGACCAGGGTGAACATCATCGCCGTCGCCACCGAGGAGTTTGCCGACAAGGGATTCGCCGGCGCCCGGGTAGACGAGATCGCAACCAAGACTCACACCACCAAGCGCATGATCTACTACTACTTCACCGACAAGGAAGGGCTGTACAAGTCCGTCCTCGAGCATGCGTACAGCGTCATTCGTGCGCAGGAACGTGAACTCGACCTCGAGGGATTGAACCCCACCGCAGCAGTCCGCGCCTTGGCAGAACTCACCTTCGACCACCACGAACAGCACCCGAACTTCATTCGGCTGGTGGCCAACGAGAACATGCTCCGCGGTGAGCACATCGAGAAGTCCGAGCTGCTCAGTGGCCTCGGCGCCCCTGCCGCCGATCTCGTCTCGCAGATTCTCCACGACGGGCAGCAGGCGGGAGTATTTCGCTCCGACGTCGACGCTCTCGACATTCACATGTTGATCAGCAGTTACTGCGTCTTTCGGATCGCCAACCGATACACCTTCAAAGCGCTCTTCGACCGCGATCTGACCGACTCGACGCATCGCGAGCATCTACGAACCATGCTCGGCGACATGGTTGTTGCATTTCTGACCTCACCGACGCCGTCCTGACCCACCCCGAAGTCCGAAAAATCCCCCTACGGTGGTGAGTGGAACTCACAGCTGCCACCGGGAGGATTGACGTGACCGAGAATTACGTAAACGGGCTTTCACTCGAAGAGAAGGCGTCGTTGACGTCCGGCTCGGATTTCTGGCACAGCCAGTCCGTCCCCGGAATCGAGTCGATACTGCTGACCGACGGCCCGCACGGGGTTCGGAAACAACCCGAGGGCGGCGACGCACTCGGACTCGGCCACAGCATTCCCGCGACGTGTTTTCCACCGGCAGTCGGGTTGGGCTCGTCGTGGAACCTCGACCTCATCCGCCGCGTGGGTGAGGCTCTGGGCGACGAAGCCAAAGCCGAACAGGTCTCGGTTCTCCTCGGTCCCGGCATCAACATCAAACGATCACCGTTGTGCGGCAGGAACTTCGAATACGTTTCCGAGGATCCGTTCCTCTCCGGCCGCGTCGCGGCAGCGCTGATCACCGGCATCCAGTCACGCGGCGTCGGAACCTCGCTCAAGCACTTCGCTGCCAACAACCAAGAGCACGACCGGATGAGAGTCAGTGCCGACGTCGACGAACGGACGCTACGCGAGATCTATCTGGCCGGCTTCGAATACGCCGTCAAGACTGCGGCCCCGACTACGGTCATGTGCTCGTACAACAAGATCAACGGGGTCTACTCGAGCCAGAACCACTGGCTGCTCACCGAGGTACTGCGCGAACAGTGGGGCTTCGACGGCCTCGTCGTTTCGGACTGGGGGGCGGTCAACGATCGCGTGGCGGCACTCGCCGCGGGGCTCGACCTGGAAATGCCGCCGACCGGAACCGATACGCAGATCGTCGACGCCGTTCGCGGCGGCGACCTCGATGAATCAGTGCTCACGACTGCAGCCGAACGACTCTCGACGCTGGTGCAACGCACCGCTGCCGCGCGAACCGAAGGCCACACGTACGACGCCGAGCGCCATCACGAGTTGGCGCGGACAGCTGCAGCGGAGTCGGCTGTCTTGCTGGCGAACGACGGAGAACTGCTGCCTCTGACCCCCGGCGGGCAAACTGTCGCGGTGATCGGAGAATTCGCCTGCAGCCCGCGATACCAGGGGGCGGGTAGTTCACAGGTGGTGCCCACCAAGCTCGACAATGCTCTGGACGCGATCCTCGACCTCGAAGGCGCCGACCGGGTCACCTTCGCACCGGGCTTCACCTTCGACGGCACTCCGGACGACGACATGGTCACCGAGGCCGTCGACGCCGCGCGCCGCGCCGACGTCGCGGTACTCTTCCTCGGACTACCGTCCGCCACCGAATCCGAAGGATTCGATCGAACCGACATCGAACTGCCGGCTGACCAGATCGCCCTGCTGGAAGCGGTCCACGGTGCGAACCCGAACACCGTCGTCGTGCTCGCGAACGGCGGCGTGGTTTCGATCGCGTCGTGGAAGGACCACGCCGCCGCAATCCTCGAAGGGTGGCTACTCGGCCAGGCGGGTGGATCGGCGATCGCCGATCTGCTGTTCGGCATCACGAATCCGTCCGGCCGGCTGACGGAGACCATTCCACTTCGCCTCCAAGACAATCCGTCGTATCTACACTTCCCCGGATCGCAGCAGCACGTCCGATACGGCGAAGGACTGTATGTGGGATACCGCTACTACGACTCCGCTCTGCGCGAAGTGGCGTACCCGTTCGGGTTCGGGCTGAGCTACACCACCTTCGACATCACCGATACGTCTGTGGAGGGCGGTGAGAACTCCGCCGAAGTGACAGTCACCGTGCGCAACAGCGGCGATCGAGCGGGCAGCACCGTCGTGCAGGTCTACGTCCACGACGCCTCGGAAAGCATCGACCGTCCCGAGCAGGAACTGAAGGGCTTTGCCAAGGTCCACCTCGACCCCGACGAATCTGCGACTGTGAACATCACTCTCGACACCAGAGCATTTGCCTATTGGTCCGTCGCGGCGCAGGACTGGGCGATCGAACCTGGCGACTACGAGATCCGCGTCGGCTTCTCGTCTCGGGACATCGCGAGAACCGACACCATCACTCTGGCCGGAAACGTCGGCGTCGGCACGCTCGACGCCATGTCGACCATCGGCGAATGGCTCGCCCATCCCGTCGGCAGTGCCGTTCTCGGCGCCGCCATGTCTGCCGCAGCGGGCGAAGGTGCGCAATCGGTCAGCCCCGAAATGATGGCGCTCGCCGGTTCGATGCCGCTCGGAAAGCTCGCCACCTTCGGCCTCGGGATCACCGAGGAACAGGTGGAGCAGTTGGTGGCGGCGGCAGCACAGCCGGCCTCCTAACTCCCTGAACTGCGGTTTCGACGCGCGGCGTGACCGCCAGTAGATTTTTATGAACTATTTGGTTAATAATCTTGTGTAGTTGCTGTGGCGTCGGTTACATTCCTTGTATCGCTCTCCGCACAGACGTTCTCGATACGAACAACATCGACAAACATAATCGGCGGATGTAGAGCCTCCACGACGCTTCCACCCAGGAGTTGAGCATGTCAGCTAGCACGGTTACACCATCCGGGCCCGAGGCAGGGTCCTTGGCCAGGCCGGATACGACCAAGGTCAAGCGCGCCGCAACATCGTCGTTTCTCGGCAGCATGCTCGAGTACTACGACTTCTACATCTACGCCTCCGCCGCTGCGCTCATCTTCCCCACCGTGTTCTTCCCGGACAGCGGACATGCGGCACTGCTTTCGCTGGCCACCTTCGGTGTCGCGTACGTCGCGCGGCCCCTCGGCGCTGTAGTCCTCGGCCATTTCGGTGACCGCGTCGGCCGCAAGAAGATCATGCTGCTCACCCTCATCATGATGGGCGCGGCAACGTTCCTCATCGGATGTATTCCCAGCGCCGATTCGATCGGAGTTCTTGCACCGATACTTCTCGTCCTGATGAGAATCGCCCAGGGCATCTCCGCCGCTGGTGAACAGAGCGGTGCCAGCTCACTGACACTCGAACATGCTCCCGAAGGTCGACGCGCATTCTTCTGCAGTTGGACCCTCAACGGCACCCAGGCCGGCTTCATCCTCGCCAGCCTCGTCTTCCTGCCCATCGCCGCACTCCCTGACGACATCCTCTACACGTGGGGCTGGCGAATCCCGTTCTGGGGCAGCCTGATCGTTCTCGTGGCGGCATACATCATGCGTCTCAAGCTCGAAGAGCCCGAAGAGTTCACCGAGCAGCAGGAGTCGAAGGCCGTCGCCAAATTGCCTGTCGCCGATCTTCTTCGCACCCACAGCGCAAATCTGATTCGCGTGATCTGCTGCGCCTTCATCGCCGTCGTCTCCACCATCTTCTCCGTCTTCGGACTCGCCTTCGCCACCACCGAGGAAGTGGGGATTCCGAAGTCGACCATGCTCTGGGTGGCCATCGCAGCCAACGCCGTGGCCTTGCTCAGTCAGCCCGCCTGGGCGATGCTCTCCGACCGGATCGGTCGCAGGCCGCTGTTCATCGGTGGCGCCCTCGGTAGTGCGGTGTTCATCTACGTGTACTTCGGCGCAATCGCCAGCGGCAACGTTCCCCTGATCTTTCTCGCCGCAATCGGATTGATGTCCGTCTTCTACGCTGCACCGAACGCCATCTGGCCGTCGTTCTACTCCGAGATGTTCAACACCAAGGTCCGCTACTCCGGCATCGCGATCGGCACCCAGGTCGGCTTCGCCCTCGCAGGCTTTGCGCCCGCCATCGGCAACGCCCTCATGGGCGGCGACAAGACACACTGGATGCCCGTTGCCATTCTGACGTCGGTGGCCTGCGTCATCTGCGCGATCTCGGCGTTCACCGCCAAGGAGACGTTCCGCACTCCCCTCAAGGAACTCGGCAACCCGATCTAGTCGAACACCCCACAGACACCCTGCACGAACGACTGTGGCCCGGCATCTCTCGCGAGAGATGCCGGGCCACAGTCGTTTTGAAGTTTCTACGCCGTCTTGTCGCGGCGCTCACCACGTTCCGGCTTACGCGGAACGATGGTCGGAAGTACGTTGTCGTTGACGGTCTCCGCGGTGACGACCACCTTTTCGACGTCGTCACGGCTGGGGATGTCGTACATCACGGGAAGAAGAACCTCTTCCATGATGGCGCGCAGGCCACGAGCACCGGTTCCACGCAAGATCGCCTGATCGGCGATCGCATCCAGAGCCTCTTCGGTGAACTCGAGTTCGACGCCGTCCATGTCGAAGAGACGACGGTACTGCTTGACGAGAGCGTTCTTGGGCTCCGACAAGATCTGCACCAGCGATTCCTTGTCGAGGTTGGTCACCGACGCGATCATCGGCAGTCGGCCGATGAACTCCGGAATCAGACCGAACTTGATCAAATCCTCCGGCATGACCTCGGCGAAACGATCGACTGTATCCAGTTCGGCCTTCGACCGAACCTCGGCACCGAATCCGATACCGCGCTTGCCGACGCGATCGGAGACGATCCGCTCGAGACCTGCGAACGCGCCCGCAACGATGAACAGCACGTTCGTCGTGTCGATCTGAATGAATTCCTGGTGCGGATGCTTACGACCGCCCTGCGGCGGGACGCTCGCCTGCGTACCTTCGAGGATCTTCAGCAACGCCTGCTGGACACCTTCGCCGGACACGTCACGCGTGATCGACGGGTTCTCGCTCTTACGCGCGATCTTGTCGACCTCGTCGATGTAGATGATTCCGGTCTCGGCGCGCTTGACGTCGTAGTCGGCAGCCTGAATCAGCTTGAGCAGAATGTTCTCCACGTCCTCGCCGACATAGCCGGCCTCGGTCAACGCCGTCGCGTCGGCGATGGCGAACGGGACGTTGAGCATCTTCGCGAGAGTCTGAGCGAGGTACGTCTTGCCACAGCCGGTGGGGCCGAGCATCAAGATGTTGGATTTTGCGAGCTCAACCGTCTCACCCCGCGCATCACGGCCCTTGTCTCCGGCCTGAATGCGCTTGTAGTGGTTGTAGACGGCGACGGCCAGCGTCCGCTTGGCGGAGTCCTGACCGATGACGTAGTTCTCGAGGAATTCTCGGATCTCCGCAGGCTTGGGAAGCTCGTCGAGTTTTACCTCGCTCGACTCGGCCAATTCCTCTTCGATGATCTCGTTGCAGAGGTCGATGCACTCGTCGCAGATGTACACCCCGGGTCCTGCAATGAGCTTTTTGACCTGCTTCTGACTCTTACCGCAGAAAGAGCACTTGAGCAGATCCCCGCCGTCGCCGATGCGTGCCATCTCGTGAGGTCCCTACTTTCCATCATGTACGTGCACTCGCCGCCACTCGATCGGCCGAGACGCTCCGCAGTACGTCGGTAGTTGTCAGATCGGTAGTTGTCAGATCAGACAAACTGATCAACAAACTGATCGAACAAATCTGGTCGAACAATCGCAGAACGCCGGTCGAGAACCAGCCCGTGAAGTGACGGTACCCGCAGATCCCGAACGGGGTCGACCTGTTCTCGGCGTTTCGCCTGCGGATAAAAAAGAAAAGAGTCGAGATTTCAGCCTGGCGAGCGCTCCACCAGGCACTTCTCGACGTGTCCGCCTCGTGTCGGGAATCGCGATACAGATCCTCGACACGAGGCGGAAATCGACTACTTCTGTGCGCTGAGCTTCCGGTAAGCCAGCACGTCGTCGATGATGCCGTACTCCTTGGCCTGCTCGGCCGTGAGGATCTTGTCGCGATCGGTGTCGACGCGGATGGTCTCCGGATCCTTACCCGTGTGCAGCGACAGCGTGCTCTCCATGAGCCGACGCATACGCTCGATCTCCGCGGCCTGGATCTCCAGATCGGAAACCTGACCCTGGATGCCGCCCGTGGCCGGCTGGTGAATCAGAATGCGCGAGTTGGGAAGCGCGAAGCGCTTGCCCGGCGTACCACCGGCGAGAAGCACAGCAGCTGCCGAAGCAGCCTGACCGAGGCAGACAGTGGAGATGTCGGCACGGACGTACTGCATCGTGTCGTAGATCGCCATCAGCGCGGTGAACGAACCACCGGGCGAGTTGATGTACATGGTGATGTCGCGGTCCGGATCCTGCGATTCGAGAACCAGCAACTGGGCCATGAGGTCGTTGGCGGAGACGTCGTCGACCTGCGAGCCGAGGAAGATGATGCGCTCCTCGAACAGCTTGTTGTACGGGTCGGACGTCTTGACGCCATAGCTGGTCTGCTCCGTGAACTGGGGCAGGATGTAACGCGATTGGGGGCCCGACGGCGCCTGGCCGCCCAGCGAGTTAGCTCCGAAAAGATTGGTCATCAGTTCTCCAAAGTATGAATTGGGCAGCGAAAGGATGGACGAACCGGCTCAGTTGCCGGTGCCGCCGGCCTGATTCGCACGGGAGACGACGTGGTCGACGAAGCCGTACTCGAGAGCTTCCTTCGCCGTGAACCAACGGTCACGGTCGGAGTCCGCGGTGATCTGCTCGACCGTCTGGCCGGTGTGCTGAGCGATCAGCTCGGCCATCTCGCGCTTGGTGTGCTTGAACTGCTCGGCCATGATCGCGATGTCACTGGCGGAACCACCGATACCGGCGGACGGCTGGTGCATCATGATGCGAGCGTGCGGCAGTGCGTAACGCTTGCCCTTGGTGCCTGCCGAGAGCAGGAACTGACCCATCGACGCCGCAAGGCCCATGCCGAAGGTGGCGATGTCGCACTCGGCGAACTGCATCGTGTCGAAGATCGCCATACCTGCGGTCACGGATCCACCGGGCGAGTTGATGTAGAGCGAGATGTCTCGCGTCGGGTCCTCGGCCGAGAGCAGCAGGATCTGTGCGCACAGCTTGTTGGCGATGTCGTCGTCAACCTGGGTACCGAGGAAAATGATGCGCTCTCGCAGCAAGCGCTCGTACACCGAGTCGCTGAGGTTCAACCCAGCGGTCGCTGAAGTCATGGCGGGACTCTGCAAAGTCTCCAGGTGATTGGAAGTCACGGTACCTGCCTTCTATGTGGATCTACTTGTGCGGTGGATCGTCTATGCGAAACACTTCTACTGACACAGACAGTAACGAAGTAGGGCGGCACCGGAGTCCCGGTGCCGCCCTACTTCGCTCAAAGCGGAAAAATCAGTGCAGTCGATCGTGGTGAAAACACCCGTCCGCCTGCGTTTTTACTTGTCTTCGCTCTCGGCGGAATCAGACGCATCCGCTTCGGTTTCGTCCTCGCTGCTGCCGAACAGTTCAGCGGTGTCGACGACTGCGCCGGAGGTGTCCTTGACACCGGCCGACTCGACGACGGACGCGAGAGCCTTGCCACGACGGACGTCTGCGAAGACGGCGCCGAGCTGGTTGGCCTGCTGGATCTGCTGGATGAACTGCTCGGGAGCCATGCCGTAACGCTGCGCCTGGAACAGGATGCGCTCGGTGAGCTCGTCCTGACCGACGGTGACGTTGCCCGCATCGGCGATCGAGTCGAGCAAGAGCTGCGTCTTGACGGAGCGCTCAGCGGCTTCCTGTGCATCCTTGTCGAACTCTTCGCGGCTGCTGCCCTGCTCTTCGAGGAGCTTGTTCAGTGCCTCTTCGTCGTGATCGAGACCGTGAACGGCGTCGTGCAGTGCAGCGTCGACCTCAGCCTTGACAACGGCCTCCGGCAACGGAACCTCGACGGTTTCGAGCAGCTGCTCGAGAACCTTGTCGCGGATCTGACCGGCCTGCTCGACCTTGCGGACGCGTGCGACGCGCTCACGGAGGTCAGCCTTCAGTTCTTCCAGGGTGTCGAACTCGCTGGCGAGCTGAGCGAACTCGTCGTCCTCAGCCGGAAGCTCGCGCTCCTTGACCGTCTGCACGGTCACGGTGACAACAGCTTCCTTGCCCGCGTACTCGCCGGCGACCAGCGTCGACGTGAAGTCCTTGGACTCCCCCGCCTTGAGGCCGACGATGGCTTCGTCGAGGCCCTCGATGAGCTGGCCCGATCCGACCTCGTGCGACAGTCCGCTCGCGGTTGCCTCGGCAACGTTCTCGCCGTCGACGGTGGCCGACAGGTCGATCGAGACGAAGTCTCCGTCCTCGACTGCGCGGTCGACGCCGGTGAGGGTGCCGAAACGCTGACGCAGCGAAAGCAGCTGCTCTTCGATGGCTTCGTCGGTGATCTCGATCGGATCGACCTCGACGTTGATGGAGCTGAAGTCGGGAAGCTCGATCTCGGGGCGCACGTCGACCTCGGCGGTGAACTCGAGGAGCTCGCCGTCTTCGATCTTGGTGACCTCGATCTCGGGCTGGCCGATGGCCTTCACGCCGGCGCTGGTGACAGCCTCGGAGTAACGCGACGGCAGAGCGTCGTTGACAACCTGCTCGAGCACTGCGCCGCGACCGACACGCGCTTCGAGGAGTCGGGCCGGAGCCTTACCGGGGCGGAAGCCGGGGAGACGAATCTGCTGCGCGAGGGCCTTGTAGGCCTTGTCGAAATCAGACTTGAGTTCCGCGAAGGGCACCTCAACGTTGATACGGACTCGCGTCGGGCTGAGCTGCTCGACGGTGCTCTTCACGAAACTTCGCTCCTTCGTCTGGTCTTGCTCACAACTTGTGTTGAATCGGTACTGCTGTCTGGCGCGGCACTCCACTCCCGTACTTGCTGGAGGTGAGTGCCATGTACGTACTTGTCGGGATGACAGGATTTGAACCTGCGACCCTCCGCTCCCAAAGCGGATGCGCTACCAAGCTGCGCTACATCCCGTTTCCGATCACATGAAACACACGATACGGCCATCCGAGGCCACAAATACAGCGGGCCACAAAGGCAGCCACCATCGGTGACCGCGCACAACCCTATCGCGCTCACTACTCTCTCACGAACCCGACCGCCGTTTGTACACGGCCCGGCTGTCCGCCCCCGCAAGTATGTCATCCAACTGTGTCATCCACCGCCGCCACATACAGCTTTGTCTGAACCGTGATGCGAGCCGGAATCAGAGGCCGGGCCGGAAGGAAAAGACACCCCGACTCGCCGGGCAAATCGCAATTCCCCAGGTGAACGACGGTCTCGAACTTCTCCGACCCCCCGATTATGAAATCCGGTGGGGCATTGGGTACAGTTTCGTATCGCAGACGACGAACACGGCGATCCCGAGTTGTCGTATGCACGGGGATGTAGCTCAATGGTAGAGCCTCAGTCTTCCAAACTGATCACGCGGGTTCGATTCCCGTCATCCCCTCCATCAGGAGGGAAACTCCACAAAAATCCGCACCGGCCCAGCCGGTGCGGATTTTTTTGTGTTCAGACTTTGCCCGCTCAGACCACTCCCCTGCAGTCCGTATCCTGGAGTTGTCCGGATCGATTCTGCTCGGGAGGCCACTCGTGACCACGATTCTTCTCATACTCGTCGTTCTGGCCGTAGTCGTATTTCTGGTCATGAAAAGCCAGCAACGCGGTTCCGGCCACAGCGCAACGCAACTCGACGACGCGAAAGCCGATGCCCGGCAGGCGATCGAACGCCTCGGCGGTCAGGTCTACAACCTGACCGGCAGTGACGACGCGTCGCGCCAAGCCCTCGCCGACGCGGCCGAACGATACAACGCCGCAGGCTCGCAGATCGATCAGGCCGCAACGCCGGTGCAGGCACGTCTCGCGAAACAGACTGCACTGGAAGGGCTTTACTACATCCGCGCGGCACGGGTGGCGATGGGCATGGATCCGGGACCGGACGTTCCTTCCATCGACGGACAGAAGGCCGCGGGTTCGGTCACCGAAGATCGCGAGGTGGAATTCGAGGGCCGCAAGGTCGCCGCATCACCCAATCCGTCGTCGCACACACCCAACTACTACCCCGGCGGCCGAGTCGCAGGACGCCCGGTCCCGGCCGGCTGGTACTCCGAGCCGTGGTGGAAGCCTGCCCTCGTCGCCGGGGCGTGGGGTCTGGGTTCGATGATGCTGTTCTCGACCATGTTCTCCGGAATGGCCGGGGTTCCTTACAGCGCAGAAGCTTTCGCGCAGGGTGGCGATACGGGAGCCGGCGGTGACTCCGGAGACCAGGGTGACTCCGGCGACTCGGGAGATCAGGGTATGGACGCCGGTGACTCCGGCGCGGACCAAGGAAGTATCGACAACACCGATTTCACCGCAGACGGCGGAGGCGGCGACTACGGGGACTTCGGAGGCGGCGATTTCGGCGGTGGGGACTTCGGCGGCTTCGACTTCTAAGCCGACTGACACACCGGGCACCAGAACAGGTTTCGCGCCTCCATGACGGAATGCAGGATCGGCGTGCCGCACACGCGGCACGGCGATCCTGCTCTTCTGTAGACGTAGGTCCGCGGACGATCTTTTGCGTACGCCGGATCTCCGTTGTCGTGCTCGGCGCGAACGACGTGCATCTTCCCGCGCCTGACACCGACTTTCATCAACTCGACCAGATCTGCCCACATGGCAGTCCATTCGTCGTGAGAGAGAAGATTCCCCGGTCGTTCAGGGTTGATTCCGTGACGAAAGAGAAGTTCGGCGCGGTAGACGTTGCCGACACCCGCCAGGACCGCCTGGTCCATGAGCAGCGCGCCGATCGCCTTCTTGGACTTGGAGATTCGCAACCAGGCTTTCTCCGGATCCGCGTCGCGGCGCAATGGGTCCGGCCCGAGTCTCGCCTCGATCGCGGCGACCTGAGGGGGCAGCAGGACTTCGCAGGCAGTGGGACCACGAAGGTCGGTGCCGAAATCGGCACCGACCATTCGCATCCGGACCTGGCCTACCGGTTCTTCCATCGGTAGGGCGGAGTCGGTGAACTTTCCGTACAGCCCGAGGTGTACGTGAACTGTCAATCCGTTGTCATAGGTGTGCCAGAGGTGCTTACCCCAGGCATCCGAGGACGTGAGTACGTGTCCGTCCACCAACCGCGCGTCCTCGGCGAATCTGCCTTGCGGACTGAGGACGCGGACCGGTGAACCGACGAACTTGCGGGCATGCAACCGTGCCAGCCGATGCAGGGTATGACCTTCAGGCACGGAACAACTTTCGAATCAGGCTTGCGGCAGAGCCGGTGCGACGCCGGTCTTCTCGTACTCGGACAAGATGTCGATACGACGCTGGTGGCGCTCTTCACCCGACCATGCGGTGGCGAGGAAAGCGTCGACGATGGCAAGCGACTCCTCGAGGGAATGCATACGTCCGCCGATGCCGATCAGCTGAGCGTTGTTGTGCTCGCGGGCCAGCTTCGCCGTTTCGACGCTCCAGGCGAGGGCGCACCGTGCGCCGGGGACCTTGTTCGCTGCGATCTGCTCGCCGTTGCCACTGCCGCCCAGGACGATTCCCAGGCTGCCTTCGTCCGCAACGACGCGCTTTGCGGCTTCGATGCAGAATGCCGGGTAGTCGTCCACGGCGTCGTACTCGTGAGCACCACAGTCGACGGCCTCGTGGCCGTTCGCTTTCAGGTGTTCGATGATCTCGTTCTTACGTTCGAATCCGGCATGGTCGGCACCCAGGTATACGCGCATGGCGACAATTCTCTCAGGCCCGACCAGCCGGGCGCACCCGGGTCGACGTCACACTTTCAGGAACACGCATCACCGCGCGAGCGCACCTATCGTGGTGCCCATGTACCCCGTCAACGGCCAGGCCGCTGCACCCGCCGTTCGTGTGTCACCGGGCAGTGACGCCGTTCGCCACCCGTGGGAAATTCCGCTACTCGTGCTCGCGGTGCTGACGACGGTCGTCACTTATGTGGTGGCGATCGTCCTGATCGCTGCGGGTGATCTGTCGACATGGATCCTCGTGGTGCTCGCGGCTCCGATCCTGCTGTTCCTCGCGCGAGGACAGCTGTACGGATCGCAACAGGTCAACGGAATCAAGATGACGCCTTCACAATTTCCGGAGGGGTATCAGCTGGTTGCCGAGGCTGCGGCACGGTTCGGCATGCAAACTCCGCCGGATGCCTACGTCGTGCTGGGGAACGGACGGATCAACGCGTTTGCGTCGGGGCACGGATTTCGCCGTTTCGTCGTCGTCTACAGCGACCTGTTCGAAGTCGGTGGGCAGGCACGCGAGCCCGATGCGCTCGCATTCATCATCGGCCACGAGGTCGGCCACATCGCTGCTGGGCATGCGTCGTACTGGCGTCAGTGGGGACAGTTCGCGTCGAACTACATTCCGGTGATCGGGTCTTCGCTGTCGCGTTCCATGGAGTACACGGCAGACAACTTCGGTTTCCACATGCGCCCGCAGGGCGCACCGGGCGCCATGGGTGTCCTCGGCGCCGGAAAGTATCTCGTGGGTCTGGTCGGGTTCGACGAACTCGCCGATCGCGCGACACTCGAATCCGGTTTCTTCCCGTGGTTCGTCAACATCTTGTCGTCACATCCGGTGCTGACCTGGCGTGCGGCCGCGCTTCGCAACCGCACGCACTCAGGGCATCTGTTCTTCCGGCCCGGTCAGCTCTACCGAAATCCGGCGCTCACTGCCGCTCAGTCGAACTGAGGATCCTCGTTGCGGGTCCGCTTGAGCTCGAAGAAGTGGGGGTAACCGGCCAGCGCGACGGCGCCGTCCCAGACCTTGCCTGCATCCTCGCCGCGCGGGATGCGTGACAGCACGGGACCGAAGAACGCCACGCCGTTGACATGGATCGTCGGGGTTCCGACGTCGGGTCCGACGGCGTCCATACCCTTGTGGTGGCTCTCACGCAGTGCCTCGTCGTACTTGTCGGTGTCGGCAGCCTCGGCCAGTTCAGGGGGCAGGCCCACCTCGGCGAGGGACGACTTGATGACGTCGGCGAAATCTTTGTTTCCCTCGTTGTGAATCTTCGTACCCATGGCCGTGTACAGCGGCAGCAGGATCTCGTCACCCTTCAGCTGCGCTGCAGCGATAGCGACGCGGACCGGGCCCCAGGCCTTGGTCATCATCTCGCGGTACTCGTCGGGAAGGTCGCGGCCCTCGTTGAGAACCGCAAGGCTCATCACGTGGAACTTGGCCTCGATGTCGCGTACCTGCTGGGCTTCGAGAATCCAGCGCGAGGTGATCCAGCACCACGGGCAGAGCGGGTCGAACCAGAAGTCAGCAGTGTCCGTGGTCTTGCTCGAGGTTGCGCTCACGAAGAAACTCCCTATCAGTTCATGTCGGTCAGGTCATATCAGTTCGGGGACATACTCCCGTTCTGCCAACAATCATGAACCCGCAATCCTTCCCGCGCTTTCCCCCGAACTACCTTCCGATCGCAGTAGTGTCGAAAAGAAACGAGTACGAAGGAGTGGTTCAGTAATGAGCACCAACCGGAGATTCGTGATCGTCGGCGGCGGGCTCGCGGGCGCAAAGATCGCAGAAGCCCTGCGTGACAGAGATTTCGACGGTGAGATCACCGTTTTGAGTGAAGAAGACCACCTCCCGTACGAGCGGCCGCCACTGTCGAAGGAGTTCTTCGCGGGCAAGAAGACACTCCCCGAATTCACCGTCCACGACGGCGAGTGGTTCCGCGACCATCACATCGATCTTCGTCCGGGAACGACGGCAACGGCCATCGACCCCGCTGCGCACACCGTGTCACTTCCGGACGGTTCCACGATCAGCTACGACAAGCTCGCCTTGGCCACCGGTTCACGTTCGCGGCGCCTCGACATCCCGGGGTCCGACACCGAAGGCGTTCACTACGTACGAACAGTCGATCAGGCCGCTGCGCTGCTGCGCACCCTGGCCGCCGACAAGAAGCTCGTCGTGATCGGTGCCGGCTGGATCGGTCTCGAAATTGCCGCGTCGGCCCGCGGTTTCGACGTCGAGGTCACCGTGCTCGAACATGCCGGCCTTCCGCTCGAATCGACCCTCGGCCCGGAAATGGGTGAGGTCTTCGCCGCTCTGCACCGCCAGAACGGCGTCGACTTGCGCACCGGCACGGACGTCAGCGCAATCTCTGTCGACGGCGATCACGCCTCGGGCGTCACTTTGAGCGACGGCACCGTGATTCCGGCCGACGCCGTGTTGATCGCTGTCGGCGCGTTACCGAACACCGAGTTGGCGTCGGAGGCGGGCATCGACGTCGACAACGGAGTTCTCGTCGACGCCGGTCTGCAGAGCAGCGACCCGGACATCGTCGCAGTGGGCGACATCGCGGCCGCACAGCATCCGATTCTGAATTCACGAATTCGGGTGGAGCACTGGGCAAACGCGCTCAACCAGCCTGATACGGCCGCAGACACCATGTTGGGGCGGCCTGCCGAGTACGTGCGCATGCCGTATTTCTTCACCGACCAGTACGACCTCGGGATGGAATACGTGGGTCACGCACCGCACGGCGGCTACTCCCGTGTGGTCACTCGCGGCGACGTCGACAAGCGCGAGTTCCTGGCATTCTGGCTCGATTCCGCGAACAAGGTGCTCGCCGGCATGAACGTGAACATCTGGGATGCCGGTGACGCCATCAAGGAATTGGTCGCGTCTTCGGGTCCCGTCGATCCGGAGCGTTTGGCCGATCCGGAGATTCCGCTGGCAGAAGTGTCCGCTTGAGTGCAGTCGTTCTCTTCGTGATGGGATGGACGTAATAGATCCGCACCATCTACGAGGAGATCTTTGTGGTCGCACCTAACCTGACACGCGAAACCGCAGCGCAACGGTCGGCAATCCTGACCGTCCAGAACTACCTGATCGAACTCGATCTCACCGACGGCAACGACGCACCCGGCGAGGAGACGTTCTCCTCGAAGACCACCGTCACGTTCACGGCGACGGCAGGCGCAAGCAGCTTCATCGACATCGTCGCGGCCCGAGTCCATTCCGCGGTCCTCAACGGCACCGCGCTCGACGTCTCCGACTACGACGAGTCGACGGGTATCAGCCTGCCCGACCTCGCTGCCGACAACGAACTGGTCATCGAGGCCGATTGCATCTACTCCCACACCGGCGAGGGGCTGCACCGATTCGTCGACCCGACCGATGACGCCGTCTATCTCTATTCCCAGTTCGAGACGGCCGACGCCAAGCGCATGTTCGCGTGCTTCGATCAGCCCGATCTGAAGGCCACGTTCGACGTCCGCGTCACCGCTCCCACGTCGTGGAAGGTCATCTCCAACTCCGCTGTCGTCGAGACCCTCGCCGCCGATCCCGGCCAGCACGTCTTCCGGACCACCCCGAAGATGAGCACGTACCTGGTGGCGCTCATCGCCGGTCCCTACGCGCAGTGGACCGACAACTACTCCGACGAGCACGGCGACATCCCCCTCGGAATCTTCTGCCGCTCTTCGCTGGCCGAGTTCATGGACGAGGAGCGGCTCTTCACCGAGACCAAGCAGGGATTCGACTTCTACCACCGCAACTTCGGTGTTCCCTATGCCTTCGGCAAGTACGACCAGCTCTTCGTCCCCGAATTCAATGCGGGCGCGATGGAGAATGCCGGCGCCGTGACCTTCCTCGAGGACTACGTCTTCCGCTCCAAGGTGACCCGCTACTCGTACGAGCGTCGTGCCGAGACGGTCCTGCACGAAATGGCGCACATGTGGTTCGGAGACCTCGTCACGATGGCGTGGTGGGACGACCTGTGGCTCAACGAGTCGTTCGCGACCTTCGCTTCGGTCCTGTGCCAGACGGAAGCGACCGAGTACACGAACGCGTGGACGACGTTCGCCAACGTCGAGAAGTCGTGGGCATACCGCCAGGATCAGTTGCCGTCGACGCACCCGATTGCCGCGGACATTCCGGACCTGGCCGCCGTCGAGGTCAACTTCGACGGCATCACCTACGCCAAGGGCGCCAGCATACTCAAGCAGTTGGTCGCCTACGTCGGACTCGAGCCGTTCCTCGCCGGACTACGTGAGTACTTCCGTGAGCACGCATTCGGAAACGCAACCTTCGACGATCTGCTGGGCTCACTCGAAAAGTCTTCGGGCCGTGACCTTTCCGACTGGGGTCGACAGTGGCTCAAGACCACCGGCCTCAACATCCTGCGACCCGACTTCGACGTCGACGCAGACGGAAAGTTCACCCGCTTCGCCGTCCTGCAGGACGGTGCCGCCCCCGGCGCCGGGGAGCGTCGAATCCACCGGATCGCCATCGGCATCTACGACGACGTCGACGGCAAGTTGGTGCGAAGCCATCGCGTCGAACTCGACCTCGATGCTGTGGAGAGCACGGATGTCCCCGAACTTGTCGGCGTCGCCCGCGGTGCACTCGTGTTGGTCAACGACGACGATCTCACCTACGGCTCCGTGCGACTCGATCCCGAATCGTTGGCGACCGCGATCGAGCGAGTCGGCGACATCACCGAGTCACTCCCCCGCACCTTGGTCTGGTCGGCGGCGTGGGAAATGACCCGTCAGGCCGAACTGAAGGCACGCGACTTCGTCGCACTGGTCGAGCGCGGCATCAGTTCGGAGACCGAAGTCGGTGTGGTGCAACGTCTCTTGCTCCAGGCCCAGACCGCCATCGGCTCCTACGCAGACCCTGCCTGGGCCGAGGCCGAAGGCGCGGCGAGCTTCGCCAATCGGTTGCTCGAACTCGCACGTGAGGCAGAGGCCGAGTCCGACCACCAGCTGGCATTCGTCAACGCACTCACCGGCGCCGCACTCTCCCCGTGGCACACCGAGGTTCTGCGCGAATTGCTCGACGCCGATCCCTCCACCGTTGGGCTCGACGGCCTGATCGTCGACACGGATCTTCGCTGGCGCATCGTCGGGGCACTCGCAGCTGCCGGTGAGATCGACGCCGAAGGAACTGCAACTCCGTTCATCGACGCCGAAGCCCAGCGTGACCCGACCGCGGCGGGCGCTCGTCAAGCCGCGGCTGCCGCGGCCGGACGTCCGCAGGCCGCTGTCAAGGAAGAGGTCTGGGCGAAGGTCGTCGGCGACGACTCGGTGCCCAACATCACCGCGCGATCCATCATCGGCGGGTTTGCTCGCGAAGGCCAGGACGAATTGCTCGAACCCTTCGTCTCCCGCTACTTCGCCGACATCGCGGCAGTGTGGGAACGACGCTCGAGCGAAGTGGCACAGACGGTTGTCATCGGGCTGTACCCGTCGTGGTCGATCTCTGCAGAATCCGTCGCGGCCGCAGACCGATTCCTCGAAGGCGACATCCCTCCCGCGCTGCGTCGTCTGGTCGTCGAAGGCCAGGCCGGTGTGGTTCGTTCGCTCGCCGCACGGAAGTTCGACGCGAGCTGACATGCGAAAGGCCGGTGCCCGCGTCGATTCTCACGAATCGACGCGGGCACCGGCCTTTGTGCGACAAAAAGTTACGGCGCTGAGATTGCGGCTGCCATAACGCGGATTGCGCTGATCAGTCCGTCGATCAGATTGCCTTCGCTGAACGATGCGACAGCTGCGGTTGCTCCGAGCTGGGTAACGCGATCAGTGACCCGATCGGCGATTGCCCGCCCGCTGCGTACCTCGACGGTGCGCTGGTTGGGCGAGACAGCGATCAGCACGGAACGCTCGGCTTCGGGCGTGGTCGGGAACAGTGCGTCGGCACCCGCTGCCGGATCGGAACCGAGATCACCGATGTAAGCGTTGAATCGCACCTTGGTGGCGCGCGTCGCTTCGGTCATCGCGACGTCGAGCGCGACCAGATCCCTGGTCTCGAACGGAAGATCGTCGGTGAACGGCTCGCCGATGCGGTGCACACCGGAAACACGTCCGCTGGACGTGACGACGCTGCCGACCGGCAGGTCCTCGGGCGCTACTGCGAGCGCGGTCGAATGATCACCACTTGCCACTTGCGGACCCTCCGATCAGATCAGCCGAACCGGCTTCGATTGCGTGCGCACTGCCGTGATGGCCACCGCGAACGGTGACTTCGTCGACAGCACTCCACAGCACGGGAGCGTGATCCCACGACTCACCGAGATGGAACGCCGGCGGAACCGGTCCCGGCGTCTTCTTCCCGAGGAAGGACGCAGCCGCGAAGAACGCGGTGATCAAGGCCGGAATCCCAACGTATATCAGTACTACCTCGAGAATGCTCACACCAGATAACGTAGCCCAGAACGCCAGGAAGGAAAGCGTCAGGGCCACAAATTCTCGGGCAATTTCGTTTCGGTGACGACAGAACGCGGCTCAGGCTGCGCCCACGCCGACACATAGCTCAGGCTGCGCCCACGCCGACACATAGCTCAGGCTGCGCCCACGCCGAGATACGGCATCCACGCCGGATGCAATTCCTTGGTCGCCGCGAGCAGACGCCAGTGCGGGCCGGACGGCGGAACCAGTTCCGCACGGAGAGTCCATCCGAGTTCGCTGAGCATCTTGTCTGCCTTGCGGTGATTGCAGGGGGCACAGCACGCGACGCAGTTCTCCCACGAATGCCCGCCACCTCTGCTGCGAGGAACGACGTGGTCGATGGTTTCGGCTTTGGCTCCGCAGTACGCACATCGGAAGTGGTCACGATGCATCAGTGCGGCACGAGTCATAGGGATACGGGCGCGATACGGAACGCGCACGTAGGTGCGCAATCGAATGACCGAGGGAACCTGCACCGACCAGTCCGCAGAATGGACTACCGGGCCTTGTTCGTCCTCGTGGACGGTATCGGCCTTGCCGCAGGCCATCAGTACGACCGCGCGCCGGGCAGGAAGGGCGGTCAGCGGTTCGTACGTGACGTTGAGCAGTAGCACCCGACGTTTTACCCACTCGGGCACGACGCGATCGGGAGGGAACATCTCGAGGTGAGAACGTTCTTCGGAAAAGAGTGGGTCGGCAGTGTGCGCGAACCCGTCAGGAACAACTTCCAGAACAGCCCCTAACGCGTGGTCGTTCCGCGCGCTAGTGGGCTGGAGTTGTCGGTGATTGCGTGCAGCATGTCGGTTCTTCATACGACCTCCGGGAGACTGCCCCCAAGTTGACCACGGATGATCGCGTTACGCACTCCCATTTCGAACAAAATTGCCAGGACGGCCGGTGAATTTCCGGTGAATGGGTACGCAGTCCGACCCGATACAACCGTCGTCGACCCGGAAACCGACCACTACTGCCGTCAGGCACAATGGAAGTTGCCATGAATGACGTACAGCACGACGTGCAGCAGACCTTCTACGACGCCGTCGGCGGAGCCGAGACGTTTCACAAGCTCACCGCGCGATTCTACGAAGAAGTCGCGAAGGACGAGGTTGTGCGCCCGCTCTACCCCGAGGCCGATCTCGGCCCGGCCGAGCGGCGGATGCGGATGTTCCTCGAGCAGTACTGGGGCGGGCCGCACACGTACTCGGAGGAGCGTGGACACCCGCGTCTGCGGATGCGCCACAATCCATTCGTGATCGGCCCGATCGAGCGTGATGCGTGGCTGCGGTGCATGCACGTCGCCATCGCGTCCATCGACGAGAAGACTCTGAGCCCGGTGCACCGAAAGCAGTTGATCGACTACATGGAGATGGCTGCCGCGTCCATGGTCAACTCCGCCATCTGACCGTTTACTTCGCCTTCGGCCTGAACACGCGCGCGACCCGACGAGCTGCTCGTACCCCGAACGACACCGTGGGATGCAGGGGTGAACTCAAGATTGCATGCTTGCGCACGTACTCTTCGACCTCCCACTCCGACCAGCTGCCCGCACGAAAAAGTGCGGCATCGCCGACTCCGAGGGTTCGCTTCGCGATTCCGTCGGCCTGAACGGTGACCGAACCTTCGATGATGTGCACGATTTCGTCCCCGTGGAAGTACCAGCGAAAGCGCCCCTTCGTGCAATCCCAGACGTGCGTGGTCGTGGTTCCGTCTTTACTCACCGACCACTGCGCCGAGCGCGCAACCGGTGTGCCGGAGATTATCCAGTCCCGGTTGATCGGATCCTCGTCGAGTAACACGTGATCCAAATTAACCGCTTCGATTGCCGACAAAGTCAAGGCCAAGCCCCCTTGGTTGAATTCTCGATACTTCTCCCCCGGCAGTAACACCAAAGTTGCCACATGGCATCACCGCGTCAATGCAAAGTACACCAAGGCTAGGTAAAGAGTCACGCTTTTGCCGTGTCCAAGTCGTGAGAGTGCCGGACGTTTGGCACTATGAACTGCTGTGAGCACCCCCGCGGATTCGTCCTCTGTAAGCCGGCCAGAAGCCCCGTGGTGGAACGAGGCTGTCTTCTATCAGATCTATCCGCGTTCCTTTGCCGATTCGGGCAGCGACGGTATCGGCGACCTCGGCGGAGTCGAGGAGAAACTCGGCTACCTCGAACTGCTCGGCATCGACGCGATCTGGTTGAGCCCGGTGATGAAGTCACCGATGGCAGACCACGGCTACGACGTCTCGGATCCTCGCGACATCGATCCTCTGTTCGGTGATCTGGCGACGATGGATTCGCTGATCACGTCAGCCCACGAACGCGGAATCAAGGTCACCATGGACCTGGTCCCGAACCACACGAGTGATCAGCACGAGTGGTTCAAGGCTGCCCTGGCGTCGGCGCCCGGTTCTGCGGAGCGATCCCGCTACATCTTCCGAGACGGCAAAGGTGAGAACGGCAACGAACCACCGAACAACTGGCCGAGCATCTTCGGCGGCCCGGCGTGGACCCGCGTCACCGAAGCCGACGGAACACCCGGCCAGTGGTACCTGCACATCTTCGCCAAGGAACAGCCGGACCTGAACTGGGACAACCCCGAAGTCTTCGACGACCTCGCCAAGACTCTGCGCTTCTGGCTCGAGCGCGGAATCGACGGATTTCGCATCGACGTGGCTCACGGAATGGCCAAGCCCGACGGTTTGCCGGACCACGACTGGGAGCTCAACGAGCTCATGCGCAATTCCGACGACGACCCACGGTTCAACAACCCGGCAGTTCACGAAATCCACCGCGGCATCCGCAAGGTCATGGACGAGTTCCCGGAGGCGATGACCGTCGGTGAGATCTGGGTGAAGGACAACCAGAAGTTCGGCGAATACATCCGGCCGGACGAGCTGCATCTCGGATTCAACTTCCGGCTTGCAGAAACCGAATTCTCGGCCGAGTCCGTCCGAGAGGCCGTGGAGAACTCCCTCGCGGCCGTCGCAGAGGTCGGGGGTGTGCCCACGTGGACACTGTCGAATCACGACGTCGAACGTGAAGTCACGCGCTACGGCGGGGGCGAGATCGGAACGCAACGCGCACGGGCGATGATTCTCGTCGAGTTGGCGCTGCCGGGCGCGAGCTTCATCTACAACGGCGCAGAACTCGGCCTGCCGAACGTCGACCTTCCCGACGACGCACTACAGGACCCGGTCTGGGAACGATCCGGACATGCGGAGCGAGGACGCGACGGCTGCCGAGTGCCCCTTCCGTGGGAAGGGAGCGAACCCCCGTTCGGATTCACCACCGGTGCGAGTACCTGGTTGCCGATGCCGGCCGAGTGGTCGACGCTCACCGTGGAGGCTCAGATCGAGGACGTGGACTCGATGCTTTCGCTCTATCGCGCCGCCCTCGAACTTCGTAGCGCCAGGCCTGAGTTTTCCGGCACCGACATCGATTGGTACGGCAGTCCCCCCGGCTGCCTCGCTTTCCGTCGACGCGGTGGTCTGATCTGTGCTCTCAACACCACGGAGGTGCCGATCGCACTGCCGAGCGGGCAGCTGCTGTTGAGCAGCGCACCACTCGTCGACGGTCAGTTGCCCGTCAACGCTGCGGCGTGGCTGATCTGACCGAACACTCTCGCACGTCGTCAGGCGGACGCCCCATCGCACTGGTGGTGGCCGTCGCCTGAACTCCTACCGTGCAACCATCAGCGGTATCGAACCACCGCGGTGGCGGTAGATCGAACCGAACCGTGCATCCAGGCGCACCCACGATCTACTCGCCCGTACCCGAACCAGTTCCGACGCGTCGATCTGCTCGAGATCGATGTCGGCGGTCATCGCTTCGGATCCAGCGTGCGGAACGAATCCCATTGCGGTCAAGGCGAAAATAACTCGCATCGAGATCCCGACCGTGCCTGATGGACCACTGACCTCGAGCACGTCCTGATCGAGCAACGACGCCGGCGGACCGTGACTACTGCCGTGCTCCAGCGCCAAGGCGTTGCCCCGCTGCGCCAGTTCGATCAGCACCCGGGCGGGTACGTCGTCCAGGTGCTCGAAGCCGTCCATCGGCGGCAACGCCCCGCGCCACGCCGAATCCATGGCAAACCCCGGATCGATCAGCTCACCCGTTGCCTGCTCCACCGCCGTGAGCAACTGATCGCCGGCAGCCGAGGTGTCGTCAGGGTTGATGGTGCCCGCCACGGTTCGCGTAGCGAGAGCGTCGAAACCCGTTGACGCCCAGACGCTCAGGTGCGCATCGCCGCGTCGACGCATTCGGATGACCGCGGACTCGTCCAAACGCAAGGCGTGACCGATGAAGCCGGCCAAGTTCTTTCGCTCGGCCTCCTCGGGCACGGTCAGTACACGTTCATGCACGTTGCCAGCTCTCCAGGTACTCGCGCTCGGGCCCGCTGAGGCGACGCAGACGTTGAGTGTCGATATCGAAGGCCGCGATCTGAGTCGATGCCACGATGGACGGCGGGACACTGAGATCCGCACCGCGGGGGCGAACCTCGTACGCGATCGTGAAGTCCACCGCGCGAACCTTTTCCACCCACATGAAGACATCGAGCGGTGAATCGTCGTGCCGCAGTTGCCCGCGGTACCTCACATGGAGATCGGCAATCACAGCCCCGTCACGCAAAGTGACCGTCGGGCGCGAGTCTTCGAACAACCAAGGAATCCGCGCCTCTTCGAGCAACGTCACCATCCGTGCGTGGTTGATGTGCTGGAAGGCATCCATGTCGGACCACCGAACCACAACTTCGGCGTGGAATCCTTCGCTCAACGTCCTACCTCCGATCGGGTGCCCATGCTGCGCACCATGCTGCGAACCTGACGCGCCGCCACCGAGAGCGTCGCGAGGTCAAGCGTCCCAGACTCGAAGATCTCGACGAGAGCTGCCCTCGCTCGGCTCAGCCGCGAGGCGTTGGTCGATTCCCATTCGTCGATCTTCTCCTGTGGCGACTCCCCCGGCTCGCCGCCGGCCAGAACCTCCATCGTCAGCTGCCGAAGCGAACTGTAGAGGTCGTCTCGCAACGCGAGCCGCGCCAGCGAGTGCCAGCGATCGCCGCGCTCGAGTCCCGAAACGGCGCTCAGCAACCAGTCGATTCCGAGATGCGCATCCAAGGCGTAATACAGCTCCGCGACTTCGGTGATGTCGTGATCTGCGATGTCGGCGATATCCGCGATGTCCAGTAGGCAGTAGACGTCGAGCAGTCGGAACACCTCCAGCGCCAACGCTTCCGGAGCCCCACGATCGATCACGGATTGGGCCCGCACCAGCAGATCGTCGAGCTGGTGGCCGGCGAGCAGCCCCGGAACCAGCGGCGCCGTCGCCCGATACGCTGCCGAATAACGCGCTACCTCGGCACCGACGGCGATCGGCTGGGGTCGATTGGCCAGGAACCAGCGCGACGCGCGGTCGAGCAGGCGGCAGGACTCCACGATCAGTTTATTTTCGATCTCTGCGCTGACGCCGGCCGAGCGGATTCGCGACCACACCTCGTCGAGCGCAAAGACCTCTCGCACAGCGGCGTAGGCACGGATCGAGTCGGTGCTGCTCGCTCCGGTCTCCTCGGCCAAGCGGTAGGCGTACGTGATTCCGCCGTTGTCGATCACTTCGTTCACGAGCATCGTCGCGACGATCTGCCGCCGCAATGGGTGTGCTTTGATCTCCGTTTCGAACCGATCACGAACAGCGGTCGGGAAGTACTGCGGGATCTGCTGGGCGAAGAAATCGTTGTCCGGCAACTCGGTTGCGAGCAGATCGTCCTTGAGCGAAAGCTTGACGTGCGCCGTCAGCGTCGCCAATTCCGGCGATGTCAGACCCACACCGACCTCGAGTCGACGCTCGATCTCCTTGTCGGTCGGCAACGCCTCCAGCTTGCGGTCCAGGCCACGTGCCTTGGTCAGATCCGTCAGCTGACGGCGGTGAACACCGAGCATCTGCGGTGCGGTCACGCGGGAGATTCCGAGCAGCGCGTTCTGGGCGATGTTGTCCGCCAACACCAGCGCAGCCACGTCGTCGGTCATCGACGCCAGCAACGGATTCCGTTCCTGCGTCGGCAGCAACTGCGAGCGCACGAGTGAATCGAGAAGAATCTTGATGTTCACTTCGTGATCGGAGCAGTCGACGCCTGCCGAGTTGTCGATGGCGTCGGTGTTGATGTGACCACCGTTGGCGCTGAACTCGATTCGTCCCAGAGCAGTCACGCCGAGGTTGCCGCCCTCACCGATCACCTTGACTCGTAGGTCTTGACCGTCGACACGCACCGCGTCGTTGCTCTTGTCTCCGACCTGCGCGTTGGTCTCGGTCGACGCCTTGACGTATGTACCGATTCCGCCGTTCCACAGCAGATCCACCGGTGCCGACAGAATCGCCTGCATCAATTCCGGCGGCGACAGCTTCGTGACGCCCTCGGCCAGACCCAGTGCGATCCGGACGCTTTCGGCAATCGGAACCGACTTGACCGTGCGATCCCAGACGCCACCACCTTCGCTGATCAGGCTCTTGTCGTAGTCGGCCCACGACGACCGTGGCAACTCGAACAGTCGTTGACGCTCCACGAACGAGCTCGCTGCATCCGGGTTCGGATCGAGGAAGATGTGTCGATGGTCGAATGCGCCGACCAATCGGATGTGCCGACTGAGGAGCATTCCGTTGCCGAACACGTCTCCGCTCATGTCTCCGACGCCTACCGTCGTGAAATCCTCGGTCTGCGTGTCGACACCAAGTTCGCGGAAGTGCCGCTTGACGCTTTCCCAGGCACCCCGGGCGGTGATACCCATGCCCTTGTGGTCGTATCCCACGGAACCACCGGAGGCAAACGCGTCGCCGAGCCAGAAATCGTACTTGGCGGCAACCGAATTCGCGAGATCGGAGAACGTCGCCGTGCCCTTGTCCGCGGCAACCACCAGATAGCGATCCTGATCGTCCTTGCGTACCACTCGATCCGGCGTCACAACTTCTCCGGTGGCAGCGTGCACATTGTCGGTGATGTCGAGCAATCCGGAGATGAACGTGGTGTAGCAGGCCTTACCCGTTTCCAGCGTCGCCGTTCGATCAGCGACGGGATCACCCGTCGGCAGAGGCGGATTCTTCACGACGAAGCCACCTTTGGCCCCCACCGGGACGATCACCGCGTTCTTGACGGCCTGAGCCTTCACCAAGCCGAGCACCTCGGTGCGGAAATCCTCGCGCCGGTCGGACCAGCGGAGCCCACCGCGCGCGACCGCACCGAATCGCAGGTGGACACCTTCGACCTCGGGTGAGTACACGTAGATCTCGAAAGCCGGCCGCGGCTTTGGCAACTCGCTGATCCGTGACGGATCGAGCTTGACCGACAGGTAGTCGCGAGAGCGGTCATCGGCGTCGACGACGTAGAAATTGGTGCGCAAGGTCGCCTTCACCAAGGAGAACATTCCGCGCAGGATGCGATCGGCATCCAAGCTGAGTACCTCGTCGATGGACGCACGCAACTGCTCGTCCAATTCGGCGACGCGGATGTCGTCCTGCTTGTCGGGGTCGAACATCGCCTCGAACAACTGCACCAATGCAAACGCGGTCTGCGGGTGCGTAAGCGCGATTCCTTCGATGTGGAACTGACTGTACGGAAATGTGGCCTGGCGCAGATACTTTGCGTAAGCACGCAGCACGACGGCCTGCCGCCAGGACATTCCGGCCCGCAGCACCAACTCGTTGAATCGGTCAGCTTCTGCCCGGCCGAACCAGACTGCACCGAATGCAGCAGTGAATCGCTTCTGAACCTCGGTCAGCGGGGCGGTACTGGTCTCGAGTGGCACCTGCGCATCGAGATCGACCTCCACCGACGCCCGAAGATCGGCCGGCACCGACAGTCCGAAATCGTAGATCCAGCACTGAACGCCGTCGAGGCGCTGCACGACGTGCGGCCGCTCGTCGAGAACTTCGACGCCGAGTGACTGCAGCACCGGCAGCACCTGACTCAACGAGATACCGTCGCCGCCGACGAAGAGCGTGAAGCGCCAGGCACCGGGCGCGGAGTCCACAGCGCGATAGAGCAGAACGTCGATCGCACCCGGTGCCAACGCCTCGAGCCTGGCGATGTCGGCGAGCGCACGCGAAGGTTCGAAGTCTTCTTTGTATCCGTCCGGCAGCACCCGCGAATACCGCTGCACCAGTTCCGGATCCACACCCGGGCTTTCGCGAACAAGATCGGTGATGCGGTCGTCCCAGCTACGACTGGCTTCGGTCAGCAGTGCCTGAACGCGCTCGCGATTGGCCTCGGAAACATCCAGACGAACCGGTTCGCTGTCCGGATCGCGCCGGATGGTCACGTGCAGCAACGCGAGGTCGTTCTCGGTGACTCTGGCGGTGTAATCGACTGTGCCCGGACCGAACTCACGCCAGAGTAGATGCTGCATCGCGAGTCGAACTCGCGTCGTGTACCGGTCGCGAGGCAGATACACCAGGCAGGACACGAAGCGGCCGAACGTGTCCTCACGGACGAAGAGTCGCACCTGGCGGCGAAGCCCGATGCTGTGCACGGCGTGCACGGTCTCGAACAGGGTCTCGGCATCGCTCGAGAACAACTCGGTGCGCGGGAACGACTGGATGACCTCGAGCATCGCCTGACCGGAGTACGAATGCAGGTCGACACCGGCACGCGCGATGACTTCGCGTACGCGTCGCTCGATCAAAGGAATCGCGAGGACGTTCTCGTGGAGAGCGACCACGGTGAACACACCCAGGAACCTGTGCTCCCCCACGATGTTTCCCTCGTCGTCGAGGATCGACACACCCACGAAGTACGGGTAGACAGCGCGGTGCACCGTGGCGGGGAACGATCCCTGCGTCAGGACCAGAAGGGGTCGATCAGGGAGGTCCGCAACGGGAGGCAAGCTCATCGGGCCCTCGGTGACCGCGTCGGAACGCAGCACGCCGAGTCCACTGCCGGCGACCGTGCGTGAGCCGTCCTTCGTGCCCTCGAATCGCCGGTATCCGAGTACGGCGTAGTTTCCGTCCGCCATCCACCGCAGCAGTCGAGCGGTGTCGGAGAATTCTTCGGGGGTGATCCTCCCGGAGGCAGTTTCTGCGGCACTCGCCAACTCGTCGGCAATGCGCAGTTGCAGTGCCTTCATGTCCGGGGTGTCACCAACCACCTGACGGACGTCCGCGAGCACTTTGCCGAGGTGTGCCTCGATCGCGTCGAGAGCGGAATCCTCGACTTCGGAGTCCAATTGGACATGCATCCAGGATTCTTGGATACCCCTGTCGCCCAAGGACATCAGATTGCCGGAGTCGTCGCGATCAACCGTCAGAATCGGATGGGCGAATTGACTGATTCCCACACCTTGTCGGTTGAGCATCGCGGTAACGGACTCGACGAGCAACGACATGTCGTCGGTGACGATCTGGACGGCAGCGCCGAGACTCTCGGATCCTGACGGGCGGTACACACGCCATACGGCCGTGCCCGGCGTCCGCCGCCTCCCGAGCGCAAGATGCGCGAGCAGGACTCGATCCGACCGACCGTTGATGACGTCGTCGCTGTCACCCTCGTCGATGTGCGTGAAAAAGGCCTCGCGAAGACGCGTCAACAACGTCGCTTCGTCGAGGCCTGTGCCCTGCTGCCGTACACGGTCTGTCATTCCTGGCTCACATCCTTGTGGGTTCTGATCGCCGCGACCAATCTCTGACTCGAGACTAGCCGCGGCAACCAGTACCTAGGGTGAACTGAGAAACGAAATCTACGATGTCGTCATCTGAACAAGCGATGCTTCGAGCACCACGCGTTCGCTGTCCGCCAGCGGTCTGGACTTTTCGGACACCGTGTCGAATCCGACCATCAACGCGTCACCGAATGCGCATTCGACACCCGCGTTGTCACGGATGACGTGCCGAACCGTGAACGAGGAAGTCCCGACGTGAGTCGTGAAGATCTCCACGTTCAACGGACCGGACCGGTCGGTGACCGGCTTGAGGAACTCGACGGTCATCTTTCGAACCACGAGGTACCCCGGCCGGCCGCCGAGCGGCGCCAGTTTCGCTTCCAGGAACTGGATGCGAGCTTCCTGCATGTACTCGACGTAACGCGTGTTGTTGACATGACCCAACCGGTCGGAATCGCCCCACCGGACCTGGATCTGCGCTGTGTATACGTCGGACACCGGATCAGTCCCTGGTGAGCTTGCGGTGCGTCACACGGTGCGGGCGCGCGGCGTCGGGGCCGAGTCGCTCGACCTTGTTCGCCTCGTAGCCCTCGAAGTTGCCTTCGTACCAGTACCAAGCAGCCTCGTTGTCACCGAAGCCACCTTCCCACGCGAGGATGTGAGTACACGTGCGGTCCAGGAACCAGCGATCGTGCGAGATCACGACGGCGCAACCGGGGAACTCTTCAAGAGCGTTCTCCAGCGAGCCGAGGGTTTCGACGTCGAGGTCGTTGGTCGGCTCATCGAGCAGGATCAGGTTGCCGCCCTGCTTGAGCGTCATCGCCAGGTTCAGGCGGTTGCGCTCACCACCGGAGAGAACGCCGGCCGGCTTCTGCTGATCGTGGCCCTTGAAACCGAACGAGCTGATGTACGCACGCGACGGGAACTCGGTCTGGCCGACGACGATGAAATCGAGCCCGTCGGACACGGTCTCCCAGACCGTCTTCTTGGGGTCGATGCCGGAACGGTTCTGGTCGACGTAGCTCAGCTTGACCGTCTGACCGATCTTGACCTCACCGGCGTCAGGCTCCTCGAGACCCACGATGGTCTTGAACAGCGTCGTCTTACCGACACCGTTGGGGCCGATGACGCCGACAATTCCGTTGCGCGGCAACGTGAACGAGAGATCCTTGATCAACACGCGGCCGTCGAAGCCCTTGTCGAGGTTCGAGACCTCCACGACCACGTCACCCAGGCGCGGCGGTGCCGGGATCTGGATCTCGTCGAAGTCGAGCTTGCGGGTCTTCTCGGCTTCGTTCGCCATTTCCTCGTAGCGATCGAGACGAGCCTTGTTCTTGGCCTGGCGAGCCTTGGCGCCGGAACGTACCCAGGCGAGCTCGTCCTTGAGGCGCTTCTGCAGCTTCTGATCTTTCTTGCCGGCAACCTCGAGGCGCGCAGCCTTCTGCTCCAGGTAGGTGGAGTAGTTGCCCTCGTACGGGTACAGGCGTCCGCGGTCGACTTCACAGATCCACTGCGCGACGTGATCGAGGAAGTAACGATCGTGGGTCACGGCGAGGATTGCGCCGGGGTAAGCAGCGAGGTGCTGCTCGAGCCACAGGACAGATTCGGCGTCGAGGTGGTTGGTGGGCTCGTCGAGGAGCAGGAGGTCGGGCTTGCTCAGCAGCAGCTTGCAGAGCGCGACGCGTCGCTTCTCACCACCGGAGAGGTGGGTGACCATCTCTTCCGGCGGGGGGCAGCGCAGGGCGTCCATAGCCTGCTCGAGCTGCGAGTCGATCTCCCACGCGTCAGCGTGGTCGAGCTTCTCCTGCAGTTCACCCATCTCTTCCATGAGCTCGTCGGAGTAATCCGTGGCCATCAGCTCGGCGATCTCGTTGTACCGCTTGAGCTGGACCATCGTCTCTCCGAGGCCGTCCTCGACGTTCTCGCGAACTGTCTTGGTCTCGTCGAGCTCCGGCTCCTGCATGAGGATGCCGACGGTCGCGCCCGGAGCCAGGAATGCCTCGCCGTTGCCCGGCTGGTCCAGTCCGGCCATGATCTTGAGGATGCTGGATTTACCAGCGCCGTTCGGTCCGACGACACCGATCTTCGCGCCGGGGTAAAAGCTCATCGTGACGTCATCGAGGATGACCTTGTCACCGTGCGCCTTGCGCACCTTCTTCATCGTGTAAATGAACTCAGCCATGACCGCCAGCCTATCGGTGTTTGTCCTATAACCCACATTGCGCGTTGGCCGTCACTTCACTGCGGGTTCTGCGGACAGTCCGAGGTCACCGACCAGATTCACCGACATGCTTCTCGACCCCCACGAAAACCGCGATGGGGACACCTCCAGGTGTCCCCAGGACGGCTCAGATCATTGCCCGGTGGATGCCCTTCGGCTCGCCACCGAGCTGCGAGAGCGTCGACGCGTGGAAGATGGAACCAGGCACGTGGATCGCATGCGCCAAACCAGCATGCGCATCACGCCAGAACCGCTGCATCGGCGTGTTCAACTGCAAAGCGCCACCACCGGAACGAGCAAAGATCTCGTCCACCGCCCGCACAGCACGCCACGCCGCAGCAGTCTGCGTACGACGACCGACCGCACGAAGCTCGAACGAAACTTCCTGCCCCTTCTCCGTCATGTCCCAGAAACGATCCACCGTCTCCAAAATCGCAGCCCGAGAAGCAGCGATCTCGGCCGCCGCCTCACCGATCGCGAACAGCACGTACGGATCTTCCTTGATCGGAACACCACTGACCGTCACCCGCTCACGCTGCGCCGCCATATTGCACGCCAACGCACCCTCCGCGATACCGATCAACGACGAGGTGATTCCCAGCGGGAAAATGCACGAGAACGGGAACTTGTACAGCGTCTCCGTACGGCCCGCTTCCTTCCACGCCGTCCCGTCGTACACCTTTCCGGCGTCGATCGTGCGGTAGGTGGGCAGGAATGCGTCCTTGACGATCAGGTCCTTCGACCCGGTCCCGCGCAGGCCCACGACATTCCAGCTGTCCTGGTCGATGTCGTAATCGGAGCGCGGCAGCAGTACGTGCAGGTGCTTCGGCGGCATCAACGGCTTACCGGATTCGTCACCGACCATCGCGCCGATCATGATCCAGTCACAATGATCAGTACCAGAGGAGAACGACCAGCGGCCGTTGAGGATGTACCCACCCTCGACCGGCCTCGCTACGCCCATCGGCGCATACGGCGACGCCATCCACGTATCAGGATCGGTTCCCCACACCTCTTCCTGAGCCTTGCGGTCGAAGAACGCAAGCTCCCACGGATGAACACCGACAATGCCGCTGACCCAACCCGTGGCACCGTCCATCGCGCCGATAGCCATTGCCGTCTCGGCGAATTCACGCGGATGCGCCTCGAGGCCTCCGAATTCCTTCGGCTGCAACATCCGGATGACGCCGGCGTCGCGCAAACGCTTCGCGCTGCCGTCCGTCAAGCGCATCAGCTTGTCGCCCTCGACTCCGTCGGCGCGGATCTCGTCGGCGAACTGTGAGATGTTGTCCAGAACCTGACCCATGATCTTTCCGCCTCCACTGATAGTCGATCAACGACCATTAAAGTAGAACACGTTCTAGAAACTTGCGGAAGTGAAATGGCCGACATTTCTTGCACTCACACGGTCTGCAGTTCCGACGGGAGTTCGACGGCGTCGCTACCCGAGGCCGCAAGCAACTGTGCGTATCGCCCACCTTGTTGCACAAGTTCGTCGTGGGTGCCCTTTTCCACAACCACGCCCTGGTCGAGGACCGCGATGAGATCCGCATCTCGAACCGTGGAGAGTCGGTGCGCTACAACAAGAGTGGTGCGTCCCACCATCAACTCGTCGAGCGCGTCCTGCAGCGCACGTTCAGTGCGATTGTCCAAGGCGCTCGTCGCCTCGTCGAGGACCAGGATCGGCGGATTCCGCAGAACTGTGCGCGCGATCGCGATGCGCTGTTTCTCACCACCGGAGAATCGGTAGCCGCGCTCGCCGACCATGGTGTCGTACCCGTCGTCGAGACCGGAGATGAACTCGTGGATTTGCGCGATGCGCGCTGCTTGCTCGATCTCGGCGTCCGTGGCGTCAGGTTTCGCGAACCGAAGGTTCTCACGAATCGTCGTGTGGAAGAGGTACGTCTCCTGCGACACCACGCCCACCAGATCGGAGACCGTCGCGAGATCGAGGTCCCGCAGATCGATGTCGTCGATTCTCACCGATCCCGCAGTCGGGTCGTACAGACGTGCCGCCAAGTATCCGAGGGTGGTCTTGCCCGAACCTGTGGAGCCGACCAGCGCCAAGGTTCCGCCGGCCGGGACCGTGAGGTCGATGTTGTCGAGAGTCTTGCTGTCGGTTCCTGGATACGAGAAGTCGACGTGGTCGAACCGAAGTTCGCCGGACATCTTGGTGCGGTCGAAGCTCTTCGACTCTTCCGGATCCGCAATGTCGATCGGCAGATCCAGGTACTCGAACACGCGACTGAACAGTGCCATCGAGCTCTGCACCTCGACGCCCGTGTTGAGCAGCATCATGGTGGGGCGGAACAATTGGGTCTGCAGTGTGGTGAATGCGACGAGGGTGCCGACGGTGATGGTGTTGCCGTGATCGAGAGTGAAACCGGCAAACCAGTAGACCAGTGCGGGCATGGCCGCGAAAGTGATCGACATGGTCGCCATGCGCCACTTGCCGGCCATCATGGCCCGGAGTTCGACGTCCGCGACTTCCGCTGAACGCTCGGTGAATCGATCCGTCAGAGCCGACTTCGCGCCGGTCGTCTTGCCGAGGAGAATGCCACTGACGGAGAGAGATTCCTCCACCTGGACCGACAGATCACTGAGTAGCTTCTGCCGCTTACCCGAAATCTTGCGGCGCTCGTCACCGATCTTGCGTGCGATACGGATGAACACCGGCAAGATCGCCAGCGAGAAGATGGCGAGTCGCCAATCCAGAAGGAACAGAGCAACAATGGTGGCTGCCACGGTCGTTGCATTCTGCGCGATGGACGTTGCCGTGTTGGTGACCACCGACTGCATACCGCCGATATCGTTGGCAATGCGCGACTGAACTTCTCCGGTTCGGGTTCGAGCGAAGAATCCAAGCGACTGATTCTGCAGGTGCGAGTAGACCCGCACGCGCAGTTGGTGCATCAGCTTTTGGCCGATGCTGTTGGACATCCAGGTCTGCGCCACGCCGAGACAGCTCGTGATCACGGCAATGGCGATCATGCCGATGGCCAGAACGCTGACGAGTCCGAGGTTCTTGTCCGGGATCGCCTTGTCGAGCATTTCGCGCAGGAGCAGCGGACTGCCCAACGCGACGATCGCGCTGAGTGTGATGACCGCAGTGACGATGGCGATCTGAGTTCGATACGGCGCGAACAGTCCGAGTACGCGCTTTGCCGGTACGGATTCCGCCGGAGTGATCTCGACAGCGGATCGTTCGATGTTTCGCATGTGATCTGGTTTCACGTTTACCTCCTGGAGGCTTCCTCACCCTAGTTTCATATTGATGAGGTTACCTCACTATGAGGCTGACACCAACAACGCTAGACTGACGCCATGCATTCCCGAGAGCGCGAACTCACCGATGTCGTGATGTCCGTGGCACGGCTCATCCGCCGACGCCAGGTGGCAGCGCTGGAACCATTCGGCCTCTCGCCCTCGCAAAGCCGAGCACTGCGAGTGCTGACCCGAGTGGGCGAACCGGTTCGACTCGGGTTTCTTGCCGAGCGATTACGCATCGTTCCGCGGTCGGCAACCGACGTCGTGGATTCCCTCGAAGATGCCGGATGGGTACGTCGCACTCCCGATCCGAACGATCGTCGCGCTGTATTACTCGAGCTCACCGACGCCGGCGCTGCGCTGGCCGCCGACGTCGCGAAAGCTCAAAGACGCGAATCCTCGGATGTGTTCGACGACCTCGACGAGTCGGAGCGAGCAACTCTCACCGAACTTCTCGAGCGAGTGGACGCGGGGCACGACTCTCGGCCCCGCGACTGCCCGACACCCTCGATCTGAGTTCTCACGCAGCGACGGTGTTGACTGCGTCCTCGACATTCTCCGCCGACGTCGGCTTGCTCTGACGCTCGATCTTCGAGATGCAACGAGCAAGGTCCGCGCCTACTGCCGTCGCCCGCAACTCAAGATCGGAACGAGGCACACCCTCCTTGGTCGTGTACTCGTTGGTGCGCAACTCCCCCGCCACCATGACCGGATCACCTTTCATGATGGATGCGCCGACGCCGGTGACCAACCGCCGCCAGCAACTGACCGTGAGATACAGGGTCGCACCGTCAGTCCACTCTCCGGTCACCGCGTCTTTGCGACGCGTGTTGCTTGCCATCCGAAAGCTCAGCACCTCTTCACCATTGGTGGTCTGCCGCTTCACCGGATTGGTGATGACGGTTCCGACAACGGTTGCATGCGTTTCGTACATGTCCGATCCCCCTTCGAACTTCAGAACCCGCCAACTGCCGCGGGGCCGATCCTTGCGTCGGCAGTTTCGATTGTGGAACGGCAAACGCCTGGCTCCGGTTTTCGATTTCCACCTGTGCATCGGCGGGACCGCTGTGGAGAAACAGCACTGCCCGAGCCAAACGGCCCGGGCAGTGTCGGTGCTAAGTGCTAGTGGAGGACTCGTCGGATTTCTTCTCGCTGGGCGCCCCATCGGCAGTGTCCTCGTCGGCAGTCTCCGCGTCAGCCGCCTCTCGGGGTTTCCACCCCTCGCGGTCCCGCCTGGCCAATTCGGCGAACATCGCGTTGTGTGCGGCGAGGTCGGCGTCGTGGTCACGTTCAGCCGCACGGTCGGTTCGGCGCGCCGTTCTGCCGTCACTGCGCGACCACTGAACCAGAAGCGCAAGCATGACCACCATGAGCGGGATCTCGCCGGTCGCCCAGGCGATGCTGCCCCCCAACTGCTGATCGCCGATCAGATCGTTGTTCCAGCCAAGGCCGAGCGAACGGAAGTAGGCGCCACCCATGACGGCGGTGGTGCTCATCAAGGCCACACCGAAGAACGCGTGGAACGGAAGCGAACCGAAGACCATCGCCAGCTTGGTCACCGGCTGCAATTGTCGTGGTGACGGGTCGATTCCGATCGCCACCCAGTAGAAGAGATAGCCGCTCAGGATGAAGTGCAGATTCATCAGCAAGTGCGCGCTGTGCGAGTCGACCGTCGCGCCGTAGATTCCGCCGAGATAGAGCGCGTAGAAGCCGCCGACAAAGAGAACGGCCGCCACGATCGGGTGGGTGATGAAACGCGAGAACGGGCTGTGCAGGGCGGTCAGAATCCACTCGCGGATGCCTGGCACGCCGTCCTTGCCTGCCGGATCGAGGGCCCGCAGAGCCAAAGTGATCGGCGCACCCAGAACCAGCAGGACTGGGCCCAACATCGACAGCGCCATGTGCGCACCCATGTGAACGCTGAAGACTGCCGGCGCGTACTTGCCTACACCGGACGACGTGGCGATCAAGAGCACCGCACAACCGCTCATCCAAGCGATGGTTCGGCCGACGGGCCAGGAATCCCCACGCTTGGCCAGTTTGCGCAGGCCGATTCCGTACAGAATCGCCGCAGCGATTGCGGCAGTGCCGAACATGAGGTCGAATCGCCAGTCCGTCACGAATGCCATGAACGACGGCGGGTCCGGAAGGTTGTAACCGAGTTCGACCTCGGGGATCGAGGGAATCGACAGCGGCGGGGGCGGTGGGGTCCGACCGAGGCCGATCGCGAGACCGATGGTCGCCGCCATCACGATGCCTTCAGCGCCGGCAAAACGAATCAGCGCGGAGCGACTCTTGGGGTTCTCCGCCAACTCCGGCAGCGCCCGACTCCGCTGAGCCCAACCGAAGAACCCGAGGATGATCAGTGCAACTGTTTTGGCGACGATCAATCGTCCGTAGGTCGTGGTGAACACGTCGTCGAGAGGTAGACGGACAATCGCATTGATGACACCGCTGAATCCCATGACGACGAAGCAGATGGATGCGACCGTCGAAAAGCGTCGAGCCGCTACGTCGGTGTAATCGCCGCCGCGCCGCGCGTGGGCCAGTAGCGCGAACAAGCCGCCGGCCCAGAGCGAAGCTGCCACAAGGTGCAGGATCAGGCTGTTGGTAGCGATGTCATGCGAGCCGCCCGAAGACGAGTGACCGGTGAGAGCGAGCGGCATCAGTCCGAGGAGACCGACCAGCAGCAGGAGCGGAGTCCACCACCAGCGCAGTGTCAACCGGGCCAGGATCGCCAGAACAACCGCGATGATGGCCGTCCAGCGCCAGGCGCCGGCGATCTCCACCTGGTCGAGTCCCGACCAGAGGTTTGCCGGTTTGATCGCTTCGGCAAACGGCTGACCCGAGGTGTCGGAGAGCGTCAGAGGCACCATCATGAACGAACAGATCGCCCACACGATCGCGGCATGCGATGCGGTTCGGACTGCTCGATAGCCGTCGACGTCGAGGACGCCCGACTTCTGAGGTGGCACGAAGAAAGCGGCCAACAGCAGTGACCCGATCGCGATGACCGCGGCGATCTCCCCCAGTGCGCGCATCGCGGGCAGGCCGTACGTAGTGATCGGACCTGGATCAGGGATGCCCAGAAGAGTCAGTGCCTGCGACGCGGAGAATCCCACCACGACGGCTGCGGTGAGCCCTGCGATGAGTCCACTGACCACGAATATGGCGGTCGAAGAAGCGGGTGCACCGCTGTGCGGAGTGGACTCCGGTGAGGAATCTGTCGGCGCGAGGTCGGGTGTAGCCATACTTCAAGGGTAGGACCTTCGCGAACCGACTACGACAACGCGTCGGAGTTGGGCGGCGCGCGTCACATCCCGAACCCTCGAGTATGATGTTCCACGCGCCTCCGTAGCTCAGGGGATAGAGCAAGAGCCTTCTAATCTCTTGGTCGCAGGTTCGAATCCTGCCGGGGGCACCACAAGATTTGCATCACGGATAGTCACGCTGTGTAGGCAAAGCGGTATCTGTGCAGACCGATCCCATTCGGATCGAAACCTAGCCCACAAATTGCGTGCCGTCCGCAGTAATCTGCCACGCATGAAGAAGGCACTTCCGAAGACGCTGAAGTCACTCGCCCGAACTGTTGGAATCCTTGCACTCGCGATCGTCGTGGTATCCGTCGTCGAGCGGTTCACCGGCGCACACCAACCGACGACCGGTCCCGCGTCGTTGACCGGGCCAGACCAATCGTTGTAGCCCTTCCCTTGCGACGAAGGCCGTCTCACGAAGTTCTACGACGAGAGCCGGTAGGCAATTGCCCGCCAACGCCGGCTGAGCCGCATGCACCGCGCTAAACAGAGCGGCCGCGAGTGTCACAGAACCTCTGGGCTCTGGAGCCCAGAGGTGTAAAAGCCGCCGGGGCAGTCGAACCTTGCGGGCAGCCGTGGGTGTAGCACCATTGACACAAGCTGCGTCAGAATGGTTGCGCGAGAACTCGATTCGAAGGTCCGATTTCGCGAAGTGTCCAGAGAGCTGCGAGAAGCACTTGCTGTGGGACCTCGCGGCTACTCGGTGCGGTTGCTCGGATGTGGCGACTGCGCACCGATCGAACCGGCCGCATCCGCCGTCAGCGACTACGCAACGACCGTCACCATTTGACTCCGGGCATCGAAAGCGCTTGAAAAGTAAGCCATTTCATCGTGCCGAGGTGCGCGAGAACGACCTGAACTTGCGAGGTCTCGAGATCTTTGAAGAAGCCTCCGGCATGGCATCTTCCGAGATCCACACACATCCCAGGTAGTGCATCATCCGTGCGCACACGAGCGACGCCAAAAGTCGCTGCGGCGCGTGATCAGCTGGACTGACGTAACCGTACCGAAGGCTTTCTACGAAAAGCTGGGCGATTCTTTGTCTCGAAATGCCATGTCGGCCGCCGAAGCATTATCGACGGTTAACTCGGGCCGGAATCCAATCTGCTAAGAAAAACGAATCTAATGTGACCCCTATCTCTGGATCCTTTCAGAACAGGGGTTTCTATGACCCGCGACTGAATTCACCCCCTAATTCACCCTCCTCCTATACGCAGAAAAATGATTTGCCTTTGTGTCGAGCGTGTGTGCACAGATAGTTCGCTCCACACCTTGTCGTTCCGACAGCAAATAAGGGGCGGTGAACTGCATAAAGGCTCATTCGGTACAGCAGCGCCGACTCGGCTCGGCCGCTCACCGATTGTCGGCAAGGTCCAAGACAGGCATGCAACTGATGGTCGAGATCGAATTGTGATGAACCAGCCAGTTAACTTGACAGAAATCAACGGAAGATGCATATAGCCAGTTAAGAGGAGTTTTTCTTACATGGACGGACGTCCATGGCGTGTCCAGCTATGCGATTTGCTCGTGTTAGATTCCTGATTGCGCATCGCCCGGTTTGCGCCTTCTGCGTTGTTTGCGCGGAATTTGCATCTTCTCGCGAACGGCCCCGCGCAAATTTCTTCACGTTGTGCCAGAGAAAGGAATTTCATGAAAACCGTCACGGCAGCGAAGCACGCAGCACGAAGACTCCCCCTCGGAGCCATCGCACTGTTGCTATTGCTATCCGGGATGGTGCTCATGCCCGAACTGCAATGAATCGCGCAGGAAAGATCCTCGGCCGCGGCCTTTAGTACCTCGTAGGTCGTCGCGTTAGGTAACACCGGCGGTCGAGTTTTCTTGGAATTTCCTGGCTACCCAGAGCCGGCCGTCAGTCTGCGCCGGCGTCAGCCGGGTCCGATTACCAACTGTTCGGCTCCGCAATAGGTCGCCTGAGAATCACCAACGCTCGCATCCAGGCTCCAGAGCTGCTCAAAGGTCCCGTTTCGCTATTCGACGGCCCCGGAAACGGGGCCTGAATCATGTGTTTCTGAACGAAAGGTGTTCGTCATGCGTAACCGTGTCTTCCCGCGCCGTGCCGGGGAGGGGGTGGTGTCTCGGTGGGCAGCTTTGGGGATGATCGTTGCGGTCCTGGCGCTGGTCGTATCGTCGTTCTCTTTCGTCCAGGTTGCCTCAGCAGATGACCTCGGGACCTCGACCGCCACAGTTCCGACCTCAACAGTTCCGACCACAACGAAGCCGCCCGCAACTACGACGGAGGCGCCGCTGAAAACGACTGCGCCGCTTACTTCCACGTCGGAGTCACCCACGTCTGCGAAACCGCCGATCACAACCACGGCGCCCCCGTCTACGACTTCTGTGGCGGCGCAGCGACTGGCCGCACGCGGAGTCAATCCGGGCATCGATGTGAAAATCACAGACATCCAGGTCGAGGGAAAGAACGACCAGCAGATTACGGTCGGGGACTCCGTCACTGTGCGGGGCACCTGGGACGCGTCAAGCGCGAGCCCGCAGCCGGGCGACCAGTTCACCATTGAATTCCCTGGCGAGCTGAAGCTTCAGAGCAACCCCAAGATCGACCTTGTAGGTGGGGACGGGACGCTCTGGGGAAGCTGCGAGCTTGTGGGAGCCACCAATCTCATGACGTGTGTTCTCTCCGATGCCGTGGCAGATCGCCCGGACGAGGTGAAGGGCGATTTCTTCGTCTACACCAAGGCGGTCGAATACACCACGTCAGAGACTGTGGACTTCACGATCAACAACAAGGTCACGCCGGTCGACCTGCCCGGCACGGGCGGCATCACCGACGGCCGCGTAATCGGCGAGTCGACGAAGTCCGGAAAACTCCAGGACAACAAGCAGTCAGTGCGGTGGACCATCGACATCCCCGGCGCCGATCTGGCCAAGTTGGACGCAGGCAACACCGGTTCGGTGACCCTGAGCGACGAGCTCTCCGACAACATGAAGGTGTGTGCGGGCAGCCTGCTCAACGCGAAGCTGTGGTCCGGTCGCCCGGGCGATCTCAAAGAGACCCCCGGCGGCGTCACCGTCACCCAACCCGACGCGGGTGATCAGGTCACCATCAACATCGACAACGGCGCGCCCTTCGAGAGCAACAAGCTCTACCGCATCGAGTACACCTCATGCACGACCAGCGGTGTGGTGGATCTCGAGGGGACTCAGTACACCAACTCCGTGACGATCGGTGACAACACGGTGGCTTCGGATGGCGTGGGACAGGACTATGCGCCGCAGACCAAGCCCTGGAAGGGTGGCTACCTCGACGGCGGTAAGCGCAATATGGAAGCCGTCTGGACGATTGTGGTTCCGGGCACCGACATTGCCGCCAACAACCACAAGATCGACATCACCGACACCTTCGGCGGCCCCCATGCGGTCTGTGCCTCGGGCGTGCAGGTAGTCATCGAGAAGTCTGACTACCTCCCAGGGCGGGAGAACGAACCCAACTACCGCACTCCTGCCGCAGGATTCACCATTGCTCCCATCGGCGCAGTAGCCGGCGCGAGTACCTTCACCGCGGCGATCACTGTGGATAACCCGGACACGTTCAACGAAGAGCAGTATTACTACGTCACGTACCGAACCTGCCTGACCACCACCGAGGTCCCAGACTCCGAGGACCATCTCACCAACTCGGCGGTCGTCAACAAGACGTCGATCACGGGAAAGACTGAGGGGCCTAGGTTCACGAGCGGCAAGAGCGGCGCGATCAACACCACGTCGCAAACTGTCGGCGGCGTGGAGCAGCCGGCAGGCACCACCCTCAATTGGACCGTGGAAATCTCCGGACACGATCTCGAGGGCCTTACGGAACCGGCGGTCGTCAACGACAGGTTCTCACCGAACATGACGGTGTGTGAAATCGGCGGCGATCTCAAGAGCAACCTCAATCTCAAGGTCGTCGCGCAAGACTTCTTCGACGGCAACAAGAAACGCGATATCACCGATGCCACATCGGTGGCGCGCGCCGACGGCGGTTTCGATCTCACTCTCCCGCGTGACGCGGACGGTTACAGCCGTCAGACGAAGTACCTCGTCAGCTACACCCTGTGCACCAGCAGCGGCGGACTGGACCAGCGCGACACGGAATACTCCAACACCCTCACCTATGCCGGCAAGCAGACGCTGTCGCAGAGCGTCAAGCAGGAATGGGGCGGCGGCGGTACCGGCCAAGGCGTGTCACGGGGCTCGTTCTCGCTTCTGAAGGAGATCGCTCCCTTCTCCGAGAAATTCCCGGAAGACACCGAGTTCACTGTGAAAGTCGAAGAGTTCGCCCCCGGGCAAAATCCAGCGACCGACGCCCCGGTGAGCTCCTACGAGATCAAGGTGAAGGCTGACGGGACACCGGTCAGTGGGATCAACCCCCGCGGAACCGGCTGGCAGATCCGCCTGTCCGAGATCAACCTCCCGACCGTTGACGGTGTGTACTTCGAGCGAGGAACGTTCCGCCATTCAGAGGGTGTGACGCTCAACGTGGACCGGACCGAGGCGCTGGTGACCATCACGCCGAAGAGCAATGTCGGTGTCACACTGCTCAACAAAGCGAGCTTGGGATCGGCAAGGATCACCAAGGCCGTCATCGGCGACGGAGCGCGCACGGGACTGGAGGCTTTCGTCATCAACGCAGAGATCGCTTTCGGTGACGACGACGCCGGCAACGAACTGCGTCAATTCACTCTGAAGGACGGCCAGCATTACGATCTGGGCAAATTGCCCATCGGAGCGAAAGTCACCTTCACCGAGGTCCAACCGACGAACACCGACCTCGTGACGTGGTCGCAGCCGGTGATCAGCCCGAAGACGCTCACCATCGGCACAGACGCGTCGGCGAACGCGGTCTCCGTCACCAACGAGGCCACGATCACGCAAGGCACCTTCGAAGTGAGCAAGAAGCTCACGGGCCCGAAGGCGTCCGACAAGGCCGTACCGGCCAGCTTCGACGTGATTGCCACCTGGCTCGATACGGACGACAACCCACAGAGCAAGACACTGTCGCTCCCGTCCGACGGCACCTCGGTTCCGTTCGGTGAGAACCTGCCCGGCGGCACCGAAGTTGCACTGACCGAACTGGTTCCGGCAAACGGTGACGGTCTCGCCTACGGCGTGCCCGCATACTCCGGGAATATCCGGATCAATGCGGACAACGCTGCCGTGGTGACCATCGGCAAGGATTTGCGCAAGGTCGAGGTGTCGAACTTCGTCGACATCAACGATGGCACTCTGCGCGTCGCCAAGCAGGTCAGCGGCGAGGCCGCCGAGGCTGTCGGTGATGACGTGGAGTTCACGGTCGAGGCGCGTTGGCGCGACGGTGTGGACTACCGCACCCAGGTGCTGAGCGTCAAGCAGGGACAGACCACACCGCTGGGCGTCGACCTCCCCGTCGGCACCGAGGTGACCTTCACCGAGACCGGCCGTCCCGATGTCGCCGGAGTCGAATGGGGCACGATCTCCTGGGGCACCAGCCCGGAAGGCGAATCGTGGCTGCACTCGAACCTCGACGGAACCGCAACGGGCATAGTCTCCGACGACCCGACCGACGGTCGACTGATCACGCTGTCGAACGAGGCGCTGTGGAAGTTCGGCTCGGTCGAATTCACGAAGTTCATCCTCGACGCTGACGGCAATCCCGTCCGCGCCCCCGAGACCGACCTACCCGACAGCGCGACGTTCGATGTCCGTATCGACGGAATCGACCCGCCACTCCCCGCTGGAACCGATTTCCCGGCAGTGGGCCAGACCATCACCCTCGATGCCGGAAACGACTGGAGTTGGACGTCCGGCGAGGTTGTTCCACGGAACACCGTGATCACCTTCTCCGAGGTCGACCCCAAGCCCCTGGCCGGTATCGACTGGGCGCGGCCGTACTACTACGTGTCCGCGGATGCCGGAGACCCCGAACACCGCAACACCGTCAAGGTGGTGGCCGGTGAGCAGGCTGTGGTGGAGATCCACAACCGCCCGATACCGACCACCGACGTGGACATCGACAAGATCGTGACCGGCCCCAAGGGCAGCCAGGTGGCCAAGGACGGATCCACGATCTTCCAGGTCACGGCTACATGGACGGACATCGACGACGAGGCGCGTTCGTGCGTGCTCGATGTCAAACCGGGCGCTTCGGTCACTCCGACCGCCCAGTGCGACGCAGCCGTCATCGACGGCCGGGTCCAGTTCCCGCTGGACACCGACATCACTTTCGTCGAAACCGGTGCTCACACAGACGTCACCAACGTCAAGTGGGGTGAAGTGATCTGGGGCGTCAAGGAAGGCAAGGCGGACGTCTCGAAGATCGTGGGTGAACCGACCGGAGCTTCCGTCAAGCTCACCAGCGAAGCAAACAAGTCAGTGGTTCTGGGACTCGAGAACAAAACCAGCAGCAATGGGCTGATCATCATCCCGATCCCGATCCCGCTGCCGCCGTGGGAAATCCCGACATGGCCGGGCTCCGAAGTACCCGGAGGATCAGGCACTGACGTGTCGACTCCCGGAAACAACACTCCCGGCAATAACGGTGGTGGACACAACGGTGCTCCGGGCACGCCTGCTCCGGGAAATCCTGCTCAGGCCAAACCGGACCAGTCATCGTCCCTGCCGGTAACCGGCGCTAACGTCATCTGGCTCGCCGGTCTGGCGCTGGCACTGATCGGCGGTGGCACGTGGCTCGCCCTGCGTAACCGCAAGCGTGCACCCGGCCAGGAGTAACTCCCAACCAGGAATACCGAAACAGGGCGGGTGCGACCTACACCTGGTCGCACCCGCCCTGTTCACCGTCACGACGTATCTATCTCGCGGCCGCCCCTGCGGCTCATCCCTCGAAGGAGAAACACCATGTCCATCCTCCCGTTCCCGATCGTCATCAAGGACATCCAGACCACCGGTTCTGCGGCGATCGACGGCCTCGGTCGCCTGTCCGTACTCCTGTACGACCTTCTCGGAGGTACCGGAAGCGCCACGATCAGCGCGGGCAACTAGTCCGACGGCGGAGAGGAGTCCCGGTCCATGAGAGATTCACAGCATCCGGTTCCTGGGCGGCCGCGGTTAGGCCAGGTCATCGGTGAGCTGCTCCTCACGGCCGGGGTCCTCATCCTGCTTTTCGTCGTCTACGAGGCGTTCTGGACCAATATCACCTCGGGGCGACTGCAAGACGAGGTCAACGCCCAACTGGAGGAATCGTGGGGCAAGGACAAAGACCAGGTTGCGGCCGGTAACCCTGTTGCACCGCCGGCCCCGGTGCTCGGCGAGGGATTCGCGCGCGTGTACCTCCCCACACTCGGTGCCGACGTCGTATCCGCCGTCGTCGAAGGCACACGCAACGAGGACCTACGGGCCGGCCCCGGCCACTACCCCGAATCGCAGATGCCCGGCGAAGCAGGAAATTTCGCGCTCGCCGGGCATCGCATCGGATTCGGCGCAGTCTTCCAACACTTGGATCGACTCGATGCGTGCGATGCCGTCGTCGTGGAGACCGAGTTCCAGTGGATGACGTACCGGTTACTCCCACTCGACCAGGCTTCGCCCGAACGTCGCACAGCGGCGCAAGCCTGCTTGAGCCCCGAGCAAGCCGACCGCGTGTCCGACGGCGACTACGCACATCTCCTCGGGCGGCACATCACCGTGCCGGGGGATGTTGCGGTCGTCAACCCGCTCCCCGGCAAACCTTGGCCAGAGCCTGACACCACACTGGAAAGCATGTTGACACTGACCACGTGCCATCCGCTCTACTCGAACAGCGAACGCATGATCGTCCATGCTGTTCTCGTCGAAACAATCTCGAAGACTTCGGGCACCATTCCCGCGGCACTCCAGGAGCAATGAAATGTACGGCTACCTCTGGGGCGCGCTCCCCGGCCCCCGACCAGTGAAGGCCCTGCTGGCGATCGTTCTCGTGGTTGCGGTCGTGCTGCTACTCATGGAAGTCGTATTTCCTTGGGTGTCAGAGCACATGCCCTATTCCGACGTCACCGTATAAAGCGCCCGTGCAGGTCGGCCACACCGGCACAAGACCCGGCTGGAGCCCGAAGGCGCTGTCCTACATCGGAATCGACGGACCTACGATGATTCCGGCGTGCCGATGAACCAGTTTCCACGTGTCGGAACGACCTGAGCGAGCACTGAAACCTGACTCCGCCGCTACAGAACCTTCGTGAAGATCTGCGCCGGCGCTGCCGTCTCCAGCTTGTCCAGTGCCGCAACCAACCTCACGAAGTGCTCGGTATGGGTGTGGGCGTCGAGGTGCTCCTGCGATTCCCATTCCTCCGCCAGCACGAGCTCGCACGGATTGTCGGTGCGCTGCAGTAACTCGTAATTGATGCAGCCGTCTTCTTTTCGGGTCTCGGTGACAAGTTCGTCGTACAGCCGAAGCACTTCCGCGAGATCACCCTGCGCCACTGTGGTTGGCACCAAAACCCTGATCACAAAGACTCTCCGATTCCACTGTCCCGCATTGACCCCTCCGCTCGAAGTCTGCCGTAGACCTCCGACAGATCAAGATTTCCGTTGTGACTCGAAGTTTGCGGACAGGCGCAATATCTACGAAACACCCCCGATACCGAAGGTTCGTAGGGTTTGCCGAAGTCGGGCTCGCAATCAGCAGCGCAGCCCTGGGCCCGGGCGAGGGGTAAGCACATGAGTGGAAATGCAGTTCGCTTGCAAGCGATCAAGGACGTCGAGGCCTATACACCGCCGGTGGTCAGCTTCACGACCGATGAAACTCCCGGCGAGGTGTTCGGAGCCAACGTCTTCAACAAGGTGGTCATGCAGAAGCGGCTGCCCAAGCTCGTCTACAAGTCGGTGATGGCGACGATCGAGCAAGGCAAACCACTCGATCCCATGGTCGCCGACGCGGTCGCGTCCGCGATGAAGGACTGGGCGCTGGAAAAGGGCGCGACCCACTACGCCCATGTATTCTATCCGCTCACCGGGTTGACGGCCGAGAAGCACGACAGCTTCCTCGAACCGGTCGGCGACGGCAGTGCGTTGGCCGAGTTCGCCGGCAAGACCTTGATCCAAGGTGAACCCGACGCTTCGAGTTTCCCGAACGGCGGGCTGCGCAACACGTTCGAGGCCCGCGGATACACCGGCTGGGATGTCACGAGCCCGGCCTACGTACTCGAAAACCCCAACGGCAACACACTGTGTATCCCGACTGTGTTCGTCTCGATGACCGGCGAAGCACTCGACCACAAAACTCCCCTGTTGCGCTCACAGCAGGCCATGGGTTACCACGCCGAACGAATCTTGAAGTTGTTCGGGCACAACGATCCCGAGCACATCGTGTCGTTCTGCGGTCCCGAGCAGGAGTACTTCCTGATCGATCGACACTTCTTCCTCGCGCGCCCCGACCTACTGAACGCCGGCAGAACACTCTTCGGCGCAAAGCCGCCCAAGGGCCAGGAGTTCGACGACCACTACTTCGGGGCGATCCCGGAACGTGTGCTCGGATTCATGATGGACACCGAGCGGGAACTCTTCAAACTTGGCATCCCCGCCAAGACACGGCACAACGAGGTTGCGCCCGGCCAGTTCGAGATCGCCCCGATGTTCGAGCGCGGCAACATCGCCGCCGATCACCAGCAGTTGCTGATGACCACCTTCAAGACCATCGCCAAGAAGCACGGCATGGAATGCCTCTTCCACGAGAAGCCGTTCGACGGCGTGAACGGCTCCGGCAAGCACGTCAACTTCTCCCTGGGCAACTCCGAACTCGGTAGTTTGCTTGTCCCCGGCGACAATCCGCATGACAATGCGCAATTCCTAGTCTTCTGTGCCGCAGTCATCCGGGCCGTCCACAAGTACGCGGGACTCCTGCGCGCATCTGTCGCTTCGGCAACCAACGATCACCGTCTCGGTGCCAACGAGGCTCCCCCGGCCATCATTTCGATCTTTCTCGGCGATCAACTGGCCGACGTCTTCGAGCAGATCGCCAAGGGCGCGGCGACGTCGTCGAAGGACAAGGGCACCATGATGATCGGTGCCGACACCCTTCCCGTCCTACCGACCGATCCGGGCGACCGCAACCGCACCAGCCCGTTTGCCTTCACCGGCAACCGTTTCGAGTTCCGCGCACCGGGATCGATGCAGACGGTCAACGGTCCGATGGTCACCATCAACACGATCATGGCCGAGGCCTTGGACTACATGGCCACCGAACTGGAATCGGCAGTCGCAGACGGCGCCGATTTCGACACCGCCGTCCAGAATCTGCTCACCGAAATCATCACCAATCACGGTGCGGTTGTCTTCAACGGCGACGGCTACTCGGAGAACTGGCAGATCGAGGCCGAGTCTCGCGGCCTGCCGAACCTTCGCACAACGCTGGACGCGCTGCCTGAACTGATCACCGAGCCCTCGATGGAACTCTTCGAGAAGTACAAGGTCTTCAACCACCGAGAGATGCACAGTCGCTACGAGGTCGGACTCGAACAGTACGCACTGAGCATCGGCGTCGAGGCACGCTTGGCCGCCGAAATCGGTACGACGCTGATCCTTCCGGCTGCAGTGCGCCACCAGACGGAAGTTGCTCAAAACTTCGTCGCGCTGAAGTCCGCCGGCCTCGAACCGGATTCAGCTCCGCTCGAAGAAGTGTCGGCGCCCGTTGCGGCTCTACGAACTGCGCTGGCGACCCTGCGTGCAGCCATCGACGCCGACGCCGGCGAGTCCCCGTTCGATCAGGCCAAGCACGCCCAGGACGCACTCCTGCCCGCGATGGCCGAAGTACGTGCAGCGGCCGACTTCCTCGAAACCATCGTCGCCGACGATCACTGGCCACTCCCGACATATCAGGAGATGCTGTTCATTCTCTGAGCATCACCGAAAATCAACGCCCACAAAACTGTGGCCTGCAACTCGATCGAGTTGCAGGCCATAGTTGTCGAAGCTTGCTCGGCTAGCGGTCTTCCGGCATCGTGACCTCGAGGACGCGTGCCTCGCCGGTCGTCGCCGGGTCCGGCCGATCGCGAGAATCGGACGACGCCATCTTGAGTCCGTTCAAATCGGTCCGCATGTAGATGACGTTGTAACGGTCCCACGTCGTAGCAACGAATTCGAGGAACTGTCCGCTCGCCCACGGGTGCATGAATCCGCCGTACAACGCGGGCAACGTGATTCCGCTCAGCAGAGTTTGGGTACCGCTCCACGGTCCCTGCGGCTGATCAGCCTGACGGATCACGAGATTGCCCTCGGCGCTGGTGTACATGGCGACGTACTTGTTCAGGTAGTCGTTCCATTGCACTGCGAGCTCACTGACGGGTGCCTTGATGACCTGAACGGCATCGGTATCGCGTGGGCTCCAACCGGATCCGTCCCAGTATTCGTAGGCGCCGAGGTTTCTGATGTCCGCTCCGGCCACCCGCGCCAGGATCGCCTTGCCGAAACGACCTGAGGGAGTTCCGTATTCGTAGATGTAGCCGTCCCGGCCGTCGAGGAAGGCGCTCTGCTGGAAGTTGGAATTGATCGGAGATACTGCCGGAATCCCCGGAATACCGAGTCCTTCCGTATTGGCGCGAACTGTCGCGGGATCGAGTTCCCAGTTCTCACCGTTGTCTGTCGAGAAAGCCAGGGCCGAGTAGTTGGTGGTCCAGGCACCGGGTTCGTCCCAGGACCGAACAGACATGAACCTGATGTATTGCACACCGCCGTAGGAGATTCCAGCTGTGGGGATGGTCGTGAACTCCCCCGGGATACCGAATCCCGGAATGATCTCCTTGGAATGATTGGGTCCGTCCAAAGGTGAGCTGTCGATCTTCATTCCGTCGGCAATGGCGGTGTCGTTGCTGCGGAACAACACGTTGCTGCGCCAGTCGTCTCCTGGGGTGTCGCAATCACCCACCGTGTCGCCGAAGGCCATCAGAACGTCGTGATCGGGCCCTGAAAGACCGTTGTCCCACATGATTCCGAGGTCGGTTCCCGACACGTTGAACCGCTCGATGGTGTTGTTCGGGCTGCCCGGGCCGGTGACCATTTCGATTGCCTTGGTCCGGCCGGTCAGCACCGGTAGAGCGCCGTTGGGAGCGCCGGTGATCCACGGCAACGCGTTGGCGAGGGATCCCGTACCTGCTGAACCACTGCCGAGAGATCCGGTCAGGGATCCGAGCGAACCCGTCATCGATCCGGCGGAGCCACTTCCTCCCGAACCACACGGTCCACCGATCGCCGACGCAGACGGTGCTGCGGCGATCGTCGCGGCAATCGTGACGACGCCTATCGACAACATCGCCGACATGGAGTGTTTTTTACGCACGTGCAGCCCCTCTGATCATTTCGACTCGCGTTCGGACCACAGGCACAGTGATCCCCGACCGCAGAAGCAAACCATTTGGACTGTGTTAAGAGAGTGAAAGCTGAGCAAATTGTTATAAATCGCCCGTTCAACTGACACAAGTGGCAGCTGTGTCCGATTTCACCTTCACAGGACAGTTGTCCGATACAGCAATAAAGGCGCCTAGTATGTAACGGAAATGTAAAAGAGTTCTCACAACGAGGTAGGTGAGCGGTGTCCGTACGTGACCGCGTAGCGCAGATTTACGATCAGGTTTTGGTTCGCAATGCAGGAGAGCCCGAATTCCATCAGGCCGCCGCAGAGGTCTTCGAGTCTCTTCACGTAGTACTCGAACGCCACCCGCGCTACGCCGACGCCGGACTCATCGAGCGGCTGTGCGAGCCGGAACGCCAGATCATCTTCCGCGTGCCGTGGACCGACGACGAGGGCAATGTTCACGTCAACCGCGGCTTCCGCGTGCAGTACAACAGTGCACTCGGCCCCTACAAGGGCGGCCTGCGTTTCCACCCCAGCGTCAACCTGGGCATCGTGAAGTTCCTCGGCTTCGAGCAGATCTTCAAGAACTCCCTCACCGGTCTTCCCATCGGCGGCGGCAAGGGTGGCTCGGACTTCGACCCCAAGGGTCGCACCGACGCGGAGGTCATGCGCTTCTGTCAGTCCTTCATGACCGAACTGCAGCGCCACATCGGTGAATACACCGACGTTCCGGCCGGTGACATCGGCGTCGGCGGTCGTGAGATCGGCTACCTGTTCGGCCAGTACAAGCGACTGACCAACACGTACGAGTCGGGCGTCCTGACCGGCAAGGGCATCACCTGGGGCGGATCACAGGTTCGCACCGAGGCCACGGGCTACGGCGTCGCGTACTTCGTCGCCGAAATGCTCAAGGCGAAGGGCGAAGGCCTCGAGGGCAAGAACGTCGTGATCTCCGGATCCGGCAATGTCGCCATCTACGCCATCCAGAAGATCCACCAGCTCGGCGGCGTCGCAATCGCCTGCTCGGACTCCTCGGGATACATCGTGGACAAGAAGGGCATCGATCTCGACCTCCTCAAGGAGATCAAGGAAGTTCGCCGCGGCCGCATCAGCGAGTACGCCGACGCAGTTCCGCACGCCGAGTTCATCGCCGACGGATCCATCTGGGATGTGCCGTGCGATGTCGCACTCCCCTGCGCGACTCAGAACGAGCTCGACGAAGATGCCGCAAAGACCTTGATCGCCAACGGCGTTCAGGCCGTTGCCGAAGGCGCGAACATGCCCACCACCCCCGGCGGCATCCAGCTCTTCCGTGACGCGAACGTGGCCTTTGCACCCGGCAAGGCAGCCAACGCCGGTGGCGTGGCAACCTCTGCTCTCGAAATGCAGCAGAACGCTTCGCGTGATTCCTGGAGCTTCGAGTACACCGACGAGCGCCTCGCCGGAATCATGCGCGGTATCCACAAGCGCACCATCAACACCGCTGCCGAGTACGGCAAGCCTGGCGATTACGCGCACGGCGCGAACATTGCCGGCTTCGTGAAGGTGGCCGACGCCATGATTTCGCTGGGCGTCATCTAGAGATTTCCGCAACACAGACAGCAGTACAGAAAAGGGTGACTTCACCGTGATCCGGTTCCCGTACGTCGGACTGGTCGAATCACCACCTAGGCCTCGAGGGCCCTGGGTCCTCGAGGACCCAGGGCCCTCGAGCTCGATCTGAGCAAATCACCCGCGACGATCACCGTTGGCGCCGGCAATGATGCCAGACGGGACTCGTGGTGTCTGCCGAATCGTTTTCCGCTCTGACGTCGAAAAACAGCGTAAGTGGACGATTGTTTAGGTCCGGAGCGCGTGGGGCATATGGACTTATCTTCACATTTGTCCATTTCACAGTTGGACAGTCGTTCATGTGGTAGAAATCACAACGCCTGGCGCAATTCGATCCGCAAATTTCAGCGGCGAGTATGCCCCCGAACAAGGCCTCAGCGTGTATCCCGCTTCGTGACGCGCCGAGCCTCCGGGTGCCTGTGCCAGGCGACGCACCTGTCAAGAGGAGGCCACCCCATGTCCCCAGCGCTGCTGAACAACCCGGGACCGCTCATGTTGGGAGGCAAGCCCGCCTCCACAGCGGTCAACGACGTCATCCCACTGGCAAGCGATCTCGTAGATCACCTGTCCCGTGCCAACCCGACGTTGACTTCCCTCCAAACGGAGGCAGTACGTCGGGAATTGATTGCGGTGATCGTGCAGGGGCTCCAAGTGGGGATCCAGCTGTTGGATCACCGCAAACTCCCTACCGACCAAGAGTTGGACGGCATTCATACGATGACCGTCCAACAGGCATTGAAAGGGGTGCCACTCAGCGCGATCCTCAACTTGACCAACGAGGGCATCAGCACTTTTCGCACCCTCATCCTCAGCAGGGCCGACGCCGAGGACTCCGACAATCTCGGGGATCTCAACGAGTTCTTGTTCGCACTCGCGCAGCGGCTTCACTCGTTCATCTCGATCAGCTATCTCTCGGCTCTTCCAGCCGGTTCCCAACTCGGGGAATACTCCGCCGGCGCGCTCGTGAAAGCCATGTTGGACGGCGACGATCCCACCCAACTTGCGTTGCAGATGGGCATCGAACTCGCACCCCGCTATCTCGTCCTACGGCTCCTGGTGAACCTGCCGCCCACTCGTCCGGGAGCCCGGAATGGCAATCACCAGCGCATACAGGCCTATCGTGACCTCTCCGTCGCTCAGTCGAAGATCGCGGCCCACTTCGGGTCGGCACTGCTCGAAGCGCCCGCACCGCAACGTGGTCTGGTCCTGATCGAAGGCACGCCCGACTGGAGAACGGTGTGCGAGGTCATCCAACGTGCGCGCGCGACTGTGGGGGTGGAGATCACAGCGATCGCCGAGAGCGCCGCCGTCGGTGATATCGCCGCCGCCCAAGCAACCACTCACGAATTGGCGCAACTCGTGCGGCGGCTCAGACTGCCGGCGCGGTCGTACCGAATGGAAGACCTCGCGCTCGAGTATCAACTGACTCGCAGTGGCGCAGGCCGCGACAGCCTGATCAATCTCCTCAAGCCGCTCGACGGAAATCCAGAACTATTGCAGACGTTGTCCATCCACCTCGCCAACGGCCAGCACCGTCAGCGCACCGCGTCGGCGCTCGGTCTACACACGAACACCGTCGACAACCGCATCAAGCGCATCGCAACCCTGACCGGATTGGATCCGGCACTACCCTCTGAGCTGCTCAAACTGCGCGCTGCCATGATCTCTCTGACCTTCGCCAGCACTGATATGGACAATCGTCCAGCGAAAGTGTGAACACTCACATCCTCGCTATTAGCTGTCCACGCATAGAGCCTCGACCCCACTTTTTCGTATCGAGCCGGGCTATAAAAGTGTGGTGCGAATCACCGCGCAAACCAGTAACAATTAAGGGGAAAAACATGATCAACGGCCAGGATAACGCTCTCCTCGGTGCCTTCTTCGACACCATCCTGCAGCTGTTCAACGCGGGCAGCACCGGCACGGGCTCGACGGATGGCGGCGGCGTCTCCTAGGACGAATCTCGGGCCCTGTGCGAGAGAATCTCTCGCACAGGGCCCGCTCCAAGCCGCCTGACACTGTGAGGGCGGTGACCACGGTGACCACCACGTCGCCACCGCTGAAACCAGGAGCAAGCACATGATCGCCGCACCAACCACAGGCGCTTTGGCCGTCGTTTTGAACACCGTCCTACAGATGTTCAACGCCGGCAGCAGTTTCCTCTACACCGACAACTCTCCGATCGGCGGCGGCGGCGAAACTCCCACGACGCCTGCTCCCTGATCGACTTATCCGCTCGCATCACCAAGTCGCGGCACAGACAGGAACCACCGTGATAAACCAGCACACCCTGGGCAGCCTGGTCATCGACTTCGGCTCACTCTCCCGAGCACTCGGCTTCGGCAACGGCTCGATCGTGTCGCTCGGCAGCACCGGAAGTGCCTGAAACAGCCTTCCCGACCACGTCGACGATCCCGTCGCCGCTCACATCCTCACCACATCTCGAAACAGAAAGCAGGTCCCCCTGTGCCTACAATTCCGCTCACCGGCGACCCCATCGTCATCAACATCATCGTCCAGCTTCTGAGCGCGGGCAGCAGCAATGCGCTCGCGTTGGGCGGGGTCGGTAGCAGCGGTCTCGGTAGCACCGGGCTCGGCAGCTTCGACTCGGCGAGCCTCGGAAGCGCTGCTTAGGACCTCACTTGTGATCGGATCGGTGTTCGATCCGCGTCTTCGATCGCCGAAACAGTCCATGAAACCCACGTTGCCCTCCGTCATCGATGACGGAGGGCAACGTGGTCGTTCGGGCGAAACGGCTCGCGGTTGGGCGATCCGGTCGTCGGCCTTACTGTCTCGGCGATCGAAGAGTTGGAATCAACGCCAGTCTTTGGGCGGATCAGTGTCGTCGTGCTCGATGGTCACGGACTCCGAACGATCGTCAGCCGCAGCCTTTTTCGCTGCCTCACGCATCTCGATTCCGTCGGACACCCAGTCACCGATCTCGCGCGTCACGTCTCGAACAGCCCCGGCGATGATCATCGCGATCGAGCCCACGTGGTTGGCTGCACTTTCGGTCAGTTCCTGGACCGTGTCCTTGCGGCGTTCGAATTTCCCGACCATCAGTGTGTGCCTCTCAGGCTGCTGTTCGCTGGCGCTCGACGATAACACCGGGAGGGGTCTTCGACTTGACCAAACCGGGCGGAAGAGCGAGCTTGAAGATCTTGCCCCACACCGAACCGATCTGCTTGAAGAACCCACCGGTGTTGTACGGCAAACCGTACTTCACACACAATTCTTTCACCTGAGGAGCCAGTTCCGGATAACGATGCGCAGGCAGGTCCGGGAAGAGGTGGTGCTCGATCTGGTGCGAGAGGTTGCCCGACATGATGTGGAAGAGCGGGCTCCCCTCGATGTTGGCGCTGCCGAGCATCTGGCGTACGTACCACTGGCCGCGAGTCTCGTCGGCCGTCTCGTCTTCGGTGAAGCTCTGTACGCCGGTGGGGAAATGGCCACAGAAGATGATCGAATACGTCCACACGTTCCGGACCAGGTTGGCAGTGACGTTCCCCGCCAGAGTGGTCACGAACAGCGGCCCCGTGAGAACCGGGAAGATGACGTAGTCCTTGAGGACCTGCTTGCCCGCCTTGTTCCACCAGCCCTTCAGGAGCGGCTTGACGTCGTGCCATTTGCGCTTGCCCTGGATGACGTTCTCGATCTCGAGGTCGTGCATCATCACGCCCCACTCGAAGAGCACCATCAAGGCAAAGGCCCAGACCGGATTACCGAGGTAATAGGGGTTCCACTTCTGCGCGTCGTCGATACGCAGGATTCCGTATCCGATGTCGCGGTCTTTGCCGAGGATGTTCGTGTACGTGTGGTGCATGTAGTTGTGCGAGTGGCGCCACTGGTCGGCCGGGCACACCGTATCCCATTCGAAGACTTCGGAATTGAGCCCGGGTTCACGCATCCAGTCGTACTGACCGTGCATGACGTTGTGGCCGATCTCCATGTTGTCGAGGATCTTCGACACACTCAGTGCACCGACTGCCGCGAGCCACACCGGCGGTAGGAAGCCGAGGTACATCAAGCCGCGACCGGCGACTTCGAAACCACGCTGAGCCTTGATGATCTTGTAGATGTACTCCCGATCCTCCGCACCGAGCGAGGCGACGGTGCGATCACGCAATGCATCCAACTCACGGCCGATCTCCTCGACCTGCTCGTATGTCAGGACGACGGGAGCATCGTCCTTCGCATCGGAACCGTTGCCGAGGAACGGGAGGGTGGGAAGTGAAAGTCCAAACATGTCGGTCTCCAGACAGTCGTGTGGAAAATGGGACTTCAGATGTCGACGGTGACGTCGCCGACGGGAGCGCTGACGCACAGCTGGATCTTCTTGTCCGGCTCGTCGTCTGTCTCACCGGTGCGAACGTTGCGAGTGCGACCGGCCTTCTTGACGGAGGTGCAGGAGAAGCAGATTCCCATCCGGCATCCGTATTCGGGATTGAGGCCCGCAGCTTCAGCTTGTTCGAGAAGAGTTTCGCCGGAGTTCTCGGCCGCCACCCCACTTCTGGTGAAGGACACCTCGCCGCCGGCCTCACCCGGTTCGGCCACCGCCGGCGCGAACTCCTCTGTGTTGAGCAGGTGCTCGACGTCGACCTCACGGAATACCTCACGCACTCCCCGCATCAGTCCGGGAGGCCCGCAGAGGTATGCCTGGGCGTCGATCGTGTCCGGATCGGCGATCCACGGCGCCACCGCGTCGAGGTGCCCACGATCGAAGAAACCTTCGAGGTCACCTCCACCGGTTTCGGTGTACACGAGTACCAGTTTCACGTTCGGGTTCTGCTCCGCGATGGTTTTCAGGGCGCGTGCATACGCCACGTCCGCGTCGGTGTTCGCGTAGTGCACGAACACGATCTCGCCCGAGTGCTCCTCCTCCACCAGCGTCCGAAGCATCGACATGACCGGGGTGATTCCACTGCCGCCACTGATCAACAACACCCGGCGCGGGCGGTCCGCGGGAAGGGAGAACACCCCGTCTGCCTGCGAGAGGCTGACAACGAGTCCGGGCGCGGCGTTGGCGTACAGATACTGCGACACCAGGCCACCCGGATGCGCTTTCACGGTGAGCTCGATCAGCCCACTGCGCGTAGACGCGCCCCCGGCCGGCGAGTAGCACCGAGTGTGACGAACACCGTCGATCACCACGCCCAACTGCACGAACTGGCCCGCCTGAAAACCGCGCCACTGGCGAGTCGGGCGCAGCGTCAGAGTGACGGAGTCAGCGGTCGGATGGTCGACGGAGACAACCTGCGCGCGGATGTCACGAACAGTCGCCATCGGGTTGACCAACTCGAGGTAGCGGTCGATCTGATGTGGAGCGGCCATGGCTTCGATGAGTCCCACCAAGGACAGTCCACGCCGAGGTGTGGATTTCGGTGTCGTGTTCTCAGGAGCTGATGCGATTGTCATGACCCTCCTCGTACTTCGATTGCCGGGTGAATCGATTACTGAGCTAACTTCCCCGACTGCGTGAATTCAGTGTACAAATGTTCACCGAAGATAGTGTGACAGGTGCACACAAGTACATGTCAACAAGAATGTGACCCGAGTTACACGAGTTGCCGAAAGGAGCCGGAATGCCTGTACCTACACTCGACGTCGTGACGAAGGCCGGACCGGTGAACCCGGAGCGCAGGGAACCTGAGAACAGGGAACCGGAAAGTCGTGCCGCCAAGAAGGAACGCACACGCCAAGCGCTCCTGGACACTGCCATGGACCTCTCGGCCGATCGCGGCTTCGCCGGAATCAGCTTGCGAGAGGTAGCCCGGGAAGCCGGGATCGTTCCGACGGCGTTCTACCGCCACTTCGCTTCACTGGAGGACGTCGGCGTTGTCCTTGTCGAGGAAAGCATGCGCATGCTGCGTCAGATGCTTCGCGACGCACGGCGCAATCCCAGCACCAAGGACGCCACCACGTCGCTGGAGATCCTTGTGCGACAGGTACATTCACATGAGCGGCAGTTTCGGTTCCTCTGCCGTGAACGCTACAGCGGCGTCAGTGAGGTGCGACGCGCGATAGCCACCGAAATGCGGTTGTTCGTCAGCGAATTGACCATCGACCTCTCCAGAATTACCGGGCTGGAAAGCTGGTCGTCGGACGATCTGGAAATGTCTGCCGACCTGATCGTCTCGACGATGTTCAGTGCTGTCGTCGAACTGCTGGACGCCGGGACGGCCGGGTATCGCGACGAAGCCGCCGTCATCACGCGAGCCGAGAAGCAACTGCGAATCATCATGCTCGGAATGGCCACCTGGAATCCACCTCGAAACTGACCTCGGGTTCACCTTTTCGACGTACGGTGAGAGTCATGTCTTCCACGAGTACATTCGAAATCCCCGTTGGCGACCTCACCTTCGACGTACTGATCTCGGGCCCGGACGACGGCATTCCACTGGTAGCGCTGCACGGCTTCCCAGAGAGCGCCGCATCCTGGGGCAAGGTCACACCACTCCTCACTGCGGCGGGTTACCGCGTGATCGCACCGAATCAGCGCGGTTACTCCGCCGGCGCACGCCCCGAAGGGGTGGATGCCTACAAGATCGAGCACCTGGTCGCCGACGTCGTCGGATTGCTCGACGCGCTCGGCCTGCCCGACGCGCACCTTGTCGGTCACGACTGGGGTTCGGCGGTCGCCTGGCAGGTCGCCGGTCGCCATCCGAACCGGATCCGCAGCCTGACCGCGATCTCGGTCCCCCACCCTACCGCCTTCGGCTGGGCACTCCGCGAGGACGAGGACCAGAAGCAGCGCTCGTCGTACATCGGACTTCTCCGGCAGGAGGGCAAGGCCGAGGAAGTGTTGTCGGAGGACAACTTCCGCCGGCTGCGGGCCATGTTCGACGGACAGATCGATCCTGAATTCGCGGACGAGCACATTCGTGTCCTGAGTGGGGAGGGCGCGCTGACCGGCGCCTTGAACTGGTACCGCGCGATGACCCGCGACTTCGGCGACATCGATCGCACCACCGTCCCGACCACATACGTCTGGAGCACCGGCGACACAGCGCTCGGCCGTGCAGGCGCAGAGCGCTGCGGTGAATTCGTGGACGCACCCTACGAGTTCGTGGTGCTCGAGGGCGGAAGTCACTGGATTCCGGAAGAGCGAGCCGAAGAGCTGGCCGAGGCAATCCTCGCGCGTGCAGGATCCTGATCGTCGCGTCGAATTCGGCTCTATGTATGTTGTCATACATAGAGCCGAATTGATTCCACCACCAGGAGTTCTGCGATGACCGAGACCGTTGCACCACCCCATCCTTTTGACGCTGCTGTCGGATTGACGTCGCTCACCGCCGGCTTGTCGACCGGCGAAACCAATCCGGCGTACAACAACATGGTCGGCCCGTTCGGCGGCGTCACCGCTGCCACCTTGCTCGAATCCGTGCTGAAGCACCCCGAACGCCTCGGCGATCCGCTGTCGTTGACCGTCAACTTTGCCGGTCCGATCACCGAAGGCGCTTTCGAGATCTCCGCCCGGCCGGTGCGCACCAACCGCTCGACGCAGCACTGGTCCATCGAACTGTCGCAGGACGGAACCGTCGCCACCACCGCGACGGCAGTGTTCGGTACCAGGCGTGAAACCTGGTCGTCGACCGAAATCACGATGCCGGAGGTTCCGTCGGCCGACAACGTTGCACTGCTGCCGTTCCCCGAGTTCATCGCCTGGGCACAGAACTACGAGATGCGGTTTGTCGAAGGTGCGATCCCCGATCTGGAGTCGGGCGAGCATCCCGACTCGACCACGACGCTCTGGGTGCGCGACCAGCCGGCACGCACTCTCGACTTCACGTCACTCACCGCACTGTGCGATGTCTTCTTCCCGCGGGTCTTCTTGCGCCGAGGCAAGATGGCACCGGCCGGAACGGTCTCGATGACCATCTACTTCCACGCCGACGCTCCGGCACTGACCGAGCAGGCAGACAATTCCGTCCTGGGAACCGCGCGGACTCAACGGTTCGGCAACGGGTACTTCGATCAGTCGGCCGAAATTTGGGGCTCTGACGGCGCATTGCTCGCTACGACTCACCAGTTGGTCTACTTCAAGGATTGACGGGCAGCGCGCTGTCGCCTTCCGGCGCCTTCACCATCGACAGTGCGGCAAGGCCGACGCCGAGAACCACCAGCAGTCCGATGATGCCGGCGCGGTCTGCACCGAAGAGCCAGGCGAACAGGCCGAACAGTGTCGGCGCCAGAAACGACACTGCTCGGCCTGTGGTCGCGTACAGGCCGAACATCTGACCTTCACGCCCAGGTGGGGTGATGCGCGCCAGGAAGGTTCGCGCCGAAGACTGAGCGGGCCCGACGAACAGGCAGAGTGCAAGTCCGAAGATCCAGAACATCACCGGCCCGGACACCGCGATCAGTATCGCGCCGACGACGATCATCGACGCGAGAGAGACGGTGATGACCTGCTTCGGTCCGATCCGATCGTCGAAGCGTCCGGCAACCAATGCACCGATTGCGGAAATCACGTTGGCAGCGACACCGAACAGCAGGACGTCGGCCGCGCTGATTCCGTAGACGTTGACAGCCAGCACGGCTCCGAAGGTGAACACGCCCGCCAGGCCGTCACGAAAGAGTGCGCTCGCGATCAGGTACCAGATCGTGCGCCTGTCGACGTTCCAGAGTTCGCGCAGATCGCGCCACAACACCCGATAGGAGTCGAGGAACCCGGCCTTCGACGCGCCCGGATCGACCGCGGGGCTGGGCAATTCGGGAACCTTGAAGAACACCGGAATCGCAAAAACCGCGAACCACACCGCGGCCAGCAGTGCCACCATCCGGATGTTCATGCCGCCGTCGGTGGTCAACCCCAGGAATCCTCGAGTGTCGCCGTCGCCGACGATGAAGCCGAAGTAGCACAGCAACAGCAGCACGATTCCGCCGAAATATCCCATGGCCCAGCCGAAGCCGGAGACTCGACCCAGATTCTCCGGCGTCGACACCTGCCGCATCATGGCGTTGTAGGGAACGCCGGCCAGCTCGAAGATCACCGAGCCGATTGCGAGCAGAACCAATCCGAGCCACAGGTAGCGGTAGTTGTCTTCGACGAAATAGAGACCCGCCATCGAGAGCACGGTGATGCCGGTGAGTATCGCGAGCGAGAGTTTGCGTTTACCCGACGCATCGAAACGCTGTCCGGTGATCGGTGCGAGTACCGCGATGAAGAAGCCGGCGATTCCGAGGGCCCAACTGAGCCACGTAGTTGCCGATATCGAGCCGGGCAGGTCGTCGCCGACCGCGTCGGTGAGATAGACCGAGAAGACGAACGTGAGGATCACCGCATTGAACGCGGCCGATCCCCAGTCCCACAGCCCCCACGCGATCACTTGACTCTTCGTGGCCGCACCACCGATGCCTGCGGGTGGCTCGGCCTGGGTGCTGGTGGACTCGGCGCTCATACGGCGAAGCCTAACTGCGCGCGGGCGACTCGGCGCCTCTCTCCGAGATCGAATACAGGACGTTCTATGCACCCGAGTTAGTACGCACTTAGTTGCATACGCACCTGAGTGCATAGATACTTTTTCCATGGCTCTCGAACATGCGTTGCTCGTCTCCTTGTCCGAACAGGATGCGTCGGGATACGACCTCACACGCCGGTTCGACAAGTCGATCGGCTTCTTCCACAGTGCGACGCACCAGCAGATCTACCGAGTCCTCAAGCGAATGGACGAGGCAGGCTGGGTGGAGGTGGAGGCCATCGCGCAGGACGGCCGCCCGGACAAGAAGATGTACCGCGTCAGCGACGCGGGCCGCGCCGAACTGACCCGATGGATCGCCGAGCCGTCCGAGCCGAACCACCTGCGCAACGAGTTGGCCATCAAGATCAGGGCCGCAGCGCACGCCGATCTCCCCGCTCTACGCCGCGAAGTCGCTCGCCACCGCGACGGCCACGCCGCTCGCCTCGACGTCTACCGACTCATCGAAAAGCGCGACTTCCCCAATCCAGCAGCACTTTCCGGCTCTTCGCTGCACCAGTACCTGGTACTTCGCGGCGGTATTCGCGTCGAAGAAGGATTCACCGACTGGTGCCAAGAGGTTCTGGACGCATTGCCCACTGGCGAGTACGCCACGGAAGGACATCTTCAGTCATGACGGATACACAGTTCCCCCGCCTGCTCGAACCGCTCGACCTCGGATTCACGACGCTGAAGAACCGTGTCGTCATGGGGTCGATCCACACCGGCCTCGAAGATCGCGCGAAGGACACCGATCGCTTGGCCGAGTACTTCGCCGAACGCGCACGTGGCGGTGTCGGTCTGATCATCACCGGCGGCTACGCGCCCAACCGCACCGGTTGGCTCTTGCCCTTCGGTGCCAAGCTGACCAACCGCATCGAAGCGCGCCGTCACCGCCGGATCACCAAGGCGGTTCACGACGCGGGCGGAAAGATCGCCATGCAGATCCTGCACGCGGGTCGCTACAGCTATCAGCCGTTCAGTGTGTCCGCGTCGTCGATCAAGGCGCCCATCAATCCGTTCCGTCCGCGCAAGCTGACCGGCCGCGGCGTGCGATGGCAGATCCGCAACTATGTTCGCTGCGCGCGTCTGGCCAAGTCCGCCGGTTACGACGGCGTCGAAATCATGGGCGGTGAGGGCTACTTCATCAACCAGTTCCTCTGCGAGCGCACGAACAAGCGGACCGACCAGTGGGGTGGCAGCTCCGAGAACCGTCGACGCATCGCAGTCGAGATCGTGCGACGCACACGCAAGGCCGTCGGCCCGAACTTCATCATCGTGTTCCGGCTGTCGATGGCAGACCTGGTCGAGGGCGGTCAGACCTGGGATGAAATCGTCTCACTGGCAAAGGAAGTCGAAGCCGCCGGCGCCACGATCATCAACACCGACATCGGGTGGCACGAGTCACGGGTGCCCACCATCGTCACCTCGGTCCCCCGAGCAGCCTTCGTGGACATCACGAGCAAGCTCGAGAAGCACGTCGACATTCCCGTTGCCGCCTCGAACCGGATCAACATGCCCGAGACTGCCGAAGAGATCCTCAACCGCGGTGACGCACAGTTGATTTCGATGGCAAGGCCGATGCTCGCCGATCCCGACTGGGTCAACAAGGCCGAGCGCGGAGCATCCGACGAGATCAACACGTGTATCGCCTGCAACCAAGCCTGCCTCGACCACGCCTTCGTGCACAAGCAGGTCTCCTGCCTGCTCAACCCGCGCGCGGGCAGCGAGACCACGCTGATCCTCTCCCCCACCCGGCGGGCCAAGAACCTCGCCGTCGTCGGTGCCGGCCCTGCAGGACTTTCCGCAGCACTCAATCTTGCTCAGCGTGGTCATTCGGTCACGTTGTTCGAGGCTTCGGACAAGATCGGCGGACAGTTCGGGATCGCACAGCTCATTCCGGGTAAGGAAGAGTTCGCCGAAACCATTCGCTACTACACCCGCATGCTGGACGTGGCCGGAGTGACGGTCAAGCTCGAAACCCGCGTCGCACCGGCAGACCTCATCGGCTCCTTCGACGAAGTCGTGGTTGCCACCGGCGTGACGCCGCGCGTTCCCAAGATCCCCGGCATCGACAACTCGAAGGTGCTGACCTACGCCGAGGTCGTCCGAGAGGGCAAGCCGGTCGGTAAGTCCGTGGCCGTCATCGGTGCCGGCGGCATCGGCGTCGACGTGAGCGAATTCCTCACCCACCCGACCTCCCCCACCCTTCACCTGAAGGAGTGGAAGCAGGAATGGGGCGTCACCGAACCCGAGATGGCGCCGGGTGCTCTCACCACCCCGGTACCGGAGCTCTCCGAACGTGAGGTCTACCTCCTCCAGCGCAAGCCCGGGCGCATCGGCGCCGGACTCGCGAAGACCACGGGCTGGGTCCACCGAGCAGCACTCAAGAACAAGGGCGTGCACGAACTCTCGGGCGTCAACTACGAGCGCATCGACGACTCCGGCCTGCACATCACGTTCGGTGAGAAGCATGAGAAGCCCCGACTCCTCGAGGTCGACACCATCGTCATCTGCGCCGGGCAGGAATCGGTTCGTGACCTCGTGGACGAGCTGACCGTCGCGGGCGTGGTGACCCACATCATCGGCGGCGCCGACGTGGCCGGAGAACTCGACGCCAAGCGTGCCATCGAACAGGGCACACGACTGGCCGCGAAGATCTGACCGGCTACGCTGACTGATCGTGAGCCTGCCGACACCCACAACCACAGCCCGCGCCGTCGTGACCGGCGCCTCCTCCGGCATCGGAGAGGCACTGGCCGCTGATCTGGCATCACGCGGACACTCCCTGATTCTCGTCGCCCGTCGCGGCGAGGTCATGGAGGTCCTCGCCGAGAAGCTTCGCGCCGCGCACGGCGTCGAGGTGGAGGTCCGTGCATCGGACCTCTCCGACAGCGCGGCGCGTGCCGTTCTCGTCGAGGAACTCGGTGGCCGCGACATCAGCATCCTGTGCAACAACGCCGGTATCGCCACCTTCGGGCCGATCGCCGAGCTGGACCCGGCATACGAGCGCGACCAGGTCGAACTCAACGCCGTTGCAGTGCACGATCTCACGCTGGCCGTGCTGCCCGGCATGCTCGCACGCAAGTCCGGAGCCATCCTGATGGTCGGGTCCGCGGCCGGAAACATGCCGATCCCCAACAACGCGACATACGCCGCCACGAAGGCGTTCGTGAACACCTTCGCGGAATCGTTGCGAGGTGAACTCAAGGGCACCGGAGTGAACGTCACCCTGCTCGCCCCAGGCCCAGTACGCACCGAAACCCCGGACCCGGCCGAAGCGTCGATCGTCGACAAGCTCGTCCCGGACTTCTTCTGGATCTCGAGCGAGTACACCGCCAAGGTCTCGCTCGACGGCCTGGCCGAGAACAAGATGCGCGTCGTACCGGGCATCTTGAGCAAGGCGATGTCCGTCGCGGGCGGTTACAGCCCGCGCTCCGTCGTTGCGCCCATCGTGGGCACGTTCTACAAGAAGCTCGGCGGCTGATTCACGCAAACTTCTCAGAGCAGGCCATAGCAGACCATAAAGTCGGTTAATGGCGATGCGAAGAACACTGACAGTCGGGGCAATCCTTCTTTTGACCGGAGGGTTGCCCTTACTGCTGCCTACCGCAGCGAATGCATGTTCGTGCGCATCATCGGCTACCCCGGAAGAAGCCGTGAGCGTCTCCAGCACCGTTTTCCTCGGCACTCCGACGGAGAAAACTTCGGACGGGTTCGAGGACACCTACCTGTTCGACGTCAGCCGGGTCTACAAAGGCGATCTGGCATCGGTGACGTCGGTGGGGACACTCGCGAACGGGAACGGTTGTGGCACAAGCTACGTGCTCGGTACCGAGCGGCTGATGTTCGTTTCGGCGCCGTACGGCGTCGACGCCGAGCACGAGGGGTTCAGCTGCGAGCCTTACACCGGGACCGACTTCGACGTCCAAGCGGCGGTCGAGTCCGTGTACGGCGACGGTTACGCCCCGAGAGCCGGCGGAACTCCGTCCGTTGGTGTGTCCGCCGACAGATCGGCGGTCATCGGCGGAGTCGCCGCCGTGGCATTGCTCGCGGTGCTCGGTTGGTTCGGATGGAAGCGGCGGCGAGCCCAGTGAGTCGACAGGCACAGTAAGTCGAGGACGTCAGGGCCGCGTCAACCTCGTTCGGCGGCGCGTCAAGTAAGCGTCAAGAACCGCCCCACGGGTGATCTTCGGGAGTAGATCTGAAGGTAGCCCGCAACACGGCGGGTCACCTTCAGGAGATCGACGTGACGCTACTCGAAATCTTCCCCTCCCTACGCGGCGCAATGACACCGCGTATGGATCCTGCGTTGTGGCCCATCAGTACTCGCCACGACCACAGCGGGCGTGTCTGCATCGGCGACGTCTCCCTCGAAGAGATCGCGGACCAGTACGGCACACCGACGTACGTCGTCGACGAGGCGGACGTGCGGCACCGCTGCCGCACGTATCGAGAGATCTTCCCCGACTCTGAGATCGTGTATGCCGGCAAGGCACTGATGATTCGAGCGATGGCTACCTGGGTCTCCGACGAGGGACTCGGGGTGGATGTCTGTTCCGCCGGTGAACTCGCCATCGCGCTTGCCGCCGGCGTGGACCCGAAACGAATCATTCTGCACGGCAATGCCAAATCGGTTTCCGAACTGAGGGCGGCGGTCAACGCGGGCGTCGGCCGGATCGTCCTCGACTCCCCCAGCGAAGCGGTACGGCTCGCGTCGGTGTGTACCCACCGGCAGAAGGTGTTGATCAGAGTCACACCCGGCATCGATATTCACGGGCACAAGGCAGTGTCGACCGGAGTACTCGACCAAAAGTTCGGACTACCGGCATTTTCCGAAGAACTGGAACGTACGGTATCCGTCGTCGCCAACGCGACGCACCTGCAACTCATCGGCCTGCATTGTCATCTCGGCTCCCAGATCACCGATCCCGAACTCTTCCGCCCCGCGATCGAGACGATGATCGCGCAGATGGACGACATACGACGCACGCATCGAATCATCCTCACTGAACTCGATCTCGGCGGTGGCCACGGGATCGCGTACGTACCGGGAGACGCCCAACTGGATCTGACCCGCCTTGCCCACGTCATCGACGAAACTCTCGACGACGCGTGCACCCGAAACCGCTTCCCTCGACCAGAAATCGTTCTCGAACCCGGCCGGGCGATCGCTGCGCGGGCCGGGGTCACGCTCTATCGCGTACAGAACATCAAGACGATCAGCGGCGGGCGAACCTTCGTGTCCGTCGACGGTGGGATGAGCGACAACCCTCGGGTCTCGTTGTACGACAGCCACTACGACGTCGAACTGGTGAACCGACATTCGACTGCGCCGCTCCAGGAAGTCACGGTCGCCGGCCGCCATTGCGAATCGGGCGACGAAATCGCCGTCGGTGCAAGCCTTCCCGCCGACTTGCACGAAGGGGACCTGTTGGCAGTGCCGTGCACGGGTGCCTATCACCACAGCATGGCCTCCACCTACAACAGCGTCGGCCGGCCACCTGTCGTCGCTGTGCTCGGCGGGATTGCGCGGCCATTGATCAGGCGCGAATCGATCAACGACCTCCTGGCCCGCGAGGTCGGCATCTGACCTCGCGGGCGCCCAAGCGTCAGCGCTTGCGGCGACTACCGGTGCCGAAGATGTTTCGCGAAATCTCCCGTCCCGCAGCCGACGCCGCGGATCGCAGGAAACTCTTGACGGCGGAGTTACCCAAGATCTGCTCGGCGATGTTGGGGCCCTCCGGTTCGGCCGGCGGCGGTGGCGGCAGATCCGGAAGCGACGGAAGATCGAGGGACTGATCCGCCGTCGGAGCACCGGCAACCTTCGCCGTCAACTTCTCGTATGCCGACTCGCGGTCGATGGTCTGGCCGTATTTCTGATTCAGCGGGCTCGACGACGCGGCCGCCTTGATCGCGTCGTTGCCGATGGTGTCCATCAGCGACCGGGGAGGCCGAATCTTGGTCCAGGCCACCGGCGTCGGCGCGCCCTTTTCCGAAAGCACGGTCACGATCGCTTCACCGATACCGAGTGAAGTCAGTGCCTTTTCCAGGTCGTAGTGTTCGGTCTTCGGATACGTGCGAACGGTCTTGTTGAGTGCCTTCTGATCGTCGGGCGTGAAGGCACGCAAGGCGTGCTGAACCCGCGCGCCCAGCTGCGACAGAACCGAATTGGGAATGTCGGTCGGAAGCTGCGTGCAGAAGAAAACGCCGACGCCCTTGGAACGAATCAGCTTGACCGTCTGTTCCACCTGCTGAAGGAAGGCCTTCGACGCGTCCGCGAACAGAAGGTGCGCCTCGTCGAAGATGAACACGAGCTTCGGCTTGTCCAGATCTCCCTCCTCCGGCAGCGTCTGGAACAGGTCCGCGAGCACCCACATCAGGAAGGTGGAGAACATCGCCGGGCGTGCCGCCTGAGCGCCGAGTTCGAACAGCGTAATCACGCCGGCACCGCCGACGACACGCAACAGGTCCTCGGTCTCGAGTTCCGGTTCGCCGAAGAAGGTGTCACCGCCGTCGGCTTCGAGGTTGACCAAGGCGCGCAGAATCACTCCGGCGGTTGCCGAGGAAACTCCACCGATACCTTTCAGATCCGCCTTGCCCTCAGCGCTCGTCAGGTGGGCGATGACCGAACGCAGATCCTTGAGGTCCAGCAGAGCGAGGCCCTGAGTGTCGGCCCAGTGGAAGATCAGCCCTAGAGTCGATTCCTGTGTCTCGTTGAGGCCCAACACTTTACTGAGCAGGATCGGCCCGAAACTGGTAATCGTCGCGCGCACCGGGATACCGATTCCGTCAGTACCCAACGACAAGAACTCCACGGGCATCCCCGCAGGAGTCCACGAATCGTCACCCGTCTCGACTGCGCGAGCCTTCATCTTCTCGCTCGGCTCCCCTGCCTTCGACAGACCCGAGAGATCGCCCTTGACGTCGGCCATCACCACTGGCACACCCGCGGCAGACAGCTGCTCGGCGATGCCCTGCAACGTCTTGGTCTTGCCGGTACCCGTCGCACCGGCGATCAGGCCGTGACGGTTGATCGTCGCCAACGGAATCCGCACCCGCGCGGTGGGATCTGCCACTCCGTCGATCACCACCGAGCCCAGCTCGAGTGCTCGACCTTCGGATGAGTAGCCCGCCGCAATTTCAGCTGCAGCACCGGACGGCGCCTGGGCGGCGGGGGTAGCACCTGCAGATGCTTCGGCTTCAGCGGCAGCCGCTTCCTTCTCCGCTTCCTCGGCTGCTGCGGCGGCTTCAGCTGCAATCCGGGCGGCTTCGGCAGCGGCGGCCTTTGCAGCTTTCGCCTTCTCCGCCGGCGTCAGCGGCGCGGCTCCGTCCTTCGGATCCACGGTCATCGAAAAGCCCTCCTCGTTGCAGTGCGGCGAAGATCTTGTCATCACCCGAGCGCCGTCCTGCACGCACCCGAGTTTCCACCGCAGACCTTATCCCGCGGCCGCGCGCACTACTGTGTTCCTGGTGCAGGACAAATTGGTATGGATCGATTGTGAAATGACCGGGCTGCGACTCGAGTCGGACAAACTCATCGAGATTGCGGCTCTGGTGACCGACAGCGACTTGAACATCTTGGGCGAAGGTGTGGACATCGTCATCCACGCCGACGACGACGCTCTGGCGGCAATGCCCGACGTCGTGAAGAAGATGCACGCGAAGTCGGGACTGACCGAAGAGGTCAGGAAGTCGACGGTCACCCTCGCCGAGGCGGAGAAAGAAGTGCTCGCGTACATCCGCAAGCACGTTCCCGTCGCCGGTACGGCGCCCCTGGCAGGCAACTCCATCGCCACCGACCGCGGATTCATCTCACGCGACATGACGGCACTGGACACATACCTGCACTACCGGATGATCGACGTCAGCTCCATCAAGGAACTTTCGCGCCGTTGGTACCCGCGGATCTACTTCGGCCAGCCCGAAAAAGGTCTCGCCCACCGAGCGCTCGCCGACATCAAGGAATCCATCCGCGAACTCAAGTACTACCGCGGCACCGCATTCGTCGCGGCGCCCGGACCGTCGAGCGCGGAGATCGCAGCCGTCGTAGAGGGCTTGGGTCCCGCCTGACCTGCCGATTGGCTTCCTGACCGACTTTCGCGCTAGTATCTCTTTCGTCAAAGCAGCCGGGTCAAACCGGTGGCCGAGGCAATGGTGGGCGTAGTTCAGTTGGTAGAGCACCAGGTTGTGATCCTGGCTGTCGCGGGTTCGAGTCCCGTCGCTCACCCAAGCGGAACCCCCGAGAATGTCGAAAGACATTTTCGGGGGTTCTTTTGGTTTGTGCGCCAGCCCGAATGCCCCTGCACGTCTGGTCGGCTACCTCCCCGCCCCGCCCCACCCCGATCCCCTAGCCGCCCGCCCACCCCACCCCACCCCTATCCGAGCGAACGTACCTCTCGTCGCCTCAGATAGACCGAAAGCCACTTTCGCTCACGTCGGGGTAACTGGAGATCGCGACAAATGGCCCAGCCGTCGATCACTCGGGCCGCGGGCCGGGCTCCCAGACGCCCACTACGGTCCCCTCACTCACGTGTCGCTCGTATGCCGAAACCTTGCCGTGGATGACGGCAAGGTTGTCCTGCATCGCAGAAATCCTGGATCGAATCAACACCTCATGCTGTTGCAGAAGTGAAAGCCGTTCCTTCTCGTTTCCCGGACCCGACCTGACGAGTGCGGCGAATTCACGGATCGTGGCGATCGGCATACCCGAGTCTCGGAAGCGATTGCACAGCTTCAACCAAGTGACATCGCTTTCGGAGTAGACCCGACGCCCACCTGCCGAGCGTGCAACCTCGTGAACGAACAGATCCTCGTGTTCGAAGTATCGAAGAGAATCGATGCTGATTCCGGTCTCGACAGCGACCTCACCGATTGACAGTTCACGCATTGCCTGACGACCTTTCCTTGATCTGGAGTGCACTCCAGATTTTACGGTGCTGCCATGATTTCGATTCAGCGCAAGATCAACACCGGATTCGCCCGAACCTCCACCGCCGACGACGTACTTGCCGGGCGAGACCTGACCGGCACCACCGCATTGGTCACTGGCGGATACTCCGGACTCGGATTCGAGATTTCGCGGTCGCTTTCGTCGGCCGGCGCGCGAGTGCTGGTGCTTGCCCGCCGACCAGAACAGGCACGGGGTGCCGTGGCCGACTTTCCAGGTATCGAAGTGCGAGCGTGCGACCTGTCGGACCCGAGCAGTGTCAGATCGTGTGCGCGAGAAATTCTCGATTCCCGGATCAGTCCGGACATCATCGTCTGCAATGCGGGAATCATGGCCTGCCCGGAGATCCGAGTCGGGTCTGACTGGGAATCACAGTTCGCGATCAATCACCTCGGGCACTTTGTACTGGTGAACCTGCTTGTGCCTGCCATGCCCGCAAACGGTTCTCGCGTGGTCGCTGTCTCGTCGGCGGGACATTTTCTGTCGGGGGTGCGTTGGGACGACATACATTTCCGCAACGGTTACGACCGATGGCTTGCGTACGGTCAGGCCAAGACTGCAAATGCTCTCTTCGCTGTACAGCTGTCGAGCGCCGGTGCTTCACGCGAAATCACTGCGTTCTCCGTCCATCCCGGGAGCATCCTCACTCCCCTTCAACGTCACTTCTCCGCATCGGAGAAACACGAACTCGGATGGACTACGTCGAATGGCGACGCCGTGCCGGGATTCAAGACTCCCGCCCAGGGCGCCGCTACAGCGGTGTGGGCGGCGACGGCGCCGATACTCGCCGATCACGCCGGCGCGTACCTCCAAGACTGCAACATCGCGGACGTTGCGCAGACGGATGACATGAGCGTCGGCGGCGTGAAGCCTTGGGCTACCGATCGCGACGACGCACGCAGACTATGGGCACTGTCCGCTGAAATGACCGGAGTGGACGCCTTCGGTCGGCGCTGACACCGAGCGAACGTACCTCCCGTCGCCTCAGATAGACCGAGAGGCAATTTCGCTCGCAAAGGGAATACAGATGCAGAATGCCCCCAACCGGACGGTCGGGGGCATTCTGGCGTTCAGTGCTTCAGGGACGCGATCAGACGTCCGCGTTGCCGGTCTTCCAGACGCTCCAGGGGATGTTCCAGTCACCGAGGCCGTCGGTGCCGGAGAGCGTGCCGCCGACGGTGTTCTTGACGACGACGATGTCCCCGCGCTTGGTGTTGTCGTAGACCCACTTGGCGTTGGACGGGCTCAGGTTGAGGCAGCCATGGCTCGTGTTGGAGTAGCCCTGCTGCCCGACCGACCACGGCGCCGAGTGGAAGAAGATGCCGCTGTAGGACATTCGGGTCGCCCAGTCGACAGGAGTCTTGTAACCCTGAGCGGAGGTGACCGGGACGCCGTACGTGGACGAGTCCATGATCATGTTCGCGAAGCGGTCACCGATGATGTAGACGCCGTTGTCGGTGGGAGTGCTGTCCTTGCCCATGGAGGTGGGCATGGTCATGACGGTCTCGCCGTTGACCTGGAAAGTCACCTGCTTGGTGTTGTCGTCTGCCGTGGCGATGACGGCATCACCGATGGTGAAGGAACTCTTCGCGTCTTCCTGCCCGAAGACTCCCTTTCCGAGATTGCGCCCGTACACGTTGACGCTCACGTCGACCTTGGTGCCCGGTGCCCAGTAGTTCTCCGGACGCCAACGGACCTCACGATTGTTGACCCAGTAGAACGCACCTTCGACGGCCGGAGTCGTGGTGACGGTGATGGCAGCTTCGGCAGCCTTGCGATCGGGGATGTTCTCGTCGAACTGCACGGCGATGGGCTGACCGATGCCGACCACGTCGCCCTCGTTCGGCAAGACGTACGGCTTGGTGACGTTGCCGGGTGCGCTGGTGGTGAAGGACGTGACCGTCGTACTGGCGCCGCCCAACCCGAATGCGCGGGCCTCGATCTTGTACTTGCGGTTGTAGCCGAGAGGTTCGGTGGTCGTCCACGACGCACCGTCGGCAGCAATCGCGCCGGCAACTGCCTTGCCGTCCTGATTGACCATCTTCACGTCGGACAGGGCGCCGTCGGCGACGTTGATCTTGACCGGGTCGCCCGGGGAGAATCCGACAGCGCCGTCGGCAGCGGTCGAGGTGAGCTTCGGCTTGATGAGTTCGGTGAGCGGATTGGAATCGATCGGCGCCGACCCTTCGGTGCTGACGTCCTTGCCGCCCGACGTGCACGCGGTCATCAGAACGAGAGCACCGAGAGACACCGCGATCATCGCCGCGCTCTTCGACGCTCGACCGTTCCCCCCGCGCACGGACAGACCCCACCTTTGACGACTCATCGTTCGACTCCGCTTCACAATTTCTCCGACTAACTTCCGCGCCACATGCGAATCCCACTTACCGGAAGGCAAGTGGGACTTGCGGTATGACTGCGCTGCACCAATGATGCCAGGCGCGCTCGTTACCAACGGTCATGAAGGGCCACGCCGTCAGTAACGTTCAAGTATCAATCGCTCCGAACCGTCCGTTTTGTTACCGATTTCAGCGGATTTCCTCCGATCGGACTACGGCGGCGACGCCTCCACCTGGCGATTTGCTCCCGAACCGGCGATTCGGCTAATGTTCTGTCTCGCAAGAGCGAGCGCCTATAGCTCAGTTGGTAGAGCAAGTGACTCTTAATCACTGGGTCCGGGGTTCGAGTCCCTGTGGGCGCACTTGCAAAGGTCCCCACCTTCTTCGGAAGGTGGGGATTTTTCTTTGTGTCGTGGTGACCAGGTTGTGGTGAATAGACTTCACAGTTACCGGAACCACGGCCTGGAGGACTGATGACTGAGCGCGGAACCACACCTGACAGCGAGCTGGCATTTGCCGGGGTGGCAGGTCAGGCAGCTCTGATCCGGTCCGGAGAATTGTCGGCCCGCGAACTCACCGAGAACACACTTCGCCGGATCGAACGCCTCGATTCGACGCTCAATGCATTTGTGCGAGTTCTCGCAGACGAAGCACTCGACGAGGCGACGCGGCTCGATCAACGTCAGGCCGACGGCCAAACCCTGGGCCCACTGCACGGAGTCCCGATTGCAATCAAGGACGAGAACGACGTCGCCGGAACGCCCACGACATACGGCGGTGCGGCAGCAACGCGCATCGCACCGGCCGATTCAGAGGTTGTCCGCCGATTGCGCGAGGCGGGTGCGGTGATCGTCGGCAAGACGACGATGCCCGAGTTCGGCATCTGGCCCTTCACCGAGACTGCCGCAAACGGCTACACGAGAAACCCTTGGGACACCGGCATATCCACCGGTGGATCGAGCGGAGGATCTGCGTCGGCCGTCGCGTCGGGAATGGTCGCGGCGGCAATAGGCGGCGACGGCGGCGGTTCCATTCGATTGCCTTCGGCATTCTGCGGGTTGTTCGGCCTCAAGCCGCAACGCGGTCGGGTGAGCACCGCGCCGAACCGAAACCTCTGGCGCGGACTCGGCACGCTCGGGCCTCTCACTCGTTCGGTCGAGGACAGCGCACTCGTATACGACGCAATCACCGGCACCACCGCGACCGACGACTACACAGCCGAAACGATCCGCACCAGCTTTGCCGACGCGGCCGTGTCGGCGCCCAGGCCGCTTCGCATCGCGGTGTCCACCCGGAGTCCGGTCCGAGGCGTCCGCCCGTCAGCGGAGATCGTTGCCGCGGTGCTCTCGATCGCAGAGATGTTGAGCGCGTTGGGACATCACGTCGAAGGACACGATCCCGAGTACCCGGATGCCACTGCCGCTTTTCTCCCGCAGGTGCTCGGCGGCGTCCGCGACGAAGCACTGCGCGTCGACCAGCCAGCACTCCTGGAGAAGCGCACACGAGCACTCGCGTCGATCGGCCGGATAGCCGCTCCCGCGCGCGTCGGGAAATTCGCTTACCGCAAAGGCGAGCGAATTGCAGCGACGGTCAACCAGGTCTTCGACACCTTCGACCTGGTCCTGATGCCGACCACGCCTGCCTTGCCTCGCCCGATCGGACAACTCGAAGGAACCGGCCTTCTCTCTGCAGTCCGCAAGGCACTGCCGATCGCCGCCTACTGTTCGATCTGGAATGTCTGCGGCAACCCGGCGGCCGCGGTACCCGCCGGGTTCTCCGAACGCGGGCTCCCCCTGAGCGTCCAACTGGTCGCGCGCAGCGGTGGTGAACCGACGATTCTCGCACTCGCACAGCAGTTGGAAAGCACCGTCCGCTGGCCGGATTCGCGCCCGCCACACTCCTGAATTACGGAAGCGATGTAACCATCGTCACCACGATGAACACGCGTTTTGCAAACTCCTGAGCCTGTCGGCTAATGTTCTGTCTCGCAAGAGCGAGCGCCTATAGCTCAGTTGGTAGAGCAAGTGACTCTTAATCACTGGGTCCGGGGTTCGAGTCCCTGTGGGCGCACTTGCAAGAAGGCCCCCACCTCACCAGGTGGGGGCCTTCTTCATGTTCTGTCTTCGAAAACTCGGGTCAGCGAATGATCTTCCGGACCACGAGTAGTCCCACCACTGAACCGACTGCGATCAGCGCGTACTTCACTGCCGGCTCGTTGAGCTTGGCGAGCACCGTCTTCTTGGTGTTCTCGACCAGCCGCTTCGGGTTGGTGCGGACCGTCAGTTCGTCGAGTGTGCTCGCGAGCTGATTACGCGCCTTCTCGATCTCGCGCTCGATGCTCTCGGTGTCCCTGGGCACGTGTCCTCCAACTTGTCTGTGTTCTGCTGCTCTGTGTGCGGGTCTGCTGTGCGGACGCAGCGCGCCGACACTTCGCTCTACCGTAGAGGAGCAGAATGCCCTCGCGCCCACCTGCCGCGCAATTTCTCGACTAACCTCGATTCCCGTGACCGAGAACAGTAGATTGTCCGCCGGCGACGTCGCGCCGGATTTCACGCTCCCCGACGCCGACGGCAACGAGGTTTCACTCCACGATTACCGCGGCCGCAAGGTCATCGTGTACTTCTACCCAGCGGCCAGCACGCCGGGGTGCACCAAGCAGGCCTGCGACTTCCGTGACAGCCTCGCCGAACTGAACGGCGCCGGCCTCGAGGTCATCGGAATCTCGCCGGACAAGCCCGCCAAGCTCGCCAAATTCCGCGATACCGAGGAACTGACCTTCCCGCTTCTCTCCGACCCCGAGAAGGCGACGCTCGAAGCCTGGGGCGCATTCGGTGAGAAGAAGATGTACGGCAAGACGGTGCAGGGCGTCATCCGCTCGACGTTCCTCGTCGACGAGGAAGGCAAGATCGAGGTGGCCCAGTACAACGTCCGGGCCACCGGTCACGTCGCCAAGCTACGACGCGATTTGTCGGTCTGACTTCAGTATCTGCTCAAGAACAGCGCCTCGGCGAAAGCGAGATTCTCGATCTCCGACGGGTCGACGCTTTCGTCGGGCGCATGAATGCGGCACTGCGGTTCCTCGACGCCGATCAATGCGATCTCCGCGTCGGGGAACTGCTCGGCCAGCGCGCTGCACAGCGGGATCGATCCGCCTTGGCCGGCAAATCCCACTTCCCGGCCGTAGGCATCGGTCAGCGCAGACTTCAGTTGCGCGAACCCCGTTCCTTCGGTCGACGACGAGAACGGTGAGCCCGTCGATTCCGGTACGACCTCGATGTGGACGCCCCACGGCGCCGCTGCGCGGAGGTGGTCGGTCAACAACTTCTGTGCCTGCGCCGGATCCGTGCCGGGCGGGACGCGAAGATTCAGACGTGCGGACGCGCGTGGCGTGATCGCCGCCGCCGAACCGACCACCGGCGGGCAGTCGATTCCCAGAATGGTCAGCGCCGGACGAGCCCACACCTGTTCTGCCACCGAACCGGAACCGGTCAGTTGGACGCCGTCGAGCACTCCCGCATCAGAACGGAACTGATAGTCGTCGTAGCTGACCCCGGCCCATTCCTGGTCGTTGGTCAAGCCTTCGACGGTGGTGTTTCCGGCGCCGTCGTGCAGGGTCGAGAGAATGTGCACCAGCGCGGTGATCGCATCGGGAGCCGGCCCACCGAAGACGCCGGAATGAATCTCACCCTCGAGTGTCGACACGTGGACCACCACGTTGGCGATCCCGCGCAAAGACGTCGTGATCGTCGGCTCCCCCACCTCGGTGTTGCCGGTATCGGCGATCAGAATCATGTCGGCCGCGAAAAGTTCGGGCCGCTCTCGCACCAGGTCCTCGAGGCCACCGGTGCCCATCTCCTCGGAACCTTCGGCGACGATCGTCAGATGTGCGCTCGGATCGACACCGGCGGCGGCAAGCGCACGCAGCGCCGTCAGATGCATGACGACGTTGCCCTTGCAGTCGGAAGCGCCACGTCCGTACCACCGTCCGTCGCGCTCGGTGAGTGCGAAAGACGGCGAGCCCCAGAGCTCTTCGTTTCCCGGCGGCTGAACGTCGTAGTGGCAGTACAGCAGAACCGTCCGGGCACCGGCCGGACCTGGTCGCCGGCCGACGACGGCAGCCGAGCCGTCGGAGGTCTCGATCGCCTCGATGTCGGCGAAACCCTGATCGCGGAATGCCTCCAGGACCCAATGTGCTGCGGCCGCGCATTCTTCCGGCGGGTACTGCCGTGCATCGGCGACGGACTTCATCGCCACAAGTGCGCTGAGATCTTCACGGGCACGCGGCATGAGTCCACGTACCGCGGTTCGCAGTTCTTCCGTCATCGTCTCCCTTTCCTCGGCATCGAATCTCGGTGTGCCCGAAGAATCTCAGTGTGCCCGAATCGGACGTAGGGAGTCGGGAGGATCGCCGCTTTCGCCACACCGCGCAGTAACCTCTTCGGCTACTGGACAGGTGGTCACCTAGTATCGAGGTGTGGCAACAGCATCGGTACTCGTGTGCGCGCACCCGCGCGGTGCGTGTCGACCGATCATGACCGCCGAAGTAGGTGGCCGATGACACCGGATAATGCACAAGTCCCAAATTCGACAGAAAACACCGATAGCCTGGAAGACGTGCAGCCCACGACTCGTAACCGCGCGCGGCGACGAGTCGACCCGGCACTCGAGAATCCCCAGAGCCTCGAAGAACCGCAGGAACTGCTGCCGCGCAAGCGTCCGACGCAAGAGCGCAGCCAGCGTAAATTCGACGCACTCCTGGCGGCGTCACGCGAACTCCTCACCGATGTCGGATTCGAATCGTTCACCTGCGAAGAGGTCGCGGCACGTGCCGACGTCCCGATCGGGACGCTCTACCAGTTCTTCGCCAACAAGTACGTCATCGTGTGCGAATTGAACCGCCAGGACCTCGTCGGGGTCCAGCACGAGCTTGCGCAGTTCGGCGGCGAGGTGCCCTCACTCGACTGGTTGCGGTTCCTGAACAGTTTCGTCGATCACATGGCCGGGCTGTGGACGTCTGATCCGTCGCGTCGCGAAGTCTGGCTGGCGATGCAGTCGACGCCGTCCACGCGGGCCACCGGAGTCATTCACGAGAAGCAGTTCGCCGAGACCGTCGCGAAAATGCTGGGTCCGCTGACGCCTCGTACGCGGCGAGATCGCCGCCTGATGATGGCGGAAGTTCTTGTCCACGTGGTGTATTCGATGCTCAATTTCTCGGTTCAGGACGGCCAGTCACATGCCGACGCCGTCGCCGAACTGAAGAGGTTGATGATCGCGTATCTTCTCGTCGCCGAGAAGGAGTCCCGCACGAAGGACTAGTCGAACGACGAAAGAGCCGGTCTCCCCTTGGGAGACCGGCTCTTTCGTGTCCGGCGGTGTTACTCCGGGTCGGATTCGATGACCGCGAACGCGCCGGCCATGTCCCCGTCGTGGGTGAGCGAGATATGAATCTTCACGCCGGTGAGGTGTTTCGCGACGTCACCACGAAGCCGAATGCCGGGGCGCCCCCAGGCGTCCGAGACGACTTCGATCTGATTGTGGATCATCTCCCCCAGCACCGGCGGGCTGGCGAAGAGAGCAGTCGACCATGCCTTGATCACTGCTTCCTTCGCCGCCCACCGTGCGGCGAAGTGTCGTGCCGGTTCGGAGCTCCGGGTAGCGGCGTCTCGACGCTCGCCCGGTGTGAAGTTGTCGAGCATTGCCGTTCCCGGCCTGTTCAATTGCTCGGCGAACTCCGACACCGTCACGAGGTCGAAGCCGATACCCAGAACTCCCATACCGTGATTATTACTTGCAGCCGGGCAGATTCGAGCGGTACACCTGGTCTGCGCCGAGTCGTGCGTCCTCGCTCAGCAGCATGTCCGCTTCGAGCTGACGCGACGCCTTGGCCGGCGTTCCGTCGGCACCGAGACGACGATCCGCAGGCCGCTCGTAGAGGCTGTCGCCACCGCACATCGCCTTGGCGAGGCGACGCTGACCGTCGATCGTCCGTTGCTGCGCCGCAGCAACGTAGTCCGCACGCTTGTCAGCCGGAACCGACTCGACGAATGCCTGCGGGTGCACGACGGCGATCAGTCCGGAGACGTGACCGAAGCCGAGGCTGGTCAGCAGACCGGCGCGCAGCGGAAGCTGATCACCGAACTTGAGCGGCTGACGTGCCCACACAAGGTGCTCGAACTCGGCCATCTTGTCGTCGACGCAGTCGAGGCTGCGGTTCGGCGGGACGATGCCCTGGCTCAATACCTGGCAGAGCCCGATCAACTGGAAGGCTGCGGCACCGCCCTTGGCGTGACCGGTCAGGCTCTTCTGCGAGACCACGAACATCGGCGCACCTTCACTGCGTCCCAATGCCCCGGCGAGGCGCTCGTGCAGCTCTGCCTCGTTGGGATCGTTGGCGGCCGTGGAGGTGTCGTGCTTGGAGATCACGGCGATGTCGTCGGCGCTCACGCCGAGAGCGTTGAGCGAGAGTGCGAGCTGCGAATCCGCTCCCCCGCGTCCGGCGCCCAGTGCTCCGAGTCCCGGTGCCGGGATCGAGGTGTGGACACCGTCGGCGAACGATCCGGCCCAGGCGACCACACCGAGGACGGGCAGACCCATCTCGAGCGCCAGGTCACCACGAGCGAGGAGAATCGTTCCGCCACCGGCCGACTCGACGAAGCCGCCGCGGCGACGATCGTTGGCCCGCGAGAAGCGGCGATCCTCGATGCCCTTGGCGTGCATGTCCTCGGTCTTGGCAGTGGCCGACATGTCACCGAAGCCGATGATGCCTTCCGTGCTCAGATCGTCGAACCCGCCGGCAACAACCAACTGCGCCTTGCCGAGTCGGATCTTGTCGACGCCTTCTTCGACGGATACTGCTGCCGTGGCGCAGGCTGCGACGGGGTGAACCATCGCGCCGTAACCGCCGACGTACGACTGAACGACGTGCGCTGCAATGACGTTCGGCAGCGCTTCCTGCAAGATGTCGTTCGGACGGTTCTCGCCGAGCAGCGTGTCGATGTACAGGCTCCTCATGGAGGTCATGCCGCCCATACCGGTGCCCTGCGTGTTGGCGACCAGGCTCGGGTGTACCCAACGGAGCAGTTCGCTCGGAGTGAAGCCGCCGGTAAGGAAGGCGTCCACCGTTGCGACGATGTTCCAGAGTCCGACGCGGTCGACCGAATCTGCCATGTCGGCGGGGATGCCCCACTTGGTGACGTCGAAGTTGGTCGGGATCTGGCCGCCGACACTACGAGTCAGCTTCATCTTGCGCGGGACGCGGATCTCGGTGCCTGCGCGGCGAGTGACCGTCCAGTCGCCGGACTCAGCGGAAACCGTGGCCGTCGTGTTCTCCGGATCGGACTCGACGAAGGCCTGCGCCTCTGCCTCACTGCCGACCACGAAGCTCAGATCCTTGTCCAGGAACACCGAGGTGAGCAGCGGAGCGGTGTTGTCGATCATCGCGCCCTCGTCGACGTAACGACGGATGCCGCAACGCTCGACGACTGCGTCGTGGTACTTGTCCGCGATTTCCGCCTCGGGTACCAGGTCGCCGGATTCGACGTCGTACCAGCCCGGCTTGGGATCGTTCTCCCAGACGATGAGTCCGGTGTTCCACGCCAATTCGAGAACGCCTGCGGCAGAGAGCTGCTCGTCGACCTCCATCTCGAAGCGGGTACGTGAGGAACCGTAGGGTCCGAGCTCTCCGGCACCCACGATGACCACGAGGTCCGCGGGAGTGACGTCCAGTTCGGGCCAACTCGGAGCCTTGACCGAGTCGTCGAGACGAGCCGGTGCCGGCAACGCCAGGATGCTGGACTCGTCAACGGCTTCGTTAACGGCTTCGGCGATCTCGGCCACCTCGGCAGCTTCCTTGGCCAAAGCACCCAGATCCAGGTTGGCCTCGGACAGTCCGCCGGTCAGGTCGACCTCGAGCGGAGCCTCTGCAGCGGCGCGGCGCGATTCGCGGGTTGCCGTCTTCAGCAGTTGGGTGGCCATCTCCTGGGTGGACCAGGTGCGGACGCCCGCAGCTTCGACTGCGTCGACGATCGGATCGTTGTGACCCATGAGACCGGTTCCGCGAACCCAACCGATGACCGCGTGTGCCAACGTGACCCGCTCAGCCCAGTTGCGCTCGGCCTTCCAACGGTTGACCACGGCGATCAGCGAAGCCTTTGCCTCACCGTAAGCACCGTCACCGCCGAACGTTCCGCGGTTCGGCGAACCGGGCAGCACTACGTGCAGGTGGGTGTCGACGTCGCTGTCGTAACCGATCTTCGACAGACCGCCGATGAGACGCTCCACCGACCAGAGCAGCACGCGCATTTCCATTTCGGCGCGAGCGCCGGCGTCGGAGAGTTCACCGCCGACACGGGGAGCTGCGAACGGGAAGAGCATCGTCGGCGTCATGGCCGGCTTGATGAGCTTCTTTGCGCCACCTGCGTTCTCGGTGGCCTCGTTGCCGATCCAGTCGATCAGTGCGTCGACGTCGGTGTACGACGCCATGTTCGCGGGAACCACCCAGAGGGCTGCACCGGCGCGAGCGTTCTCGCGGTACAGGTCGCGGTAGAAGCCGAGGCGCTGACCGTCGAGTCGCGAGGTGGTCACGAATACCGTTGCGCCACCGGCAAGGAGCTTGCCCGTGACCGCTGCCGCGATGGAACCCTTGCTGGCGCCGGTCACTACTGCGACCTCGCCTGCCCACTCGGGTGCGTCGGATTCTGCCGCCGCAGCCGCATCAGCGATGCGGGTGTAGACCTCGGCGAGCGCCGTGCGGCCTTCGTCGGTCGCGCGGGTGGCCCACCACTTCGCCTGTGCGGCGACAGTGGAACCGGCACCGATGAAGTTCTCGACCGACAACGCGGTGTCACCTGAGACACCACCCCTCGCTTCGCTCGACCGGATCCAGATGCGAGCGAGATCCTCACGCGCACTTGCCCAACGGTCGTCGAGCAGGACCGCCTTCTGCGCGTCGAATGCCGGAGCAACCAGACGCGGCCAGTCGGAGCCGAGTTCAGCCGAGACCAGGTCGACCAGTTCGGTGTCCTCGACCGTCGCGACTGCTGCTTCTTCGTTCAGTCCGAGCTGCTCGAGCACCAGGCGGGCGGCCGAGGCCAGAACGCCGTTGCGGCCCGTGATGTTCTCGGTGAACTCGCCCAGAGCGGCCGCGTCGACGGTTCCGCCGCTTCCGCCACCGGTGGCCGGCAGCGAGACGCTGACTCCGCGAGCAGAGCCGACCGAGGCAACTGCGCTGTCGATGACTGCGTCCACTGCTGCCGCGTCGGCCAGTGCGCCGGAGCTCAGGCCACCGAGGTCGCCGCCGCGGATGCTGGCGCCGTCGCGGGTGCCGAGAGCCACTGCTGCGGTGACGTGGTGTGCCCAGCCGTCGCCCAGTTCCCAGACCTTCTTGACGCGCTCGGCGATGTAGCCGGGGCGCTTGCCCGAGGGGCCGAAGACCTTGCGCAGGTGATCGTTGATCGAATCGGAGAGCACCGGTCCGAACGGCTTGTACGTGCGAGCGAGCTTGTCGACGGTTGCTCCCAGGGAGCCCATGTCGGCGTCCGCGGCACCGTCGATGGCGCCGAGGGACAGCTCGGAGCCGAGGTCGACCAAGAGCTGGTTACGACGCGAGGAGACGCCGTCGCACAGTGCCTCGATCGTGTCGGCGGGGCCGACCTGATCGGGACGGAGCTTGGTCCACAGGCTGATCAGGACCTTCGTGGCATCGGGTGCCTTGAAGGTGAGGTCATCCGGACGCGGTCCGCCCGAGGGTGCAGCGGGAGCGGCAGCGGCGACCGGAGCAGCGGCTGCGGCAACCGGAGCAGCCTGCGCGGCAGGCGCTTCGATCTCGTCGTCGTCATCGACAGCGGGGTCGACGTCGGTGCCGTAGACGATCGCGGCTTCGCGCTCGACGTTGAGAACCTCGACCGGGTAGCCGAAGCGACCCGGCAGCTTGAGGGTCTGCGACGCGAGGTTCGCCACGGTCGGGGCAGCGCCGAGGCCGATCTCGACGAAGCGCTCGACTCCGAGTCCACCTTCGGACTCGTCGCTGAAGAGCAGGTCCTGCGTCTCGATCCAACGGACCGGGCTGGCGAACTGCCAAGCCAGCAGCTCGATCAGGATGATGCGGGACAACTCGTGAGTGCGCGTTGCATAGCTGTCGAAGTCTGCGAGGACTTCCTGCAGCGGCTCGGACGGCACCAGGTCGGCGATTTCCTGAACGAAGTCACGACGCAGTGAGAACGGCTTCGGAACCAGGTTCGGGATGTAGCGGCCGATCAGGATGTCCGGGTCGATGTCGTGCGGGAGCAAGTCCTGCAGGCACACGCGGAAGTCCGCCACACCGCCGCGAAGGACCGTGGAGTGGAACGGCACGTCGATGCCGGGGACCTGGATGTATGCCCGCTTGCCACCGAATTCTGCTCGGCGACGGTCGATTTCGACCTCGAGAGCGTCGAGACCGGCTACCGAACCGGCAATGGCGTACTGGCTGCCGCGCAGGTTCAGGTTGACGATTTCGAGGAACTCTCCGGAAGCCTCGGCCACACCGGCGACGAAGCCCTGCACGTCGTCGTCGGAAACACCGATCTGCGACGGGCGAATAGCGGCCATGCGGTAGTCGGAGCGTCCGGCTTCGTCGCGGGGAACGAGCTGGTGCATCGCAGAGCCACGCTGGAAGACGACCTCGAGAAGCGCTTCGAGCGGGAAGACCTCGGCGACAGCGGCGAGTGCGTTGTACTCACCGACCGAGTGACCGGCCAGAAGCGAATCCTCGATGAAGGTTCCGGACTCGCGCAGCTCGGCAACCTGCGCAACACCGAGAACGGCCATGGCCACCTGGGTGAACTGCGTCAGGTGCAGGACACCGTCAGGATGCCTGTGCTCGACACCACGGGCCTTGACGGTCACCGGGTTGTCGCGCACGACAGCGAGAATCGAGAATCCGAGTGCCTTGCGGGTGTGCTTGTCCGCGCGCTCCCAGACGTCGCGGGCGGCCTTGGAGCGAGCCCGAGCGTCGAGGCCCATGCCCGGGCGCTGGATGCCCTGGCCGGGGAAGGCGTAGACGGTCTTCGGCGCAGCGGTGCGGCCGGTGGCAACCATGACCAGTTCACCGTCGATGCGGCAGCCGACCTCGACGATTTCGGCACCCTGGTCGATACCGACACGATCGACGCGGACGTCGATCTCGGCGCCGGGGCGAACCATCCCGAGGAAGCGGGCGGTCCAGGCGGTCAGGCGGCGCGGCGGGACGCGGGTCTCGGCCGGGTCGACTGCGGTGACAACCTGCTGCGCTGCGGCGGAGAGCCACATGCCGTGCACGATCGGGGTTCCGAGGCCGGCCAGCAGAGCGGCGTTGTCGGAAGTGTGAATCGGGTTGTGGTCACCGGAAACCTGAGCGAAGGCGCCCATGCTGACCGGCGCGAGGATCTTCGCATCACGGCGACGACGACGCGAGGTGTCGACAGCCGCGTCGCTGATCGATCCACCGGCGCGAGCCGGGTCGGCGAGTTCGCCTGCGCCGGTACGTCCGCGGATCGCGAAACGCTCGGTCATGGTGACGACTGCGGGGGCGTCGAGGCCCTCGCCGAGCATGGCACCGACCTCGACCTTGACCTCGACGACACGACCGAGGTCGGTATCGAGAACCGAAGCGACCTCGGCGTTGACGACGAGAATGCTTGTCTCGGAGGGCAGCTCACCGACGAAGTCGACGGTGTGGTCGAGGTGGACCAGGTCGAGCATGCCTTCGATGACGGAAAGACTGTCGAGCTTGGCTGCGCCGAGGACCGCGAAGACGGCGGGCCAGCATGCTCCGACGACGACGTCCGGAACAGCCTTGCCGCTGACACTGAGCGTGGCGGGCAGGCCGGAACCTGTGACACCGGCGTGATCGGCGATTCGATCGGGAACCCACGCGACGTTGAGGCGGGCCTTGCCGTTCTTGACTGCCGGAAGTTCCTGTCCGGCAGCAACTGCCAGCAGCGCGGACATCGCACCTTCGGCGTCTGCCTCGGTGACGACCGGAGCGCCGCCGTCGACGACGGACTCGGGGATCGTGATCGTGATGTCGACCGACTTGTCTGCCACCAACGGAACCGAAAGCAGCACGTGCGAGGAATCTACGACGGTCAGACTGGAACCGGTGGTGCCGTGAACTGCCTTGTCGGCAGACTCTGCACTCCACTCGTCGAGGTCGCCGAGACGACGGACGGGGTTCTGGGTCAGGCGGCCGGCCCACTGGAGGTCGGGAGCCGAGAGGACGGCGTCGAGAAGTCCGGGTGCGGAATCCTGGTGGCGACGGCTCGCGAGTGCAACCGGAGTGGTTCCGGCAGCGACCAATTCGTCGTAGGTGGCCTTCTCGAAGCGATCGAGCAGGTCACCGACCGGCTCGTCGACACGGGTGATGCCTGCGACGGCAACGGTGCCGGGGATGACGCAAACCTGATCGGCGGTGTAGCGGGGATCGTGAGCCTGCCACAGGGAGTCGCTGCGCCACCAACGACGCACGTCACCGTCGACGACGGGAACGAAGTTGACCGGCTTGCCCGGCGTCTTGCACAGCGAGATGAAGAACGAGACGTCTGCGGGATGCAGAACGGTCGTCGAGTAGTCCGGGTACGACGCCTGCAGTGCGCAGATCGCAGCCTCGGGGCGCTCGAGAGTCTCGGCGTCGCCGAACAGCGTGGGAATCGGGCCGCGGTCGACCGGGTGCAGACGCGCCTCGGTGCGCTGGAGCATCTCACCGAAGCGAGCACGCCAGGTGATGTCGAGCCACGGGCTCGAGGTCGCCTCGACGATGGCGTCCTGAAGATCTGCGCCGCAGTCGAATTCCTTCGCGGCGTCGATGCCGACGGTCAGCTCGAGGTAGCGACGCAGCCACTGCGCGTACGTCATGGTCTCGACGTCGCCGAAGTAGGGCTTGGCGGTGACGTCGAGGGCGGCGATGATCTCCTCGCGGCGCTCGGCCACTGCCTCGGAATCACCGGCAACCTCGTCGAGGAGGCGTCCGGTACGCGAAGCCGCGTTGTCGATTTCGTGGATGTCGGCACCGAGCTGGCTACGGCCCGAGGCCATTCCACCTTCAGCGGTACCGGCACCGACCCAGTCCGGCGTACCGGGTGTGTCGACGAGAAGCTGCTTGACCTCGGGAGAGGTGGTGGCCTCGAGAGTCGCCATGGCTGCGGTGCCGACCAGGATGCCGTCGACGGGCATGGCCGGGAAACCGGCTGCGGCAGACCAGCGGCCGGTCAGGTAATCGGCTGCGCGCTCCGGTGTTCCGATACCACCGCCGACGCAGATGACCAGGTTCGGACGTGTACGCAGCTCGGCGTACGTGTCGAGGAGCAGGTCGTCGAGGTCTTCCCACGAGTGGTGTCCACCGGCGCGGCCACCTTCGATGTGGACGATGACCGGGAAGTTCGGAACCTCGTTGGCGATACGGATCACGGAACGGATCTGCGCCACGGTGCCGGGCTTGAACGCGATGTTGGTGATCCCGATCTCGGACAGCTCGTCGATGAGGGCAACTGCCTCTTCGAGTTCCGGGATACCGGCGGTGACGATGACGCCGTCGATGGGAGCACCGGCAGTACGGGCGCGCTGCACCAGACGCTTGCCACCGAGCTGCAGCTTCCACAGGTACGGGTCGAGGAACAGGGAGTTGAACTGGACCGCGCGGCCCGGCTCGAGCAGCATCTTCAGCTCTGCGACACGGTCTTCGAAGATCTCCTCGGTGACCTGTCCACCACCGGCAAGCTCGGCCCAGTGACCGGCATTGGCTGCCGCGGCGACGATCTTGGCGTCGACCGTCGTCGGCGTCATGCCTGCGAGCAGGATGGGCGAACGACCGGTCAGCTTCGTGAACGCGGTCTCGACGCCGATGCGGCCGCCGGGAAGCGCAACGGGCTTCGGCGCGAACTCGGACCACGAACGTGAGACCTCGGGCGCAGCGCCGGGAGTGAGCAGATTGCGGTGTCCACCACGGGTGGCGGCGGCAATGATGCCGATGCCCTGTCCACGCAGCGAAGAGGACGTCATACGGGTCAGCTGATCGCTGGGTCCGAGATCGAGAATCCACTTGGCGCCGGCGGAGATTGCGCCGTCGACAGCCTCGACCCAGTCGACCGGATCGACGAGGACACCCTGCGCAAGTTCGCGCGCACGGTCCGCGTCGAGACCGCAACGGGTTGCCCAGCTGCCGACAAGTTCGACGGCCTCGGCCAATGCGGGGTGGTGGAAGCCGATTTCGGTGTCGAGCGGATCGAAGGACGGAGCGAAGACGGAACCGCCACGCTTCTTGCCCTCACGCTCACGGGCTTCTTCGGCTTCGATCTGCTCGCAGCGTTCTTGCACGCGGGCCAGCTGAGCGGGCGGCCCGGCAAGGACGACGCGGCGACGGCCGTTGCGAATAGCGAGGACAGCCGCGCGCTCGGGCGCCACACCCTCGGCAAGCTCGGCGACGATGGCAGCGAGACGCTCGGGATCGACGCCCGAAACTGCAACCATCGGCTTCGCGGAGGCGCCGGCGATGACGCCACGGCGACGGCCGACGAGGCTGGCAGCGGCGCCGACGAGCTGCGCGACGGCGAGGAGCTCACCGTCGTCGTTGCCCTGCGCGGCTACGGCAGCCGTGGCCAGAAGGCCCTGCGAGTGGCCGATGACGGCGGCCGGCGGGTTACCGGCTACATCCAGACCCTGAGCGGACAGTGCACGCAACGCCGCAAGCTGCGTGAGGAAGACGCCGGGGAGTGACACCGGAGCTGCGGTGAGCGCTGCAGCGGACGGACCCGCCGACTTCTCGCCTTCTTCTTCGTCGACGATCTCGGCTTCGAGCATCCACGCAATCGGATCGAACCCGACCGGGCGAACCACGAGAAGATCCTGCGCAACGGGCGCGAGGCGTGCGGCTGCGTCGTTGACCAGATCGGTCAGAACGGGCTCCAGGCCGTTGTCACGGCTGAGCTCCTCGAGCGAGGTGAGCCAGGGAGCGCCCTGACCACCGAAAGCGATTGCGTAGGAAACGCCGTTGTTCAGCGAATCGACGAGGGCACCTTTACTGGTCGTGCGGGACTGTCCCCCATCGACGCCGAAACGGCGCCCACCCTTCGAGTCGCGTCCGTTTCCTGTAGGTGTCGTGTCATCGATCGTCACGCGTACGTCCTCTCCTGGTCACCTCTGCGGCGAGGTGGGATTTGCGGTGTGCTGCCCGGCTGAAGTGCTCGCGAATTCGTCGAGAGAATCGACGGAGTCAGGGCGTTCGTGCAAGACAAGGTTTACACAGAATCATGAGGATTTCCTCACGTTTGTCGGCGCCCTGGAAATCTGGACTTTCGGGGCCGTGATCTTCCTCACGAGACTTCGAGAAAGTGACTCGTGAGTAGGTCGCGAACGCCCTGCCTGGGACTGTTACCGGGATTTTCAGAAACCTGAGGAACCCCTCATATTTATTGTTACCAATTCGTGACCTCCTTGACGGACGGTCGATCCCGTGCGTTCGCGGCGACAATCTGTCGGACCCTCTCGCTACGTTCAGCGCGTCCACACAGGACAACTTCTCGGGGGGAGAAATCATGAAAGACACAGACGTAGCCAGAGCGGTCGAATTCATCGCCGCCGAACTTCCGCGCGAGGCGTGGCCGCATTGGAATCAGGGATGGCCGCGCGAGTCCGAAGCCGCCCTTCTCGACGCGATCTTCTCGTCGCGCGCCGCCTACGGAACGCCGAAGACCGGAGTCCGCGCCGTCGTCGACCGTTGGCGCACACACCGCTCGGTAGCCGCCGGCGAACATCTCGACAGCCTGTCCGCTCTCGCCGCCTTCACCGACCGTGGCGACGAACTCGCAACGGTTCTCGGCAATCGCCAGCGCGTGCCGGGTAACTACTCCACCAAGGCCGAAGGTGTAGCTCGCGCAGCCAAGGCGCTCGTCGACGCCGGTTGCCGGTCCAGTGCCGACGTCGTGGACACCGAAAGCCTCCGCTCGGCAGTCGTCTCCGTTCCGGGCCTCGGCCCCAGGACCTTCGAGACGCTGGTGTTCTTGTCCGGGAGGTTGTCGGCAACCTCGATAGATCTGCTTGCACGGTTCGCCACCGAGGCGAGCAGCAGCGAGGAATTGTTGTCGAGCACCGACGCAACCGAATTGCTTGTTGCGGTGTCGGAACACCTCGACGTCGATGTTCGGACACTCACCCACGCTGCGTGGCGGTATCAACGCACCGCTGAACAACCGCGCCGATCGAAGAAAACCACCACCTCGCCGGCAGCGGATCCGCTCGCCGAATCGGCCTGAGAGCAGGCGGGCACATCCCGACCAGGGTGGTGTTCCCGCGAGCGATTCCACTCGCGTATCCTTTGAATTCCGCGCGCGAGTGGCGGAATTGGCAGACGCGCTGGATTTAGGTTCCAGTGTCTCAGGACGTGGGGGTTCAAGTCCCCCCTCGCGCACAACGAAGAGCCCCGCCGGATCTGATCCGGCGGGGCTCTTCAGTTCTTGATCACGTTCAGCGCTTTCGATCCTTGACCGGTGGAGTCATGTACGTCGTCCGACTCGGCATCAGCCCCAGACGGACCGAGCTCTCCAACCATGTGATCGCCGCTGCCGTCGGATCCACAACTGGAACATGAATCCCTGTGTCATGCAGCCTGTCTCGGACTGCGCCGGTCACACCGAGCATGCCGGTACAACCGAGAACAATGGAGTCCGCCTCCCCGTTCTCCACGGCCGCAGACGCCTGATCGGCCAGTCGATCGATCAGAACCTCCCGATCGGTGAGTCCGAGCACCGGCATGTCCACGACTCGAATACTGCCCAGCCGATTGTCCAGCCCGTATCGCCGAGTGAGCGATCGAAGCATCGGCACGACATTGGGCAGGATGGTCACGACGCCGACCCGATCGCCCAGACTCATCGCCGTCAGGAAGGACGGCTCGAAGCCGCCGACCACCGGTGCGTCGAGGATCTCTCGGGCGGCATGCACTCCGGGATCGGCGAAACACGTGATGAATACACCGTCGACGCCGTCAGCGGCCGCCTCTTCTACCCTCTGCACGATCCCGGGGCCGGCCAGCGCCTCGTCGTATTCACTCTCGATGCTCTCCGTTCCGGAACGCAGCGAAACGACGTCGACCCTCGTACCGGGCGCTGCCCAGTGCTCCACCTCGGCTGTCACAGCAGGCGTGAGTGTGGTGTCGATGACCGGACGAATCACTCTGATGTGCATGAACGCTCCCCTGTTGTCGGATACGCCCGAGGTTATCGATGCAGCACAGCTGGGAAAATGTGTTCAGTGCCTGGCGTTGCGGGTGAGGATGGGCATAGCGCACAGGCGCTGCGGCACGGCCTATACGACACGCCGTGGCACGGCTTCTACGACACCGTGTCGGAGATCGCAGGGCGAGGCACTATAGCTCTCAGGTACCGTCTTAGTGTGTCCAAGAACGCTACTAAACGCCGACCTGCGCTGATCCTGCTGGTCATCGTGTCAGCCGCCGGCTGCCTCGCGCTCGGCTGGTGGCAGTGGGAGCGCTTCGAAGCCGTCGGAGGGTCCGGACAGAATCTCGGGTACGCGTTCCAGTGGCCGCTGTTCGCGGCGTTTGTCGTGTACGCGTATCGCAAGTTCGTTCAGCTCGAAGACGTGGACCCCGAAGAGGCCGAGGCCGAGGAAGCCGCCGCGGAACCGCGTGAGATTCCCGCCGACCTCTTGCCGCAACGCCCGCAGGCCGAGTTCGACGATGTGAACCTCGACGTCGACGATCCTGAAGCCCGCCAAATGCTGGAATACAACGACTACCTTGCGCAGCTCGCCGCTCGCGAGTCCGATAGGAGCACGACGTGAGTACCGGTTCGGAAGCGAGCATCGCTACCCCCGCAGTCAACGCAGAAAAACAGAAGAAGGTTGCGTCGGCGCTGGTCCGATACCGCGTTCTCGCCTGGATCACCGGCCTCTGGCTGCTGTTCCTGACCGGTGAGATGGTCTACAAGTACCTGATTCTCGACAATTCCGCGGACGCACCGTCGTGGTTGTTCTACATCGGTCAGATCCACGGCCTGTTCTACATGCTCTACCTCGTGTTCACGATCGACTTGGCGATCAAGGCCCGGTGGAAGCCCGGGACGACGGTTGCCACCGCGCTCGCCGGCACGATCCCCTTCCTGTCGTTCGTGTTCGAGCACAAGCGAACCGCCCAGGTGAAGCAGGCTTATCAGCTCTGAGAGTGTCGAAAAGCAGAGCCCTGAACGCAGACGCGTTCAGGGCTCTACTTTTCGGATTCGGTTCAGCCGGCCAGTGCGGCCAATGCCGGAACGAGCTGCACGAGCGCGCGCCCTCGATGTGACGCCGCGTCCTTTTCGGCCGGGGTGAGTTCTGCGGCCGAGCGGGTGTCGCCGTCCGGACGGAAGATGGGGTCGTATCCGAATCCGCCGTCGCCGGCCGGTTCTCGGCCGATCACCCCGCGCCATTCGCCGCGCACGACAGTCTCGCCGCCGCCAGGGATCACCAGTGCACAGGCGGAGACGAATGCCGCGCCCCGCCGCTCGTCGGGCACGTCCCCCAGCTGAGCCAGCACCAGAGCGGTGTTCGCGCCGTCGTTCCCGTGAGTGCCCGACCACCGCGCGGACAGCACACCCGGCATACCGTTGAGTGCATCGATCTCGACACCGGAATCATCTGCGATGCAAGCCATTCCGGTTGCAGCGGCCCCGTCACGGGCTTTGGCGAGCGCATTCTCCTCGAACGTCGCTCCGGTCTCGGGGGCTTCGGGGAACGGCGGAACCTCGTCGAGCCCGACCAGTTCGATTCCGTTCACTCCGGCGGCGTCGAGAACTCGATGAAGTTCCTTCAGTTTCTTGGCATTTCGGCTGGCAACCAATACTCGTACGCTCACAGCTCAGGCACCGAACTTCTTCTTGGGTTCCGGATTCTTCGGTTCGGGGAGCACCCCGGGATACGGCTCGGCCAACGCCTGACGCTGTATCTCGAAAAGTTGCTCACAACCCGCCAGAGCGGAGTCGAGCAGCTTGTCCAGCGTCGAGCGTGGGAAGGTGGCGCCCTCACCGGTTCCTTGAATTTCCACCAGCGTGCCGGTATCAGTGGCCACGACATTCATGTCGACCTCGGCACGCGAATCCTCTTCGTACGGAAGGTCGAGACGAACTCGTCCGTCCACGACGCCGACGCTGACGGCCGCTATGCCACACGAGATGGGCTGTGGGTCGGAAAGCAGGTCGGCTGCGCGCAGGTACGTCACGGCGTCGACCAGGGCTACGTATGCCCCCGTCACTGCCGCGGTGCGAGTGCCACCGTCGGCTTGGAGGACGTCACAGTCGAGGGCGATGGTGTTCTCACCGATTGCCGCGAGATCGATGCACGCCCGAAGTGACCGGCCGATGAGTCGACTGATCTCCTGCGTGCGTCCGCCGACCTTGCCCTTGACCGATTCGCGGCCACTGCGTGTGTGCGTGGCGGCCGGAAGCATCGCGTATTCGGCTGTCAGCCAACCCAAGCCGGAGCCCTTGCGCCAGCGGGGTACACCTTCTTCGACACTGGCCGTGCACATGACGCGTGTGTTCCCGAACTCGACCAGAACGGATCCGGCCGGATGACTGGTGAACCCGCGGGTGATCTTGACCGTGCGGAGCTCGTCGTCCGCCCTACCGTCTTCTCGTGTAGTCACCTTCGTGAGCCTAGCGGTCGCCCGGTCGGCGCTGCATCGAATGTGAGGGGAATCAGATGTCGTAGACACTTCCGGCGGAGACGGCATGAACCGGTCCGGAGAATTCGGATTTCGCTTCGGCGATCACGTCTTCACGCGATGTCCACGGCGGGATGTGGGTGAGGAGAAGTTCCTTGACGCCGGCGAGCGCAGCCACACGGCCGGCCTCCCTGCCGGAGAGATGGACTCCCTCAGGTCGATCGGGGCTGTCGGTCCACGACGCTTCGGAGAGCAACACGTCTGCACCACGCGCGAGTTCGACGACGTTGTCGCACATACCGGTGTCGCCTGTATAGACGAGCACGCGGCCGTCGGCGCCGGTGATCCGGAATCCGTAAGCCTCGGGTGGATGATTCATCCGACGGGCGACGACGCTCAGTTCTCCGAACGTCACCGGCTCGTTCTCGGCCCAGAGCCGGACGTCGATGGTGTCGGAGATGTCGTCCATCTCGCCGGCGCACTCGGCGGAGGACACTCCGATGCGGCACGCGGTGTCGGTGGGGCCGTAAACCAGAGCCCGTCCGACCGGCGGGTTGGGGTGATAGCGACGCCAGACGAGCAGGCCGGGCATGTCCAGACAGTGGTCCGCATGAAGGTGCGAAAGCAGGATCGTCACCTCGCCCGGATCGGCGTATCGCTGCAACGCCCCAAGAACTCCCGGGCCGAAGTCGATCACGAGCGGCGGAGTTCCCGGTGCCGTGAGCAGGTATCCCGAAGCCGGTGAATCCGGACCCGTGACGCTGCCGGAACACCCCAGGACGGTCATGCGCATACCGGTCATGCTGCCACGTCTACCCGTCTGGGAAAAAGCTCTTGGTGGTTTTGGCGCGTCGAAGTCACACCGCAGTGAGGGTGTGACCCACGTCCGTTCAGAAACTCGGTGGTCGAACGGCCGGCGTCGACCCTGCGCGCTTGGCCCTCTCCCCCGACGTCAGCGCCCAGGCGGCCACCACGCCGCCGATCGCTCCGAACAGATGTCCTTGCCAGGAAACCCGTGGATCGCTCGGCAGTACGCCCCACAGCACTCCGCCGTACACGACGAAAACGGCAACGCCGATCAGGATCTGGGTGAAGCTGCGCGTGAAGAACCCGCGCACCAGCAGGTAGGTGACCCAGCCGAAGATCAGCACGGACGCACCCACGTGATTCGAGTTCGAGCCGGCGAACAACCAGGTCCCGACACCGCCGATCACCCAGATGATGCCGGTCGCCGCGAGTCCGCGCGCGATTCCCGTCACCAGCACGAGGTATCCGAGAATCAGCACCGGAATGGTGTTGGCGATCAGGTGGCCCCAGTCGTCGTGAAGTACCGGGGCGAACAGGATTCCCCACAGACCGTCGAGCGTGCGCGGGGTGACGCCGGCGTTCTGGACATTCTGACCGGAGATGACATCCACGATCTCGATCACGTAGAGCAGGATCGCGAAGCCGCCCACCAATACGGCCGACTGCTTCCACACCGAGGGCGGACCGGATTTCGGTGCCGGCGTCCGGGTGCCGAAGTCCGGATTGTTGAAATCCATCGTCATCGTGTGCGTCCTCCACCGTCGATCCGGTTTTTCTGATTCGCTCACTGGCGACCAGGCTCAATTCGAGATTACCGCCGACACCAGGAGTGCTGCCTAGAGAAATGCGGACGGGAAGAGTTCGCGGTAGCTCGGGATTCCGGCCACCGACGTGGCGTCCAGAATCGCTGTGACGATCGCACGTTCGACCACCTGCGCCGACGCTGCGCACACCGCGTCGAGTACGGGCAGATCGTTCGGGAAGGCGGCCGGAACCGCGATCTCCGAATTCGGCTTGTGATCACCGGTAGCGAGGGCGAAGATCGTGTCGCCGTCGAGCGGCGAATGTGCGGGCCGAATCGCACGAGCTAGACCGTCGTGACCTGCGACAGCGACGCGTCGGCACCCGGCTTTGGTCAGGGCGGCGTCGGTGGCGACCACACCGATCGTGGTGTTGAGGACGGTTCCCTTGGCCGCGACGGCGTTGGCTGCCGCGAGTTCGGACGCGTCGGGAGGCCTGAGTCCGAAAGACTCCGCGCCGTCCGAGCCGACGCCCCACGGCAAACCTGTTCGCGGATCGAAGACCGAACCCACCGGATTCGCCACGATCAAGGCGGAGACCGTCGTCCCCTCGGCGGGGCCGTCGGCGATCACGACGCTGGCCGTTCCCACGCCGCCTTTGAGCGCTCCGGCTCTGGCACCTACCCCGGCGCCGACCGTGCCCGTGGCGAATTCGCGCGAAGCGGTGTCGGCAGCGAGGAATCCGAAGTCTCCGGTAGGACGAACGTTCCAGTCGCCAACCGGCAGATCGAAGATCACGGCGCCGGGCACGATCGGTACGACCTGACCAGGAGCCCCCATCGCGATCCCGTGATCGTGTTCCTCGAGCCAGCGCATCACTCCGTCGGCCGCGGCAAGTCCGTATGCACTGCCGCCGGTCAACAGCACGGCATTGACCTGCTGAACGGAATGGCTCGGGTCGAGCAGGTCGGTCTCGCGGGTACCCGGACCGCCGCCGCGGACGTCCACTCCCGCCACCACGCCGGCCGACGCGAGCACGACCGTGCAGCCGGTGGCCGCGCCGCTTCCGAGTGTGGCGCCCTCGTCGAGCTTGTGGTGATGGCCGACTGCGAGGCCGGCGACATCTGTCAGTGAATCAGTGGGCCCGGTCCGCGTCGTGGTCATGGCATGAGCGCCTGGACGAGGGAGTCCTGCATCCACGTCAACCAGTGATAGACGTCGAGATGCGGGGCTCGCGGGTCGTCGGGTTCGAGGCTCTCCGGGGTGTCGGCGTCGATGCCGAGATTGGTGCCGAGCGCGAGACGGACGTCGTTGAGCGAGGACAGCCAGGCGTCGGCCTGTTCCTGCGTGAGAACGACCTTGCCGCCTGCCTCGGGAAGCGAAGCCAACAGCATTCGAGCGGACTCACGTTTGGCGTCGATGATCTCGGGCTCGTGCAAACTTCGCAGCGCACCGTTGACATTGGCACCCGCGTCGTCGAGATCGTCACTGTCCGGAGCGACCTTGTCCGGATCGGTGCGCTGGAAGTCGGGAAGCAAACGTGCCAACACCGGATTGTCCGGGGTCTCCGAATTTCCGGTGCGAAGGCCCGTCAGCGCGGCGAGCTCGTCCTGCGGCGCCGAAGACGCACGCTCGTCGAGAAGCCCGGTCACCGACTCCACGAGCGAGCGCAGAACTGCCGCCTCGTGGCCGTCCATCTCGGACTTGAACTTGACTCCGCCAAGTGAACTCTTCCTACTCCACGTCCGCACGCGTCGGACTCCCGTCTACGAGTTAGGCGAACAAATCGGTCGAAAAGGGCTTTTCTCAGGTGTCGTCGCGTTGCATCGTGGCCCAGAGACCGGCCGCGTGGAGGCGACGGACATCGGCCTCCATCTTGTCGCGCGATCCGCTCGAGACCACGGCCTTGCCCTCCGAATGGACCTGCATCATCAGGTCGGTGGCCTTGGCTTTGCTGTAACCGAACAACTTCTGGAACACGTAGGTCACGTAGTGCATGAGATTGACCGGGTCGTCCCAGACGATGGTCACCCAGGGCCGATCGGCGGCTTCGATGGTCGCCACAGCCTCGGACTGCTCGGGCGTGGCTTGAGGAGAGGAAGCCGTAGCGCCTCTCATCGTTACGTTCGCCGAGTAAGTGCCGGACACGGTCGCGCCGCCGAAAACCATGTATCCAGGGTACGGCGCGACGAGAGGCGACAACACCCACCCACGTCGTCTCGCGCATAGAGTTGTGTGCGTGCCTACGCAAATTTCCGACATCCGCGACGCCGGTGCCAGCACCGCACTGCTCACCGATCAGTACGAACTGACCATGCTCTCGGCGGCTCTCGCCGACGGATCTGCCTTCCGTAACTGCAGTTTCGAGGTATTCGCACGGCGGCTGCCCGACGGTCGTCGCTACGGCGTCGTCGCCGGTACCGAACGCCTGCTCGACGCACTCGAGCAGTTCCGGTTCGGTGAACCGGAACTGGCGATCGTTGCGAAATTCCTTGACGACACGACGGTCGAGTGGCTGCGCAACTATCGATTCTCCGGTGACATCGACGGCTACCGCGAGGGCGACTTCTACTTCCCCGGATCACCGATTCTCTCGGTCCGCGGAACTTTCGCCGAGTGCGTCATCCTCGAAACCTTGATTCTCTCGATCCTCAACCACGACAGCGCGATCGCTTCGGCCGCAGCCCGCATGGTGAGCGCAGCGGGTGGCCGACGGATGATCGAGATGGGCTCGCGTCGTACACACGAACAGGCAGCCGTCGCCGCTTCACGTGCCGCCTATCTCGCCGGGTTCGACGCCACCTCCAACCTCGAAGCCGCGCGGCGTCACGACGTACCCAGCGCGGGTACCAGTGCACACGCCTTCACTCTCCTGCACACCACCGAAGACGGTCCGGACGAGGCAGCGGCATTCCGCGGTCAGGTCGCGGCACTCGGCGTATCCACCACGTTGCTCGTCGATACCTACGACATCACCGAGGGTGTGAAAACGGCTGTCGCCGTTGCCGGTCCCGAACTGGGCGGAGTTCGCATCGATTCCGGTGATCTCGGCGTCCTGGCTCGCCAGGTACGGCAACAACTCGACGACCTCGGTGCCACCAAGACGCGCATCGTCGTCTCCGGCGACCTGGACGAGTACGCCATCGCGGCCCTGCGGGCCGAACCCGTCGACTCGTACGGCGTCGGCACTTCACTGGTCACCGGATCGGGCGCGCCCACAGCGGGCATGGTCTACAAGTTGGTCGAGGTGGACGGGATCGCCGTCGAGAAGAGAAGCACCAACAAGGCATCTCGTGGCGGCGCCAAGAAGGCACTGCGCGTGGTGCGTCCGACCGGAACGATCGTCGAGGAAGTCATCTACCCCGCCGGCTCGCCCGCTCCGGTTTCCGAGGCGGACGGCGCGACCGAATTGTTGATCCCGTTGGTTCGCGAAGGCAAAGTCGTCGAGAGCGCACCGACGCTCGAAGAGAGCCGCGCAGTTCTGAAGGCTGGGCTCGTGAGCCTGCCGTGGGAAGGACTCAAGCTCTCGCGCGGAGACTCGGCAGTGCCCGTTCGATTCTCCGGAGGTGAGCACCGGTGAGTGCAAAAGCACTGATCGTCGTCGACGTTCAAAACGATTTCTGCGAAGGCGGCGCTCTCGCTGTCGACGGCGGTGCTGCGGTTGCGGCTGCCGTCAACGATTTCGTCAACTCCCACGAGTACGACGCCGTAGTCGCGACTCGCGATTTTCACATCGACCCTGGGGCGCATTTCTCCGAGACTCCCGACTTCGTCGACAGTTGGCCGGTCCACTGCGTCGTCGGGACGGCCGGCGCCGAGTTCCATCCGGCGTTCGACGCCTCAGTCGCCGGTTCGGCGATCTTCTCCAAGGGCGCCTACAGCGCTGCCTATTCCGGTTTCGAAGGAGCAACCGAGGACGGCACGACGCTCGAGGACTGGCTCCGCGCCCACGAGATCACCGACGTCGACGTGATCGGCATCGCCACGGATCACTGTGTCAAGGCCACAGCCGTCGACGCCGCGCGCGCGGGGTTCGCCACTACAGTTCTTCTCCCCTTCACCGCTGGTGTGTCGACCGCCACGATCGAGTCGGCATTGCTGCAGATGCAGGAGGCGGGAGTGCAGCTGATCGGGCGAGACGAGGCGTCGTCGGAAGAAGACTCGAATGCCGGGGAACTACCCCGGGAATCATCCGTGGACGTTTCTGACGTAGGGATCCATTAACCTTCGTGGGTGGCCGATCAACTCCCGAACGTTCCCGAACTGCTCCAGACAGCGGTGCGGTCGCTCGGCGGTGCCGAACGAACCAGTCAGCTGACGATGGCGTCCGCCGTGGCGCACTCGATCGACACCGGCGAGCATCTTGCCGTCCAGGCCGGCACCGGTACCGGTAAGTCGCTCGCCTACCTCGTTCCGAGCCTGCGCCACGCGGTCGAATCGGGACGCACCGTGGTCGTGTCCACCGCCACCATCGCGCTTCAGCGTCAGCTCGTCGATCGAGATCTGCCGCGGCTCGCCGACGCACTGAAGAAGCCACTCGGCCGACGCGCCGAGTTCGCAATCCTCAAGGGCCGCAACAACTACCTGTGCATGAACAAGATCCACACCGGCGCGTCCGAGCAGCCGCCCGAGGACGAGTTGTTCGATCCGTTCACGGTCTCGCGTCTCGGCCGGGAGGTCGTACGCCTCACCGAATGGTCCTCCGACACCGAAACCGGTGATCGTGACGAATTGGTGCCGGGCGTGTCCGATCAGGCGTGGCGGCAGGTCAGCGTCACCTCCCGCGAGTGCATCGGCAAGAACCAGTGCCCGGTCGGTGAGGACTGCTTCGCCGAGCGTGCCCGAGTCGAGGCGTCGAAGGCCGACGTAGTGGTCACCAACCACGCACTGCTCGCCATCGACGCCATCACCGGCATCCAGATCCTTCCCGACCACGACGTCGTGGTGATCGACGAGGCCCACGAGTTGGTCGACCGCGTCACCGGCGTTGCCACGGCTGATCTCACTGCCGCCTCGATCAGTGCCGCGGCCAGGCGCTGCGGCAAGATCGCCGAAGAACAGGACGCCGACCGACTCGAAGCTGCCGGCGAGGGTTGGGCCGGGCTCCTCGAAGAATTACGGCCAGGTCGATGGGAAGGCCTCCCGGACGGGGCGGCGCCCGCACTGGCCGCGATCCGCGACGCGGCCTGGTCGCTGCGCACCGCTATCGGCCCGGCCAAACCGGGTATGGCGGCCGCAGACCCCGAAGCCGCTGCCGCCCGCAACGCCGCGCTCTCGTCCGTCGACGACGTCCACGACAGCGCCGTGCGCATTCTCACTGCTTTCGACGAACCCGACCCGGCCAAGCGCAAGGACGTCGTCTGGCTGTCCTCGGACGAGTTCCGCGGATCGGTGCGGCGCTCCGTCCGGATGGCTCCGCTCTCGGTCGGCGGGTTGCTGCGCTCACGACTGTTCGCCGAATCCACCGTCGTTCTCACTTCCGCGACACTGACCGTCGGCGGATCGTTCGACGGGCTCGCCGTCAACTGGGGTCTCCCCGCCGAATCGTCCGCGCGCCCCGACTCGGGTACCGCCATCGGAACCGAAGCCCCTTCCGACGCTTCGGCTTTCCGCTGGAATTCGCTCGACGTCGGGTCGCCGTTCGACCATGCCAAGGCCGGCATCATCTACATTGCCCGCCACCTGCCCACGCCCGGCCGCGACGGCCTCTCCCCGGTCTATCTCGACGAGATCGCCGAACTTGTCGAGGCTGCGGGCGGACGCACCCTCGGACTGTTCTCGTCGATGCGCGCCGCCAAAGCCGCGTCCGAGGCCATGCGCGAACGCCTCGACACACCGATCCTGTGCCAGGGCGACGACGCCACCGGCACCCTCGTCAAGGCCTTCGCCAAGGACGAACCCACGTCACTGTTCGGCACGTTGTCCCTGTGGCAGGGCGTCGATGTTCCGGGGCCGTCGCTGAGCCTCGTCATCTTGGACCGGATTCCGTTCCCGCGCCCGGACGACCCACTGCTGATGGCCCGCCAACAAGCCATCGAATCCCATGGCGGTAACGGCTTTCTCAGCGTCTCGGCCAATCACGCGGCGCTGCTCCTGGCACAGGGCGTGGGCCGTCTGCTTCGCAGCACCGACGACAAGGGCGTGGTCGCCGTGCTCGATCCGCGTCTGGCCACGGCGAGGTACGCGGGTTACCTTCGCGCATCACTGCCTCCGTTCTGGGAGACGACCAACCCCGAAGTCGTCCGCAAGGCACTCACCCGCATCCGCGACTCGCGTCCCTGACCGAGTTTCACCCGGGCACAATTCTGCCCCGGTACCGACCGAACGGCCCGGGGCAGAACGCACAACGTCAGACGTTCGGTGTGGTCACCAATCCGAGTTCGGACGCATTGACCAACAACCGGTGATGTGGCAGCACCCGTACGGTGTAGCCGACGGAGCCGGAGACCGGAAGCGCGACCTCGGCTTCGAAGATCTCGGTTCCGTCCTCGGCGCCGAAGTGTGTCATCGGGAACGTCACCACGTCGGTGAGTTCCTCGCCCGGGCTGACGCGTCCGAGAACTGCCTGAACCTCGACATCCGAGACCGACAAGCCGCCGAGTCGAACCTTGGCCGTCAACGAGATGGTCGCACCGATCTCCGGAGTGTCCGGCAGGCCGGAACCGTCCACCTGCTCGACGGCGACCGACGGCCACTGCGATTCGATTCGGCGACGGAACTCGGCCACCTCACGCGCACCGGCAAAATCATCCGCCACTACCGCTCGAGCTGATTCCGCCGAAGGGGCATAGTAGTCGACCGCGTAGTCACGAACCATGCGTGATGCCAACACTTTCGGGCCCAGATTCTCTAGGGTGTGGCGAACCCTCTCGACCCAGCGCGTCGGCAGATCGGCTGCATCACGGTCGTAGAACGTCGGCAGCACCGCGTGCTCGAGAAGTTCGTAGAGCGCGCTGGCTTCCAGATCGTCACGCCGCACGTCGTCGAGAACACCGTCGGCCGTCGGAATGGCCCACCCGTTCTCGCCGTCGTACATCTCGTCCCACCATCCGTCACGAATGGAGAGGTTGAGTCCACCGTTGAGCGCGGATTTCATGCCGGAAGTACCGCATGCCTCGAGTGGGCGAAGCGGGTTGTTGAGCCACACGTCGCAGCCCCAGTAGAGGTAGCGGGCCATGGACATGTCGTAGTCGGGCAGGAAGACGATGCGGTGACGGACATCCGCTTCGTCGGCGAACCGTACGACCTGCTGAATGAGTGCCTTGCCTCCGTCGTCGGCGGGGTGCGACTTACCGGCCACCACCAACTGCACCGGACGCTCCTCGTCGAGCAACATCGCACGCAGACGCTCGGGATCACGCAGCATGAGCGTCAACCGCTTGTACGTCGGAACGCGCCTGGCGAATCCGACGGTCAAAACGTTGGGATCGAAAACTCCAGTGGTCCAGCCGAGTTCAGCCTCGGTCGCGCCGCGTTCCAGCCACGACGCCCGGACGCGACGACGAACTTCGTCGACCAACTTGCCGCGCAACGCATTACGCGTTTCCCACAGTTCCGTGGCCGACAACTCGTGCAGGCGCTCCCACCCGCGCGCTTCTTCGAGTTGCTCCTGCCCGACGATCCGCCTGGCCACGTCCATCCACTCCGGCGCCGCCCACGTCGGTGCGTGCACACCGTTGGTGACCGAACCGATCGGCACCTCGTCGGCGTCGAATCCCGGCCAGAGTCCGTTGAACATGTCGCGGCTGACGATGCCGTGCAACTTCGAGACGCCGTTCGCGCGCTGCCCCAGACGAAGGCCCATGTGCGCCATGTTGAAGATCGACGGATCGGATTCGCGCCCCATCCCGACGATGCGGTCGACGGTCAGGCCAGGAAGCAACGTCGATTCGTTCTCGCCGTTCGTGCCGCCGAAGTAATGACGGACCAGATCTGCCGGGAAGCGGTCGATTCCGGCAGGTACCGGGGTGTGCGTCGTGAAGACGGTTCCGGCTCGAACCGCGGCCAGAGCGGAATCGAAGTCCAGACCACTGGTGGTGACAAGTTCCCGAATCCGTTCGATACCGAGGAATCCGGCATGCCCCTCGTTCATGTGGAACACCTCGGGATCGGGCAATCCGTAAGCCGCGGTGTAGGCGCGGACCGCGCGCACGCCGCCGATACCCGCGAGGATCTCCTGCTTGATGCGGTGATCCTGGTCCCCGCCGTAGAGGCGGTCCGTGACGCCGCGAAGGTCCGCGTCGTTCTCGGCGATGTCGGAATCGAGCAGCAGCAACGGCACTCGGCCGACCTGAGCGATCCACACTCGCGCACGAAGCACACGGCCACCGGGCATGGCCACGTGAATGACGACCGGAGATCCGTCGTCGGAGGCCGGGCCTGCGTCCGTCAGCAAACGAAGAGGCAACCCTTGAGGGTCGTGGGGTGGGTAGTGCTCGGCCTGCCAACCGTCGGCGGTCAGCGACTGGCGGAAGTACCCGGATCGGTAGAGCAGTCCGACGCCGATGAGCGGCAGCCCGAGATCGGACGCGGCCTTGAGATGATCACCGGCAAGGATGCCCAATCCACCGGAGTAGTTGGGCAGAACCTCACTGACCCCGAACTCCATGGAGAAGTACGCGATTCCGCCGGCCAACGACGTGCCCTTGGCCTGCTGGGACTGATACCAGCGCGGCGTACTCAGGTAAGCGTCGAGATCGGCTGCTGCAGTGTCGAGGTCACCGAGAAATGCCTCGTCGCTGCCGAGTTCGTCGAGCCGGGCGGGGTCGACTTCCCCGAGCATCCGGACCGGGTCGAACTGGACTGCTTGCCAGAGTTCGGGGTCGAGTCGCGAGAACAAATCCTGTGTCTCGGGATGCCACGACCAACGAAGGTTGGTGGACAGGGGGCCGAGCGCGGCGAGGCGCTCCGGAAGGTGGGCTCGGACAGTGAACCGACGCAAGGCTTTCACCCCGCGAACCCTAGTCGAGTTCCTTGCACTCTGTCTGGTGGAACCTCACGTCCGAGCCGACCTGACCACCGACAGACCCGGCTTCGCCGTTATCAGCGCTCCGGCGCGACACCCACTACGGTTGAACCGGCGAAAGAAAGTTTTACCGCGATCCATCACCAGAAATGGAGCTTCCCGTGTCAGGACGCCTCGGTATCGACGACGTGGTACCCGAGATCTCGGGTAACTATCCGGCAAAGGCCGTGGTCGGTGAAGTCTTTCCGGTGCATGCCACCGTGTGGCGAGAAGGCCACGACGCCATTTCCGCAACTCTGGTGGTGCGTGGTCCGCGCGGAACCAAGCCGCTGCGTATTCCGATGGATCCCGGCACCGAACCGGACACCGTCGACGCGGTGTTCACGCCGTCCGCCGAAGGCATGTGGTCGTTCCGGATCGAGGCGTGGAGCGATCCCATCGCCACCTGGAAGCACGCGGTGGAAGCAAAGCTGGCCGTCGGGCAGGGCGCTGTCGAGTTGGCCAACGACCTGGAAATCGGTGCGCGCCTGTTCGAACAGGCCGCGCACGAGGTGCCGCGGGGCAACAGGTCCCGGCTCGAGGCCGTCACGGCGTCGCTGCGCAGCGATCAGGCGCTGACTGCTCGCGTCGCTCCGGCCTTCGCCTCCGACGTGGCCGAACTGCTCCGCGCCACTCCGCTCCGCGAACTGGTCACCAAGGGCGAGTCCCACCCCGTCGTCGTCGATCGCAACCGTGCGCTGTTCGGCTCCTGGTACGAGTTCTTCCCCCGCTCGACGGGTGGTTGGGACGAGAACGGGGTCCCGCAACACGGCACGTTCCGCACCTCGGCCGAGGACCTGCCCCGCATCGCCGCAATGGGTTTCGACGTCGTCTACCTACCGCCGATCCATCCCATCGGGGAGATCAATCGCAAGGGGCGCAACAACACCCTCACCCCCGAGCCCGGTGACGTCGGTTCGCCCTGGGCCATCGGCTCGGTCGACGGCGGGCACGACGCAGTCCACCCTCAGCTCGGCACCCTCAAGGATTTCAAGGCCTTCGTCGCCACCGCTCGCAAGCTCGATCTCGAAGTCGCACTGGATCTCGCGCTGCAGTGCGCCCCGGATCATCCGTGGGCCAAGAAGCATCCGGAGTGGTTCAACGTCCTTCCCGACGGCACCATCGCCTACGCCGAGAACCCACCCAAGAAGTATCAGGACATCTACCCGATCAACTTCGACACCGATCCTCGCGGCCTCGACAAGGAGATCCTGCGAGTCGTCCGTCACTGGATCAGCGCCGGTGTCAAGATCTTTCGGGTCGACAACCCGCACACCAAACCGCCCAACTTCTGGGAGACGCTGATCTCGGAGGTCAAGAAGACCGACCCCGACGTCCTGTTCCTCGCCGAGGCATTCACCCGTCCGGCACGCATGTACGGCCTGGCGCGACGCGGATTCACCCAGTCGTACACGTACTTCACCTGGCGAGTGGCGAAGTGGGAACTCACCGAATTCGGCAACGAGTTGGCGGCGAAGGCCGACGAAGCCCGACCGAACCTCTTCGTGAACACCCCGGACATTCTGCACGAATCCCTCCAGCACGGTGGGCCCGGAATGTTCGCTCTACGAGCAGCTCTCGCCGCTACACTGGCGCCGACCTGGGGCGTCTACTCCGGTTACGAACTCTACGAACACCAAGCCGTTCGCCCCGGCAGCGAGGAATACCTCGACTCCGAGAAGTACGAACTCCGTCCGCGCCGTTTCGCCGAAGCAGCAGCGAGAGGCGAATCGCTCGAGCCGTGGATCACCGCGCTCAACCGCATCCGGCGTGCACACCCCGCACTGCAGCAGCTGCGGAACCTGCACTTTCACCACATCGACAACGACGCACTGATCGCGTTCTCGAAGTTCGACGCCTCGACCGGCGACGCCGTCCTGACGGTGATCAACCTCAACCCGTTCGCGGCAGAGGAGGGCACTGTCTGGTTGGACATGCCGGCACTCGGACGCGAGTGGCACGACCACATGACCGTGCTCGACGAAGTAACCGGTGAGCAGTTCAATTGGGGCCAAGCCAATTTCGTCCGGCTCGAGCCCTGGCGTTCGGTGGCGCACATCCTCGCGCTTCCACCCGTTCCGTATCCGGCCCGGATCTCTCTGGCCTACCAAGCACGCAACGCGCACCGCGCGAGTGGAGGCAAGTGATGCCAACAGACAAGTCCCCTTCGGGTATCGCCCCGGACAGTCACGATCTGGATCTGCTGGCACGCGGTGAACATCACGATCCACACAGCGTCCTCGGCGCACATCCCCACGCCGACGGCACCGTTCTGCGAGCGCTGCGTCCCCACGCCGAGTCCGTCAGCGCAGTCATCGGCGGTAAAAGCTTTCCCCTCGAACATGTTTCGAACGGCATCTTCGCTGCCTTGGTCCCCTATCCCGACCTGATCGACTATCGCTATTCGGTGACGTACCCGGGTGGACACACCGTTCTCGCGGCTGACCCGTACCGATTCCTGCCAACCCTCGGCGAACTCGACCTACATCTGTTCGGAGAGGGTCGACACGAACGCCTGTGGGACATCCTCGGTGCACACCCGCGTTCTTACGAAACGCCGGACGGACCCGTCGACGGCACCTCGTTCGCCGTCTGGGCTCCGGCCGCCCGCGGTGTGACCGTCGTCGGCGATTTCGACGGGTGGGGAGGGCAATTCGCTCCCATGCGCGTCCTCGGCTCCACCGGAGTCTGGGAGATCTTCCTGCCTGACATCGCAGTCGGCTCGCTGTACAAGTTCCGAGTCCACGGACACGACGGCTCGGTACGCGACAAGGCAGATCCGATGGCGTTCGGTACCGAGGTTCCACCGGCGACGGCCTCGCGGGTGACCACCAGTTCCCATGTGTGGAACGACGCTGCCTGGCTGGAAACCCGTGCAGGTGTCGACCCTTCACAGTCGCCGATGAGTGTGTACGAGGTGCATCTCGGGTCGTGGCGCCCCGGTCTCGACTACCGGCAGATGGCCGAACAGTTGGCGGAGTACGTCACCGCAACCGGATTCACCCATGTCGAACTGCTGCCGGTCTCCGAGCACCCGTTCGGCGGATCGTGGGGATACCAGGTCACGTCGTACTACGCACCGACGTCCCGCTTCGGCACGCCCGACGATTTCCGGTGGTTCGTGGACCACCTGCACGCCGCAGGAATCGGCGTCATCGTCGACTGGGTACCCGCGCATTTCCCCAAGGACGAGTGGGCGCTGGCCCGTTTCGACGGAACTCCCCTGTACGAGCATGCCGATCCGCGACGCGGCGAGCAGTTGGACTGGGGCACATACGTATTCGACTTCGGCCGCCGCGAGGTCCGGAACTTCCTCGTCGCCAACGCGCTCTTCTGGCTCGAGGAGTTTCACATCGACGGACTGCGCGTCGACGCCGTCGCATCGATGCTGTACCTGGACTACTCACGTCCGGAAGGTGGGTGGACTCCCAACATTCACGGTGGCCGCGCGAATCTCGAAGCCGTTGCGTTCCTGCAGGAGATGAACGCAACCGTCCACAAGAACCATCGAGGTGTAGTCACCGTCGCCGAGGAGTCGACGGCGTGGCCCGGAGTCACTCGGGCAACCAATGTCGGTGGCCTCGGGTTCAACATGAAGTGGAACATGGGGTGGATGCACGACACCCTCGGGTTCCTCGGTCACGACCCGGTGCACCGGACCTATCACCATCACGAGATCACTTTCTCGCTGATGTACGCGTGGAGCGAGAACTACCTGCTACCGATCAGCCACGACGAAGTGGTGCACGGCAAGGGGACTCTGTGGACCCGGATGCCCGGCAACGACTTCGCCAAGGCGGCCGGTCTTCGGTCACTGCTTGCGTACATGTGGGCGCATCCGGGCAAGCAACTGCTGTTCATGGGACAGGAGTTCGGCCAGAGCGCGGAATGGTCCGAAGAACGCGGCCTCGACTGGTGGCAGCTCGACGATCAGTACACCGGCACTCTCCATCGCGGCGTCCAGCGACTGGTCGGCGATCTCAACTCCGCGTACCGACGCCATCCGGCAATGTGGACCCTCGACACCTCGCCCGGTGGATACTCCTGGATCGACGCCAACGACACCGAGAACAACGTCCTCAGTTTTCTGCGTTACGGTACTGACGGTTCGATTGTCGCCTGCCTGTTCAACTTTTCGGGCAGTGAGCACTCGAGCTACCGCGTCGGGCTACCAGAGCCCGGCCGATGGGTGGAAATTCTCAACACCGATGCCGAGGTGTACGGCGGCTCCGGAGTCGGGAACCTCGGAGCGGTCACGGCAACGTCGCGTTCGTGGCACGGTCGGCCAGCCTCCGCACAGGTGGCGCTGCCAGCTGCTGGAGCGATTTGGATAAGTCTGGAGCGTTGATGGTCGGCCGGCGAGTAGTCATTGTCACGTCGTCACTGTTGGCGGTGGCCGCACTGCTCGCCGGTTGTGCCGGCGGAACGAACGGTCACGCCGTCTCGATTTATCACGACCCGTTCCGTGTTGCCGGACTCGACGCGACAGCGGGACCAAGTGGGTTGCGTCCGGGAGCCCCCAATGCCGACCGAGCAATTACCGGTACCGACGGCGGGGACATCGACGCCCTGGCGGCCAACGCCATCACCGACATCGAAACCTACTGGGCCGCCGAGTACCCGGCTCTGTTCGACAAGCCCTTCGAGCCGGTCGACGAGCTGATCTCGTGGGACCCCACAAAATCGAACGGACCGGACTTCTGCGAGGAGACCACCGAAGAACTCATCAACGCCGGGTACTGCAGCATCGATCACACCATCGGTTGGGATCGCGAACTGCTACTGCCCGAGGTTCGAGAGAAGTTCGGCGAAGTGGCCGTCGCGTTCATCTTTGCGCACGAGTACGGCCACGCGGTTCAACGCAAAGCCGGGATCGTCGGCGGTAAACGAGATGCGGCCCTGGTGCGAGAACAGCAAGCCGACTGTTTCGGGGGCGCCTTCCTGCGGCACGTCGCGGAGGACAAGGCCGCACACTTCACGATGAACACCTCCGACGGACTCAACAAGGTGTTGGCGTCGGCCGTCGCCATCCGCGACGAAGACCCCAATGATCCTGAGAGCCATCATGGTTCGGCTTTCGAGCGCGTCACCGCCACTCAGATCGGATTCACCGACGGCGCCGGTGCGTGCGCGAAGATGGACGCCGACGAAATCGAGTCACGACGCGCAGACCTCCCGCAGCAGTTCGCCGAAGGCAACGACTCCGGAGAACTGCCTGTCACCGAGGCAACTCTCGACGAGTTCGTGAAGACATTCCAAGCGATCTTCGATCTACCCGAGCCGCCGAAGGTCGTGTTCACCGGCGCCGACACCGGGTGCAGCGATGCCGTTGCGACCGAACCCGTGTCGTACTGCCCGTCGACGAACACCATCGGAATCAGCGTCGACGACCTTGCCGAGCGCGGCACGCCGGGTCGCGTCGGGCGACGTGAGTTGATCCAGACCAACATCACCGGTGACTACAACGCCTACGTCCTGCTCGCGTCGAGGTACACCCTCGCGATGCAGAAGGAGAACGGCCAATCTCTCGACACCCCGCAGACTGCCTTGCGCGCCGCCTGCCTGTCCGGCGTCATCACCGCAGCGCTCAGTCCCACCAACGCGGCGGCGTCCGGCGCACAGGTCACACTCTCACCCGGCGACCTCGACGAAGCCGTATCGGGGCTGCTGACCGACGGCCTCGCCGCCAGTGACGTCAACGGTGAGACGGTTCCGAGTGGGTTTGCGCGCGTCGACGCGTTCCGGACCGGCGTACTCGGTGGCCGGGAAGTGTGCGACAGCCGCTACACGGAGTAGCGGCTGCCGGTCCACACGTCAGTAGAGAGCGGAAGCCAACTTACGTCGGGCCGCGATGACGATCGGTTCTGCCGGATCGAACAGCTCGAACAGTTCGAGCAAACGCGTCCGAGCAGCAGCCTTGTCGTCGCCGGCAGTTCGCGAGACCACCGAGATCAAGCGGGCGAACGACGCCTCGGGTTGCTGGGCGAACATTTCCAGGTCGGCCGCAGCGAACTGCAATTCGAGATTGGACGGATCAGCATCCGCGGCCGCAATCGACTCGGGATCGACGCCCTGAACCCGAGCCATGAACTTCACCTGGCGGACAGCGCTCTTGGCCTCCGCGTTGTTGGGTTCGGCGTCGAGAATCACCTGGTACGCAGCGATGGCGGCGTCGAGATCGCCCTCGTCCAGCGCGGTTTCAGCTGCGACGAAGCGAGGATCCTCGGCCTCCTCCACCGGCTCGTCACCGTCGGGAACAGGCCCACTCAACTTGCCCTCGACAGCTTGGAGCACTGCGTCGAACCACTGACTGAGCTGCGCCTCCGGCTGAGCGCCCTGGAAATCGGCCAACGGCTGACCCGCCGCGACGGCAACAACCGTCGGCACCGACTGGACGCCGAACGCCTGCGCGATACGAGGGCTCACGTCGACGTCGACGTTGGCAAGAATCCACTTGCCGCCGGCACGCGCGGCCAATGATTCGAGAACTTCGGTGAACACGACCGAGGGCTCGTATGCGCGGCCACCGATGTTGACGATGACCGGCACCTGGCTCGACTTGAGCAGGACTTCGCTTTCGAAGTTCTCCTCGGTCACCTCGATCACTGCCCCGGAGACAGCAGAAACGGCCCCGTCGCCGCTGGTGTTACGCGGCGGTGGTGGGGCCGTGGCCCGCTCTTTGAAGGCGGACAAGTCGACTGCGCCGCTCATGGCGGCAGCAACTGCGGACGAACGCGCGGGGGGCCTGGAACCTGGTCGAGTCACGACTCCCAGTTTGTCACGAGTTGCGCGGAGCTACGTAGAGGGATGCAGCACTCAGACGAGCGCAGCGTTTCCCTTGGATGCCTCGAACTCCGTGGACAGTTCGCCGAGCTTGCCGTTTCGCACTGCCCAGCGCTCGAATATGACGGTGCCGAACGGCGGAACGCTCGAGATCAGCGCAAGGATCGTGGTCTTGATGTCCCACTTGAGCGACCACGCGGTCAGGAGGGCAACAACGATGAACACCAGGAAGCCGGCGGTTCCGTGGACCATTCCGGGGATGCGAATCGCTTCTTCGTGTCCGAGGACCCACTTGAAGAACATGGCAACCAGCAAAGCCGCCCAGGTCACAGCTTCCCACCACGCCACCAGACGGAAGCGTTTCGCGGGAGTGGATACGTCAAAGATGTTCGCCATGAGGCCATTGTGCCCGAACAACTACGACGCCCCGTAGTTGTGTGAGGAAAACCACGGGGCGCCGCTGAGCGAGAGCACTGGTTCAGGTGTATTGAGACACTCAGGCCTTGGGGACGCGGACGATGAGTGCGTCGCCTTGTCCGCCGCCGCCGCAGAGTGCGGCGGCGCCGATGCCGCCGCCGCGGCGTTGCAGTTCGAGGGCGAGGTGCAGGGCGATGCGGGCGCCGGACATGCCGAGGGGGTGTCCGACGGCGATGGCGCCGCCGTTGACATTGACCTTGGCGGGGTCGAGGCCGAGTTCGCGGGTGGAGGCGATTCCGACGGCGGCGAATGCTTCGTTGATTTCGACGAGGTCGAGGTCGGTGGGGTCGATGCCTTCCTTGGCGCAGGCCTTGGCGATGGCGCGGGCGGGTTGGGACTGGAGGGTGGAGTCGGGTCCGGCGACGACGCCGTGGGCGCCGATTTCCGCGATCCAGGTCAGGCCGAGTTCTTCGGCTTTGGTTTTGCTCATCACG